>Ga0065697_1003208_pt1 | contig 17380 bp, 17 predicted proteins | sample AntLakMe24m_08um_FD_59086 | JGI IMG/M metagenome (GOLD analysis project Ga0065697, IMG submission 59086) | Hypersaline microbial communities from Antarctic Deep Lake - 24m 0.8um v2 (version 3) | ecosystem: Environmental > Aquatic > Non-marine Saline and Alkaline > Hypersaline | place: Deep Lake... | reverse complement strand
GTCTTCATGTGACCTGCCCCCAGTAACTTAACCACCACCTACTTAGTGATATCCCAAGTTTTGGGCCTGGATTGGCCGGTTCGATACTGCGTCGCGAACTCCAGTGGTGTCTGGTATCCCAGACTGGAATGCGGTCGCTGCTCATTGTAGTCCCGTCGCCAGTCACTGATGATGTCTCTGGCGTGAGATAGATTCCGGAACCAGTGCTCGTTCAGGCATTCATCCCGGAAACGCCCATTAAAACTCTCGATAAAGCCATTCTGGGTCGGCTTCCCGGCCTGAATCAGCTTCAGTTCAATGCGATTGTCACTGGCCCATTGATCGAGTGCTTTACCGGTGAATTCCGGCCCCTGGTCGGTTCTCACAGCCTCTGGATAACCTCGGAAGGCGGCAACCGCATCCAGAATGCGTGTGACTTCATCGCCGGAGATGCCTCGCGCCACCGCAATATCGAGACACTCTTTCGTGTAGTCATCAACAACGGTGAGGCATTTGAGACGTCGTCCACAGGCCATGGCATCCATGACGAAGTCCATTGACCAGGTTCGGTTTGGCCCCTCTGGCTGCACCAGTGGTTGGCGCTCAATGGCTATGCCTTTACGTCGTTTTCGTTTTGGAACCGCCAGATTGGCCTCGCGGTAAAGCCGATAGACCTTTTTGTGATTCACTGTCACTCCCTCTCGTCGCAGCAGCTGATGCACACGACGATAGCCAAACCGCCGACGTTCATTGGCAAGCGTTTGGATACGCTCCGACAGTCCAGCATCAACCGACTGTCTCGACGACTGGTAGTGAAATGCAGCGCGGGATATCCCGACCAGTGAACAGGCTCTGCGCTGAGAGATCGACGTCTCACACTGCATCGTGCGCACAGCCTCGCGCTTATTACTGACCGTCAGTACTTTCGATTGAGCGCCGCTTTGAGGGCTTCCTGGTCGAGCATGGAGTCTGCCAGCATCTTTTTGAGCCGAGCGTTCTCATCCTCCAGAGACTTCAGGCGACGGGCTTCAGAGACGTCCAGACCGCCGAACTTTTTACGCCAGGTGTAGAAGGTGGCATCGGAGATGTTGTGCTTGCGGCAGAGTTCCTTCACCGGAACCCCAGCTTCGGCCTCCTTCAAAACACCGATGATCTGCTCTTCGGAAAATCGCTTCTTCATGTCGTTCATCCTCTTCTGAGAGGGACACTACTAAGTCCGAAGCGGTTAAGCTAGAGGGGAGCAGGTCACATGGTACTCAACGTTTTTGTTAGATTTTCTACTTCTCAGCGACTTGGTGTTCGACCTTGAGCATCTCGCGAAGCTCAAGGTCTGAGAGAGGCTGAACCCGTCGGTAAAAAGACATCAGGATCTTTAATTGCATTAATTCATTACCTTCCGAGCGACGATGCAACTCTTGCTGCATCACCTCAGGTATTGCCATTTGATCTATTAGCCGCAGCCTCGACTCTTGTATGAACTTACGCCGCTCTCGATCTAATTCCAATTCAGTCAGTTCCACTTCAAGCTTTCTCAACTTCCTTTCACTCATGCCTTTCTGGATACTGTTGTAACTGTCATGAATTTGATCGAAGGAAGTTGTTACCGCTGTGACAATCGTAGCCAACAACGTCGCGACTAATGCTGCTTCCTTGAGTTTTATGTGCCCTGGAGACGCATACTGTATTTCCTCAATCTGAGGGCGCTGCTCGTATGGGATCTTGGCGTACAGTGACTGGTAAAAGTTCAGTGCGCTAAACCCACCTCTCCAAGGGTACTTCGCATAGACACCATGAAACCAGTCAATCACTCTCTCATCTTCAGAGTCCACCCTGGCGCCAGATAGCGAGTAGACAAGGCTGTAACACTGCGTATAGAGCTTGGCGAGATCCGCAAGCTCTTGCATTTCCCACTCATGGTCTAGCTTGAGATATGTGTTACCGAGATCCATTCATGTTCCTCGAAAAATCTAACGCCGCGTTAGTAATTTAGGGGTAAAAAACTGCATCCAAAGCGTCAACAAATGACGATACCCACTCGACGGCATTCTGTGCTTCAGACCGGGTGATTTCTCTTTGCGATATCTCTTTGGCGCTTGTTTTCAAAATCAGATCTGATTCATGAACTATTTGATTTCTTCGTTTGGCAATTTTTGTAAGCGTATCTTGCACATCTCCCGGAGTAGGATTATCTGGCATTTTTGCCGCGACTTTACGCCAAAAGTCTGTAATCCCTAACAGCTTTGCCCCTTTCTCGATATCACTCTTTTTCTGAAAGGTGAAATCTATGTGCACTACATTTTGAATTTCTTTCTTGATAAGCGTTCCAGGTCTAGATTGTGGGTTCGACCTTAGTTTCTCCAGAGCCTTTTTGGTTGCCAATACAGGAAGACGTACTTTCTTGAGCTCTTTAGGGACATCCTTTTCAGCTTGAGAAAGGAGGGCCCAGCTCCGGTCAACAACTACGTCATGCATATATCGATCTAGAGCAGAAATTGAACAGACCAGAGAAGATCTCAGCAGTTCCGAAGCGTATTCATGAGAAAAGTGTTCTCGACTAATACCAAGAGATTCACGAAGAATGAGAAGACTATCTTTATTCTTGCCATCAATTCGGACAATATTTTCTCTTTGAGGCCAGCGCATAAATCGTTTAAAAGAGGCGAGCCAGTCACTTCTACCATCTCTCTGCCTACTATTGTGCACAATGTCGTAAAGAGTGAGGAAATGCTTTGATCGCTTTAGAGCAAAATCGAAAGTTTCTTTGGGCGATACTGGCACTGTGCCTCCTTGTGGTGATTGCTAGCGCTGGGCGTGCGGCGGCCATCGGCCGCATAATACAGCGACCTCTTAGAAAGTTTTGAACACCGCCTTGGAGTACCACCAAATGGCACAATGTGCGGTGATGACTCCAGCTCCACAGCTCAAACCTGAACCAAGGCTAAGATAGTAGTCTAGCCCTGAGGGCCACCCTTTCGACTCCACCCACGTTTTTCCAAAATTAAAAACAACCGCCATCGCTGCAAAAAGCGTCGCTTGTAGGAACTGAATACCCGCAGATCGGAAATACGCATTTAACTCATGGTGGAGTTTTGCTGAGAACGCTGCCAGCGACAAACTCGCAAATACTGCACTAAAGGAGGCCAAACCTACCAATATTGTAACCGTAGTATCCGCGTTCTCTTTGCCGAATGTGGAGAAGGAGAAGACGATGGATATTGGGGCTAGCAAGGCTTGGAGGACCCAAGGTGCAAAATTCACAATCAGACTCCCTTTTTAGACCGCGTTCTGCGGTATTGAGTATGCGAGCGTTCTCGTATGTCACACTATAGCAACGCCTCTTGATTTTCGGCCTTTAATACTTAAATCAAAAGCTTAGCTGAAGACGGCCCCAGGGTCCATGGAATCGTTTGAATTCCTGTTTTGACGCAGGTAAGGGGAGGGGGTCGTTGGCAGGTCTCGGTCAAGAGCACCGTGGCATGCGCGAGGCGATGAGCTCTATAAGTCGCTGTTGCTGATAATCGGTGGTAGTTGGGTAATCCTCCCCGTTGATTCTGAACACTTCCGTCAATAGCAGTTGCGAATATAAAACGATCACGCTTATGCCTCCGTACAGTTATTGACAGAACTCCAAGGGCGGCGATGCGCCGCCAAAGATCATGACCTCCCACGAATACGCGGTCGTTGCAGGTAAGGCGTCTACTGCCTCCTGAGAAGGCTCTTGGTACGCCAGCAAGTGACACGCGGGGTCGGATAGGTCAGCAACTGGGGGAGTGAGTGCCTTTCTTTCCGGACGGTTGGGTGCGCTGATTTCCCAGCGATGGTGGCGAGTTATCCAGTAGGTCCCGTACGCTTGAATCCCGAATAGTTTTCCTGGTGAATCATCTCCATATTGGTCCTTTGGGGAGTCAAGGTACTCACCGGTGTCTGGATCAAACTCAATCCAATAGGCAGCTCGAATGGGCATCTTGGCGCGCTTCGCACAGGGGCCACCCATTAGCTCGACGAATGTTGCCCAGTCGCTTTGGTCTGCCGCTTGGCGGGCGCTGTCTACCAGTTCATTGGAGACCGGCTCTAGACGGCGGAGTTCTCGCCAAACCGTCACCGGTGCACCGCCGATTTGTTGGAATTGTCGGATGCGGTGTATTGCGGCCCATGCGCCAACTCGCTCCGATGCGTCTCGAGCATCATTGCCAAACCAGTCTTCAGCCTGGTTGCCGTCTTCACTGAAGTTGCCGTCAATGTTCTTGCAGATGTATTTGACGATATACCCCGTAGCGGAGCCTTTTTCTTCATCGATGCCGACCGCTTTTAGCCGCGAGGTTTTGGCCCCAGGTTCGTCACCATCCTCGCGAAGAGCGTAATCGCGAAATATCATTTCCAGTCGATTTCGAGCTTGGGGTTCGGTAAACAGCAGAAGATGCCAGTGAGGCGTGCCGTCGTGGTGGGGCTCTACGATCCGGAATCCATAAACTTGCAAGTCTTCGCGCTTAAGCTGCGCTCGAATTTGTGACCAAAGCCGGGTGAGGTAGTCTTGGGCCGCCTTAACCGTAGCACCCTGATATTTTGGATTAACGTGCCCGCTCGCTTTGACTGGATGGAACCTACTGGGTGCGGTCAGGGTGAAGAATATGCCGACGTGCCCCAGGTCTTTAGCCATCTTCTCGAAGCCTGCCGCTCGCGTGATGAGCTCTGATCGGCGAATGGCTGGATTGCTAACCGATAGGTCGGAAAGCTCCTTCAATGTGTATTCTTGCGCTAGCTCGTTTACAGCAGTTACGGCTTCTAGAAGCTCGCGGTTCCGTTTTCTGTTTTTCTGGTAGACCTTATAGGCCCAATCGGAAACGTAAACACCGCGTTTTTTTGAAACCAGACCAAACCGTCTGGCTGTCTCGTCCAGAACTTGCCCCCGGAGTTTCCGGACCGAGCGCCGCCACCACTTGGAATCCTCTGTGCGCTTGAGGCGAGATTGGACGCTTGAACCTTTAGGTTTAGGGTAGGGCAGGGCGTATCCATCCAGGATTTGCTTGATGTGGTTCTCAGTGCGTTCGGTGTAGCCAAATGCTTTGCACTGCTTCGCACAGCTTCTGGATTTGGCCTCCGCGAAGTCCTTTAATGCCTGGTCATCAAGGGTAAGGTTAAGGTCTAGGCGCGACAATTGGGCGGTGGTTTCTTCAAGCTCGGCTTCTAGCGCAACACACCCATGTCTTGTACCTATCTGGTACAGCACCGGTTCAATAGATTTGAATATTTCCGGAAAACGGCCCTCGAACCTGGTGATGGCTTCGCGGGTTTTGCGTGTTCCCAGCCCACGGAGGCGGCCTTCTTCCGAATAATACCGAAATGGTCCAGTTTGGCGAGGGGTTAATCCAGCCACGATCGAACCCCTAGGTTCACGCTTCTGGCACTTGGACCCCCTAGGTTCATAGGTGCTGTGTGTACCTTGCTGAAACCCCTTGGGGCGCAAGAGGTACACCGGCACATGTACCTAGAGGTCCGGTGTTGAAAGGAAACAAGTGCTTTTGGCGTCCGTGGATGGCTACGTTCATGCAACATGGCTACGCCACTTCCGAAGTTGACCGCCGAACCTTGCTCTCGATGTAAGTATCGAGATCCTGAAGTCGGTAGCGAACCGCTCGGCTTCCTACCCGCACAAATGGAACCCGAGCACCAGCCCAGCGGTCCCGCTCGAGAAACGCACAGCTGACCCCCAGGTACTCGGCGGCCTGTTTGGTTGTAAGGAGATTGCTTTGCATTGCCATACCTCGTTGTTGATGGATATGGCTGTAGTCTCTAGGAACGGGCTTGAGGGGAGAACGCTTCAGCTAAGACGGAATATATTCGCGCTTAGTTGGAATATATTCGCTCCTAGTTGGAATATATTGTGCCGAGAAAAGAGCATGCCGCGCCGAACGCATTGTGCGTTGGGCGGCCCCAGAGTGGAGGAAGGTCTGTGATAGCGAGAAGGTGGGAAGTTGCCTAGTTATAGGCTCTCGCCAAGTAATGGCTCTTTTTGCCGATTAGTTCCTGTAGCTCAGAGATTGAGAGAGCAGGTTTTTTCCGGTGAAGCATGGCGTGGCAGTTGGGGCAGACGGGGCGAAGATCCTGGATAGGGTCAAGCTCATATTCGTCGCCAACCTCGCCCAGGGGCTTCAAGTGATGAACGTGTATAAAGCCTTTCCCTAGCTCTCCGTATGTCTGTTCGAAATCGAAGTCGCAGACAGCACACTGAAGACCCCAATATTCTACACACCGCCTGCGCGCGTTTGGGTCTCGTTCATACACGTTAACCGTTACAGTCTTTTTGGCCCCTTCAGTAACGCGCTCTGCTGGATCATCGATTTCCTGGGGTGATATTTCGGGGCGACTGTAATTGGTTCCGCCGAATACCCAGGTAATCTGTACTGGGGCTGAATCCGAGTAATTCTTGGGGTAAGCAAGGCCGGCGAATGTGAAAGGATCACGGTTGTCTTCCCGAAAAAACAGGTAAACGTGACCTTTAGGTTTAAGCAGGCTTTGGATGGACGGTTGGTTTAGTCGTGACTGTGATTTTCCATACCAAATCAATTCGTCCCCAACGAAGCGGTTTTTGTAATCATGGCCGGTTCGGCCACTGGTGCCAACTCCGCAGAAGATGAAGTGATCGTCTCCATGGGCGGTGTACCCCGTGTACCAGCCACCGCCTCCGGGGTCATCAATCCCGATGACGTTAAACACATCCTTGCGGGTATACTGCATGCCAGCCTGAAAAGGGTAGACCGCGTCCAAAATATCCTCCTACAGAATCCTTTTAAGTGCATAGATCAAGCCCCGGCTAGGGGCGTTGCCGTGGCAGTAGCCATTTCACGACCTTTTCTGTGCGCGGCGGTGCTTTCCAATCCAAACCTCAAAGCGCTTTACCGGGTCATCAGTCCTGAGTACAGAGTCTGCTTCTTCACGGTAGCGCTCGTATGCCTTGTTTGCCGCCTTCCTGTTGCTCATATTAGCGCAGTGCTCGTCGCTGTATTGGAGGATCTTTTCTTTCAGGGGGTCGAATTGTGCTTGACGGGTTTGGCCTGCTTTTGACGCCGTTTTTCTCCGGAAGATCCCCTCAAACTCCATACCGTGGGTAAATGCCAGGAGCTCTTTAGCATCGTTGGCTCGTTCTTGGACGAAGCGTTTCGCGTGTTCGCGAACTGCTTGTTCCATTGGGTCCTTTGACGGGTTCCCAGATGGATCGCCGGCACGGCGACTGGCATCGAGGGATTCTAGAGCGAAATTCAGAGCTATCAGGGAAAAATAGGTGATGGGTTCTGCATCCGAAAAGTCTTCGCGCTTGTCGAGTTCGAATCGCTCAAACAGCTCAATGAACGCTAGGGGATCATTGAGATAAACCTGATTGGTGCCAGCCTGCATTTGTTTTAAAGCGCTGCTTTTGGCGCTTGCCTCTGCCTGTCTGAGCAATTCCGCAGCGTATCGCGTACCAGCCTCCAGTTCATCTTGAGAACGACCCTTAAGGCGCTCCTGTGCTTGGCTAATGATGTATTCGTGATCGATGCTCTTACCCAACGCTGGGTCGAACGCTTCAATGATGCTGGTGGGTTCTGCCAAGAGGTTGACGGTCTTTGCCAGTTTGGGATCTATCATGCGTAACCCCCGAAGTGCTTGTTAAAGAAGTCAGTGATTTTCTGCATGGGGTCACGCAGGCGCTCTACGTCAAAAATGATGTACCCCTCAGTCACATCATTCGGGTCTTTGTGGTTGATGAGGCGCTTCAAGGCGTAGGCTGGAATGTCCAGACGCTCGGCAGCAGTGATAAAGGTGCGGCGCAGGTCGTGCATCGTAAACGGAACGCCAGATAGCTTGCTGACTCGAGCGACTGCCGTGCGCGGTTCGGACAGATGCCCGCGCTCCGAATTGCTCGGGAATACGTAAGGGCTCGTCCGCTCTTCGAACCGGCGCAAAAGGATCTCTTCGAGAACATCACTAAGTGGAAGGCGGTGAATCCGGTTGTTCTTGGTTTCGGTGATGGTCAGGGTTTTATCCTGGAAGTCGATCTGTTCCCAGGTGAGGGTAGCCGCTTCGGTGCGCCGCAGCCCCGTAAGCAGTGTCAGGTGCAGATAATCTCGTGTCGCCTGGTTATTCAATTGGAGTGTTGCCTCATACCAGGCTTTTAGCTGGTGGTCCTTGATCAGGCTCTGGCGCTTTTCAACTTTGTACCAGGCGCGCTGGTGGCTGAGCACGTCGACGGGATTCGCAACCAGGAAAGGCTTACCGGAATTATCCTGGTAGCGCTGTAAGGCATGGTTGAAGATGGCCCGGAGGACACGCATCCCATTGTCGGCACGGGCAGGGCTTCTGGCACCGTACTCCGAGTGGCGCGAGATGATCATATCGCGCGTGATGTCACTGAGCGGCTTTGTCTGCCAATCCTTGAACATCTCGCGCATGGACTGGTGGTAGTCGTTGAGCGTATTCGGTTTGAGGTTTTTCCGGGTAGCGAGGTAATCCTGAAAGGCATCATGGAGGGTAATGCGTTTTGTTCGCTTTTCCTGGGCCTCCCGGACTGGATCGACGCCGCTGGCGACCTTGCCCAGAAACTTCATGGCCTCCTTTTTGGCCTGCTCAACCGTCAGATTGCCGTAGCGGCCCAGAGTCTTCCGCTTAACCCGGCCATCCACGCGTTTTTCCACGATGAAGGATTTAGCCCCACCGCTGGTGACGCGTAGCCCGAACCCTGAGATGGAGGAATCGCGGTAAAAGGCTTGGGTACTTTTTCCGTCGGGACCACTTTCAGGAAGGGGTACCTTATCTACAAAGCTCTTGGTGATTCTCACGTTCTAGCTCCCCACTGGCATCTTGGTATCGATGGCAGACCTGGGGGCTGGAAGGTGGTTTGCGCGTCGTCCACTAGATGCTCCCTCAGAATCTATTGTGTCCTTGTGTAGACACAATGTAGACAAATGAGATCAAATTCTAGCGGATTTCTTCAAAAAGCCGCAAACTTCGGTTTCGAGGAATGCCGCATAAATATTTGTTTTCCAAGGCGTATTCAAGCTTGCTAAAATTTATTCAAAGAAGTGGTCTAATAACTTAAAATCTTGGGGCCTTCGGGCCGTGCCGGTTCAAGTCCGGCCACCCGCACCATCATTTTCAATGAAGTATAGTTTCTTACCCATTGCGCACCATCCGCTAAATGTGGAACTTTTGAAATCGATCTCAAAAAGGTTTGAGAGTGAACAAGAGCTCTGCGAGCTCCTCCCCCTGTAACTTGACCACTCACTAATTAGTGATAGCCGAAGTTCATTCAATCCTGCGAATAATCTGGCCCCAATCTTTCTTCCAGACCGGCGTTCCTCAATCTGACTGAAGAGTCTTCGAATGACCCCTCTGCAAGATACTTCTATATCTCTGCAATAAAGTCCAAGTATGAACCGGCGAAAAGGGAGATTATGAGCTTGGGAACGGTTCCCAGGGGTCGTAAGGGCGGCTCTGTCTAATCAGACAAACGGAGAAAAGACATGAACAGATTTATGGCGGGTGTTAAGCGTTTTGTGCGTGAAGAAGAAGGTACTGAGGTTGTTGAGTGGGCTCTGGTCGCAGGTTTGGTTGTTGCGGTTGGAGCAGTAGTTTTCACAGCGATTGGTACAAAGGCGGAAGAGCTTCTCAATGAGCTGCTCACAGTGATGGGAGGGGGCACAGATACAGCGAATTAGTCATTAATCGAAGCTGCCGCGCTGTCTCGGCAGCTCTCCTTTATAGAGGCTAGGGACGGCAATATGTATTCCGAAGCGTTAGTCATCGCTATGCCGGTCCAGGTATTGCTCTGGACTGCGGCAATCTGGGATCTCCGCCATCGGCGCATTCCAAATGTTCTGGTTTTGTCCGGCGCCCTGTTGGGGGTCGTACTCCAAACAGCGATGTTCGGGTCCGGCGGCTTACTTAGCGCATTGGCCGGTTTCGGAGCGGGTCTACTAATTTTGATGCCTGGTTATCTACTGGGCACAACCGGTGCAGGTGACGTTAAGTTGATGGCAGCCATTGGAACTTTTCTCGGGCCTTACAATGTTCTGCTCGCCGGTCTGGCAAGTATCGCCGTGGGCGGAGTAATCGCCCTGGGCTTTATGGCCCTATCCGTTTTATCCAGCAGCTCGCCGTCGCCCTGGCAGCGATATGGGCTGATGTTCAGGACGCTACTTACCACTGGACGTCCTGTCTATCTGGCCCCGGTTGAAGGCGAAGTTATGGGGCGCAAGTTTCCCTTTGCCGTGTCCATCGCAGTGGGCACGAGCCTGTTTCTGATCTGGCGTTCACCCTTCATGGGGATGAACGGTTAACACAGCGGTTCAGGCCGCAGGAAGGACGATAGCATGGATATGGATCAGGTAAGTCTTGACTCCTCCGTTTCGCAGGGCCTGGAGCCGCCGGTACTCAATTTCCCGTATGGGGCAAGCACAGAGGAACCGTCGCTAGCGCCGCGTCCGCGCTCGCTCGCCGAGACCGGCCTGAGCGAACTCTATGTCGCTGACCTGATATCCAAACATCTCTTTGAACGGGGCGTACTGGATCTGCAGGAATTGACGCGCCTCGTGGCACTACCCGGCAACCAGATCGAACAGGTCTTCGCCTTTATGCGCGCAGAGGGAAGAGCTGAAGCGCGTGGTGCTACTCCAGGTGGCCTGATGCGCTTCGCCCTCACCGAGCGGGGTCGCGCTGCAGCCCAGGAAGCGCTGGCACGCGACGGCTATATTGGCCCCGCTCCCGTACCCCTGGCGCAATACAGCGCGCTGGTAGCCCACCAGGCTGGGAGTGTGCGAGGGCTGGACCGTGATTCGGTTCGAGCTGCATTCAAAGACATTATGATTCGGCCGGAGATTCTGGATCAGCTGGGCCCGGCGATGCACTCCGGCCGCCCCATCTTTATTTACGGCGATCCAGGCACCGGCAAGACGTTTATCGCACGCAAGCTCTCCCGGCTGATGCGCGGTGACGTGCTGATCCCCCATGCTGTACTGGTCGCAGACAAAGCGGTCCGCCTCTTTGATAGTGGCGTTCATGAGCCCGTAAACAGTGCGTCCATGGAAACGTCATTATTCCTGGACCGCGGTCACGACCCGCGTTACCTGCTGTGTAAGCGCCCGGTCGTTGTGGTTCGGTGGCGAGCTGACCATGGATATGCTCGAGGTCCAGTTCGACCCGGCAACTGGTATCCACCATGCTCCGGCGCAAATGCGGGGCTAACAACGGGAATGCTGGTGATTGACGATCTTGGACGCCAGCGGATGCGTCCGGAGGAGCTGTTCAATCGGTGGATCGTGCCGATGGAAGAGAAGCGGGATTTTCTTAGCCTGCGCAGCGGCCAACACTTCCAGGTGCCTTTTGACGTGGCGTTGGTATTCTCCAGCAACCGCCATCCCATGGAACTGGCGGACCAGGCTTTTCTGCGTCGTATCGGTTACAAGATCCGTTTTGAGCCTCTGACGCCAGAGGAATATCGCAGGATCTGGCAGGAGGAATGCAGTCTACAGGGATTAACGGCCGATGACGCACTGGTCAACTTCATGCTTGAAGAACTGCACGGTCCCCGCGGGGTTCCGCTGCTTCCCTGCCATCCCCGGGATCTCATCGGTCTGGCCATCGACCATCTCCGCTACGCGGGCCAGTCGGAACTGACCCGCGAGGCCTTGAGCCTGGCCTGGCAGAACTATTTTATAGAGCCGCCTGTTGGTGAATAGCCGGGCTGATCCGGCGAGGAGAGTGATTTATGAAAACGAAAGGGATAGTGGCAATGCTGGGTGTCTCCGTCGTTCTGGCCATGGGCGCGGCCAGTATGGCCAATAGCTGGGTGCAGGAGCGGCTGGGGGGTGGAGAATCCGCCGACGAAGCCGCTGTGGTCGTAGCCGCGATGGAGATTCCCTTTGGCCGCAAGGTGCAGGCAGCGGATCTCCGTTTGCTGCAGCTTCCTCCTCATGCTGTCCCGAAGGGCAGCTTCACCTCGATAGAGAAGGTCGCGGGACGTATCAGCACCCAGCCTATTTACGAGGGCGAGATCATATTGCCGGGCCGGGTTGCTGAACACTTGGGGGGCAGCGCCCTGGCCGCGGTGCTCGAACCGGGTATGCGGGCAATCACTGTACGCGTCGATGATGTTGCTGGCGTCGCCGGGTTCCTGCTTCCAGGTAACCGGGTCGATGTGGTTTCAAGCAAGCGCCACGGCGGAAACCGGGAGATCACCTCTAAAACCATTCTGCGCCACATAGAAGTACTGGCCGTGGACCAGAATGCGTCTCAGGAACGCGATGGCCCCGTCATCGTTCGGGCGGTCACGCTTTCTGTTACCCCGCCCCAGGCGGAGAAGCTGTTTGAGGCGACCCAGGAAGGCAGGGTACAGCTCACGTTGCGCAATCCTCTTGAAGAACTGGAAAAAGAGCCGGAAGAGGCTGTAGCGGCTGCGCCGGAGGTAAAACCGAAGCCGAAGCCAAAGCGGGTCTCCCGGAGCAGGCACACGAGCGTGAGCGTGATCAGAGGTACCGAGCAGAGCTCCACTACCGTCCACAACTGATGTTTGAAACGTCGGTAGCGATAACAACGCAAAGCGGGGATGCAGTATGAAAAAGGAAGGAGTGAACACCCTGGTAGCCGTCGCAGCAATGCTTCTGAGTGTTGGCTGGACGTTGCCAGCTGGTGCCCAGACGAATGAGGGCGTACAGGTGAGCATACGCAACCAGAATGATGCGGTAACCGTCGCTGTGCCGCTTGGCCAGTCCCAGGTGCTGGAGTTTCCTGACCCGGTCAAGATCCTCTCGATCGGCGACACCGGGGTGGCCGATGTCGTGGTGGTGCGTTCGCGCCAGATCTATGTACTGGGTAAGTCTCTGGGAACCACCAATGTGGTCCTTTGGGATGAGAATGAGGAGGTTCAGGGGACACTGCATGTGGCCGTCACCCACGACCTGCAAACCCTGAAAGAAAACCTGCATGAACTGCTGCCGGGCGAGAGCATTCAGGTCCGCTCAGCCAAAGGCACCCTCGTGCTCAGTGGTGAGGTAACCAGTGCAGGGCGCATGGATGCCGCCTTGCGTCTCGCAAACAGCTTCGTCGGCCCCCTGGAGGAGGGCGCCCCTCCGCCTATTCTTAACCTGATGCAGGTGGGTGGCGCCCAGCAGGTAATGCTGGATGTCAAAGTGGCTGAGGTCTCGCGTTCACTGATCAAACGCCTGGACATCCAGTTCGATGTGCTCAACATTCTCGACTCGACATGGAAGCTCGGTGCCGTCAAGGGGGGCGTCGCCTTTCCCGACGCCATATTTGAAGATTCCCTGCTGGATGGCGGTCGAACGCCAGTCTTTGGTGGCCAGACACCAATAGGCCCGGTTATTGACGAAATCGCCCCGAACACAAGAGTCATAGAGGATGCGGGAATATTCGCCAGCTACCAGACCGGCGAATATCTCCTGAATGCGGTGCTTGATGCTGCCAACCGTGAGGGCGTCGCCAAAATACTCGCCGAGCCTAATCTGACAACCCTGACCGGTGAAGAAGCCGGGTTCCTTGCTGGCGGGGAATTCCCGATTCCGGTGCCCCAGGGAGACGGAGAGGTCACCATCGACTACAAGGAATTCGGCGTCGGCCTGGATTTTTTACCGGTAGTGCTGGATTCGGGGATTATCAACCTAAAGGTGGATGTGGCGGTATCGGACCTCGTCTCTGATAACAGCCTTGCGACCGGGCTGGGAAGTAATACGTCGAGCGCGATATGTGTGCCGGCACTCGTGAAGCGCAGCGCGAGTTCCACGCTGGAGTTGGCTAACGGCCAGACGATCGCCATTGCCGGCATGCTTAATGAGAGTTTGCGGGAGAACGTCAGCAAATTTCCCGGACTGGGCGACATACCGATTCTTGGGGCGTTGTTCCGGAGTCAGGAGTTCGTCAAGGAACAGACCGAGCTGGTCATATTCGTAACGCCGCGCCTGGCCCGGCCGATTGAGCCGGAGCTGGCCCGGCTGCCGACCGGAAGCTTTGTGGCGCCAAGCGACGTGGCGTTCTACCTGCTGGGGCAAATGCATGGTGGTGATGACAGTGAGGCCTCCAAGCCGAAGAAGGTCGATCCGTTGCTCAATCGCCGTGATGGCGGAACTGAAGGCCGCTTCGGCCATGCCCTGTGATTGTCATCCTTTATAACTGCTCTGCCAGGAGGTGTGCCATGTTTTACCGAAGCTTGCTGATGACAATGATCAGCGTATTGATGACCGCTTGTGCCACCTCGCCGGGTGATGACCTGCCGCCGTTCGGTGAGACGTTGCGGGAGACCATGGCTGCCCAGACCTGGGAGCACGGCGACACGGCACCAACGCTGCAGGGAGACCGGGCTACGCGGATTATGGAAACCTATCGCAACCGTCAGGCTGGCCCTGTCGGCACTGAGTGAGGAAGGAAGGGCATGCGCTACCGATTGGAAATTCTGCTTGCGGGACGCTCACGGGACGAGTTGGGTATCCTCGAGTCGTTGCTGGGCGGTCGCGGTGATGTGCGTGTGACCAAGAAGATACTCAGCAATGGTCACACCGATCCGCTTCGGGATGTATTGCCGGTCCCGGATGCACTGGTCATGGTGGTCAGCGAGAACTGGCAGGCAGAACTTTCGGCGCTGAGTGAGCGCTCGGCCAGTGCCCGCCCACCGCTGCTGGTAATCGGTGAGAAAGACAACGCCGGACTGGTCCGTGTCGCAATGCGTGCTGGCGCCCGGGACTTTCTATCGCCGCCTGTCGACGAAGGCGAAATTGGTCTGTTCATCAGTCAGTTAATCCGGGAAAAACGTACCGAATCGGGCCGCAAGACAGCCCGGCTGACTGCCGTTATCAATGCCAAGGGGGGCTCTGGAGCCAGTATGGTCGCGGCTAACCTGGCCCACATTCTTGCCCGCTCCCAGAAGAAACACACCGTTCTGATGGATATGGACCTGCAGTTTGGTGCCTTGCCGATGTACTTCAATCTGACGCCCCGCAATGGCTTGATAAGGGCGTTGGAGTTAGTGGACAGCCTCGATTTGATGGCGCTTGAGGGCTACGTGTTATCCCATGACAGCGGTCTGGATCTGATGGCGTCGGCGCCCGAAGATCGGGTAACCATTTCTGAAGTCCCGGAAGAGCGTGTGGAAATGCTGCTGAAGATTCTGGGGGAAGCCTATGAAGACATAGTTGTCGACCTGCCACGCTGGGTCAACAGCGCAACGGCCATGACCCTCGAGCATGCGGATCATGTGTTGGTGGTCATGGAGCAGGGCATTGCCCACTTACGTGATGCACAGCGGCTAGTAACGATTCTGCGGAGCGAGCTGCATGTGGCGGATTCCCAGATAACCATTGTCGTTAACCGCTTCAGCAGGGAAAGTCCGGTCTCGATAAAGGATATTCAGGGCGCCCTGCCTGACGTGCGCATTGCCAGTCTGCCCAATGATTACAGGCGGGTCAGTCAGAGTATCAATATGGGCAGCCCGCTGCTCGAATCGGCTTCGGGCGCGTCGATCACCCGAAACCTGGTCAAGCTGGCGACTTCCCTGACCGGGGGAGAAGGGCAGCTGCGTACTCGGGGCTCCCGGTGGAGCCTGTTGGGCTGGGCCCGCTGAATCCTAGGAGATAAAAAATGAATCTGCGCCAGAGATTGACCGGCAGTGATACGGGTGAAAAGGCCAGAACAGGCTGGACAACGCCGGCTCTGCGGGATCCTGAAGAGGGCGGCGGCCTGACAGCGGAGGAGCAGAGCTTCAAGGAAACGCTCTTTAATCGTCTGGTCAAGACGCTCGATCTATCGCTACTGAGCGGACTCGGGGACCGGGAAGCCCGCAGCCAGATCCAGACGGTTTGCGAAACGATGATGCACGAGCAAAGTCTCCCGTTCAACGCGAGTGTACGGCAGCGCATCGTTACGGACCTGCAGAACGAAGTGCTGGGTCTGGGGCCGCTGGAAGCTCTGCTGGCGGATGATACGGTCGCGGACATCCTGGTCAACAGCACAGCACCGATATTTGTCGAGCGCCATGGCAAGCTCGAACAGACGCGCTCGCGTTTCAGTAGCGACCGCCACCTGTTGACCATCATTGATCGCATTGTCTCCGGCGTAGGTCGTCGAATTGATGAGTCTTCCCCCATGGTGGATGCACGTCTCAAGGATGGCTCGCGGGTCAATGCGGTGATTCCTCCGCTTGCCATCGATGGCCCGATGCTCTCGATTCGCCGGTTCTCGGTAGACAAACTGACTGCAGAGAATCTGGTTGAGAACGGCGCCCTGTCGGCGGAGGTCGTGCGTCTGCTCGAGGCAGCCGTCAAATCCCGGCTGAACGTATTGGTGTCCGGTGGCACTGGTGCCGGTAAGACCACCATGCTCAACGTGCTCTCCAGCTTCATTCCCCACAATGAACGCATCGTCACTATCGAGGATTCGGCGGAGTTGCAACTTCAGCAGCCCCACGTGGTGCGCCTGGAAACCCGCCCCCCAAACATTGAAGGTAAGGGTGAGGTGAGCCAGCGCGACCTGGTACGTAACAGCCTGCGGATGCGGCCGGACCGGATCATCATTGGTGAGGTCCGGGGCGGGGAGGCCCTGGATATGCTGCAGGCCATGAACACTGGCCATGATGGCTCATTGACGACGATTCATGCCAATACCCCCCGGGATGCCCTGGCACGTATCGAGAGCATGGTGGCCATGAGTGGTATCAATCTGCAGGAAAAAGCGCTGCGAGCCCAGATCGCCGCGGCGATCGACGTGGTCCTGCAACTGGAGCGCCAGGAGGATGGCAAACGCCGGTTGGTGAGTGTGCAGGAGATCAATGGCCAGGAAGGCGATGTGATCACCATGTCGGAAATTTTCAGTTTCCGCCGCGAGGGTATCGATGAGGAAGGTAACGTCGTAGGCCGGTTTGCGGCTACCGGCGTCGTGCCGCACTTCTATGAGCACCTCAAGCGTCGGGGCATGGATCCAGGGCTGGAGGTTTTCCAGTCGGGTCAGGAGCAATGGCGATGAACTGGAATATCTCTGACGAAGCCATTTTTATCGGTATGGTATTTATTGCCTCGTTCCTGCTGATGCAGAGCTTTATCGTTCCTGCATTTGGGGAGAACCGCCAGGCTCGCAAGCGCCTGAAAAAGCGCCTGCAAACGGTAGTAGCCACGGCGGAGCGACAGGATCCGATGTCGCTGGTACGGCGCAAGCATCTTGGGGAACTGTCGGGGCTTGAAAGGGCCATCGAATCACTGCCGGGCATGGTGGCTCTGGAGCGGCTGATCGAGCAGGCGGGCCGGGAGGATCTGGCTTACCGTCTGGTACTGAAGAGTCTGGCCCTTGCCGCGATTGTTGGCTTGTTGGTCTTTTCCTGGAAGTCATCACCCCTTTTAGGAATAGTCATAGGCTCCGCGGCGGGCGCCCT
>Ga0065697_1003207_pt1 | contig 17521 bp, 23 predicted proteins | sample AntLakMe24m_08um_FD_59086 | JGI IMG/M metagenome (GOLD analysis project Ga0065697, IMG submission 59086) | Hypersaline microbial communities from Antarctic Deep Lake - 24m 0.8um v2 (version 3) | ecosystem: Environmental > Aquatic > Non-marine Saline and Alkaline > Hypersaline | place: Deep Lake... | reverse complement strand
GATGTTGAGTGGGATGATATGTCTCACAAGCTCCAGCAGCAGGTGAAGATCGCCAATAAGACCGTTCTGGAATACATCAACGCACAGTCAGAATCCGAATCAGAATCCTAATCGGCTGTTGCAGTCTAAATCTACCTCTTGTCTATGCAGTGAAGCTCTCTAAGTAGAATTTTTCATCTCTGATGAGTGGAAGAGAACCTTGTAGAAGCAGAAGGTGTCTCTCGGAAGGTAAACAATGCCACAAACAGTCCAAACTGAAAAGTCGAAAGACGAAATGACCGATGAAGAGCGCCTCATGGCGTCGATTCCTGAAGAACTGCGCGAAGACTACGAATCAGCTCCTGACGTGGATGCCGAAGACGAGCCAGAGGTCGACGACGAACCGAGTGTCGTCGATGACGAACCAGAACAGGAACCTGAGCAAGACGCAGAGCCCGCTGGTGAGGTCGTCGAAGAGGGTGATGAGTCCGATGGGCCGGACACAGACGAAGAAGACGATACTGACGCTCAGGAGGACCCTGAAGAAGACGCCGGGGAAGTCTCCGAGAGTGCTGACACCGAAGAGGCTGAGGAAGCCGAAGACCAGTCGGAAGGTGGTCGAAATATCCCCTTCCGGTCGGGTCAGTTCAGTATCGAGTCGGACGTCTATGACTCGTTCATCTCGACCGCGACGACGTTCCACGACGAGGGACGACTCACCATTTCAGACTCCCAAGTTGAAATGGTCGCCCCGGACAAATCGAACGTCGCTATGACGGATGTCCGGCTTACGTCGCGTGCTTTCGAGTCAATTGATGCCCCCGACACAGAACTCGGTATCGATCTCGAAAAGGTCGAAGACTCACTGGGTGTGTTCGAAAAAGAGGACACGATCACACTCAGTCACAGCGACGAGACACGCCGACAGACCATCTCGGACGGAACTCTTTCGTTCGACTTTGCGACGATTGCCCTACAGTACATCCAGGATCGCGGTGAAATTCCTGACTTCCAGTTTGCGACCGAGTTCACGATGTCCGAAGATGAGTTCGGGAAACTGATCAACGCCGTGGAGATGGTTGGAGACGTCCTCGAAATCGAGTCCGATGAAGAGCAGAATACCGTCAAGCTGTTCGCCCACGGTGATACAGACGAAGTCGACAAGGTCTACGACTCCGAAGACATCGACATCAGTCATCTGGCAGACGGCCACGGAATGTACTCTCTCAACTACCTGAAACCGGTGAAAAAGGCTGCAAAAGGTGCTGACGAGATCACGATCAGTTTCGCAGAAGACTACCCAATCAAGATCACATTCAAAAAGCACGATGGGGGTCTGGTGGCCAACTTCTTGGTCGCTCCTAAGATTCGAGACGACGACTAACTGTTATTCAGGGCTTTGATCAACCCACATATAGTCGATCAGTGAGCTCCACTCTTTTTGATCGAGTACTGCCTCTCGATTTTCCCACGGGTCCGTCGACATTCCCACGATAACGAGGAACTCCCCTGCCTGTTGTACGTATGCATACAGGTTGTCCTCACCATACTCCGCAAACATCTCAGTCCATGAACTGCCCCACATATTGATTGTTTCTTCGGTCGTGGCCCTCTCTTGTAATCGCTCAAGTGCAGTTTCAGCTGCTCCAGCGGAATCGTATGCTTGGATGTAGATATTGCTTGAGTGGGTGGTCTCTGCGTCGAGATCAACGTCCGAATAGCTATCCTCCGGTTGGTTGATTCGGATGAGACTTTCCGAGAGGCGAGCGTTTGGCTCGGAGAAAGTTTCAGTGTAGGTCAGAACTTCGGTCGAGAGGTTTTCGAAGAATGCAGGTTGCTCAACCTCAACCTCGGTATCACTATATCTCGCCGATTGGGGATCATATGCGAGATGGGCCTGTTCGCCGGATTCGTCGGTATGCAGAGTTTCGTACACCCTGAATGGTGCATATTCTCCCGATTCAAAAATACCGACAGGATCCCCGCTGATAGGGTCAACAGAATACATCTCTTTGACCTGGGATTCGCGAATGTTACTAGCGTAGTACCTGCGGAATTTGTCAAGCGAGTCCATCAGCAGATCAGTCTCACCGCGCTCGTGGTTTCGCTGGACGTCCTCTCCCGTAGTTCCGATGACCCCCTGGAAGTTGTAGTGGTCACTGTAGAACGCGCCAAAGTACTCATTGCCGATAGTCGCGTTCTCCTCTGCCAGTGTAAGCAGTCCGTCGATATCAGAGTCAGATAGATCCTCGCCGTCCTCGAGCCGTTCGATCAGATCCTCAGTGTACGTCATCACCTCGTTTGCGCGGGTCCGATATAGATCGACAGCGGCGTTGTAGTCATTCTTGATCCAGGAAAGTAGAGAGACAACATCTCGTGTTGAACTAGCGACCGGATTCTCTTGTTCTGCTGGATCGTCGTCAGAACTTTTCTCGGTGGAAGTCTCCGATTCGCCACTGGAGTCAGATTCTGGTTGAGGTGCTGGTCCTCGATTCGCTTCCCCACCAACGTTGATACATCCAGCAGTAAGTCCAGTTGTTCCCACAGCTAATGCAGTAATGAATTTCCGCCTACGCTGTCTCATAATCTAATATCCACTCATTAGCCGTGGTTAAAATCCTTTCTATCGTACAACAAAACCACCAACGGCCATTTTTCGTCTTCGATGTGCGACGATGTCTACAGAAGAAGCAGTAAGCCCTGAGCAGACGAAGATTAACGACAGCGACCACGAAGACTCGGAAGCATACCACCCGACAGACGAGTACGACGAACTCGACGAGTCCAGCGTACACGGTGGGTTTGGTTCAGCTCGTCGACGGAGTCTCGAAGCCATCGAACACAAGCCCCACCTCGATGATGTTCAGACGTTCAACACAATCGACGAGATGAAAGATGCCGTGAGGGAGATCTCACTGGCTCACAAGACGGGGACACTTGTCATGAGCGTGCCCGAAGATGCAGTTGATCGGCTGGACACCATCTACAACAGCCTCCCGGAAGATGCCCAGCGACACTACCTCAACGACGATGTACTCCACCGACGGATCAATGCAGCGAGAAAGGCATTCAATCGGTGGATGGGGAAATACAAACGCGAACAGCAGATTCCGTCTTCAGCAGAGGCTGGCCCCGCCAATTACCCCTCCAAGAAGGCCCGGAAAACCAGCCGGTACGCAAGAGAAGGCCGAGAGGAACTGGACGAGCGAGTGCAGAAGATCAAGTCCGGTGCAAAAGGAGGGAAACAGCGAGCTCTCAATGAGATCGGAAGCAGTGTGGCCGAGCAGACCGCCAAGAAGGAACAGAGTGAAAAAGAGGCGCTCCGGGAGTTGATCGACGCCGACGATATCCTACAGTACCGGAATCCACGTCTCCAAGTAGGGGTGGTCGTTCGCGTCAACAAGAAGTCGGTTCGACTGATTCGACCGAACCCGCGCTACCCCGGAACGAAGCCCATGAGCGACGAGGCCGAACCAGAGTACCGAAAAGAGACAGTCGACCTCAAAGCCAGGGGGCTCACAAAGATCGGTCGCGATGATTTCGAAGATGAACTCGAAACACTCCGTGAATTCCACGAGGACCTCCCCGGAGACTTCGACGCGGCTGTTGCACACATCAGTGGCGAAGACGTCGAAGACGAGGAATCAAGCGGAGAAACCGAAGACACCGAAGACACCGAAGAAGAACCGGAACACTGGAATCAGGAACTCGTCGACAAACTTCGCGATGAAGGAATCGACAAACGAGCCGCTGAATCGTTAGCCGATGCCTACGACACCGTCGACGAGCTGCTCAATTACACGAACACCCAACTACAGGGTCAGAAGTGGGTCGGCCCTGCCACGACCGAAACTATCCGATCAGTGTTCGACGACAGATACGGGGACGACTACAGCATCAAAGAGCAGGGAGATGGCTACGAAATCTCTGAGTGGACAGAGCCAGCAGACGAATATATCGATATCCGCACCGGCGAGATCGCCCTTCGAAAGCTCATCTCAGGAGACCACCTCGAACACCACGCAAAGGTTCGAGAGAAAATCGTCGAGTGGGCGAGTGAGCAGAATCGGTCAGACGACAGCGAAGTTGCTCAGGAGCTAATCAACGCTGCCTACTCTCTGACTCCATCGGAAATCAACTTTGGAGAACTCCTGGAAGACGATGAGCAGTCAGAGGAAGACGACGATGAATCCAACTCCCACTGGGAGGCCGTCCTAAAGGCACGCGCTGTTATGGCGTTCTGCGATCTGACAGGCCGGAAGCGGCTGCTGGGGAACGCCGAAAGAGAGGCCACAGATGAAATCGAAGAAACCCGCGAGGAAGAGCGGAAGTTGGTGAAAGAGAAAATAGAAGCTGAAAGTATTCTCAAATACGGTAAGAAGTACAGAGAAATCGCAGGCTGGGAACGGCTACCGATGTCGAGCCACGAAGCCAAAGTCGCCTACCGTGGTTGGTGGAAAGGTGAACCGTCGATCACCGTCCTCTACGAGTCACCAGAATTCGTTAAGGTCCGTGTGTTCTCGCTCATCGAATGGGTACAGATCGAATGGGACTCCGGCGAACCCGCGTGGGAACTGCTCGATTTGAAGTTCTCTAACCCGACTGGTAGCACTCCGATGAACATGATCGAAGGGGCTCAAGATCTGGAGAGGTTCCTCAAATTTGCCCCATCGGAGGTCTCCGAAGCACCACCAACGGACATCAATGGCTGGATCATGACGTACTGGGACGATGGCGAAAAAGCCGTCTACCAAGATCCTGACCAAGATGCAGTAATCAAGGCCGAACACGGTCGTCTCATCCTTGAAGACGGGTTCGGAGACAAACAAACGGTTGAGCAAGACTCATTCAAAGAGGCACTGAACAATCTGAGAGAGTATCTGGCCAATCATATGGCGGTCAAGGGCGGGGGTGAAGCCATCGAAGTGCCCATCCCCGACGATGATACCTCCGATAACGCTGAGGACGAAATCCCGGTCAGCGAAATGGAGGAACTAGAGAGCGCACATAAGGGATGGGAGCTCACCGAAGGCGGGGGAGAGCACACCTTCGCCTTCCAGCACAAGGGAGGTCGAGTAGTCGTCATCGAACGCCGAGATGATGGCTGGGATGCTGATCTCAACAATCCTTCGTTCCCCGGAATCACAAAGTGGCTCACCGACGCAGAGGCACGAAAGGAACAGCCGGGAGAAGGACCCGGCCACCGTGTTCGGAATCCCGTCGACCTGCAAACGGCTATCGATGCTGCCGCCACCGAGATGGACCGGTAGCATACTGGACAACGTCGCTATCGTTTTGACAGTGGGTTCTAAAATCACCCTATGATGATAGCGCAGACAATCAATAGTATCACCCTTCGAAATAGAAACAGCGAAGCACAGCCTCACGATGGGGTTCGGGCACGAGATACCGACGAAGGCACTGACGGAATATACGAAAGGAGGATGGAAGCTCTTAGAATCGATGTGCCTCAGTTGGCGACTCCATAGCAGCGTTCCATCTTTGCTCGTACGTATGTTTAGCTAGGCGAATCTTTACTTTGATATATTGATTGTGCATGAACTTGAGTGCCCAGACTGTGAATACGGTGGGCGGTGTCGCAAAGAATCTTGCTAGCCAAAAGGCGAATTTGTGTATGTACCTGACGCTCCAATTGATGAATCTAAGCAGAGAAATACCCAAAGCCAACACTAAGAGTACCACTCCGAGGGGTGCGGTGATTATATCCGAAAGGCTAGGGATGGTTGTTATACCAAGTGTAGAACTAACTGACCCCGATAGATGAGTCAACAGATTCGACTCTATGAGAGACATAGCGATAATATATGTGAAGGGGAGAAGGAGGAGCATATATACAGATCTGACAGATCTGTAGCCTAAATTAGCCGACTTGCCGAAAAAATTATACGGTGCTTTGAATGTAGCCATCTTATCTTTCGGTTTATCCATATCGAGATCGAGAGGGTAGATATTCTCAGTTTTTTTCACAAACCCATTATTGACGAATCTGGTTATGGTCTCAACGTACTGATCCGGTTCTGGTAGATCCTCAATAGTTGCCGACTCACAATGATTCCAATAGTGGTATCGACGGGTGCTGGCGTACGCCATTCGTGTAAGTTTGTCTTTTATCCTAGTGGTTAAACCGTTACTAGTCTGGTCACGGACTGGTTGAGATAACATCATTGAAATAATTCAAAGTCGTGATATTTAAACCTATGGATAGTACCCATCACATTCCAATCACATCGTGACTAGTTAGCAAGACTCAAAAAGAATAGAGTGGTTACCTTACCCGCTGATGTCTTGAGCAATAGTCGCGAGTTCATCCGAAGCTGCTGCACGGAGCCGGTCATCACCGAGTTTTAGACGGAGTCGTGGTCGACCCACATCGATCGGAACCTTCTCAGTCTCGATCAATCCTGAGTCTTCGAGTCTGGTTTTAGTACGGGAGAACGTCGCCTTACTCGCGATCCCTACGTCTTCGCCCCACTTCGAGATGTCGTAGAGAAGGGCCTCACCTTTTGCTGCGGCCAGTAGGGAGACCGTCACCTCGTCGAGTCCATCACCGTCGCCACGAGCCGACTGAAGTTCGGCTAGAATCGCGTCGAAAACGTCACGAACGTCCTCGCCGATTTCGTCGGCAAGCGTGCTACGGACGCGAGAGATGGGTGGGGTGCGAAGGTTGTACGTCTCGGAGGCATCCCAGTCTGCATCGTAAGTCTCTTGTGCGCTCTTGACGAATTCGGGATCTGTAGTCGACAACGCACCAACTCGGTTATTGGCTGGAACCAGTGCTGAAACAGTGTTGTCCGAAATGATCAGTGAGTTCGATACTGATTCGTCCAATTCCCGAATATACAACTGCTCGGCATCGATCAGGTCAGCAGCGCGACTCCCCAGTAAGAAGTCATCCATTGCGTCCTTGAGCAGCCCTTGATCTGCAAGCATACGGATTGTCGGAAGTGTGCCGTCGAAAGACGACGCGACCTCTACGAGATTTTCGATTACCGTCTCACTTGGATTGACGAGTAGAAGATCTCCATCGGTTTTTGTCCAGTGCAGTATAGAGGATGTCTTTAACGTCTTCTTTGAGTAAATTTGATTCCATCCTATCTAATTATATCGTATTTATCTTACTTAACATTTCCCTATTCTCAGGCAGATATTTCAGTCTATGAACTCGATAAACACCGGTTTTCATCCAGAAGAGTGACTTCAGACCCGCGAATCGCATAACACGCAACTATACAGATTATTTGTCTTCTCAGATAGTTGGGGAGTTTCAAGAATGAGTAGAGAAGATAGTCTGAAGCAGAGTGGATTTCAAGAACCGTTCGATGGATCAATCGTAGAGGTCCCGCATGGGTGGTGTGGCGGCGGGGTCGAAGCGTTTGGTGGTGGGCTTCAAGGACGAATTTGGTGTACATGGTCTGGCAATGAAGAACAGAACACATGGGAATACCAGGTCCTCTACAACCTCACCGACAGGTCTGTGGCACTCCACAAATTCGAATACAAGCCGGATCTTGGTCGTTATGAAGAAGTCGAAGATGTAAAAACGGTTGAAGCGGATCGGCTCTTCGATTACCGTTTGGGCAAAAAAGCCCTTGAGCTAATGGAGTACACCAACGAGCATCTCCCTTCGAAGCCTCCAGGAGAAGCTGGTGACAAAACAGCCTACGGAGGTTCGAGTGCTGTCGTCTCAAAGATGGAGCAAGATGTCGAAGAGGTTGCTGAGAACTATGGCCGAGATATCTCCCTCGTTAATGAGTTTGAGGACGTGGACGAACTGCCGCTTATCAGACTCAAAGCCACCTACAACAGTCTGAACGTCGTCGATGAAGTTGCTGGTGTCCTCCAAGGTATGGGGTATGAAGTCGCGTATGTCGACTTCGATGAAGAGTACGTTGCCTTCTGTGTTCGGAGCAACATCGAGCAGGTCCCATACGAGATGCTGGACGTACTGTACGAGTGTCTCGACTCTTGGGAGATCGTGCCGGACGAAGAGATGTCTGCGGTCAAGCTCCAGGATGGGTACGAAATCACAGTTCCATTCGAGAGGCCGCTTTTCTACGATATGGTCTGTAGTAAGGAGCATGAGCCGCTAACATATATGCGGGACGGCGTGGTGGTCAATTTCACAGGCACTCACGATGACGACCTCTTGCTTACGATCAGTCACAAAGCATGACCCTCGAATTGAACGAGGGAACAGATACGCACCTGTGGGGCGGGTCGTTCGAGGAACTGGCTGCAAACCATATCTCGCCTTCAGACGATGACGTACTGCTAGTCGTTGGCCGATCGGACGACGAGGCCCAAGCAGTTCGGACTGCGATTGAGCGTACGCTCAATTCGGCTATAGACAACTGCACGATCTACACCGGGGGTCAACAGGAGCTCCCATTCAGTCCAAACTCCTACGATGTAGTTGTCCACATCAATCGGGGGCAGCAGATACTACACCGCCACAATCCGCTCTACGAAGTCACGACCGTCGCGAAGAAGGGGGGAACAGTCGTGTTCAACGCACCCAATTGGCTCGTACAGAGTGGCGGTGTCGACTTTGAGGCGATCTACGCTGTGGATTGGGAAGATGACACTGAGATCAATCTTGCAGCTGTGGGAACGGCGACTGTCGACGGCAGTTTCAGCGATTATGAAGAGTCCTCGATACCGTCTTCGATGACGATCTCAGCATCAGATCAAACCGGGTGGGAAAACTTCGTATGAGTGCAGATGCCCATTCATCGGAACACGAGTTCAAGGGGGCGTGGCGTTGGCCGACGAAGTTCGAGGGGTGGATTGCTAGCTTGATCGATGACGTTAGCGGGCCTACAGTCAACGTGTGCGCCGGCCTCTCTCCGGTTGGGGATGTCCGGGTCGACTTGAAGACTCCCGTGGAGTTAGTCAAGAATCTCCGGCAGGACAGTGGGACCAATATGGTTCGAGCGAGAGAATACATGGAGGATCTCGTCGTTGATGACCCACCGTTCGATGTTGTGGGGTCGCTCTATGGGGCCTCAGACCCGGCGAATCATCCAGCAGCCGAGTACATCAAGCCCCTCAATACAATCCGGGCAGACGTCCTCGACGACGAGGGCCTGCCTTTCGGAGACTCCGTTTTTGCAGGAGCCGTGTGTGACCCACCGTGGAAGGACTTAAACGATGCAGAGCGCAGCCATCTCTTCGAAGAATTGGTCCGTATCACGGAACCCGGTGGTGTGGTGATATTCAATTCGTATTGGACTCCGACCGGAGACCTCCCGATCACGCTGGATTACATGGACATTCGCCGTGATCTCTCGCGTTGGGACAGCGGAACTCCGAACATGAGTTGGGTCTGTATCTACACAGTCCACGATTCGCTCGACACGGCGCGGCATCGGTCGCGAACGCTAGGGCGAGACTACGAGTACGTCCCACCGACAAACACGCTCAACGAGGCAATCAGGGCCGAAGCAGTCTACAAGATGACCCACGTCGACGGTGTTCCCTCGAACGCATTCAAGAACGACATTGTTGATCCCACATCCGAGCATTCGTGCCCGGTGTGCAATAGTGCTGATCTCTACCCCGTGGGCGAGGGGTCGACAGATGATTACTCAGGAGGTGACCTCTACGAGTGTGGCGAGTGTAAGTTCCGGGCTACCGAGAAAGAAATCACTGGTCAGCAGAAAACCGAGTGGCGAGGTAGCAGCGGTAGTTCAAAGGTTATCCCACAAATTGAACCGTAAAAGCCGCTTTTCGTGGGGTAATCTTACCACCGACTGTGGTAAGATACAGACGTTTTAGCTCTTGTAAGGCGATCTATCACCGTTTCTAATTTGTCTTATTTCATAGGTGGAGTTCTATAAGATATGAGCGAAAGAACGGAAGTCGACGGTTCGTACACCGTCACTCTGAGTGACGAACAGCTTTCATCAATCGGTTTCGAGCTGGACCGTATTCGAGACCGGATGATCAAGGACAAGGAACCAGCACCGGACCCAGTTGTTATCGTTGCAGGCAACTATCCGTTGTACACCGACAAGATCCCCGACGAATGGGTGCATCTGAACCACGAAATCGAGTCAAGCCGGTATGCTAAAATCGTCGTCTACCGACCCCGTGCGTGGGAGATGGCCGAAGATGGAACGATCATTCTACATGACGGAACGCTCGGTAGTCACGACAATGAGTTCGAATCCGAGTTCACAATCGAGATCTCACCAGATCAGTACGTCGACTATCGGAGTATCAGTGCTGAAGAAATGAGCGATGGGACTGTACCTGCCGAAAGCGTTGACGATGAAAAGCAAATCGCTACGATAGAACTTGATCGAACCGTATCCGATCAACGGATTGAGGCACTTCTCAACGGTCTTCATACCATTGATCAGATCACGACCGAATCAAACGATGATGGCGATTACGAAGTAATCCATACCCCAAGAGGTCCATCGTTAGATGGTCTCGGTTTCGACGATTCGCTGACTAAGATCCGCGACTGGATCAACTCGGAGTACAACTCCAACATCAGCGTGTATCTGAATGACAATCATCTACGGATGACAAATGGGAGTGCCGACTACTACCTCGACATCCGGCCGGGTCCAAGGAAGATTTCTCTCAAAGGGAAGCGGTACGGGAGAACCATCGACGTGCGCTGTGGTACGACGAAACGAAGCCTGATGAACAAACTGTCGGAGGTATTCTGATAATGCGAGACCAAAAACTTGTGTACACGTCTGAGGACGGAGAATCGAAAGAAATCGACATCCCCAGTTGGCTCGGCGAGGCCCCGGTCAACCACCACCATCTCAGAGAGGCATTCGCTTTGGCGATGGGGGCTGAAGGGATCGACCAAGAGACGATCGCCGAGATTGTCCAAACAGTCGATGACGGACAAGACGAAGATGCCAGTGGTATTGAAGAGTTAGTCACACTCACAGATAGGAAGATACAGATTGCAGATCCAGACGACCCTGAGACCTACGTGATCATCGAGCCCGAAAGTGCGCCGTCTCCAGATTACCACTGGGATGCGATGGTTCTCGACTACTATCACGGTCGCCCAGTACTGTGCCTCTACGAGCCGGATAAAGAGGACAGCCAATTCACAATCGCCCTACCGACCAAGGATGACCCCAATATCCGTCCTATGACGACACGGGATATCCGACTCGATAAAAACGTCGAGATCGTCGAAGGAGACGGGGAAGAACCCTAACTGCAGTGGTCAAAATAGATTTCACAGTTGCATATGCTGTTGAAGAGCATCCCGATCGTGAAGTCGACACGGTGACCGTCGAGACCGACACACTATCTCAGGAAGTGAGCGCCGAAGAGAAAGCAGTCAACTTAGCTGCAGAACGGTCGGTCTACACTCACACTGAAACGCTATCAGTCACGCAAACTCAGCAGCTCCAGTAACAGATTCAGTCACAGTTAGCAGTTCTGTGAAGCAGTATCTGCAGATTATTTTCTTCGCGAATGTTTGGGCGTGCGAGTCGTGATCGGCTTGCTAATGCGCCCAGAGTAGAACGGAAGTGTACATTATGTCATCAGCAACAGAAGCAACCGGCGAGCAGGATGAATCAACAGAAAGCAACCCCGAAGATACCACCCACGTCGAACGTTCAGACGTCGGCGCTTCGATGAGCGTCGATATCACCCGTGGGACCGGCACTCGGGATCAAGAAAAGTATTCGATCAAGGGCAAAGGAAAAAATGCCGAAGAAGCCATCAAGGAATTCGAAACGCAACTGGAGGCAATCGAGCAGAAGTTCGCACAGCGGATTCGCAATCTCCAGGTGGAAGTCGAAACCGAAGCCGAAGGCGAGTCCTGAAAAGGCCAGTATAGCAATTTGTCTCACTCGATGTGCGAGTTTTTGTATGAGATCGACCGAATCGACAACCNCAGATGCGGAATCGCAATCGAACGGACCAGACTTCCCAAGTATGCCGACAGGGTGGGAGTGGAGGAGTGGATCACAAGGGTCAGGTCACTACACCCGTTGGTTCGGGACTACCTTTCGGATGGGCGGCTCCCTCGTCGGCTGTGCAGATTCTCTCGGCGGTTTTGACGGAGAACTGTATTGGGACGAAGGAGGGAACGGGAAGCACCACGTCCAAATCAGACCGATCACGGGCGTTGACTCAAAGTACGACGATCCGATCTTCGGCTACCCGGCAATTTCTCGCTCTTTTGACTCCGAGCAGGAGGCTCTTGACGCGATCCCGAAGATGCTCGAGGAACGTCAAAGAGAAATAATTTCGTGACGACGATGAGCGGTCAGTATCCTATGAATCAACAACCACTAACAAGAGGGGTGACCGCATAATGGCCCGCCGGTACTGGGTCAAGCGCGAATCCGATGATTCGACAGCTGTGGACGCCTATTTCGACATGGAAGGTAAGGCAGAGGCAGTCGCTGAAGCACTCACCCGCGAGAACACATCGGGTGAAAAATATTACGTGCAGTGAAATCATGAGTTTAGAACTACATTTCGAACTAGACGGTGCAGAGGAAACGGATGAAGACAACGACAGTGCGATGGTCCAGGTATCTGCGACAACGATGGTCGAGATCCCGACGGACTCAGAGACCACAATCGCAGAGGCTACGCGAGAGTACGTCGTCTCTCTCATCGAAAACGACCCGGAATCGTTCTTCGAAGAGTCTACGATCGAGTCCGAAGTCGTGGAGACTCGTCGCGAGGGTTCCAACTCGGCCAGTGAGGAAGCAAACGATGACTGAACAGACACCACAGCCCGTTCTGGAACTGAGCGAAGACGACGAAGAAGACCTAATCGAAGGGCTATCAGAGGGAAAAGACCTCCTTCAAGACCCTGCCAGGAATGTAAAGTCTCTCCACTGGGAGACTAAGATTTCTCGCTACGCCTCGCTTTATATAGAGACGCTTCAGTGGAGAAGCGAGGCCGTCGACGACTTCGAACTGCTACTCTTCCTCGATTGGAAGCTCCTGCCCGACCAAGATGAGGCTCCGATGTCGATTGGTGATATCAGTTCGGGGGTTCCCTCGGTTGTAAAGCGGATCAAGGAGATCGTCGCTCAGGAAACCGGATGTGATGAGAAGGAGGTTTACTTCGACCTCACGAATAATCTCTTGACTCAAGCCATCTACAGTGCGTTCATCGTCGTCGACGATACAAAGAAACAGGCCACAGCATGAGGTGTGATAACTGCAAGGGGATCATGGTCATGACCGACGACAACGGCGCAGAATATCCTGAAACACGGATTGAAGATTACGAGTGTGAGGAATGTGGAGCGACGGATAGGAAAGTGTTAGTCGCGTAACTGGAGACAAAGGCGGCAAACAGTACAAGTCNATAATGAAGAGTAGTAGTCCAGCCGTCGATGATGCATACCGCCCTTACTGTATCGCAGATCGTCCCAACCACGTCAGAATTCTAAGCAGAGCTGCCAAGATCACTGACGGATTTGGAGTGCTTACGCAGGCGACGGTCACCGAATCTGTGCAGGATCTGATCGCTGATTTAGATGTGCCAGTGATCGTCGACTGTGGCGCGTTTTCCGAGGATCAATTTGAAGGGACGCTGTACGAGCTCTTCGACAGCTACGAGCGGATGAATGCTGATTTTGGGCTCATCCCAGATATAATCGGAGAACGGTTGGAAACTGATGATTTAACCGCTCTCGCAACGCGGTTGTGGCAACGTGGCCAGCCGCGTTGGTCGTTCGAACCTGTAGCTGTCGCACAGGGAGAGACACCAAAAGAATACGCCAGTGCGTATTGGGACTGCTACATGAGTGGGGGCCGACCGAATCGCGATTGGTGGGCTGCTATCGACTAGTGGAAATAGATCTGGTGGCCACGCGACGGTGTCTGAAGGGTTGTTTGATATACTCCGGTGTATTCGAAAATCTCATCCGAAGATCTGGAACGATACGTGGACATTTACCCTTGGCTGTGACCATCCTCGTCGGCGGCCCCGATTCGATGATTTTGGTGTTCAAGCCGGTGACTCGAAGCGGTGGCTCTTCCAATATGACCAGGATCTCACGCTCGACCGAGAGACACAACTCGTCGATGAAGTCACCGAATTAGCGACTCATCGGACGCCTACTCTAACAAAGGGGTTCTTCGAACAAGCCCAGAGGGGTTCTGATTTATGATAGAATACATCATCAACGACGCGCTCCAGGAGATTTCTGGTTGCGGTGATCAGTCCTTCCAGTTCATTCACCTGGACGATGCTTGGGCACGTCCAGAACGAAATGGGGCCTTCAGCGTCACCTACCCAACGCACCCATTCGACGAGTCTGACGCTGATTTTGTCGACGGTGAACCGGGGGTCACGACGGACCTAACGGTAGTTGAGATGCTCGATGCCTGCCGACGAGTACTGAAATCAGGGGGAGTGCTGGCTGTCGATACGGACGATTATCTGTTACCGAAGGTTATGCGGTATTTCAGTTCGGAGTGGTCAGAGACTAGCTTCGCGATAGGCCAGACAACTGCTCTGACGAAAGGAGGAACTCCCGACCGGTCCACGCCCGGAATGTATGGTTCGACAGGAGGATACGCGACAGTACTTGCATGGCGCGATTCGTCACCGGTTCCGAACGGTCACCCGTGTCGACAGAATCTCACGCTACACTGCCCATGCGACCGTCAACGAGAAGACTGGGGATGGGGGACAGTCAAGCCCCTCGAACCATTCCTAAACTGGATACGAGCTTATGTCGATCCGGGCGACCGGGTCTTGGTCCCTTGCGCCGGGACTGCTCCTGCAGCAGTAGCCACTGAGAGAGAGTATGGCGATAAGGTCGATGTGATCTGTATCGATGTAGAGTCGGAGGCGAAGGCGGCCTACGAACGACGGAGAAAGGACCAGCTCAACCGGCAAGAGACACTCGGCAACTGGTGACTGGCTACAGTTACTCTCCGGTGTCCAGTGGGGAACGTGATCAGAATAATTTCTCTCTCGTCGATAACTGACGTTTTCAGAGATACTCGAACGCAGAGACACCACGATCATGATCAAAATAGACCCATACGACATAGCAGTACCGGCCGAGTCAGTCCGTACAGAGGTAGTTCCAAAGCCCCAGCCCAAGACTGAGAAGCACGAGATCTACGAGAGAAACCATATCTTCGGTCCAAATTCGTTGGGNTCTGATGGATTCGATAACGGCGTCCTCTTCTCTGGAGGGGATGATTCGTTGGCGNTGACTNACATGGCGATGGAGCAAGAGGACTGGGGTGATATTGTCATTTACCTTGATACCGGGAGTTCAATGCCCGAAAACGTCGACTACGTAAGGGAGACTTGCCAGAAGTACGGGTGGAATTATACGATCATACAGACNCCGATGGATCTGTTCACGTTCACCTGTCGCTACGGCTGGCCGGGTCCATCTCAACACACAGCAGCCTTCAATTCGTTCAAAGCGCGGCAACTGAGCTACCTCTACCAGAGGAGTAACGGCAGTGTGAAGTTCTTTAGCGGGGTTCGGAAACAAGAATCCGGTCGTCGACTGAGGAACGTTAGCGACGAGATCCAGTACGCCGAACACAACTTTTCGGGATGGTGGGTATCTCCGCTTGCAGAGATGTCCGACGAGTGGATCGCCGAGTACCGTGATGAGCATAATCTCAGTCGCAATCCCATTTCAGAGAAAATCCACCGAAGTGGCGACTGTGCGTGCATGGCATACGGCCACCGCGATACAGAGCTCATTCAGATCGAGTCGGAGTACCCCGACTTTGCCCAGTGGTTGAAGAACGTCGAGAAGAGGACTCAGGAATACCGTGGTCGTGTCTACCTGCTTGAAGACAGATACACGAGTGTCGCAACGAAGGTCGCTCAGATCCGAAAGCAGACACGACCGAACCCGATGAAGCTCACAGTCCTGAAAGAACACTTCCCGACAGTGTACGAAGAGATCGTCTCAGTCCCCACCGAGAAAGCGATTCTTCGAGGGGCACAAGAGAATACCTCCTATATGGGTCACGGTGGAATGTCGTCGCAGGCTCTCCGAAACCTCACTGCAGAGGCAGACATCAGTCAAACGACTCTCTGTGCAAGCTGCGACAAACCATGTACCACCCTCGCTCCGTCAGTTCGCAACGATATGGAGNTGGCTTCGGACGCCTTCGAAAAGAAGACCGAGCAGGAGAAACTCTCGGTCGATCCGTGGGACGACGCAAGGAAGAACAGCCGCCGGAAACCCGAATCCGGGGAAGCGGTTGAATACACCCAGCCGACACTGACAGAAGTACCGACAAGTTCGGACTGAACGGTGGTGTTCGACAGGCTCGGAATCATTTGTCCTCCGCAGGATGAGCGAGGTTTTAGAGATGGCAATAGCATCCACCGACGAGTCAGACAGTCAGGAAAGCACACGGCGCGGTTTCGTCTCCTTTCACGGGACAACATCGCTCAGTTTCACAGACCTCGTGGTCCAGCTGCTCGAAGAATCCGATGAGGTCACCACAAAAAATTGCGAAGACGACGGCGATATCGTCTTCATCGAAGAGATCGANGCCAACGACGAGTGAATCGGCCCGGAACAGTATCGTCGGTCTGGGAGGACGAGGCAATTGAAAACATCGGCTACAACTTCCCACGGCATAACCAGGTCGTGGTCTCGATTGCTTCGTAATCGAAGCANAAAGCTATTCATGGATAATTACCCACCCGGAGTCAACAGCGGAACGCGCAACGCACCTTGGAATCAACCACCGGCCCCTGAGTGCGATTGTTGTCAGAATGTGATCCACGACCCCAGTGATCATCAGAAAAGCTGTGAACTGCTGGGTATTGGGTCAGACGAGTTACGCGAGCAAGGAGCAGAAGACAGGAAAGTGGAGCAAGCAGAGATGCGAATGGACGAGATGCGGATTCAGGAACATAAAAAATGAATTCAGATTCAGAAGATATGGACAGTGACGATGCACCGACCGGCGAGGATCCAGATGGAACAGTCGATGTCGCCTCCGACACAGCCGAGACTATCGACCTATCCAATCTCTCTCCGGAGGGTGTACCTGTTGTAGAGCCCTTTGATGACGTTTCGCTCGAATTCCACGGTCTCCCAACCGAATCCTCAGCACCGTTGTTCATCTACGCGACCGTCGAACGCGATGGGGGCGACTCGCTTCTTTCCTACAACATCGTCGATCTGAACGAAGACGAAACATCGTTCATGAACTGATTGCTGTTTGTTTTTCCGACCAGTCTCGTTTGAGATGATCATTTCTCTTTGTATTATAAGTGATACAGATGTCAGATTCAACAATACAATCGGCGTTCGGTAAGGAAAGAAACGGTGAGGGCTACGAGTTCTGGTCGGCTGAATGCCCCGACGAGGCGGAGCTTGAAACTGAGAAAAGGAGCGATGAACGAGCAACGCCAGCTTGGTTCATTGAAAAGCTCCACGACGCGATCAGGGGGCTGTTCGACCTTGACCCCTGTTCAGGGGCTGAATCGGAACCAATCGCTGAAACACGGTTTACGAAAGAGGACAACGGCCTCCTGAAGCCGTGGAACGGATATGGAACG
>Ga0065697_1000875_pt1 | contig 17573 bp, 17 predicted proteins | sample AntLakMe24m_08um_FD_59086 | JGI IMG/M metagenome (GOLD analysis project Ga0065697, IMG submission 59086) | Hypersaline microbial communities from Antarctic Deep Lake - 24m 0.8um v2 (version 3) | ecosystem: Environmental > Aquatic > Non-marine Saline and Alkaline > Hypersaline | place: Deep Lake... | reverse complement strand
CGCTCGCCGGCACGCGCCACCACCGCGTCAATTTATAAATCCGCTCCCCGATCGCCGGCGCCGCTTATAACGGCTCGATCAGCTCGACCGCGTGGCCGTCGGGGTCCTTCACGAACGCGGTGCGTGCGCCCGCTTCCGGCTGATCACCGGGTTCCTTCACGACGCCGTGGTGGTCGATTCGGTCGAACGCGTCGTCGACGTCGTCGACGCCGACGGCGACGTGGTCGTAGCGGTCGCCGTCGTCGCTCGGCTCCTCGCCGTCGGTGTCGGACAGCTGGAACTCGACGCCGGCGTCGTCGGCGACGTACACGTTGCGCGTGTCGCCGTCGGCGGTCGTAAACTCCCAAGAGCGCTCGAAGCCGAGTTGGTCGACGTACCAGTCCGCGGTGCGGTCGGCGTCGGCCACGTTGAGACACGTGTGGAGTATCTCCATGCCTCGCGGTGTCACGGCGGGGTAATAAATCCCGGCAAGCGGGCAAACTCGTGGNCGCCCGTGAGACTGTCATTAACAAAGGTTTTATTCGCCTTTCTCCCCCGAGTATTAGCATGGCAAGCGAGCCCACGCGAGGAGATAACACGCCCGGCTTGGATACGTCGGCGGCCGCGCTCGGTCACGAGCGACCGGACGTGCCGGCCTATCGAGCGCTCGCGGAGGATCTCCGCGAGCGCGTCGACGGCGAGGTTCAGTTCGACGAGTACGCGCAGGTGCTGTACGCCACCGACGGCAGTATTTATCAGGCGCGACCGGCCGGCGTCGTGACGCCGCGCTCGGTCGCGGACGTGCAGGCAACGATGCGTGTCGCGGCCGACCACGGGGTTCCCGTCATCCCGCGGGGTGCGGGCTCCTCGCTCGGGGGACAGACCGTCGGGCCAGGGTGTGTCGTGCTCGACTTCTCGACGCACATGGACGAGATTCAGGAGGTCCGGCCCGACGATCGTCGAGCGGTGGTCCAGCCCGGAGTCGTCCAGGACCAGCTCGACGACCGACTGACCGAGGACGGCTTGAAGTTCGCGCCCGACCCGGCCTCCTCGGCGCGGGCGACCGTCGTTGGCGGCATCGGCAACAACTCCACCGGTGCGCACTCGGTGCGGTACGGGATCACCGACGCGTACACGGAGGAGTTGCAGGTCGTCCTCGCGGACGGCTCGCTGATCCACACCCGCGAGGTCGTCCTCGACTCGCCGGAGTACGAGGAGATCGTCTCGAAGAACGATCGGGAGGCCGCTCTCTACGAGACCACCCGAAAGCTCGTCGAGGAGAACGAAGCCGAGATCGACGAGAAGTACCCGAACCTCAAGCGCTCCGTCTCCGGGTACAATCTCCACAAGGTCATCTACGAGAACGACGACGGCGAGGACGTGATCAACCTCTCGAAGCTGTTCGTCGGCGCCGAGGGGACGCTCGGAACGATCGTCGAGGCCGAGGTGTCGCTCGTCAGCCGCCCCGAGGAGACGGCGCTCGCGCTGTACACCTTCGACTCGCTGGTCGACGCGATGAAGGCGGTCCCGGAAGCCTTGGAGTTCCCGGTGAGCGCGGTCGAGCTGATGGACGACGAGGTGTTCGACCTCGCTGCGGGCTCTCAGGAGTTCGCGCAGTACGCCGAGCCGATTCCGGACCGCGCTACCGCGGCGCTCATGCTGGAGTGGGACTCGGAGCTCGTCGACGACTTCGAGGCGGCGATCGCCGACACGAACGCCCACTTCGTCGAGGAAGGCGACGCCTTCGACGTGCTGGAGGCGTACACTCCCGAGGACCAAGAAGACCTCTGGAAGCTCCGGAAGGCGGCCATCCCGCTACTGATGAGCATGCAGGGCGACCCGAAACCGTACCCGTTCATCGAAGACGCGACGGTGCCGCCCGAGGAACTCGCGGAGTACGTCGGGCAGTTCGAGGAGGTGCTCACCGACCACGACACCTCGGCCGCCTACTTCGCGCACGCCGGCAGCGGCACCCTTCACATTCGACCCATCCTCTCGCTGAAAGAGGAGGAAGGCGTCGAGAAGATGCACTCCATCTCCGAGGACGTCACCGACCTCGTCTTGGAACACCACGGCGCCTTCTCGGGCGAGCACGGCGACGGGCTCGCCCGCACCGAGTTCAACCCGAAGATGTACGGCGAGGCGCTCTGGAGCGCGTTCCAGGAGCTCAAATCGACGTTCGATTCCGAGTGGCGGATGAACCCNNGGAAGGTCGTCTACGTCGACGGCGAGACCGCCGACCGAGCGCGGCTACCCCGACACCGCCGCTGACACGGACATGCGCGAGAACCTCCGGTACGGTCCTGCCTATCAGTCGATCGAGCCGCAGACGACGCTGGACTTCTCAGAGGAGGGCGGGTTCTCCCATCTCGTCGAGCTGTGTAACGGCTGTGGCACCTGCCGGGAAGTCGACTCCGGCGTGATGTGTCCGACCTACCGCGCCTCCGAGGAGGAGATCCAAGCGACCCGCGGCCGGGCGAACATGCTTCGGGCCGCCATCAGCGGCGAGCTCGACGACGACGAGATCCATTCCGACCGGTTCCAAGAGGAGGTGCTCGGACTCTGCGTCGGCTGTAAGGGCTGTAAGAGCGACTGCCCGACCGGCGTCGACCTCGCGAAGCTCAAAGCCGAGGTGAAACACGAGCACCACGAGGAGGAGGGCTCCGGGCTCCGCGAGCGGATCTTCCGGGACATCGACCGCTTCTCAGCGATCGGGAGCGCGCTCGCACCGGTGTCGAACGCGGCGACGAAGATTCCCGGCGCTCGCGCGGTGATGGACGCGGTCGCGGGGATCGCCCCGGACCGCGAGCTGCCGACGTTCCGCTCCGAGAGCTTCGAGGAGTGGTTCGCGTCCCGCGGCGGATCGACGATCGACCCCGCCGAGGCGGTCGACACGGTCGCGCTGTTCCCCGACACGTACACCAACTACAGCTACCCGGCGGCGGGCAAGGCCGCCGTCGAGGTGCTTGAGGCGGCCGGCGTCCGCGTGGAAGTACCGGACGATCTGGCGCCCTCGGGCCGGGCGGCGTTCTCGACCGGCTTCCTCAACGACGCCCGCGAGCGCGCGGCAACCAACGTGGCGGCGCTCGCGCCCCGCGTCCGCGACGGGCAGTCAGTCGTCTTCGTCGAGCCCTCGGACGCGGTGATGTTCCAGGATGAGTACCTCGATCTCCTCGACGGCGACGATGTTGAGGCGGTGTCGGCCGCCGCGTACGGCGTCTTAGAGTACCTCGACGCCGGCCGCGTCGACGAGCAGTTGGCGTTCGATGCGCCTGCGGAGTCGCTCACGTATCACGGCCACTGCAACCAGAAGGCGACGAACAAGGACCACCACGCGGTCGGGGTACTCCGCCGGGCCGGCTACGACGTGGACCCGCTCGACTCCTCGTGTTGCGGGATGGCCGGCTCGTTCGGCTACGAGTCGGAACACTACGACATCTCGAAGGCGATCGGCCGGATCCTCTTCGATCAGGTCGAGGAGAGCGGCGGCGAGACGGTGACCGCGCCGGGCGCCTCCTGCCGCTCGCAGCTGGGAGACCGTGACGGCGCGGAGAACCCACCGCACCCGATCGAGAAGGTCGCCGAGGCGGTGACCGGGGCCGCATCCGACGCCGTCGCCGACGCGGGCGCCGCCGAGGCCGCGAGCCCCGTCGCCCGCCGACGACTGAGGCNGCGTCGCGGCGCTCGCGACGCTCTTACTGATCGGGTTTTGAATGTGTCCGGCGACAGCACCGCTCTCGGATCGCGATCGGCGGCGATAAAAAGGCCGCACCGCCGTACCGTTCCCGTGTTCAGAACACGCCGGAGAACAGCACGTAGCCGAACAGCAGACACAGCAGACACAGCAGGCCGACACCGGTCGAGTAGTACAGGAGCGGGATCATGTTCAGCCGCATCACCCGTCCCTCCTGTCCGAGGAGGCCGACCGTCGCGAGCGTCGACGCGTCGTTGACACAACCGTTATCCTCTCTGTCGAACATGACGTGTGTCCTCCCTCTCTATTCGATGTGTGTAGTCTGTCAAGAATAGGTTTGAGCCCGTCGACCGCTGTGGCTCCGAGGACGACTGGCAAGAAATGTCATGAATATTCCCAGTAGATTTAAATAATGATATATCAACAATTCCCTCATGCCACTTCGTGGCAAATTCACGACACGGGTCCACAGGCGGGTGGGCCTTCGGGGTGTTACGAGTGTAAATGACAACTCCACTCTGACGGTAGGAGGTGGTTACCGTGGCTGACCCGATGCTCATACTGCTGGCGCTGTTGCCGCTCGCAGCGATCGCGATCATCATGGTCCTCCTCTACCAGCCGGCGACGATCACAATGCCCATCGCGTGGGCCATCGCGGCCGTGGCCGCGTACGTCGGCTGGCAGATGTCTCCGACATTGATCGCGGCGGCTTCTATCCGTGGGGCGTTGACGGCGACGCGAATCCTCGTCATCGTCTTCGGTGCAATACTGCTGCTGTACACACTCAAGCAGTCGGGCGCGTTCGAAGTCATCAACGCGGGCTTTTCCTCGATCAGCGATGACAGACGCGTGCAGGTCATCCTCCTCGTGTTCCTCATGGGCTCGTTCATCGAGGGGGCAGCCGGGTTCGGGACGCCGGCCGCAATCGTCGGCCCGCTACTGGTCGGACTCGGCTTCCCGCCGCTGGCTGCGGTGGTGGTCGCCCTAACCGGGAACATCCTCGCAATCACCTTCGGTGCAGTCGGGACACCGCTTATTATCGGGTTCGAAGACGTCGTCTTCGGGCAGGACCCGACAGAGACCGGCACGGCAGCGTACGCCGTCGTCCAGAACGGCGGCTATGAGAGTGTCGGCGCCTACGTGGCCCAGATCGGAGTCTGGGCAGCCGTCATTCACGCCATCGTGGGCATCGCGATTCCGTTCATCGGCGTGGCGATGATGACTCGCTTCTTCGGTGAGGAGCGCTCGCTCAAGCCCGCCATCGAAGTGATTCCGCTCACGCTGTTCGCGTGGGCCTCCTTCGTGATTCCGTACCTCCTGACGGCGTACTTCCTCGGGCCGACGTTCCCGGGACTGCTGGGTGCGATGGTCGGTCTACTCGTCGTCGGCTCGACGCTGCGTGCGGGCTACTTCCTCCCGGAAGAGGAGTGGGACTTCGGACCGCAGGAGCAGTGGCCGGACCACTGGATCGGCAAAATCGAGCCCGGAACGGGCATGGGCACCTCCGACACCGGCCAGAAGGTCGCGGCCGACGGCGGCACGAGCCGCTTCGAGGAGATGCACAGTCAAGACATGTCCCTCGGTATGGCGTGGGCTCCCTACATCCTCGTTGCGGCCCTACTGATCGTGACTCGAGTCATCGGACCCGTGCAGGGGTTCCTGTCGTCGACCGGCGTCATCACGTGGAACAACATCCTCGGAACGCCGTTCTCTGAAGGTATCGAGATATTCTACCTCCCGGGATCGCTGTTCGTGCTGGTCGCGGTCGTGACGTACGGGCTCCACGGCATGGACTCCGAGGGGATCAGAGACTCGTGGGCAGAAGCCATCACGAACATCATTCCGGCGGTCATCGCGCTGTGGTTCGCCGTGGCGACGGTGATGGTCATGCAAAAGACCGGTGCCGACATCGTGATCAACAACGCCGCAGCCGTCGATCTGGGCATGCTGCAGTTGCTGTCCCAATCCACGGCGAACCTCACTGGCCAGCTGTTCCCGTTCTTCTCGCCCTTCATCGGCGCGTTCGGCGCGTTCATCGCCGGTTCGAACACGGTCAGCGACATCCTGTTCGGCCTCTTTCAGTTCGAGGCGGCCCAGCAGATCGGCGCCCCGACCCAAATTGTGGTCGCCGCACAGGCGGTCGGTGGCGCAATCGGTAACCTCATCGCTATCCACAACGTCGTCGCCGCGCTCACTGTTGTCGGCCTCATCGGTGAGGAAGGGCGCGTCATCCGGCTGGAGCTGATACCGGTGCTGTACTACGGGGTTGCAACCGGTCTCCTCACACTGATTCTCGCCTACGTGGTGGTTCCGGGGACCTTCTGAAGGTACCACCACCGTTTTTTCGCGACGGCATTTTTTGCGGCCACCAACCCGTCCGAGAAGTCGTGCCATTCGCGCCCCCAATCGGACTATAGACCGCAACGAGGTGCGGCGCGCGTGGACGACGTGGCGACGACGTACGTCGCCCGTCACGATCCCAACGGCTCCGACGCCGCGCCGATCGATGATCTGCTCGCCGGATTTCCGTCCGACCCGGCCGTCCTCGACGTCGGCTGCGGCGACGGCGCGCGGACCCTCGCGAACCTCACGGCCGGCAGCGTCGGACTCGACGTGTCGCGGCGCGGGCTCGCCCCCGCGGGCGAGATTCGGGGACTCGAGGATTACTGACCTCAGCGCTCCTCGTCGGGCTCGGCAGCGAGCGCGGCGTCGCGGAGCTCCCGGCAGCGGTCCCCCTCCACCGTCAGCTCCGGCACCGGCGTCGGGGTCCCGTCGGCGTCGACGGAGACGAACACGAAGTACGACTCGGTCGTCAACTCGCGCTCGCCGGTCCGAGGGGACTCGCGGTACGCGCGGATCCGCGTGCGGAGGCTCGTTCGTCCGACCGCGTACACGTACGACTCGACGATGCAGGTGTCGCCCTGTGGCACCGGCCGCTTGAAGTCGAGCCCGTTGATCTTGGCCGTGACGCACGTCTCGCCGGCGGCGCGCATCGCCGACATCGCGCCGATTTCGTCCATCCACTTGACGACGTTGCCCCCGTGAGCCGACTCGTAGTTGTTGGTGTGGGTCGGCTGGACCCGCTGACGGTTCTCGATGTAGGTGTCGCTGACGGTCGGCATACCGGTCCCCACACGTCCGGCGCTGAAAGGGCCGTCGGCGGTGAAGGGAGAGCCATCGACGACGAAATCGATAGTGTCGGAGAGCACGCACTCGGAGCGGCTCGGAACGTCTCCCGGCGAAACCCAATTGTTTGTCGGCGTTTTCGCAGATTGAGAGAGTCGCAATAAGATATTTATACCTGAGTGGCATTCACTAACATGCATGTCTAGTAGTGCACCCAGCGCGGACGACGACGTGTTCGACGAGTTCCTGTCCGACCGCGGCCACGAGACGGAGATTGTACGCTGGGACCGATCCTATAACAAGCTCCAGTGTCCGGAGTGCGGTGCGCTACATCCCGAAGGAACCGCACGGTGTGACGTCTGCGACTGGCGCCCGACCTGACGACGACGGCGTCGCACGGCCGGTTAGCGGTTTTCTTTCGGCGTAAGTCGGCGGCAGTATTATGTAGTATCAATCGATAGTGACGAGTATGCCGACCTGCCAGAACTGCGGTTCGTTCGTCACGACCGACTACGTTCGGGTGTTCACCCCGAACGAGGTCGACCGGCCTCGGGTCTGCCCCGCCTGCGAGGACCTCGTTCGCGACGGTGCCGACGTTCGGGAAGCACGCGCGACCCGAAGTAACTGAACGCGACGCCAATCCGACGGCGCGAGCGCGACGCCAATCCGACGGCGAATATGTCGAGGACCCAACGGCAGACACAGGGACGACCCGACAGGGCGCCCTCTCCGGAACGCCCCGAGCCACGGCGTTTAAGGAGAGTCGGAGTCTGGAGTAGACAATGACCGATCCCACGGTGACGCGACTGTTCGGCGGTCCGGGCAGCGGGAAGACCACGGCGCTCCTGGACCGCGTCGAGGGGATCCTCGACGACGGGGACGCCGACGTCCGTGACGTGCTCGTCGTCTCGTACACGCGCGCAGCCGCCGCCGAGATCCGCGAACGACTCGCAGAGCGGCTCGACATCTCCCCGCGCAGCCTCCAGGGGAACGTCTGTACCATGCACGCGAAGGCGTACGAGCTGCTCGATCTGTCGCGCGGCGACGTGGTCGGCGAGGACGACAAAGAGGAGTTCTGCGAGGAGTACGGCATCGAATTCGAGGACCAGCACGGCGGCGCCGGGCGGCGGACCGCGCGGTCGACGACGATCGGTAACAAGATCATCGCCACCTCGCAGTGGCTCCAGCGCACCGAGCGTGACGTGTCCGACTGGTACGACGTGCCCTTCCAGTGGGACGTCGAGGAGGTTCGGCTCCCGCCCGAGGAGGACCCCAACGCTCAGGAAGGGAACAAGTACACCCCGACGTGGCCCTCCGACGACGAGCGGATCGACATCCCCGAGACGATCCGCGCGTGGCGCGGCTACAAGGGCGACAACGATCTGGTCGGCTTCGCGGACATGCTCGAACGCGTCGCGCAGCGCTCGCTGGTGCCGAACGTCGACTACCTGATCATCGACGAGTTTCAGGACATCACGACGCTGCAGTACAACGTCTTCGAGGAGTGGGAACCGCACATGCGGAAGGTGCTCATCGCCGGCGACGACGACCAGGTCGTCTACGCGTGGCAGGGCGCCGACCCCGACCTCCTCTTGGACACCGACGTCGACGAGGACGTGGTCCTCCCGAACTCCTACCGGCTGCCCTCCGAGATCCTCAACGTCGTCAACGCCGAGATCCGTCACATCGACAAGCGGCAGGAGAAGGACCTCCACCCCCGCAAGGAGGGCGGCAGCGTCGAAGCGATCCAGTCGCCGTCGATGCTCGAACTCGTCCGGAACGTCCGGTACACCGTCGATGACGACGAGGGCAGCGTGATGTGTCTGTTCCGCGCGCGCTACCAGATGTTCGACTTCATCGACGAGTTCATCGACCACGGGATCCCGTTCACGATGCTGACCGACGGCCGGATGTGGACGGACCGCGTGCAGGACTACGTCAGCGCCATCGAGAAGTCCGACGCGGGCGATCCCGTGAACGGACTGGAAGCCCGGCGGCTCGCGGACATGCTGCAGGACTCGGCGTTCGGCACCCACGAGCGCGACGAGTTCTACGACTTCCTCGACGACCGCGAGGAGGCGGCCGACGCCGACGACATCTCGCTCATCGAGGTGACGACCGACGAGCTCGACGCCCACATCCCGTTCATGCCCGACGCGAACAGCGCCGACGACATGGTCCGGAAGGTGACGAGCTTCCAGCGGAAGTCGATGGGCGCGTACTTCGGCGGCGACTACGAGGGGGCGGACCCGACCCGCGTCCGCGTCGGCACTATCCACTCCGCGAAGGGCCGCGAGGCCGATCACGTGTTCGTCGCGACGGATCTCACCGAGAAGGTGGTCGAGCAGATGGCCGCCTCCATCGACGACCCGACCGACGTGGACGGCATCGAGGAGTTCACGAAGACCACGAGCCCGGTCCCCGTCCTCACCGACAACGAGCGCCGGGTCTTCTACGTCGGGATGTCCCGCGCCCGCGAGCGGCTCGTGATCATGGAGAGCCTCATCAGTGGGGCGCCGACGCTCCCGATCAGCGTCCTGCTCTTTAACGAACTCCGCGACGAGCCCGCACAGGAGCTCGTCGATGAGGTGCAGGCAGAGCTGGCCGTCCCCGAACCCGAGCCGTGAACGACGGGAGCGACGACGCCGATTCGCGCGATCGTCTCCCGCTCCGCACCGATCTCACCCCGATCGTCGAGGCGGTCGCGGCCGCGGACGCCGACGCGTTCGTCACGGTCGGCGATCGGTTCGACGACGACCTTCGGTACCTCACGCGCTTTTCCGGGCCGGACCGAGCGTACGCGCTGGTGATCGTTCCGGCCGACGACGCCGGGGGCCGCGCCGTCTGCTGTGCCCCGTCGCTGTTCCGCGAACAGGCCGAACGTGAGTTCGTCGCGAGCGCGCGCAGTCGAAGTGCCGACGACGGCGGTTTCCACGACGGCGTCGCTCGCGAGGTACGGACCGAGCGCGTCGGCAACCACGCTGGCGAGCGCGCGGCGGCGGTCATTCGCGACCTGCTCGGCGGCGAGGACAGCGAACCCACCCTGCTCGTCCCCCCGTCGATCCCGCACGACGCGGCGGTGTACCTGGAACGCGCCGGCAACGCGCTCGCGTCGACCAACGCGGTCGCGAGGGCGCGAGCGCGGAAGACCGACGCCGAGATCGACCGGCTCCGCCGCGTCCAGTGCGCGGCGGTCGCGGGGATGGCACGCGCGGAGACCATGTTGGCTGAAAGCGAAGTCGTCGAGGTGGAATCCGTCGAGGATACCGACACAGAACGCAGGCCCGCCCTCCGCTGGGAGGGCGCCCCCCTGACGACCGAGCGGCTGCGGCGAGCGGTGAACGCGACGCTCGCCGACCGCGGCGTCCGCGACGCCGGCGACACCGCGATCGGCGCCGGCCCGTCGGCGGCCGACCTCCACTACGTCGGCGACGACCCGATCCGGCCGGGCGAGACGGTGCTGATCGACATCTCGCCGCGCGGGCCCGACGGGTACCGCGGCGACCTGACCCGGACGTTCGTCGTCGACGGCGACGGCGGCTGGGAGCGTCGGGCGTACCTCGCGGTCGAGTCGGCCCGAGAGGCCGCGCTCGCCGAGATCGAGCCGGGCGTCCCGACTAAGACCGTCCACGGCGAGGCCGCCGCCGAGCTGGCCGCGTACGGGTTCGACCCGAACGCGGGGGAGGGCGAGGCCGGGTTCACTCACGGCGCCGGCCACGGCGTGGGAGTGAGCCTCCACGAGTCGCCGTCGCTGTCGGGTGCGGGCGAACTGCGACCGGGCCACGTCGTCACGGTCGAGCCCGGCGTCTACGACCCGGACGTCGGCGGTGTCAGACTGGGGGACCTCGTCGTCGTCACCGAAGACGGGTACGAGGTGCTGGCCGAGTACCCGTTCGGGATCGTGCCGAACGAGCGCGAGTGAATGGAGAAAGAGATCTCACACCCGACCGCCGCCGACGCTCACTTCTCGACCGCGGTCGCGTCCTCGTGCGTCGCGTCGGTTGCCTCGTCTTCGGTCGACGAGCCCTCGACAGAACCCGCATTGTCCGGTCCCGTCTCAACAGTATCGGGCATAATGAGTTCGCGGAGCTGCCGGGGAAGCAGTCCCGTGAGCAGTCCCCGCAGGATCCGTCCCGGGTCGAGAAAGTACTGGGGGAGCACGACCATCGCGGCGGCGACGGCGAGTAGGCCGACGCCGAGCGCGACCTCGCCGGCGAACAACCGGACGATCGCGTAGTTCGCGAGCGGGAGGGCGAATATCAGCGACGCCGCCAGCCCGATCATGTCGGTCAGTCCGAGCCTCATTGGGACCGAGTTGGCTCCCGGGGGTCAAAAGGGGCGCGGCGTCGCGGAGCGCGACTCCGGGCCGATCCCAAGCGAACACCGAACCGATATGTGTCGCCCGCGTCCAGTTCCGATATGTTCACCGGCATCGTCGAGGACACCGGAACCGTCCGCGATCGGACCGAGACCGAGGACGGGCTCCGCCTCCGGATCGCCGTCGACGGGTTCGACGACCTGCATCACGGCCAGTCGATAAGCGTCAGCGGCGTCTGCCTGACCGTGGAAGAGTACGACACCGGTACCGACAACGCGGACGGCGACGACTGGTTCGAGGTGTTTCTCGCGAGCGAGACGGTCGCGAAGACGTACCTCGGCGAGATCGGCGCGGGCGACGCGGTCAACGTCGAGCGCGCGATGCCCGCCGACGGGCGATTCGACGGCCACGTCGTGCAGGGCCACGTCGACACCGTCGCCGAGGTGACGGCGATCGAGCGCGTCGGTGAGGACTGGCGGTTCACCTTCTCGATCCCCGAAGGTCACGGTGACTACCTCGTCGACAAGGGGTCCGTGACGCTCGACGGCATCTCGCTGACAGTCGCGGAGAAGCGGACCGACGAGTTCGACGTCGCGATCATCCCGACGACCTACGAGCTGACGACGCTCTCGGAGAAGTCGGTCGGCGACCCGATTCACCTCGAAGTGGACGTGATCGCAAAAGTACGTCGAGAACATGGTGGACGGATACTGACGCGGAGTCGAATCCGTCCCGAAACCACCCGACTCAGGCGTCTTTTGCGTCCTTCGCGTCCTTCGCGCCCTTCACCGTCTCACGGACCGCGTCGACGCCCTCGTCGTGGAGCAGGTCGCCGACGACGATAACGTCGCTGTGGGCGGCCATCTCGTTGGCCGACTCGTAGCCGTGGATCCCGCCGCCGTAAAAGAGGGCGGCCTCATCAAGCGCGTCGTGAGCGGCGGCGACCTTCTCCGTGTCGCCGAACATGCCGGAGTACTCGACGTAGACGATCTCTTGGCCGAACATGCGCTCTGCCACCTTCGCATAGGCTTCCACGTCGTCGGCGCTGAGGTCACAGTTGGCCTCAGTCAGCTGAGCGACCGACGCCTCGGGGTTCATCACGATGTACGCCTCGGTGTTCGTCCGGTCCCAGTCGAGGTCGTCGATGCGGACCCACTCTTTGTGCGCGCCGGTGATCCAGAACGGGCCGCCGGCGTTGAACACGGTCGGGATCAGGTAGCCGTCGAGGGCGGGCGAGTCGATAACGACACCCGGATTCGATGGCTCCTGATAGAGCGGCACGTCGTACTCGGCGGCGGCGTCGACGACGCGGCTCATCTTCTCCGCGGTGACGTCGAGGGTCCCGCCGATTTCGATCGCGTCAGTTCCGGTCCGGCAGACGTCCTCGAAGGTCTCGTTCCCGTGCAGCTCCTTATCGGGATCGACCTTCAGCACGTGGTCCCAGTCGTCCCACGGGTTGTTCATCGGAATCGACTCCACCGGGCGGAACCAAAAAGGTGCGGAACCTGTCTTGCCGAAGTTCGGATCGGGAACCGAGACTACAGCAAGTCGTCAAGCTCGTCGTTCTGGAACGCCTCGGCGGGATCGGGCTGTTCCTCCGGCTCGTCTCTCACCGCCTGTCGCGCGCGTTCGAGGAATTTCTCGACGCGGCGCGAGCGCTCGACGCCTCCGAGGAGAACCAAGGCGGCCACCCGGTCGGAGTCGAGCGGGAAGTCGCCGCCGCGCACCTGCATCGACCCGGTCTCCTCCTGTAACCACTTGCGCGCCTTTTCGGCTCCCTTCCGAGAGATTCGGTCGGGATCACCCGCGATAGCGACTAAGGCGGCGTCCGCGTCAGTCGCGTTCGGAAGCGACATTCCGGTCATCACCGCGCTCCGAACCGCGCTCATCACGGTCGTAACGTTCTCTTCGGCGTCTTCGGCGGCGGGCGCGGACGAGAAACCGACCGCGGCCATACCGCCGGCGCGCAGCGTGTTTATCACCTCGCTGGTGTCGATGACCGACTCGGCGACCCCATCGACCGACTCACCGGCCGCGAGCAGGAGTCCGACTCGCTTCGCCATTGAGGCGTTGATCGCCGCGTAGCCGCCCTCGACCGACTCACCCGAGGAGCGCCACGCGTCGTTGTCGAGCAGGATCGTCGCGTCGGCCTCACGGACGAGCGTCTTCAGCGACCGGCCGGCGTTCACCTGATACATCTCCCCCTCGTCGCGGCCGGGGAGGACGCCGAGCGCATACACCGGGACGTCGTACACGCGGCTCAGTTCACGGACGAGCACCGGCGCGCCGCCGGAGCCGGTGCCGCCGCCGAGCCCCGCGACCACGAACAGCGCCTCCGCGTCGGCGTTCACCTTCGATGCGAGCGCGTCCAGCACCTCGACGGAGTCCTCCTCCATCACCTCGGCACCGAGTTCGTTGTCGCCGCCGACGCCGTGACCGTTCACCCGCGACTGGCCGACGAGGACCGTGTCGAGCGGGAGCGGCTCCAGATCCGCCGATGCCGTGTTCACCGCGAGCGCGTCGAGCACCGCGCCGTAGCCGGCGTCGGCGTCGAACTCAGCGAGTGCTGTCGTGAGCTTCCCACCCGCCTGTCCGACGCCGAGGAGGACCGCTTTCATGATCGTATGCTCACCGACCGGTCGTAATACCTTTTCCCCCGAGTTTTAAGTAGGGAACCGCGGCCAGTCGGCCGCGTGACCGACGACACTCACGATCGCGACCGGGCGTTCGCCGACGCCGGGGAGCCACCGGAGACGACGGGCGATGGTCGTCGAGGCGTATCAGCAGCGAGAGGGGGCACGGAGCGTTCCGGGCCCGATCAGACCTCGCTCGCCGGCAAAAATCGGAGCACAGTCGCCGGTTCAGATACCGAGCCGAGCGCTGAGCCGAGCGTCGATCCGAACACCGAGTCGAGCGACGACCGGGTCGAAGAACGGCTTCGCGCAGTCGAGCGGGCGCTTACCGGGACCGACGACGCCGTCGCAGACATCGGCGACGGAGCGGCCGCGACCGCGGAGCGTGAGGAGCTGTCGACACGGCTCGACGACCTCGAAGCGCGCGTCGAGGAGCTGGAGGCGGCGACGCAGGCGATCGAGGGGGTACGTCGGATCGATCCGGGCGGTGAACCAAGCGGTCGAGCGCCGCGCCGACCTCGCGCTCGCCAGAGCGAGCGAGAACCACGGTGCGGGCGAGAAGGCAGTCGAAAACGAGGGCACGCTCACTGACGATGACACGACCGCGGGCGATGACTCGATCGCCGGTAGTGGAACGACTGCGGACGACAACACGGGCGCGAACGACGATACACTCGACGGCGTCGTGCCGAGTGAGACCGCCCTCGACGCCGCCGTTCCGTCAGAGCGACAGCGAGAGAACGGGACGGGAGCGGCGTCCACGTCGGCAGTCGACCCCGGCGAAGCGGACGGCGATCGAGCGGACGACTCGTGGCGCGCCGGCGCGCTGGATCGGCTCCGTGACTCACTGTAAACGCCTTCGTACCGTGAGGACGAGCCAGTGATCCGCGTCGTCCTCACGGTCCTCGTCGCGGTTGCGCTCCTCGCGGCCTCGATGCCGGCGCTGGAGGACGCCCGCGTCAGCACGACCGACGATCGGCTCGGAACCGAATCGGACCGCGTCGAGCGAGCGATCGGCGGGCTCGTCTCCGGGTCGATGAGCGTCTCAGATCCGTCGCTCGCAGCCCGGACGACGGTGACCATCCGAGCGCCGGCCGGCGTCACCGCGGCGCGGATCGGCCGCCTCGCGCTCGTCGAGACGGAACAGTCTGGAAACGAGTCCGGCGCCGCGCTCCGGTATCGGATCGACGGGGGCCGCGACCGGACTGTCCCGATCGTCTCCGACGCAGTGACCGCGACCGTCGAGGTCGTCGACGGGCCGATTGCGCTCCGAACGCGCGGCGAGAGTCGTCTGGACCTCCGCCTCGTCGACGACGGCGGCCCGATCGTCCGGATCACGCGGATCGAGTGAGGATTTATATACGATACGGCGGGCACGCCCGCCATGAGCTTCGATCTCCCTTCGCTGTCGCGGCTCGGTGGCGACGACACGTCGCTGCGCTCGCTCCCGTGGCTCGACGGCGACACAGATAGCTGTCAGTGCGATCCATCGTTCAGAGAGCCAGTCGGGACCGGTGTTGACGACCGAGTGGTCCTTTCAGTGGACGCCGACGACTGCCCCGGGCGCGGCGACCTCGCGGCGAGCCCCGCCTGCCTCGCGACGGTCGTGGAGACGCTGACGGAGCGCGACGCCGACGTGATCCGGACGCACCACGCGGGCCGAGAGCGAACCTATGCCGGGCGGGCCGCGGCGTGCCTGATCGCCGCCGGGCGGTTCCGAGAGCAGATCGAGTTCCACGAGACGCGGCTCGCGGAGCGCGTGACCCGAGAGCCTATCGAGGCAGCGCGGGAGGCGAGCGGCCGCGAGGGACCACCGAAGCGGATCGCCGCGGAGACCGGACTGGCCGAGACCGTCGCTAGCGCTGAGGAGACCGGCGACGTGTTGCGAGCGCACGCCGGTCCGACGATCGCGGCCACGCGCATCGCGTCGGCGCCGCCGCCGGATGCGGCGCTCGTCGACCGATGGGAGATCGATACCGGCGCGACCGTGCGACTGTACGAGGGAGCGGGACCGCTTCGGACGTACCACCTCACGCCCCCCTCGGCCCGGCTCGACGACGAGGCCGTCGAGCGGCTCGCCGACGCCAAAGACCGACTGCTCGATGACCCAACCGGCGGCGACAGGGCACCAGGGCGAGCGGTGCGGTCGATCGCGTCGGCCGGTGACCCCGTCTCGACACTGGTCGACGTGCTTCGACGACACACGCGCGGATACGGCGCGTTCGAGCACGTGTTCGCTGACGACCGCGTGAGCGACGCGACGCTGTCGGCGCCCGTCGCCGAGAATCCGCTTCGGGTGGTCGTCGACGGGGAGCGGTGTCGCACCAACGTCAGGCTGCCGCCGGAGGGGGCGGCGACGTTGGCGTCCCGCCTTCGGCGGACGAGCGGGCGAGGGTTCTCCCGAGCAAGTCCCACGCTCGACGCGACGATCGAGGCCGAAGCCGGTCGAGTTCGGGTCGCAGCGACGACGGCCCCCGCCAGCGACGGCCTCTCGTTTACGTTCCGCCGCGGTGACCCGGACGCGTGGACCCTCGCGCGGCTCGTGGATGGAGGGACGATCACGCCCGCGGCCGCTGGGCTCCTTTCCGTGGCCGTCAAGCGAGGCGTGACTGGACTCGTGGCCGGCGGCCGCGGCGCGGGGAAGACGACCGCGCTTGGGTCCCTCCTCTGGGAGCTGCCAGCCGAGACGCGATCGATATTGATCGAGGATACGCCGGAGCTGCCGGCCGCCGCGGTGACTGCGGCCGGGCGCGACACCCAGCGGCTCCGAGTGGGTGACGGCGCAGAGCCGTCACCGAGCGAGGCGGTGCGAACTGCCCTCCGGCTCGGCGGTGGTGCGATCGTCGTCGGCGAGGTCCGCGGCGAGGAGGCAGCGGCGTTGTACGAGGCGATGCGCGTCGGCGCGGCCGGCGAGGCGGTCCTCGGGACGATCCACGGCGAGGACCCCGCCGCGGTCCGAGAGCGGGTCGTTACCGATCTCGGCGTCTCCCCATCCTCGTTCGCTGCGACCGATCTGATCGTTGTGCTCGACGATCATCGCGTCGAGACGATCGCCGAGGTCGTCGGTCACGACGGCGAGGCCTCGTTCGAGCCGCTGTTCGAGCGAACCGGATCAGGGTTGGTCTCTACCGGCCGGATCGATCGCGGGGAGAGCCGGCTCGTCGAGTCGCTCGCAGAGACCGACGAATCGTACGCATCCGTCCGCGACGCCGTCGATCGGCGGGGAGAGAGAATCGGTGAGGCAGCGAGAACCGGCCGGATCACGCCGGAGCGCTACGTCGGCCGCGACGGCGACGGCTGGCAGAGGACGGACAGCCTCGGCGGTGGCAACCAATGACTGGTCCGGATAGCGATCTCGACGGCGCTGCGCGACGCAGTGCGACGGACGACGGTGAGGGGTCGGCCGAGCTCCGTCGAGCGATCGCGTTCCTCGGATGGGAGGCGACGAGCGCGCGTGTGATCGAAACGGGATATTGGGCCGGCGTGGGAGTCGGTCTCACCTGCGCCGTCGTCGTCGCGTTCGTCTCTGGACCCGTTCCCGGCTTGTTGTCCGGACTGGCGGGCGGTCTCGGAGCCACGCACATCGCCCATCGGGGCCCAGTGTGGCTTGCCTCGCTCCGGCGGACCAGAGCGCTCGGGGCCGCGCCCGGACTCGTCGGACGGCTCGTGTTGCGAATGCGGTTGGACCCGTCGACGGAGCGTGCCGTTCGATTCGCCGCACGGACTGGCGACGGACCGCTGGCCGACGGCCTCGCGCGCCACGAGCGAGCGAACACCGATGGACCGACCAGCGGGCTCCGGGCGTTCGCCCGCGAGTGGCAGC
>Ga0065697_1000278_pt1 | contig 17654 bp, 19 predicted proteins | sample AntLakMe24m_08um_FD_59086 | JGI IMG/M metagenome (GOLD analysis project Ga0065697, IMG submission 59086) | Hypersaline microbial communities from Antarctic Deep Lake - 24m 0.8um v2 (version 3) | ecosystem: Environmental > Aquatic > Non-marine Saline and Alkaline > Hypersaline | place: Deep Lake... | reverse complement strand
TAAATAACAAATACTTGATCGACTGGCGCTATTGAAATCCTCTACAAGAGACGCATTCGCTCCCGTTGTGTGCAATACAGAGCACGTATCGCCCAGCGGATCCGGCGAACGCTTTTGTCTCGTGGCACCTTTGATTGAAGGAGTTATGGGGCTATTCAACGAAGTCGGACGACAGGTAGAGAAGTTCAAGCAGACTGCGAAGAACGCAGCCAAGAGCGCCGAGACGTACCAATGTCCTGCGTGTGGTGAGAAGTTCGACAGTACGCACGAACAATGCCCGGAGTGCGGAGAAGAGATGGTTGGGTCAACAGAGACGGAAAATTAGTTGTCCTCTGTCTGGCTCCGTTGAAATCCTCTTCTTCAGACACAATACAGTATGAAACAGCAGGTCGCTAAGGAGTGTTCCTTTTGGACCTCATCGGTCATATTTATTATTGTCAACGAGAGATGAGTCGTATAAATACACACTGAACAACCCTAGTCAGCGTAGCCGGCGTCACCTTTCTTGACCGCTGATGAGGGATCGCCAGAGAGAGTCGGTCGCGTTAAGTTTGGCGTGAATTGTGGTAGACGGCGAAGGCTTCGAACCAATTTTGAGCGGTCTCTAGCGTGACATGGCTAAAACTATTTGCGAACGATGATGTTCGTCGTTCTATTTCCCAAAAGACACGTTCGATAGCATTCCGATTTCCATGGCGAATCACTCGAAATCGATAGCCAGCTTCAGCAAAAACTGGGCCAAGGTAATCTGCGTCATCGACGAGGAATTCGACATCATCGAGCTGGTAGCGTCGGTGAAGCTCGGTGAGAAACCACCGCGTCGTCTGTTTCGTTGCGGTCGAATAGTGGCTTAAATGGAGGATTTCGTTGGTATACGGATCGACCGCCTCGTACAGCCAGAACTTCTGACCGTGGAGGCGGATCATCTTTTCATCAACCGCGAGCTGATCCGTGGAGACTGTCGAGATCGGCTGTAGATCAGCCTTATGAACCCAGTTATGAACAGCGACATGACTCCGATAGATCCCAAAGCTTTCGAGAAATTTACTTACCTCGCGTAGCGACATACCGTCCAAGTGACAGCGGATCCCTACTTGAATCGCCCAGCGCGGAGTTCGATCTCGCTCCACAAACGACAAGTCGATCCACGCGGTACGTTCGCTGAGGCGNTCGANNTCNGTCATAGACACTCAGAANTCGTCCGCCTCATCCTCTAACTTTACGCGACCAGAGAGTCCACCCGTAGGCTCTTATCCCACGCAGGAGAGGTAGAACGGTATGGGAACAGGTCGCGAACAGCTCGTTGACCGTTCGAATAAGCCAAACTCGTGGTCTGAAAATCCGATCTGGCGACTGTATACCGAGTACAGTGCCGGTCGCCGATACGCCGTTGTCGGCGCCATCGCCACAATATTCGGCCGGGTGTTCGGGCTGGTCCCCGCATTTGTCATCGGACTGGCCGTCGACGCCATCTTCCTCGCCGAGCGCCCGTACGCGCTCCCCCTAGTGCCGGAGGGGCTCATACCGGGAACCAACGTCGAGCAACTGTACTTCTCGATCGCGATCCTCTTGGGGGCGACCGCCGCCGGCGCAGTCGCCTCCTGGATCGAAGACTGGGGGTGGAGTGTCTTCGCCCAACGCATCCAGCGCAACCTNCGAGTCGACGCCTACGAGCGTCTCCAAGACNTGGAACTCGCCTATTTCACCAGCCGCCGCACGGGTGACCTGATGAGCGTCCTCAACAACGACGTCAACGCCCTCGAGACGTTCCTTGAGGACGGGCTGAGCGCAACGCTGTGGATCGCTGCGACCGTCGTCGGCATCGGGCTGATCCTCGTTGGCTTAAACGTCCCCCTGACGGTGGTCACCCTGTTACCGATCCCGCTGCTCGCAGCGTTCACCCTGCTGTTCACCCGACTGATCGAGCCGCGGTATCTCTCGATCCGCGAGGAGATCGGGGATCTGAACTCCCGGCTGGAGAACAACGTCAGCGGCATTGAGGTCATCAAGAGCGAGGGAGCCGAACAGTTTGAGACCGAGCGCGTGGCCGAGGCCTCCGACGAGTACCTCGCCGCCAACCTCTCGGCGATCAAAGTCCGGATCACGTACTTCCCGGGGTTGAACGTCATCTCAGGGGTCGGCTTCGCGATCACTTTCCTCGTCGGCGGACTGTGGGTGCTCGGCCGCCCGGTGTTCGGTCTGACGGGCGCGCTTACACCGGGAGCGTTCGTCACCTTCGTCATCTACGCCCAGCAGTTCCTCTGGCCGATTATCAGGCTGGGCGACGTCGTCGACGACTATGAGCGGGCCAAGGCCGCCGGTAGTCGGGTCCAAGACGTGCTTTCTCGGGATCCCACGGTTCGGGACCGTCCTGACGCTCGCTCCCTTGAAGTCGACGAGGGCGCCGTGACCTACGACGACGTGCAGTTCGCCTACGCGGGAGAGACCGTGCTCACCGACGTCGACTTCGCCGTCGAGGGCGGGACGACCGTCGGGGTGGTCGGCCCGACCGGTGCCGGTAAGTCGACGTTGTTGAAGCTACTGCCGCGCCTATACGACGTTGACAACGGCGCCGTTCGGATCGACGGTCATGATGTCCGAGACGTGACGCTACGGAGCCTCCGCCGGTCGATCGGCTACGTCAGCCAGGAGCCGTTTCTCTTCTTCGGGACAGTTCGGGAGAACATCCGGTACGGCACGTTCGATGCAACCGACAACGACATTGAACGGGCCGCTCGGCGGGCTCAGGCCCACGAGTTCATCGAGAACCTGCCCGACGGGTACGAGACGCTAGTGGGAGAGCGGGGTGTGAAACTCTCGGGTGGCCAGCGTCAGCGGCTGGCGCTCGCACGGACGATGCTCAAAGACCCCGCGATATTGGTGTTGGACGAGGCGACCTCGGCGGTAGACACCGAGACAGAGGCGCTTATTCAGGATCGACTCGCAGAGTTCGCCGCCGACCGGACCACCTTCGTCATCGCGCACCGCCTGTCGACCGTCCGGACAGCCGACCGGATCCTCGTCCTCGACGACGGTCAAGTGGTGGAGGATGGCACGCACGAGGGACTCCTTGAGAGAGACGGATTGTACGCNAATTTCTGGCGGGTCCAGACCGGCGACATCGCGTCGCTCCCCCGAGAGTTCCTTGAACGCGCGCTCCGGCGTCAGGCAGTTATCGATCTCGACGACGAAGGGGACGAAGAGCGGTCGAGCTGATCCATTCCAATTGACAGGTTCATTCCGAAACGTATGGATGATTCATCTGATAACCAACGCCTGTTGCGCATGCTCTCCACTGACGACGGATCCGCTATTCTGGCGACCGACCTCCGGAAGAGCGACGTTCCGGACGTCGCTCTCGACAGTCCCTCCGCTTGCGATCCCCCACTGGAACCGTCTCGGCTTTCTCGGCCCGAACGGCACGGGAAAGACGACGACGATGCGGCTCCTCACTGGACTCAGTAATCCAGACAGCGGAGCGATACGTGTCTGTGTCGTTGACGTCGACGATCGACGTGCAATTGCCGCTCATGTCGGCTATCTCCCTGAGACACCACCACTGTCTGACGAGTTCAGTGCCCGCGAGCAGCTGGATCATCAGCTGGTCCGTGTCGAGCCCATTGCGTGAGAACAGCTTCCCGACGACACCGTGTTGATCGGCACACTCGAACGGCCGAGCGCTCGGGTGCTCAAGATCCTCCACAGTCACGCACAGACCGAGGGATCGGGGGAGCGCTGCCGAGTTGCTCCGCGGGGACGCCTACGTATTGCGGCGGCCGGCTGAACGCGAGAGTCAGGTCGCGACCGGCGATCGAGGTTGCCGACTCGCGACCGGCGATCGAGGTTGCCGACTCGCAACCGGCCTTTCGTGAGGTCGTCTACGTAGCGCGTGCAGTGCACGAGAATGAGCATTGTGACGCCATGAGGCCATAGCTGTCGATACCGATATTATTCCGACTAACAATCGTCGGCTAGCCCGATCGGTCGATATGGGATATCTCGAACCACCGATGGACAGAGGCGTCCGTCAGGGCGGTTCTACGGAAGAAATCCGTGTACTGAATCTTGTGACGACTGCCGAAACACGGTTCTTTCGCCAGCAGGTCGGGGAACTGCGTAAACGCGGTATCGAGTCGGATGTGCTGGCCGTTCCGACTTCCAAGGAGTTCGACTACGGGCGGGACTCCGGTCGGACGGCAATGGATTATCTCCGGTTCGTGCCGATGGTCTGGCGGGCATCCTTTGGAGCGTACGATCTCGTCCACGCGAACTACGGCCTGACGGCACCTGCTGCCGTGCTCCAGCCGAACCTCCCGGTCGTACTCTCCCTGTGGGGAACTGACCTCATGGGGCGGTACGGTCCTGTAGGCGAGTGGTGTGCCCGTCACTGCGAGGAGGTCGTCGTCATGTCCGAGGAGATGGCGACGTACCTCGATCGGGACGTCTCGGTGATACCGCACGGAGTCAATCTCGACACGTTTCAACCCCGTCCGAAGCGTGAAGCACGCGCGGAGCTCGGCTGGGCTGCCGACGAGTATCACGTGTTGTTCCCCTACCCGCCGACTCGGGAGGTGAAAAACTTCGATCAGGCCGAACGTGTCGTCGACGACGCCGCCGCGCGTCTCGGTGAGCGCATCAATCTACAGACGGTTTCCGGCGAACCCCACGAACGAATGCCGCTGTATCACAACGCAGCGGATTGTCTTCTGTTGACATCGGATCGCGAGGGATCGCCAAATTCGGTGAAAGAGGCGATGGCGTGCAATACGCCCGTCGTGGCTACCGACGTGGGGGATGTCCGCGAACGCCTATCGGGTGTCTCGCAGTCATACGTCCGGGACTCGACTTCGGGGTTGGTCACGGCACTGGTGGCTGTGCTCGAAGCAGGAACGCCGTCGGACGGGCGTCGTGCAGCACGGGACATCACGCCCGCGAAGACAGCCCAACGGCTCGAAACCGTGTATCGCAAGGCCCTGGAGGACTCGTGATCGGGCTGAGCTAACGGCTGGTCATGTCCGGGCGAGATTGACTCCGGACACGAGTGAGGTAGCCCGAGACGTTCTTGCCCAAGATCTGGAGAGCAAAGACAGGCTCGCGTCGATCGGTGACTGAGTAGTACGGGCCGAGAGTGTCCGGACTGGTCGGTTCGAAGTTCGGGTCTCGAAGATTGGTAATCCCGGCGGCGAGCAGACGACGTTGAACGTCGCGAAGGCGGTCGTAGACGTCCCAGAGAGTGAGACAGTCGTCGACATCTCGGTGTTCGATGGCGATTATCTCACCAGCATCTATGTCACTGGAAAGTCGCTGGAGCGTAATCCCCACCCTCGTTTGTCCGTCGAGATATGCTTGTGGCGGACCGAGACCACGGTACTGGCGGATGTCCGCGGGGTGAAAGCTCAAGACGCCGTCTCGGGGTGCGTTGAGGATGTCCCCTTCGATGAGATCGAACCCGTAGCGGACAACTACGTCTGTCCTGTCGCCGACCTCGTTCACGATATCCGGTGGAAATCTGCTCCAGGCACCGTCCTGGATCGGTTCGACGTAGCGGATGTCCGAATCGTCGAACACGGGGACGTCTTCGACAGGGATGCGCTGTTCGGCGGTGTCAGAGAGGCCGAGCTGTTCGGCGAGTTTCCGTTCTGCGATGACGCACGACCACCACCGTTCCCGCTCGAAAACGTCACGGAACAGTCTGAGTGTGGAGAGGCTGATGGGGTTGTTGACCGAGTCCGCGACCAGATCCGGATCGTACGATTTACTGCTTGTATCGTTGACAACGACCATCGGAATCTCGATGCCGGTTTCCTGAACGGCGGTGACCAACGAGTCGACCTGATAGTCTGTAAGGTACGGTTCCGCCAGGACACACATCAAACGCGGAGAGTTCGGTGACATGAGTACTCTGTCTAGACAGTGGCATCAAACTGCGAGTGAGAGACACGGATCGCTCTCTGACAGCTTGGCGAACCTCTCCGGTGGCTAGATCCTGGGCGTGAAGGGATAGGGGCGGTTTGTTCTGGCGTCGTCAATGCGTCGATCACTGGCTTTAGAGTGTCTTCTGTGTATGTTCGTAATAGGCGCGTTACTTCAGGTTATGGAAGTAACAAGGCTAAAACCTCGCCCTTCAGGGCGGGGAGGATGTCAAGTATTCATCAGTAGGTGTCAAAAAACGGGCACCACACGGTAATGGCGGACGGTTCCCAAGCGATACATCTTCTCGATCAGCTTCGGCGGCAGAGGGTACGAGACGCCTCCGTGACGACTGCACCACCGACGGCGACCGGTCGATCGAGGAGGACGCCGTCGGTGCGGTCTCCCGTGCAACCCACCTCGATACCGAACGGATCTCCGAGTTCCGGTCCCGGATCGCCTGATCGACCGACGGGCTATCTGTCCCTGGCGGCCGCGACCGCATCGACGGTTCGGCGCGCGTTCTCGGCGATAACCTCGTACTCCTCGTTCGCGACGGCATCGTCAGTAACGATTGCGCTTCCGACTCCGACCGCCGCGGCTCCCGCCTCGATATACGCACCGGCGTTCGAGGGGCCGACTCCGCCGGTCGGCACCAGCGGGATCTGCGGGAGCGGGCCACCGAGGGCCGCGACGTGTCCCGGTCCGCCAGTCGCGGCCGGGAACACCTTCACGAAGTCGGCGCCGGCCTCGTAGGCGCGAATGGCCTCTGTCGGAGTGAATGCGCCGGTCGCAACCGGCGTTGCGTAGCGATTTCCGGTCTCGATGACGCCGACGTCGACCGTCGGCGTAACGAGGAACTCGGCGCCCGCGAGCTGTACCGCTCGGGCGGTCTCGGCGTCGAGAACCGTCCCAGCGCCGACGAGCACGTCGTCGAACCGATCGGAGAGGGAGCCAATCGTCTCCGCAACGTTCGGCGTATCTGCGGTCACTTCGAGGGCCGTGACGCCACCGTCGATCACGGCAGTCGCTACGTCGATCGCGGATTCCGGATCCACGCCGCGGAGGATCGCGATCACGCCGCTCTCGCCGATCTGATCGACTCGTTGTGAGTGCATACGGGTGTTCCGGATAGCGGGCATAATAAATGGGACGGCTCGCGGACGATGTCGGTTTCGACCGTTTATGGGTAGACAGCTCATCGAGCACCAGATCCCCGCAGGTCGATCTCGTTCACCATCTGACCGCACACGAGGCTGAGACTGATCCAGCATCGATCGTGCGTAGCTCCGCTCGTACGACGATTCGAGGCGACGTCTCTCCCCCAATAGTACGCTCATACTGAAGGGCACTTGTTAGAGAAATTACAAACCTAATTTTGTAATGGACACTCATTGATGCTCCACCGACAGCACCGCGTGGGATTCCCTCCCGTCGCAATCGCACCCAAAACGACTAACAGAGGCGGCAGGGTACATCCATTCACAAATGAGCAAAATCGTCGACTACGAGCTGTTCGAAGTGCCGCCGCGGTGGCTCTTCTTGCGCGTCGAGACCGCCGACGGAACGGTTGGGTGGGGAGAACCGGTCGTCGAGGGACGGTCGAAAACGGTACGAACCGCAGTCGAGGAACTGTTCGACACCTACCTGCTCGGAGAGGACGCCGGTCGGATCGAAGACCACTGGCAGACGATGTACCGGGGCGGGTTCTATCGTGGCGGACCAGTGCTGATGTCGGCCATCGCCGGAGTCGATCAGGCCCTCTGGGACATCAAGGGGAAGCAGCTCGATGTCCCCGTGTACGAGCTACTCGGCGGCGCGGCGCGAGAGCGGATCCGAGTGTACCAGTGGATCGGCGGCGATCGCCCGTCCGACGTGGCCGAACAGGCGCGAAAACAGGTCGAGGCGGGGTTTACGGCGCTGAAGATGAACGCGACCGAAGAGATAGAGCGGGTCGACGACCCTGCCACCATCGACGCCGCCGCGACGCGCCTCCGAGAGGTTCGAGAGGCCGTCGGCGACGAGGTCGGAATCGGCGTCGACTTCCACGGCCGCGTCTCCAAGCCGATGGCGAAGCGGCTCGTCGAGGCGCTCGAACCGTACGACCCGATGTTCGTTGAAGAGCCCGTCCTGTCGGGCCACAACGACGCTCTCCCCCAAATCGCCGCACACACGACGACGCCGATCGCGACCGGCGAGCGCATGTATTCGCGGTGGGATTTCAAGGAAGTCTTCGAGGACGGCGCCGTCGACGTGATCCAGCCGGACGTCTCGCACGCGGGTGGGATCACCGAAATGAAGAAGATCGCCGCGATGGCGGAGGCGTACGACGTGGCGATGGCGCCTCACTGCCCGCTGGGACCGATCGCGCTCGCGTCCTGTCTGCAGGTGGACGCCTGCTCGCCGAACGCGTTCATCCAGGAGCAGAGCCTCAACATCCACTACAACGAGACGAGCGACGTACTCGACTACCTCGCGGATCCTTCCGTCTTCGACTACGAGGACGGGTACGTCCAGATCCCTGACACGCCAGGTCTCGGGATCGAAATCGACGAGGAGCACGTCCGTGCACAGGCCGAACAAGACGTTGACTGGCACAACCCCGTGTGGCGACACGCCGACGGGAGCGTCGCCGAGTGGTAAGCGACCGATAGCGGTCCCCCGCAGGGTCCTTTGCAGGGGTCCTTCACAGAGGTCCTCTGCAGGAATCCTTCACAGAGGTCCTCTGCAGACGGAGATTATTTGGCTAGGGCATCACCAGTGTGTGTATGTCATCGGGCAACCCAACCGAGAACGCCGTCGCGAACAGACACGCGGACACCGTCGCCGTCGTCACCGGATCAACACGCGGGATCGGAGAGGGTGTCGCCCGTCGTTTTGCCGCCGAGGGGGCTTCCGTCGTGGTGACCGGGCGCTCCGGCGACAGCGGTCGGGCCGTGGTCGACGACATCGAGTCGGCCGGCGGCGACGCGACGTTCGTCCGAGCGGATATGCGCGAGCCCGCAGAGATCGAGGCACTCATCGACCACGCCGTCGCGGAGTACGGACGGATCGACGTGCTGGTGAACAACGCGGGCGTCCAGACGGAGACAACCGCGCGCGAGGCGACGATGAGCGACTGGGACTTCGTCCTCGAAACCGATTTTCGGGCGTTCTGGTTGTGCGCAAAACACGCTGCCGACCATATGCCCGAGGGCGGCACGATTCTCAACACCTCCTCGAACCACGCCTTCCTCACGATGCCGGGGCTGTTCCCGTACAACGCGGTGAAGGCCGGAATCAACGGAATGACCCGCGCGCTGGCGCTGGAGCTCGGCCCGGACGAGATCACGGTGAACACGATCAATCCCGGCTGGATCGAGATCGAGCGCACCCAAGCCGAGTTGGGCGACGACTACAAGTACACGCAGGACATCCACCCGCTCGGCCGCCTCGGGAAGCCGTCTGACGTGGCCGGGCTCGCCGCGTTCCTCGCGAGCGACGACGCGAGCTTCATCACCGGCGAGAGCATTCTGATCGACGGAGGGCGTTCGCAGGTGATGCAAGACGACCTCTATCTCGACTACCGGCGCGACGCGTGATCGAGTGATAGCCACGCTGATTCTGTCGGTCGCTGTCGACTGATTCGCGTCCTACCCGCCGCGGTGGGCGCGTTCAAATAAGCCAAGTCCATGCGAAAGCAAACGAGCGGATTCACTCGCTAGCAGTTTCTGCTTCGGCGTTTCTAAAACAGTCTAGTTGACTGATAATTCTGTGTTTTGTCTCACAAAAGACACGTCGAGACCGTGTTTTCGACAGGCTCGCTGAAGTGGAACCGCATTACCGACGAGACCGACCGTATTACCGACCGCATTGCCGACAAGACCGACCGCATCACCGACGAGAACGATCGCGTCATCCACGCCATGTTTGTCGCGGAGTTCCGTGACAAACAGATCTGCGATCGCGTTGGTTCTTGTCGTCTCATGCGTTTCATGTGGCAAATCATCTGGCTCCGCGATTCAGGATTGACGGCAGCGTACAGCCAAGATCGTTCATCGTCTAGCAGAATTACGGTCTCATCAACCGCAACGCGATCTGGGCTTTGACCGGTTTCCGACTGTAGATCGGCTTCGTGTACCCGTTATAAACGGTAGATCGAACCTGATAAACGTCAAATACGTCAAGAAGAAAAACAGTATTTGAAAGAGATGTTTCAGAGAGACAAAGTTGGATGCTGAGCTTATCAACAGCCGCAGTGTTGCTTCTCGCTCCACAAACGCGACGTTGATTCAGTCCTTGGTCGGCAAGTTCTAAATTACCCTCCCAGTAAAGCGATCTACTGTCGCACGTCGTATCGGATCGGGAGCGATTCAACGCCGTAGATGAACGAACTCCGAGTTGGCTGGAGGGGCGTCTCCGTGAGCCGCACGTGTTCGACGCGGTCGAGTAGCTCTGACAGTCCCACTTTGGCTTCGAGTCTGGCTAGCGGCGCGCCCAGACAGTAATGGGTACCGTGACCGAACCCGAGATGCTGGTTGGGCGATCGGTTCGGTCGGAACGTATCGGCCGCTTCGAACTGTCGTTCGTCACGGTTCGCGGAGCCGAGCCAGACGATGACACGGTCACCCGCTTCGATGGTCTCGCCGCGCATCGTCACGTCTTCGGTGGCGACCCGGCCCATGGCCTGCACCGGCGACCGATACCGCAGCACTTCCTCGATAGCGCTCGTGAGCGCGCGGTCGTCCCCGCGCAACTCGTCGAACAGATCGGCGTCTGCCTCGGCGAAACATCGTACCGCGTTCGCGATGAGGTTCGTCGTCGTGATGTTCCCCGCGACGAGCAACAGGATGGCACGATCCCCGAGTGCCTCCTCGCGGGAGAGTCGTCCCCCCGCGTCGGACTCGGCAGTAACGATGACGGAGAGTAGGTCCTCTCGGGGGGTCGTCACGGCGGTCTTCTATCATTTCCAAGAAGTACTGGCCCATCTCCATCTGGATCTGCTGCTGGCGTTCCGCGAACGCGTCTGCGCTCTCCTCGTCGCTCGCGGCTTCTACGAGCGTGTTCGACCACGTCTTGAACTGGTCGCGATCCGACGACGGGATGCCGAGCAGTTCGGCGATAACCGTTACCGGGAACGGGTACGCGAGGTCCTCAACGACGTCCATCTGCCCGTGTGTATCGACGGCGTCGTCAAGCAACTCGCCCGCCAAGTCCCGGAAGTGGGGTTCGCGATCGGCGAGCGTCCGGGGTTGGAACCATTCGTCTACGACGCCCCGAAGTTCGTCGTGGCGGGGCGGGTCCTCGAACAGCATCGTGTCGAGGATGAGTCCTTCTCCTGGCCCTTCGGGTTCGACAAAATCGGCTGCCTCCTGCGGGTCCACCGAGAACATCTCGTCGTCGTCCAATACGTGTTTCACGTCCTCGTACCGGAAGACATCCCACGTACGACGCTCGGGATCGTATCGGACTGGAGCCTCTTCGCGCATCCGCTCGTACCAGTCGAACGGATCGAGCCATGACTCACGGTCCTGTAGCTCTTCGGGGATCGCTTGGAGTCCCTGCGGACCTGCCGAACTCATACCTCCACGCTTGGAGACGAGCGGGCTAAAGTTCTCGGGCAAGGACCGGACAGAGTAGCTCAACAGACAGACAGTTATTCCGAAGAGCCTGCTACGGAAGCGTCCTGTCCGGCCGGGAGTCGCCTCGAAAGGCGTCTGCGTGATCTTCGATAAACGCTCGTACCGTTCGCGGCGATCGCCCGAGAAGCAGATAGCTGTCTTCGGTCACACGGGCGGCCAACCCGAGCCGTGCAGTGGTGTAGATGCCACACAGCAGCGCGATAAACCCGAGTGGTGTTCCGCGCTGGTACATTCGTCGGGAGAACGCCAACAGGGACGGATTTGGATACGTGATAGAGCGACCCAGAACCTCGCTAAAGGTGGTGGCGACCGCTCCGTAGTCCAGCGCTTCGGGTCCCGTGAGATCGTACGCTCGGTTGGCGTGATCGGGCTCGATCAGTACAACTGCTGCCGCTTCACTGATGTCGCGCGCGTCGATGAAGCTCGTTTTGCCACTTCCGGCTGGCACGAATAGTTCGTCGTGTTCAACGATATCCGCCCGGTGGACTTCGAGGAGGTTCTGCATGAAGAACGACGCTCGCAACAGCGTGTACGTGATGTCCGTCCCCATGATGTGCTTCTCGATCCGATGATGGGGAATGATGACGTTCTTTTCGGCACCGAGCGTCGAGAGGTAGACGACGTGATTGACGCCGACGCGGTCCGCTGCGTCGACGAACGAGTTGACATCTGCTTCGCTCACGGCTGGGGGACGGCGATGAGGAAGACGCCGTCGACGTCTGCCAGTGCATCTCCCCATGTCTCAGGCTTCGCAAAGTCGAACTTGACCACGTCTCCAGCGTCCGCGAGCTCGGTCGAAGCGGTTTCGGGGTCGCGAACCCCGCTCCTGACGGCGACGTCGCGGTCTGCGAGCGCGGCAACCACGTGCTGGCCGACAGTCCCGGTTGCCCCGGTAACGAGTAGTACCGCCGTCATTATGCACGCTCCGTGCGACGAGCGTCTCCAAGCATGCAGTAGAGCCCGCCGCTGTCGAGTACGTCACCGAACCCGTCGATGAATCGATCACGTTCCCGGTCGCCGAGGATATGGGGCATCGCCGAATCGACGACCGTCTGAAACGAAAGGTTTGCTATCCGAAACTTCGAGAGGTTGAGTCGAAGGTGTCAGATCCGTGCCGTTCGCGACGGCGACAGTCTTCCTCGCCCGCCGAGTGTGACGGTAGTCGGATGGACACACACACACCACCCTGCAAGTGTTCTGCAGAATATATGGGAGGGGGGGTTCGGTCTAGAGAACGGTAGATCGCCGCATCCATATTTAAAAGAATGTAGTTGTGGTTTCAACAAAAAGTAGATCGCATGACTGCAGTCGATCCTGTTCATATTCTCCATGCAATAATATCCCTTATAGTAAGAGTTATATATTGTATATATAATATAAATAATATAGAATGTAGAGAGATGTGTAGAGAGATAGATCGCTACGAATGATAGACTCAACGTGGTCGAGAAGTTGGTACACGTGACCGAGAAGGGGATACACACTATCCGAGACGATGACACCATGAAACTGCTACCCCTCCTATCTCACACCCAAGAACACTTGCAGGGTGGTGTGTGTGTGTCCCCCCGTCGAGGCCGACAGTAAACACTTGAAACACTTGCAGGGTGGTGCATGGTTTTATTAGCGACGCAGGGAAAGTGAGAAGTAAGATGGTGCAGACGGACGAGAATCCGTTCGATGGGACGGACGAGATTTTCGAGGCCAAACAACCGTTGAAGAAAGACAGCTTCGATCCCGAGACTATCTTCCACCGGGATAAGGAGATCAACCTCTACGTCAACGCCCTGCAGGACGTGGTCGTCGGCCACGAACCAAACAACGTCTTCGTCTACGGACCGACGGGCGTCGGGAAGACGGCCGTAACGAAATGGGTTCGAGATATGTTACTCGAAAAGGCCGACGAACAGGAGGTCGACCTCGAGATCCTCGGCCCCGTCAACTGCCGAAACTACAAATCTTCGTACCGACTAGTGAGTCGACTCGTTAACGAGTTTCGAGATCCCGACGACGAGCTCCCGAAGAGCGGGTACAGCACTGACACCGTGTTCGAGTTCCTTTACGAGGAGATCGAGAACGTGGGCGGAAACGTCCTCGTCATCCTCGACGAGATCGACAACATCCCGCCGGACGCCCGCAACGACTTCCTCTACGATCTCCCGCGTGCCGAGGCGAGCGAGAACGCCGCGATCGACGAGGCGTGCATCGGTCTGATCGGTATCTCGAACGACTTGAAGTTCGTCGACTCTCTCGAACCGAAGGTCAAGAGCACGCTCGGCGAGCGCGAGATCAAGTTCGGTCCGTACGACGCGAACGAACTCCGCGACATTCTCGGCTACTACGCGGATCTCTCCTTTCGCGACGGTGTGTTGAGCGACGACGTGATCCCACTTGCAGCAGCCTTCACTGCCCAGGAGCGCGGCGACGTTCGACAGGGACTCAAGATCCTTGAAAAGGCGGGCGAGTACGCACGGATGGATGGCTCGTCGACGGTCACGGAGGAACACACGCGCCGAGCGACGGAGACCATCGAGACTGACGAGATTCTCGACTCGTTCNACAACGATCTTACCCGTCGAGCAGGCGCTCGCGTACGTCGCGACGACGCTCGCCATCATCGAACCCGAACACGACGCACGGACGAAGCGCATCTACACGCTCTACTCCTCTATCGCTGAGGCCGCAGGCAGCGCTCCCCGTTCTGAACGGAAACTCTACGAGTACCTCGACCAGCTCTCGATGCAGGGATTCGTTCGGTCGGAAGACCACAACCAGGGCCGTCGCGGCGGGCGTCGCTTCATCTACGAGGTGACCGACGATCCGGTCGATATCGTCAACGCTGTCGTCAAATCAGACTACGAAGACGCGCTTCCGAACAACGTCTGGACTATCCTCGAGCACTACAAGGAAGACGAGGCGACCTCGTACGAAGCGCCTGATCCGGCCGACGAGACTCAACAGCAGATCTGGAAATTCACGTAGATCTCCACCCAAGAACACTTGCAAGGTGGTGTGTCAGCCCCTTCGCGCCAAGCAACACAGAACACTTGCAGGGTGGTGTTTGTGGGCCGTGGGATCAATATCCGAGGAACACTTGCAAGGCGGTGTGTCCGCTGATTGGCGTCTGCTTGACGGTATCTTCTTCCACTTGGCGGTGTCAGCGTGATTAACATATTTCTCCGCTGCACCGTTAAGCCAAGGAAGGAAGCTTCTATCGTAGCTAAACACTTGCAGGGTGGTGTCCGTTCATCACCTTCTGATCTGTTTAGAACACTTGCAGGGTGGTGTGTCCGTTGACTGGCGAGTAGGATGTAGGAATCCGGTTCGTTAGGCTCTCACACCGCGATAACTACCACTCTGGACCCATTTTAGGGACTTCCTAACCGCTATACTCGACTACTCTACGCACAATCGCCGAAAGCGTTGGTTAAAATCCGATCGACCCGGCTAAAAAGCGTTAGGAAGTATCTAACTCGAAGACACACTCTATCGATGTGTATTCGGTGTCGACGGACTTTGTTGTCTACGTATTTCGTCGCTGACTGATTTTGTCGCCCACGTACTTCGTCCCAGAAATGTTTGTTATCAACATGTTTCGCCATCGGTGGGCGTCAACCTCTCAGAGACGAGACAGTCGATTCGGTGCCACGACGCGGCTCGTTGTAGGCGACAATACAAAGTTGTGTGATTATGTGCAATAAAAACAAGTAATTTCACCGAGGCTGTTTACTGTACCTCCCCCGTGCGCGAACCGATGTGTCATCTGGGCCTGATATGAGATCAGTGCAATCCAACACCAAATGCGATCCGACGGAGCGGATGCTCGCGGTTCTCGCCGATCAACAGCGACGAAGGATTCTCCAGCACTTGGAGACGAGTTTCGATGACCGGGTCTCGGTGAGTAGGCTCGCACGAGCGGTGGCGGAGATGTCGACAACCACGAAAACCGGTGATAAGGTCGAACGAGCCGCTATTCGGCTGCGTCACGTTCATCTCCCGAAGCTCGCCGAGGCCGGACTCGTCGATTACGATCCGAACAGTCGATCGGTCCGGTATCGACAGTGCGCGGACGCCGAAGCGGTGCTTCAGATCGCCTCCGATCGGTTCAAATAAGCGGTAGCAAGAGCCCTAACGTAGATTTGAGGGGCCAATGTCGCCTGTCGCGGATCGAATATCGATCCGTTCTCGATCCACACACACCTTGTACCCAAGGTACGCGAACGAAACGCTGAGCGGCTGCTCTGAATGGGCTTTCTCCGAATCAAACAGAGCGTTCAGCGCGTTCGGATCGATGCTGTCGTACAGCGGCGGTAGGTCGGTCGCGTCGCCGTCCGAAACGGCGGCGATTGCTTCGATAACGGTTGTACTCGTCGGTACGTCCTCGTTTCGGCGGACGGACCGGAAGAATTTACCCGTGGCTGCGGTCTCGTCTCTGGGGTCTTGTGTCTGCTTCATGTTCGTACTTCCGGGAATCGGACGCGGTTATCGCGGATCTCGCCGACAACCACGTTCGGTCTGACCGGTGTGCTTCTGGGAATTTGTACTGCCCCTACGTACATAATTGTGTTGTGATCATTTGGGTGACTATCGGGTCACTCGTTTCGCGTCGTGACGAGTCGACGGCTTCGACGGCTCCGATCGGTTCTCCGGGTCGATGACGCTCACGAGAGTCTGGTCGCGATCGCCTGGGGGGACTGCGTCAAAAACTGCCGTGACGGCAGTTTCGGCACGCGGTCACGGAGTGGTTGGGACCCATCCGGTTGAGCGCGCCGATGAATGCTCCAATCGCACGGTGTATATACTTATTGTGATTATTCGGGTGACAGTCTCTTCCCAACCCAAAATCACGCGACGGAATGGCCACGAAACACGGCGTTCGCAGCCTCAAGTTGTGGTTTCCAAACGCTACTAGGCGTGTTTCACGAATTCAGCGATCTCGATCGGAAACGAACACCTTTCCTCCAAGGGGTGTTAGCCCGGAGTGTCTACCGGAAGTCTGGTGGAGTTGGTTGGGACCCATGAACGAACTATCGAACCTGGAGAGAGCGCTGGAACTGCTCCAGCAACTCGGGCTCAAAGAATACGAGTCGCAGGCGTTCGTCGCGCTTTTCGCGACCTCCCGCGTGGGACGGCCAAACAGATCAGCGAGATCTCGGACGTCCCCCGCACTCGCGTCTACGACGCGGTCCGGGTGCTCGAAACGAAAGGACTCGTCGAGGTACAACACACGAACCCACAGCAGTTCCGCGCGGTCTCGATCGCCTCGTCGATCGAGACCCTGCGGAACGAGTACGACTCGCGCGTCGAATCCCTCCGGGGGGGCGCTCCGCGGGATCGAACCGCTCGCGGACGACAACGGCCCGGAAGCCACCCACGAGGTCTGGTCGCTGTCTGGGGAGTCGGCGATCCAGTCGCGAACGCAGGGGCTGATTGAGGAGGCCGATCGGGAGTTGATTCTCGTTATCGGTCACGCACCGGTCTTCACCGATGGGTTACGCGATCGGCTCAAAGCTGCTTGCCGTCGGGGCGTCACCCTCATCGTCGGCGTCGTCTCCGAGGCGTTACAAACGCGGGTCGAGGAGGAACTCCCTGAGGCGGAGGTATCCGTCTCTGGACTAGACTGGCTCCAAGGGACGAGCCTGACCGACGACGACACCGAGATCAGCAGGCTGCTGTTGATCGACCGCAACACGATCCTCATCAGCACCTTCCATGGGACGACGGACGGTGGGAAACAGCACGAACAGGCGGTGTTCGGGAGAGGATTCGACAACGGGCTTGTGACGATCATAATGACCGCAAGGCGGAAACCCGCGACTTCAGGCGCGGGAGGAAGCCGACAACATGGACACAAACCACGCTCGATGGCTGGCCGACTCCCCCACGCCAATCCAAATTTTATAAACACATAGCGTTACATATGAAGTACAGATGGTGGAAGACTCAGCCACTCGAACCGTCCCCATCAAACTCGATGTGGACGAGAGTGCTGCTGGTCTCCTCCACCAGACAACCGACTACTTCCTCGACGCCGCCAACTACGTCGTCAACGTAGCGTGGGAACCCGACTGGAAAATCACCAGCAAAACCAAACTCCACGATCTCACGTACTACGACGTTCGA
>Ga0065697_1000396_pt1 | contig 17689 bp, 17 predicted proteins | sample AntLakMe24m_08um_FD_59086 | JGI IMG/M metagenome (GOLD analysis project Ga0065697, IMG submission 59086) | Hypersaline microbial communities from Antarctic Deep Lake - 24m 0.8um v2 (version 3) | ecosystem: Environmental > Aquatic > Non-marine Saline and Alkaline > Hypersaline | place: Deep Lake... | reverse complement strand
GAATCGATTTCCTCGGCTTCGTCCTTCTGCCCCGTGATAACAGCTGATTAGATCGCTATTCAACACAGCAGTCTGAACCGCTCTCGCGTGGAGGTGTCCGCCATCGATGTATCAGTCCGCGCGGGGTCACAAAGTCGTGTCGGCGCGTCGAGTCGCTGCGTCGAATCGACGCGCTGGGTCGGTTAGCTCCCTCCCCGCCGAAGCGATCGCATTGGATTAGACAAGTCTAATCTTTTTCTTCGACCAAAAGGGTATTATATACTGACACACTAAACACCGCCATGCACACGGACGCGAACGGCTTGTCACGGGTCTCACGTCGCCGGTTCGCTGCGCTCGGCGCCGGCGCTCTCGCGGGAGGGCTCGCGGGTTGCACCGGGAACGCGACCGAACGCGGGCTCGACCGGAGATGGGGACGGCAACGGCGACGGCTACACCGTCGTCGCCTCGTTTTTCACGTTCTACGACTTCGCCGACTCGCTCGCCGAGGGAACGGACGTTACGGTCGAGAACTTGGTCCCGACCGGGCTCCACGGGCACGGCTGGGAGCCGGACCCCTCGATCCAGCGCCGAATCACCGACGCCGACGCCCTCGTCCACGTCGGCCCCGACTTTCCAGCCGTGGGTCGACCGCGCGATCGACGCGCTCGCGGCCGAGTCGACCGAGACGGCGCTTATCAACGCCCGAGCGGGCGTCGACCTCATCGATCTCGCCGACTCGCTGACGGAAGACGAGGCGGTCGAGGGGGCGAAGGACCCGCACTTCTGGCTCGACCCGCAGCGCGCGAAGATTGCGGTCGAGAACATCGCCGACGGGCTGGCCGCCGTCGATCCCGATCACGAGGCGACGATCCGGGAGAACGCGACCGCGCTCAAGGCCGAACTCGACGCCCTCGACGACGAGTGGCAGGCGGTCTTCGACGCGGCCGAGCGCGACGTGGCGTTCCTCGCCGCACACAACGCCTTCGCGTACGTCTCTCACCGATACGACGCGACGATCGAGCCGCTCGTGGTGAACCTCGCGGCCAGCAACGACGTCCGACCGGCCGACATGCAGCGAGCGCAGGAGACGATCGCCGACCACGGCATCGAACACATCGGCGCCGCCGTCTTCGAGCCGATTCGGCCGGCACAACAGCTGCTGGCGCAGACCGATGTCGAGGCGTACTACCCCGTGACGCCATACGCGGGCACCGCCGAGTCATGGGTCGAGCGCGGGTGGGGGTACTTCGAGATCGCCCGCGAGGTGAACCTCCCGACGTTCCGGATCCTTCTCGGCGTCGACGACCCCGAGGACGTAACGTTCGCCGACTACGGTCGGAACTTCCAGCCATGAGCGGGGAACCCGAACCGACCGACACCGACCGATCCCCCCTCGTCGAGGCCCGAGATCTGACGTTCGGGTACGCCGCGGTGCCGGTCGTCGAGGACGTGAATCTCCGGGTCGAGCGCGGCGAATACGTCGGAATTGTGGGGCCGAACGGCTCGGGGAAGAGCACGCTGCTCCGGCTCCTCTTGGGGCTCCATGAGCCTGATTCGGGGACTGCGGAGCTGCTCGGACATCCAGCTCGGGCGTTCGCGGAGCGCGAGCGCGTCGGCTACGTCGCACAGGACGTGACGGAAGACGAGAAACGGATGCCGATCACGGTGAGCGAGGTCGTCTTAATGGGCCGGTTCCCGCACGCCGGGTTCGGTCGCGTGACCGAGGACGACCGCAAGCGCACGCGCGAGGCGCTTCGGACCGTCGGGATCGAGCACCTCGCCGACCGCAAGATCACCGCGCTCTCCGGCGGCCAGCGCCAGCGGACCTACATCGCCCGGGCGCTCGCCGGCGAGGCGGAGCTACTCGTCTTGGACGAGCCGACGGTTGGCGTGGACGCCGAGTCCGTCGACGCCTTCTTCGAGCTCCTCGACGGACTCGTCGCGGACGGGATGACCGTCCTGCTGGTCGAACACGACATCGGCGCCGTCATCGAACACGCCTCGCGGGTGATCTGTCTCAACCGCGAGGTGTACTTCGATGGCGACCCGGTGGCGTTCGCCGAGAGCGACGCGTTGGACCGCGCCTACGGGACGAACGTCCGCCGCGAGGAGGGAGGGATCGTCACGTGACGCTCCTGCTGTCTCTGTTGACCGCGTCGATTCTCCTCCTCTCCGCCCCCTACGATCTCCTCGCCCGCCTCGTCGGGCTGTGGAGCGACGGGCTCGGCTGGGTCGGCGAGCAGCTTGGGATCGCGATGCTCGACTACGTGTTCATGCACCACGCGTTTCTCGTGGGCGCGCTCATCGCGGTGATGGCGCCGCTTATCGGCACGTTCCTCGTTCACCGCCAGCTCGCGCTGATCGGTGATGCACTCGCGCACACCGCGTTCGCGGGCGTCGCCGTCGGGCTGTTCGTCAACTCGCTTCTTGGGACCGGGATCTCCCCGTACGTCACGGCGATCGTCGTCGCCGTGATCGCCGCGCTGGCGATCGAGCTGATCTCCGAGACCACCGACGCGTACAACGACGTGTCGATGGCGATCGTGCTCTCGACCGGGTTCGCGCTCGGCGCGGTCCTCATCAGCCTGAACACCGGTGGGCTCGCGGTCGGCATCAACCAGTACCTGTTCGGCAATCTCTCGACGGTCTCGCGGGAGAACGCCGTCCTGTTGGTCGTCCTCTTCGCGGTCGTCGCGCTGGTCGTCACGGTCACGTACAAACAGCTGCTGTACGTGACCTTCGACGAGACCGCGGCCCGCGTCGCCGGCGTCAACGTCCCGTGGTACAACCGCCTGATGACGACGCTGACGGCCCTCGTCGTCGTCGGCGCGATGCAGATCATGGGCGTCATTCTGGTCGCGGCGATGCTCGTCGTCCCCGTCGCGGCCGCCGCTCAGCTTGCGCGCGGGTTCCGCGAGGCGCTGCTCGCCTCCGTCGTGCTCGCGCAGATCGCCGTGCTCGCGGGAATCACGCTGTCGTTCCACTACAACACGACCGCGGGCGGCACCATCGTACTCGTGGCCGTCGCGGTCTACATCGCGGCGGTGCTCGCCGGGAAGGCGCAGTCGCGGCGGGGCGAGGACGGAGCGCCCGCCACGACAGAATAAGTCGCTACTCCGCCCGCCTGCTCGTCGACCCGCGGAGGTTCCCGTCGAGCCCGAGTCCGACTCGGTCCCCGTACCGGTCCCAGACGACGACGAGCGAGGGGACGAGCAGGATCGAACAGAGGTACGCGTACAGCACGCCCAGCGCGAGCAACACGCCGAAATCTCGCAAAAGCGGGATCACGGCGAGCCACAGGACGCCGAGCCCGCAGACGGTCGTGAGCATGCTCCCGGTGAGCGCGCCCCCGGTGCCGGCGATGGTGATGTCCAGCGCCTCGTCGATCGCGTGTCCCGTCTTGAACTCGTCGACGAACCGGTGGACGAAATGGACGGTGTAGTCCACCCCGAGCCCGATCGACACCGAGAGGATCGGGGCGTTGATCGGCGTCAGCGGGATGTCGAACAGCCGCATCGACCCCACGAGCAGCCCGACCGTGACGAGCACGGGCACGAGGTTGAGGAGCCCGTACACGGCTTTCCCCTCCAGATAGGCGTACGATAGCGCGAGGAAGACCGCCGTAAGCCCGAACGCGGCGAAGAGGCTCCGGATCGCGGACTCCGTGAGGAGGTCGATCACGGCCTCGTTGACGACGAGACTCCCGGTCGGTACCGCTTCGAGCGGTGTGCGCTCGGCCAGTTCGCGCACGTCGGCGACCGCCTCCGAGTTGTCGACGTCCGGCCGGATCGTGTAGTCGATCCGCGCGCTCCCGCGGTCGGCGGCGAGGTAGCCGCGAGCCTGCCCCTCGGCCGGGGAGTCGAGCAGGGCGTCGTACACCTCGTCGACGTTGCGGTCGGGCACCCCAGTGCCGAGTCGGTCGTTACGGTTGACGACGGCAGCGAACTCGGGATCCCGCGCCGCCTGATCTTCGATGACGGTGACGACGCTCGTCGAGGCCGCCCGCCGCTCGTCGGTCGTCTCGAAGGTGTCGGGCGGGTTGCGCGTGGTCCGGTCGATCAGCTCCAAGGAATCGTCGTCTCTGACCGACTGATCGACGTACAGCGTCACGCTCCCGACGAAGCTTTGCTCGAACTCCTCCTCGAACAGCGTGAGCACCCGCAGGAACGTGTAGTCGGTCGGCGCGAACGGCTCCGGGAGGTTCGAGTACGTCTCCAGCCGGTCCTCGTCGGGGAAGAACGCCTCCTCGGAGAACTCCGTGTTCACGCCGGTACCGTACGCGCCCCCGACCGCGCCACCGACGAGGAGCACGACGACGACCGCGACGGGCGCGACCTTGGAGAGGTCGACGCCGACGCGTAGCACGCGGCCGAGCCGCGAGCCGCCAGTCCCGAGCGCGGTCGTTCCGAATGCGGGGATCGGGAGCCGCTCACGCCAGCGGTCCGCGAGCACCTTTGCAGCGGGGAGGAACGCTCCAAAGACCACGAGCGTGAACACGATCCCGGCGGCGGCAACGATCCCGAAGTCCCGGTTGGGATCGAAGGGGCTCACCACGTTCGAGACGAGTCCGAAGACGGTGGTGATCGTCACGAGCAGGAAGGCGATGAGCAGCTGGTCAGTCGTCGTCCGCATCGCGTCCCCGATCCCCAGTCCTTCGCCCCGCTCTTCGCGATACCGGTTGACGATGTGAATCCCGAAGTCGATCCCGACCGCGAGCAACAGCGGGAAGACAGTGATGAGGGAGTCGGAGAAGGGGATTCCCGCGTATCCCATGAACCCGAAGGTCCACAGCCAGCGCCATCAGGAGCGACACGAGCCCGATCGTCATGTCGATCGGGTCGCGGTACGGCAAACACGAGGAAGCCGAGGATGAGCAGTAGCGCCGCGGGGAACACGATGATCGCGGTGTCGCCGAGCAGCGCGGTGATCTCCGACTGNAGCACGCCGTCACCGAAGAGGATCGCGTTNTCNCCGGCCTCGTTGCCCGGCACCGAGTCGACGACATCGACGCTGCGCGTCTGCAGCTCCGTCACCCGGGCGCTCGTCGCCGCGTCGGGAACGTCGTAGGTGATCCCGACGATGGCGGCGCCGGCGCGCTGGGCGGTCGGGTTGTAGTCGACCGACACCTGCGCCTCGATCGCTCCCGTCGCGTCCGCATCAGCGATGGCCGCTTGCAGCTCTCGCGGCGTCGACTCGGCGACTGCGTCGCGGCGTTGGGCGGCCGTCTCCGCTGTCGGGTCGAGCTGGCGGGCGATCGCGTCGGCGTGGCTCGACGTCGATCCCACCCGAAGCGTCGACCGCGACTCCAGCCGGTCTTGGGTCTCCAAGATTCGGATCAGCGTCGACCGGGAGAGCACGTTGTCGTCGGTGACGATCACCTGTGCGGCGGTGGGCGACCCGCCGATCGACGTCTCGAACTCCTCGTCGATGTCATCTAACGCCTGCCTGAGCCGGGATGTCCTGCGTGAACTGGTCGGCGCCCGCGCTCGTCTCGATCCCCCCGATCCCTCCGACGGCGACGACGCTCACGAGGAGGAAGACGACGATCACCGCGACCGGGCGCTCGGTGACGAACTCGTCGACGCGCTCAACGAACCGATCGGCGGCCGTCACGGTCGCCTCCGGTGGTCGAACCGTGGTCGCCTCCGGCGGTCCAGGCGGGGACCGTCGGCGATCGGCGGGCTCGGCTTGCGCGGTCGTTCGGACGTATGGTCCGTCATCCGGTTACCGCCGCCGGTACCAGACCACTCGTGCCCGCGACGCCGACCACGACGAGCAGGCCGACGACGAGCGCGGTGATGGGGAGCCCGCCGTCGTCGGTGGACTCGGTCACGTCGATCGGGAACTGCGTCACGTCCGAAATCCGGTCGTTGCCCCGCTCGTCGTTGTACCGGAAGTCTAACTCGACCGGGTGGGTCTCGACGCTGGCGCCGGGCGCGGCCGACACCTCGAACCATATCTCCGTCGACTCGCCCGGTTCGAGCTCGTCGACGAACGCCTCGTCGTTGGGAGCGGACAGCGGACTGTCGGCGTACAGCCCGGCGTTGATCGACGAGAGCGTCTCCGGTCGCTGGTTCGTGATCTCGAAGGAGACCCGGCGCGTCTCGCCGGCCGGCACCGTCGTGTTGTCGGCGACGAGGTCGAACTCGGGCTGGCGCGGCGCCACCTCGATCCGGCGCGTCTCGTCGACCGCGATCGTCGAGTCGCCGCTCGTGTATTCGGTCGTGAACCGGAACTGCCGCGGTCCGGGGTCGGCGTTGCCGTTCACGTCCGCGTCGAAGGAGAACTCGACCGACTCGCCGGCCGGGATGTCCGGGAGCGCGTACCGGCTCTCCCCGAGGCTCACCCGCTGGCTCTGCGGGTCCGCGACCAGCACCGCGTCGTCGACATCGAGCGGGCCCTCGTTCGTGAGCGTCCCGGAGACGGTCCCCGAATAACCGACTTCGAGGGTTCCCTCGACGTTCTCGACCGAGAACGACTGCTCGGGTGCCGGGACGACGCCCGCCCGCGAGGACGGCGCGGTCTCCTCGATCCCGTCGCGGTCGCGGTAGTCGACCGTCGAGACGAACGCGTACGCCCCCCCGCCGAAGTCGGGCGAGATCGTGGAGTCGAACGTCACGGTCCGGTTCTCACCGGGCTCCCAGTTTCCGACGAACGTCTCACCGCTGCCGTCGCTGCCGATTACGGCCCCGCTCCCGGTCGTGGTCCCCGTGACGATCGCGTCGCGGGCGACCTCGTCGCCGACGTTTCGGAGGGTCGCAGTTACGTCACCGCTCCCGCCGACCTGCGCGTCCGTCTCGGTGTCGAGGATCGCGAACCGGGCGCCGTCGTCGACGACGATCGTGACGTCGAAGCGGTCGATTCCGCGGTAGTCCTTGTGGTTGTTGAACTCGGGGATCACCTCGTAGGTGTACCGGTAGCGGGCGGTCACCTCGACCTCGTACTGCCCATCTGGCACGTCGTCGGGGACCGTGACATCGAGCGGGACCTGAACGGGACTCGCGTCGGTTCGAACGTCGCCGACCACCGTCGTGCCGTCGCCCACCTCGATGGGCACGTCGCCGTCGTCGACCTCCAGCGTGAGTCCGCGGGCGGTCGTCACGCGGTCGTCGAGGTCGTTGCCCATGTCCATCTCACCCGTGTTGAGGATGTCGACCATCACCTGCGACTCGGTGCCGCTCGAGACGGTTCGCTGCGAGAGGAAGAGATCGAGAACGGGCGAGCCGCGGACCTGTCCATCGGTCGTCTGAGCGGCCACGTCGACCCCGACCGCATCGCCGCCGATCGCGTTGCTCCCGACCAGCGCCGCCTGCCCCCGATCGAGCGCGTCGCCGGATCCGGGCGCGGCGGCCCCGGAGAGCGCGACGCCGGCGACGAGCGCCCCGGCCGCGACGAACGCGAGAACCAGCGTGCCAATCTTCGCGGCCCGGCTCATCTCCGTCCCCCGACACCGGGTCCACTGACCGCGGCGCCGTAGCAACCACCGGATCGTCCACCGACCGCGTCGAGTCGAGTCATACGTTCGTGTCGGATGCTCTCAACATAAGCGTATTGAATGAACGTTCAATCAGGAGCGCTATATACGCGGCTCCGGTATGTGGCGCATGAAGGACCCGTTCGCGGAGCCGGCCGACACGCGTCAGGCCATCCTCGGAGCGGCGTTCCGCGCGCTCTGTGAGCACGGGTACGCAGATCTCACGATCAAACGGATCGGCGAGGAGTTCGACAAGAGTCCCTCGCTCGTCTATCACCACTATGACGGAAAAGACGAGCTGTTGGTCGACTTACTCGAGTTCCTGCTCGACGGTTTTGAGGAGTCCGTCTCCTCGGACGCGTTCGACTTGACACCCGAAGAGCGGCTCGACGCTTACGTCGCGGCGACGATCGACCCCGACTCGATCGCCGGCGAACACGGCCCCGACGGCCGGTTCATGACCGTTATCGTCGAGCTCCGCGCGCAGGCAGCGACCGACGACGCGTACCGCGACCACTTCGACCGCAGCGACCGGGTGTTCGGCTCGTTTCTCGAACGCGCGGTCCGTGAAGCGGCGGCCGAGGTTCGGGAGGGGGCGCAGTCCGAAGCGCCGGCCGGGGCCGAAGCGCCGTCACCCGGTGACGATCCGATTCCTCCCGCCGAGGTGGCGTCGACACTCCAGACGCTCGCGACCGGCGGGATGTTGCGGTGGGCGACGACGACCGACCGCGAGTGGATCGACGGTACCCGGAAGGGGATCCGCCGATACCTAGAGTCGGTACTGCCGAAGGTCGATCCCGACGGCTGAGCGGGGACGCTCGGATCGACGGGATCGGCGGAATCAGCGATCGGTGACGCCGTCGGCGTCCATTCGCGACACTTCCTCTTCGAGCCACTCCCGGAGCCACTTCACGCGCTTGATGCGCTGGTGAGCGATGCCCTCGGCGGTGTCGGAGACGACACGTTCGGTGTGGTCGTTGGCACGCTGGAGCACCCGATCGACCATCTTCGCGGAGTCCATGTGGGTCCGTGACTCGTAGCCCATCCGGAGTAACATTAACACCGCGCCGTTCGCACCGACCTTGTCGAGCAGGTCGGCTTCCATCAGACACCGGCTCTCCAGGGGCACGTCCGTGAGATCGCCGGTGTAGGAGTGGTCGACGACCGCGCCGCACACCTCTTCGATGAACGATTCCGGGTAGTTGCCTCGGCTCTGTAAGTACTCGCGGGCGACACGCGCGCCGGCCTCGGCGTGCACGTCCTGTTCGGCCTCCAGTTTCGCCACGTCGTGGAACACTGCAGCCACCCGGACCACGTCCACGTCGGCGCCCTCCGCCTCGGCGATGTCGGTCGCCAGATCGACGACGTTGAGGATGTGGTTGAACCGGTAGTCCGACGAGTGCCACGGGTACCAGCGCATCCGACCGCCGTCCTCCTCGCTCTCGACGCTGGCTGCGAGGTAATCTCTCACAAACCCTTTCATCTCTTCGAAGTCCTCGTCGCTCACCTCCGTTTCCTTAATCTCGACGCCCACGGGAACCACCTCGGGCAAAAAACTCGTCGTTCATTAGCGTAACCGAGGAGCGTTTCGTTCTTAGTCGTTACGACGGGGCTACCGACCGTCGATCGCTCGGATCGGTCGCCGATTCCGGTAGTCTCACGAGTCCAACGAACCGACGTCGGTCTCACCGATCGAAATCAACCTCGACCACGTTCTCGCTCACGTGGAGGTAGGTGATGGGATTTTGCCCCGATCCGCCGGTGATCCGGATCTCCAGACCCCTGAGGCTCTCGTCGTACTGGACCTTCGCGTTCCCGCCGGTCGAGAGCGACTTCGTGACGAATGCGCCTCTGAGCGTCGGGTTTCCGTTGGTCACGACGTTCGCGTTCGGGGCGTAGACGATCGCCTCGATGGTCGGGTTTCCGTCCCCCGCGCTTCCGTCGAGGAACCCCCCGTTGACGTAGAACACGTTCCGGCTCGCGGAGTCGACACTGACGGTCGGGCTCCCCTGCAGATCGAGCGAGCCGTTGATGTAGTAGGTGACGTTGTTGCGTCCGTCTTCAACGGTGATGTCGTTGTCTCCGATATCGAAATCGCCGTCGACAGCGACGACGATGTCGCCATCGGTAGTGTTGAACGTGAGGTCGCCGATGACCTCGGCGTCGCCGCCGAAGTAATACACCCCGGACCCGACCGTCCCGGATCCGACCGTCCCACACCCGTTGAATCCGCTCGCGGTTACACAGGTCTCCGTGCCGTTGTCGTTGTCGTCGGCGGCTGCGGCGATCTGATCGGCGATCAGCGATCCCGGGGACGGGAAGCTCTCTCCCTCGACGTAGTCGCCCTCACTCAGTTCGTTATTTTTGTTCCCGGAGTGGGAGTAGCCGTCAGCCTCGCTGACGGCCAGCGTCCTGTCGAAGCTCACCTCCTCCGGGACCACCAGTCGGGCGGTCGTCGTCTGGTTCGCGTCGTCCTTCGTTACGGTGCCGTCGGCGCGCCGGGTGAAAAAGTCGTACCACCCCTCGTAGTACTCGCTTTCGACCTCGACGACGACGGTCCCGTTCCGGAGCGGGTTCGCGGTTTCGGTGACTGCACCGGGATCGTTTGCAGTCCGGCGGACGATGCCGGTTCCGCTCGTGGGCGACGACTCGTCCCCGATCAGCCGAACGATCGGGAAGGTGAGTGTCTCACCGCGGTAGTGGTACTCCGGCGGTGAGATCATCCGCCCGCGGCCGCCTTCCATCGCCCAGACGCCGCCACCCTGCATCGCGACGTTGCGCCGGTCGCCGACGTACTCCAGCGTTCCGATCGAGCCGTTGTACGTGGTGATGGTGTCGGTCCCGTTCTCGATGCGCACCTCGACGCGCCCCGCCTCCTCGTCGAGGCGGAGCTGTCCGCCGTCGACGGACCCGAGGTCGAACCGGCGCGCGTCCGTCCCGCCGAGCGCGACGAGACTCGACTGAGAGCTGAGCTGTGACATCCCATTTTCCACGCTCGCCGAGCGGGCCTCGTCGGTGACCAACCCGAGCGCCGCGCTTCCGGTCGCCACCGTCACCGTCACGGCGGCGATCGTTATCCCCAACAGGAGCACGACCCCGATCACCTCGCTTTGGCCGCGCTCGCTGCGTTTCATACCGAAACGTTCGTCGCCGAGGTATTTAAGCGTCGACCGCTAACAATCAGTTCTGATACCCGACGAGACGGCGTCGATCCGGCTCATTGTGAGCCGGACGACGAGGTCCTTAAGGTCGGGCGGTGACCACCGACACGTATGTGGCGCCCCTGGGGGGAGCGACGAGAAAGCGCGGTTCCAGCGCACCGCGGGGGTGAACGTCATCGGTAACGCGGTGAAGATCATCGTCGAAGGGTCGGTGGGCGTCTACTTCGGGAGNGTNGCGCTGGTGGCCGACGCTGCCCACTCTGTCGCCGATCTGGTCGCCAGCGCAGTCGTCTTTGTCTGGGGNNGGTCGCGGTACGACGCCGCCGACGAGACNCATCCGCACGGCCACCAGCGGATCGAGCCGCTGACCGCGTTACTCGTCGGTGCGACTATCGCCGTTCTCGGGCTCGTATTGCTACGCGAGTCGATCCGCGGACTGATCGGCGCCCACAGCCCCCCACGTCAGAGTCTCCTCCTTATCGGCGCGCTGCTGTTCGCGATGGCCGACATGTACCTGCTGTACTGGTACACGGAGCGGGTGAACGCCGACCTCGGATCGACCGCGCTCGATGCGCTTGCCGTAGACTGTCTCAACGACATCTACACCACGATTGCCGCGCTCGTCGGCGTGTTCGGCGTGTTCTTAGATGTCCCGATACTCGATCCGATCGCCGGCGCGCTCGTGAGCGTTTTCGTCGTCTATCAGGGGATCGATATCGGCCGCGAGAACGTCACGTACCTCGTGGGCGCGGCGCCCCCGGTCGGCGACCGCGAACGTATCACCGCCGCGCTCCGCGAGAACCCCGCCGTGGAGGGCGTTCACGACCTAACCGTGTACTACGACGGAACCGACCTCGAGGTCGAGGTCCACGTCGAGGTCGACGGCCAGATGACGCTCCGGGAGGCCCACGATATCGAGACGGAACTGGTCACGGGNCTCCGGAACCTAGAGGATGTCGGCGACGTTCACGTCCACCTCGACCCGTCGGGGCTCGGCGAGTGGAAAGAGGCCGCGGACGGCGGCGACAGGGGCGATAAGGACGGCGACGACGAGGCCTAACACCCTGTCCGATCCCGGCCCCGTCCCGCCCGATCTCGTCCCGTTCCGGCGTGCGGATTAACCCACTAGCGTCCCTACCGGTTGTATGCTCGAACGGCGCGTACTGGAGATGACGTGGCGCGACGGGCTGTTCTGCCACTGGCCGGTCGATCCCGCCGTCGTGTCTGGGACGCTTCCCGACAGACTCTCGGTCGCCACCCATGGGGGCGACGCGTACCTGAGCGTCGTCGCCTTCGTGATGGACGATATCCGCCCGCGTGGGGCGCCTGTCGGGCTCTCGTTCCCGGAGCTCAACCTCCGGACGTACGTCGAGGGGCCCGACGGTCCGGGCGTGTACTTCTACAACCTCGACGCGGACGACCGGATCGGCGTCGAACTCGCGCGGCGGCTGTTCGCGCTCCCGTACTACCGCGCGGAGATGGACGTGTCGCACCCCGCGACCGCCAAGCGCTCCGAAAGCGCGGGTGGCCCCGTTCGGTTCACCAGCCGCCGGGCTCACCCCGGCGTTCCTCACGCACGGTTCGACGCGACCTACGAGCCGACGGGCGAGGCGCTCGCCGCTGAGCCGGGATCGCTCGACGCGTTCCTCGTCGAGAACTACCGGTTCTATGCCGAGGGGAACCGGCTGTACCGCGGTGAGATCACGCACGAGCCGTGGACGCTTCGGGCGGCGACCGTCGATCTCCGGGCGAACACGCTGTTCGAGGCGAACGGGTTCGATCGACCCGACGGCGACCCGATCGTCCGCTACGCGGAGCCGATCGACGTGAGCGCGGATCGGATTCGATCGGTCTGTTGAGATCGCATTCAGCGGACGTATTCTCGTCCGAAACAACCGGCTTCTGAAGGCTGCCTCTCGATCGACAGCGGGAGTGGGTATTGCAGTTTGTTGGCAACGATACGATATTTAAACATCTGTGAGCGACGACGACGATTGCTTATAAATAAACGAGGCGGTGGGCGCGTGCCTCCGAGCGCCCACGGGGCGCGAGTAGTGAGGGACCGAAGGTCCCTCTGACAGCCGGCGGCGAAGCCGCCGGCGAGAGCACCGCGCGAGGGAGTCGTGAACAGAGAGGGACCAGAGGTCCCTCATGCAGCCGGCGCGCAGCGCCGGCGACGAAGTGAGCGACGAGGCTGGGGAGGCGTGAGGCTGTGCTGTGCGGGCGGGTGGGACTCAAAGGGGCAGTCGGCGGCGGAGCCGCCGGCGACACCGCAGCGAGCAGCGCGAGCGAGGAGCGCACCGAGCCGCACGAGTCCTCGCGACTGGGGCTTTGGAGGCGTTCACCATGCTGTCTGAGACTTATAAACAGCCGACAGCAACGCCACTCGATCACTTATAAATGGTCGATCAGTCAACCTACTTCACCCACTCCCGCTATTATTCGTCGCTCAGGGGAACAGCCCGCGGTATTCGTGGGCGCTCGCGGTGCGTTCGAGCGCGAGCGTGTACGCCGCGGTCCGGAGGTCCGGCAGGTCCTTCTGGTCGTACTGGTCGATCGTCTGGTCGAACGCCGTGCCGATGCGGCGCTCCAATTCGGCGTTGACGGTCTCCAGCGGCCACGAAAACTCCTGCGCGTTCTGGACCCACTCGAGGTACGAGACGATGACCCCGCCGGCGTTCGCGAGGATATCGGGGACGACCTGGATGTCCCGCTCCGTGAGCACCTCGTCGGCGGCGACCGTCGTCGGCCCGTTGGCCGCCTCGACGATCGCGGAGGCTCGCAGGTCGCTGACGTTGTCCGCGGTGATCACGCCCTCGACGGCGGCGGGGATCAGCACGTCGACGTCGAGCGTCAATAGCTCCGCGTTCGAGATTGCGTCCGGGTCATCCCAGCGGGATCCGTCGTCGACACGCCGCTCGTCCGGAGTCGCTCGGATCTCACCGCCGACGTACTCNTCGATNAGGCCGCCGGCGTCGACGTGGGCNGCCAGTGTNGCCACGTCGAGCCCGTCGGGATCGTAGGCTGCACCGGTCACGTCGGAGGTGGCGACGACCCGCGCGCCCGCCTCGTCGAGGNGCTTTGCCGCGTTCGACCCGACGTTCCCGAATCCCTGAATCGCGACAGTCGCGATTCGAGAGGTCGCGATCGAGGTATTCGAAGAGACGCTCGGTGACGATGGAGACGCCGCGGCCGGTGGCTTCCACCCGCCCCGGCGTCCCACCGATCTCCAGCGGCTTCCCGGTGACGACCTGCGGGACGGAGTGCCCCTCGTACATCGAGTAGGTGTCCATCATCCACGCCATCGTCTGCGGGTTCGTGTTCATGTCCGGCGCGGGCACGTCGGTCTCGGGTCCGATCATCCGGCGGATCCCCTCTGTGTACCGCCGGGTGAGGCTTTCCAAGTCGTTCTGAGTGAGGTCCTTCGGCTCACAGATGACGCCTCCCTTCGCGCCGCCGTACGGGAGATCGACCAGCGCGGTCTTCCACGTCATCCACCCGGCGAGCGCCTCGACTTCGCGCTGTGTGACCGACGGGTGGAATCTGACGCCGCCTTTAAAAGGTCCGCGAGCGCTGTCGAACTGGCAGCGATACCCCTCGAACACCTCGACCTCGCCGGAGTCCAGCTCGACCGGGAGCGTGACCTTCAGCGTACGTTCCGGGTGTTTGAGCCGCTCGAAGATGCCGTGATCCACGTCGGCGTACTCCTCCGCGCGGTCCATCTGTGCGAGCATGTTCTCGAACGGGTCGTCTGCCATGATCGGCTCGACTCGACCCCACGTGATATCGGTTTCGGCAATTATGTCCTCTGGTAGTAAATGACACGCATACAGGGGTGACGTGGCGACTGCGCGGCGACGGTTGTCGAGCTCTCGTCGGTGAGCCCGTTCACGGCCGAACTCGAGCGGCGATCGAGACGGCCCGTGACGAACCCTCGACACATTTTTTCGTCTCACNGACGACAATACGGGATGGAGATCATGTTGGGGCTGGAGTCAATCACACCACGCGCGTTCCTGTACCCACTGGGCGTCTGGGCGGTGATGGCNGTCGTCGCGGTCATTAACGGCGGCCTTCGAGAAACCGTCCTCATTCCCCCGTGTCGGCGAACACACCGGACACGTAGTGAGCACGGCGCTACTGGTCGCTGCGATACTCCTCGTTTCGTTCGCCTACTTCTCGTGGACGCCCATCGACTACGCGCAGGCCGAACTCGTCCTCATCGGAGTTCTCTGGACGGTACTCACCGTCGGCTTCGAGTTCGTCGTCGGGTACGTCGAAGGAACCCCGGTTTCGGTCACACTCGGGCAGTACAACGTGCTCGCGGGAGAGGTGTGGATCGCAGTCCCGTTTGCGCTGCTNGTCTCCCCGCTGCTGTTCGGCTGGTATCTCTCCACCTGACTCAGTGTTGGTCACCGCCGCTAGACTGGCCAATCCGAGTGTCTAGAGAGGGATCTAATGAGCGAGGGCTCTCGCTGCGGACCTCCTCCATTTCGCCCGGACTTATACGTCGGCGCCGACAACGACGGCGCATGACACTCGGATGCACGCCGGGGGTGCGCCGATGACGATGCAGACGCTTCACCCCCGCGTTCAGGTCGTGTGGGTCCTCCGTGCGGTTCTCATCGCCGCGGTGTTGACGGTGCCGTTCGCCGGCGGGGTATACCTCAATCGGCTCCCGGAGTGGGCACCGGTTGTCGCCGGCGCGGTCTTCCTCGTGCTTGGCGTAGGGCACGCGCTCCTCCGATACCGTCGCTGGAGCTACGAGATCCGCGAGGACGCGCTGTACCTCGACCGCGGCGTGATCACGCAGGTCCGGACGACGGTACCACTGGTCCGGATTCAGCACGTCGACTCCCGTCGCGGTCCCGTCGAGCGCGGCGTCGGGCTCGCCTCCTGCGTGGTGTACACGGCTGGCTCCCGCGGCGCAGACGTCCGAATCCCGGGACTCACGCCCGACGGGGCGAGCGACCTCCGCGAAGAGCTGAAGCGACTGGCCATCCGCGCGGACGGGGAGGACGCGGTGTGAAGCTCGCGCCCCAATCGGTCCCGTACCGTGCGCTCCAGAAAGTGTCCGGGATCGTCGTCCTCCTCTTTTTCATCGTGAACAACAACCCCGACTGGGGGTTTGCGGTCGCGGCCGCCATCGTCGGCGCTGTCGTCCTCGCCGCGATCGCGTACGAGGTCGCGTACTACCGGCGGTTCGACTACGAGCTGACCGAGGATACCCTCGATATCTCTTCCGGCGTGATCTCGCGGCGCGAGCGGGAGATCCCCTACCGCCGGATCCAGAACGTCGACGTGAGCCGGAGCGTGATCCAGCGGGCGCTCGGCGTCGCTGCGGTGGATCTGGAGACCGCCGGCGGCTCAAGCACCGAGGGGTCGATCCGCTTCGTCACCCCCGACGAGGCGACCCGGCTCCAGCGCGAGGTCCAGCGCCGCAAGTCGGCCGGATCGACCGGGCCGAACGGCGAGACCGGAGCGGGAGCCGAGACCGGAACCGGCGACGAGACCGGGAGAAGAACCGGCAGTGAGGCGGGCGCCGGGCCGGGCAGGGTCGGTCCCGCAGAGGAGGAGCTGTTCGCGATCTCGCCGGGCGAACTCGCCTTAGTGGGGGCGCTGTCGTTCGACGGCCGCCTCATCGGATTGCTGGCGTTTTTGGGCTCCGGGTCGGTCCCGGTGCTTTCCAGCTTCGTCCCGGACGCGTCGGCGATCGCGCTCACCGCGACCGCGATTGTCGGCGTCGGCGCGCTGTTCCTCGTGTCGTGGGTGCTCGGCGCGGGGGTCGCCTTCTCGAACTACTACGGGTTCCGGCTCTCCCGCGCCGGCGACGAGCTTCGGTACGAGCGCGGGCTGTTTCGCCGGTACAGCGGTTCGATTCCGACGGAGAAAGTGCAGGCGCTCCGGATCGCTGATAATCCGGCGAAGCGGGCGCTCGGCTACGCGAGCCTCTCGATCGAGACCGCCGGCTACGCCCCCGGACAGGGTGGCGAACAGGGAAGTCAGGCAGCCGTCCCGATAGCGACGACGGACCGGGTGTACCGGCTGGCGCGCGAGGTCGAGTCGTTCGGCGACCCGCGCTTTACCCGCCCGCCCAAGCGGATCCGATGGCGGTACGCGTTCCGGTACGCGCTCGTCATCGGCGTCGTCGTCGCGGTCGCGTTCGGGATCGACTGGTTCCTCGGCACCGGCGCCCCCTGGTACGCTCCGGCCGCACTCCTGCTCGCCGTGCCGCCGGCGGCCCACCTGAAGTGGAAGCACCGCGGCTACTGGCTCGGAGAGGACCACCTCCTCACCCGAAACGGGTTCTGGAGCCGCACGGTGACCGTCGTCCCGTACTACCGGATCCAGAACGTCATCGATGCCCGGACCATCTTCCAGCGTCGCTGGGACGTGGCGACGATCATCGCCGACACCGCCGGAAGCAGCTCTATCGCCGGCAACGACGCCGCCGCCGTCGACTTCGCGACCGACGAGGCGGTCGACCTCCGCGAGACCCTCCGAGAGCGGCTCCGCGTCGCCGTTGCGAAGCACCGCGATCGACGGGACCGGTTCGAGTGGTTCGACGGCGACGCGGAAGGATCCGGTGAGATCGACGATTCGACTCCCGGTGTTGACGAGCCGACAGCCGACGACGAGACGACCTCCGACGAGGACGACGAAAGCCGGTCGGATGTTCCGGACGACGGCGTGATCCGCCCCAATTTCTCGGGGAGCGACCGCGACTACTCCGAGCCGGCCGAGCGGATCGACACCGGCGAGTACGCGGTGGACCGCAGCCCGTCGGACATGGACGGAGAGAGCGGAAGCGGAACTGAAGAGGCAGGTAGCGGCAACGATGAGAGAGACGAAAAAGACGACATTGACGATGCCGAGGACGGTGCGGACAGCGCTGACAACGACGCGAACGACGCCGAGAAATAGGCGTCGCTTGCGGCGGTCGCGCCGTTCGCGTCGCCCTATTCGTCGAGGAGCTTTTGAGCGATCGTGTTCCGCAGGACTTCACTGGTCCCCTCGTAGATCTCGTTCAGCTTCGCGTCGCGGTAGAACCGCTCCGCGGGGAAGTCCTTCG
>Ga0065697_1003205_pt1 | contig 17740 bp, 17 predicted proteins | sample AntLakMe24m_08um_FD_59086 | JGI IMG/M metagenome (GOLD analysis project Ga0065697, IMG submission 59086) | Hypersaline microbial communities from Antarctic Deep Lake - 24m 0.8um v2 (version 3) | ecosystem: Environmental > Aquatic > Non-marine Saline and Alkaline > Hypersaline | place: Deep Lake... | reverse complement strand
CCAGTCGCTGTTGGGCGTTGAAACGCCCCGGTGTTAGAGCACCGAGGCTGGCTTCCTTAGCACAAGCAAGCCAATGTCTACTACAGACTCCACTAGCAAAGAGTGTATCGCTACCGACCAGACCAGATGGATCGGTCCACTGACTGAATACGATAAGTACGGCCAGCTTACGGGTGCGCGGTTTGTTCGCTGTCGTGGCTGTGGTGTTGAGGTGCTGACCTACGGGAAGCAGGATGTCGACCACCGCCCGGAGTGTTCCCGATGAGTACCCGTGTCGAGGAACTCCGTAATCTGCTCACCGAGGCCGCAAAGGGGGCAATCGATGAAGATACGAAAGACCATATTGAGGTCGCACTCACATTGGTCCGAAGAACTCCCACAGCCCACTCTTGTCGAGTGTCCCGTGTGTGGGCGAACGGGTCTGCCCGAGCGAATCGTGAACCACGACTGCGAAACAGTGGCGACTGACTAATCGTCAAACCACCTCTAAATTAAAAATAAACGGATGTAGCAGAGTTTTCAATCACCTATGTATTTTTAGCTGTGAGTGCTGGAAGATTGAGCCTAATTAGGCTAATTCTAATCGTGTTACCGTAAACTCGATTACGTAATGAGTGATTTATATGTGGTGGCACTAGTATTACAAGGCAATTTAAAAAGATATGATCAAAAATTATTGAATGATCGCTGAAGTTGATTTAGCAGTCGTCCTCTGCTGCGATTGGAACGTCGACTTCTTTGGGTGGTTCTGGTGTTTCTGACTCTTCGTCAAGTGGACCGAAGCCGTCTGGTGGGGATCGATGGTCAGTCCCTTTTTCAAATGCGTAAGCGTATTTGAGCAGCTTGGGCTCGTCGAACTGTCGACCGAGGAGATCGAACGCAGCGGGGAGGTGTTCATCTTCGGTGAACCCAGCGGGAACAGCGATCGACGGAAGATCTGAATTAGGACTGAGTCGGGAACGACTACCGATCCCCGATTCCCCGATTTTTTCAGGTGGCTGCGCAGTGTTTGGGTACAAGATCGCATCCAACTCTTTTTCGGCCATCGTCTGTAAGATCAAATCACGGAGTTCTTTCCGTCGACCCTCATTTTCTCGGAACTCTTCTTCGAAGGTGTCGAGATCGGCATCATTGGCCGCTTCGATCGAACCGGCGATGTCGCAGGCGTACAGTCCCGACTCGTACAACTCTTCGACAGAGCTGATCGGTGCATCGTCTCCGAGACTCTCGAAGTATGCATTAAGCGATGTTTTGACCTCACCCTGGACGTAATAGCCTTGGTTATCCAGTTCTTTCACAGTCTCAATTGGTGCGATTTGGATGGGATCAACGATGGTTGCACCAAGTGCTTCCATCTCTTCGATCGCTTCGTCGATGACGGCGGTTACCTGTGCAGCACCTTTCTCGTCTTCTTTTTCAATTGTTGTTTCCTCACCCAAAGCGTCGTACTCGGTCCCGAAGTAGTCGCGGTAAATTCCAATCCGAGCACCGTCGAGCCCATCTTCACTGAGACAATCGAGATAACTATCTTCCTTATGAGATGATTCTTCGCTTGGAATTTCACCGGCACTGCGAGCCGTGATCGGATTATTTGGATCGTATCCGGCAGTGAGTCTCCAATATCTGGGCAGTTTCTTTCACCGTCCGTGTATTGATACCGGGAGTATCGTATGTTCCTGCAATCGGCACGATCCCGTCGAGACTAACTAGTCCGACGGTTGGACGCAACCCGACGAGATTGTTGTAGGTGGCTGGACCCCTAGTCGACCCTCCAGTATCGGACGCGGTACCGAACACGGCGAGGTTGGCCGCGACACTAGCACCAGTGCCACCACTAGAGCCACTTGGGACCCGCTCTATATCGTATGGGTTACGCGTTTGTCCACCAAGAGAACTTATTGTTGTTCCGCCTCGTGCGTATTCATGAGTGTTTGTTTTTGCGAGTACGATCGCCCCTGCCTCACGGAGTTGTTTGACGTAATACGAGTCTTCCTCGGGTTGGGAGTCTTCTAGCGAAAGCGAGCCTGCGGTGGTCGGAAGATCACCCGTATTGTAGATGTCTTTGACCATAATAGGGACACCATGTAACGGGCCAACAGGTCCTGACTCTTCGAGTTTTTCATCGAGTTCATCAGCACGTTCTAGGGCGTCATCGTTGAGGGTGATAACGGTATTGAGTACGTCATCGTATGCCTCGATACGTTCGAGGTAAATCTCCGTGATCTCCTTGGCAGTAGCTTCTCCGAGGTGGATTGCGGAGTACACGTCGTCGATCGTTGCCTCGATCGGGTCAAACTCCTCTGAACCTGACTCATCACTGACTGCTGTTGCCTGACCGGTGAACAAGCCTGCGGCTCCTGCAGCTCCAGCTAGTTTCATAATTGACCTCCGTGTAACCGACGTGGAATCATACAATCCGCCATCTATTTCTACATCATCTGCACATCCATCTTGCTTTCGAGCAATATGGTCTTTACTTGCCATACATATCCACCAATTAACTCGGTTATTATAATCTCTTCTCAGAATATTCTGAAAAATTCTAAAAATTGCAGTTCGAAATATGTATTATGAACGTCTTGCTGTATGTACTGTCCATACAATATTAGGTATTCGATGCACGGCGTTCTCCAGAATTTGAGTGTCCCTTTCAATCTACAGTCGAGGAGCTTGTATTGTCTCTGTCTATGGTATTCATTGCTCACCGATGAATGATCACACCCACCCAAGTTTTGCATTGTGTCGACTCACATAGCTCGGGTCGACACTGCCATCTGGTAACGTGAGCTGCTGCCCGGCACGCTCAATAAGTGTTCGCTGCAGCAGGTCACTCTCGGTTTCAAACGTGCGGATTCACTCGGAGGCAGTAATCCTGATCAATCGTGAAGAGGCCTCTATCGAAGGCAGCATGATGTGTCTTACTTAGCGGGAGCACGTTCGTCACATCCGCTCGATACTGTGGATAGTCGCTCCAGGGTAGCACGTGTGCAACATCCAGCAGGCTGGGATGATCTACACCAGAGACCGGACACGTCTGGTCGTGTCGTGAGAGAACGGTTGCACGGAATTCGGGGTCGACGACTCTGGCATGAATAGTCGTTTCGTATGTTCCAGCAGTACTCCCAGTGTTACCAGCCGTCGGTCCATCGGTAGTAGCCCACTCTTCGACTGCCTGCGAGACGAATTGTCTTCCGTCGTCTGTGAGCTGGTACTTGTCTCCGTTTTTCTCGATCAACCCCATACTGCGAAGCCAGTTGACCCGCTGGGTCGCCATATCCGTCTGTCCTGGACTCCACCCGAGTTCTGGGTGTGTTTCGAGTTGTTGCGTACTGATCTCTGTGAGAGACATTGGAGCAGCAGACAATGCGTAGAGTAGACTCCGAAGACCCACGTTCCGTTCGCACATGATTCGAAGAAGCGTCGCTGTATTCTGTTGTTGAACGTACTTACGCCCCGCATCTCCGAGCCTCCCAGTGGTCGTCGGCTTCGCGTAGGAATCCAACCTGCTGGAGATAACTCACTCGCCGCATTATCGAGTCTCTGCTGGAGACGTTTGCAAACGTCCCTCGATGCCACCCGACGAGTTCGTCTGTCGTTGGGTTGTAGCCATCAACAAACTACGATGATTGCATCTAACGTGTCGACGTAGTGGATTCCTCCGCCAAACATGGGAACGATACTACGGAGGCGATCCAAAGGCATGGATTGAGAATAAGTCGGTCGGATGATGATTCTTTCTGTGACGTGTGTACATCGATATTTATCAGCTGAGATCTAATTGGAATGTCTTACTTGTGTTTGGGATAACATACACATCATCTATGGCATAGTTAGTCTTTAATTATGAGTTATGTTGAGCCTCGTTTCTGTTGGAGTAATCAAGACGAATCTGTGCATCATAGCCGACGAAGGATATATTTTGGTTGAATAACTGTAGCATAGAAGTGTTGGACGAGAATTCATTACAAAAATATAGACAGAGTGTCGTATTTTCGGAGGAGAGGGTATTGTCGTCCGCGCAAATAATGATTCTCTATACATTCACATAGATGATGGCGAATTGTCAATCAAAAATCAAACCTCACCCCTAGTTTCAAAAATGGACAGATAGTGGATAGGTGCTTGTGACTCATTTAATGACACGCTGCTTGAATCTACGACCTCTGATAGAGATAGACAACACCAATATATGTCGCCACTTGTGATAGTATCATAGATGGGTGATAGACGAGTCGACGGGCACTCTGCAGGCTTCTCAGACGGAGGTATTGAGGATACCACTCAGAACGACCGTCCGTTATCGGCAGATCTCGTGAACGTGGTTGCAGAGGCTCACGATGTCTCTGAGACTCGTCTGGCCGACGTACTCTCTGAGACGGTCTATCGTCGTGTTCTTAGAACTTTCCGAAGAGACGACACTGGATGTTCAAGAGTCGATAGTCTACGCTTTGTTCGAAGATGATTCACTATCTCAACAAGCGATCTCCGAGAGACTCGATATCGGACCCAAAGTAGTTCAGAGTTCACTAGAGAGGTCCAGAGTTAAATTAGAAGCGGCTAGGAGGACTGTATCGATGGTCGACACACCGAGTCCTCTGTCGGTCCAAGAGAAGGATTATACGGCGGAAGATTGGCTCGGTCTTGAGTGGACCCCATGGTTCGAACTTGAAGATACGCACAAGTTGGGTGAACTCCCAACTACTGCTGGTCTCTATAGGGTCCGACACACCGCTACAGACGAAATTGTGTACATCGGAGAGTCTGGAGGCAAAAACGGGGTCCTAGGGCGGTGTAGATCGCTCTCGTCGGGAGTGTACGACGAAGCAATGCCGTCTAAGGGGAGCCACCCTACGCGTCAACGCCTCTGGAGTCTCTGCCAACGTGATGGGGGATCGTTCGAGTTGTCAGTCGCAACACCACCAGTTGCGTCCCACGATCGGACTAGACGTGGGATGGAGGCTGCTGCGATCGCAATGTATCGTAGGGCCACTGGACACAGCCCACGTGTTCAATTTGGCCGTTCGGTCTCTGTTGACAGCGCCAGTCCTGCTACGTCTCCAGCAGATGATCCGTTTACATACGTCTCAGACATGCGGAGTATCTCTCCACCACAGTGGACCAACTGGCGAAACGTCACGAGTGACGACTGGCTCGGGATGAATTGGTCTCCACCTGTTCCACTTGGAGAGCGGACGACAGTAGATGTGGATGGAGAGTGTGTGTATCGTGTGTGGTTCTCCAAAGACGATGGGACACGACTGGCATTCGTAGGCGAGGCAGAGACACCTGTTAGTCGACTGTTTCGAGCCGAACGCGAATACGGGAGTGAGACAATGTTTTCGCTCACGTCTGTTCCCACGAACTCGTTCGCTGACGAAGAGCGACTCCGACGGAGACTCGAACGGAAAATCGATCTCCAGGGCGCCCACTTCCTGGCGACAGGTTCACCCCCTGGATCACAGTTCGGTAACTTGTAGCTGCACCCTTCTCGCTGATAGTGATTCGATAAATGCATTTAAACCATCTGGATGTGTTGTCTATGTTGATAGTCACTATTTTTAGACAAGCGCTTACTATGATTACAAAAATGAGGGAACTACATTGACTCGAGGATGGGGATTTACTACTTCTCGGCCTACCGACGCGCGGTACGGGGACGACGTCGCTAAGTACACGATGTCCGAGGGAGAGGACCTCAAGACGTTCGTGAGAGAGGTCCTCCAAAACGCGAACGATGCGGGTCTTGACAACGACAATCCAGTTGAAGTAAACTTCAACATACAGACCCTATCTGGGGACGCTTTCGACGAGTTCTGTGATGCAATCGACTGGGAAAGTTGGTCACGACACGCACGATTCGCCAACGACACCGAGAGTGGTCGCCAGATCGTTCGACATCTGGACCAGGCAGAAAGCGAGGGAGAGCTCCGTGTATTGACGATCGAGGATCGAAACACCCACGGACTGTTAGGGGCTGAAGATGCCGACGAAAAGAGTTTCACTGCGCTCGTCCGGGACGTCCTGTTTAGTAGTAAGAGTGGGGAAACTTCCGGTGGTAGCTACGGTCTCGGAAAAGCAGTCCTCTGGCTGTTCTCGGGGCTCTCGATGGTCGTTTTCAATTCTAACCTGAGTCAACCCGATCCGAGAGACGACTCTCCACGCCTCATCGCGCGTACTCGGTTACCGACACACAAGTCAGACGACAACGAGACCGTCTACCAGGGGCACGGGTGGTTCGGAGATCAAAATGACGACGGAGCCCGCCCGTTGTCCGTGTGGGGAGACGAAGCCAAGGAGATTGCCGAGCAACTTCGGATGGAGCGGACAACTGACGCTCCCGGCACGAGTATTATGGTCGCAGGGTTTCGCGATCCGACAGCCGAGGACTCACTCGACGACGACGAGCTAGCGGATCGGATTGTCGAAGAATCACTCAGCTCGTTTTGGCCAGCGATCTACCGAGACGAACTGTCCGTGTCTGTGGAGACTAGTGACGGAACACACGACGCGACGATAGAGAATCATTCGGAGATCGAACCCTTTGTCGAATGTCTTCGGTCACGTGGGTCGACCTCCGAAGAACTCGAAGAAAGTGGAGACGTGGTCGAAGCACCGATCGCTCTCGATGTCCCCGACAAGATCTCGGGAGAATCTACAGAGTCGGGTGAGTTGGCTCTCTGTGTCCGCATGGCGGCAGACCGAGAGAAATACGAACGAAATACAGTCGCGTTCGTCAGAGGGGCAGGGATGGTCGTCGAGTACTATGATCGAAACAGGGTTGTCATCGGTGGGCAAAATTTCCACGGCGTACTCTTAGGGGGGAACGCCCGAAAGTGGGGCCTCGAAGACGACTCCCCGGAGGCATCTGACAAGGACATAGAGGACTTCCTCTATGCTGCCGAACCACCACGACACAACGAGTGGCGGCGAACAGAGACCCTCGCCAATACCTACGAAGATGGCTTCAAAGTGGGTGTCGAGGGAATTAGATCCAACGTTACGGACCAACTACGGTCTCTCATTGCTCCCAAAGTCGACCGTGGTTCGATCGGTCCGAAACGACTGGCGAGTAGATTCCCTATCGGAAATGGTGGGATAAAGGAGAGTCAATCTGTTAGTCATCACGTGACCGGTGAGACCGACGTCTCGTTCGACGAGAGTCACGAACATTGGGTCTTTTCGGGCGAAATCGAGCCTGCGAACTCTGCCGACGAACTTCGCGAGGTAACCATCTCACTCAACCGAATGGGAGAAGAGCGACAGACCAACGATCGAATACCTGTTTTGAGTGTCAGTTCGTCGACGATGGGTGTCAGGGTAAGCATGGCCGAGTCGAACGGTGTTCAAGTCGGTCGTCTACAGATCCCATCGGGGATCCCCTCGGTCGAATTCGAGGGGTTCTCGGAACGTGATCCACGACAGGTAAAGACTAGGTTAAACGTGAAGGCAAAGCTGCAGAGCAGAGGTGACGAGTGATGGCGATAACAGACGATCTAGAGGCAACAGAGTCTACCGAGGAGGATGGCGAAGTCGATTACGAGACGGGAAGTCTACAGCGAGATTCGCTTCCATACGCGTACGCAGAGGAGGCCTTAGATCTCTCTGTCACCGGCTACCTCCTCGACGAAAACGACTGTGGTGATCGAGGAGAGCTGTATCAGGGCCGTCAGTCGATCTCTCTCGTCGACGATGGTGATTGGGAGAAGCTCACGGTAGAGGGGAGTGTAGACATAGACCAAGAGACAATCGAGTCGGTCTTCCCAGGAGATGAGTGGGACGAACCCCCTGCCCGGCTAGCAGTAGTGATCACGTGTCCGGAATCTATCAGCCGGAGTGCGGAAATGCTGACCGACGACACTGTCGAAGGGAAAACCTACGATTTCAGTGTCGAGTTAGATCGAGAGGATTATCGTGGAGATATCTTCCTCATACCGTTCCTCGTGAGGGGCGAAGAACGTCTGACAGGGGTCGCCAACCGTGCGACCAAAGTTGGCGCACGACTCGCCGATGGGGAACCTTGGAGAGTAACCCTCGATCGCGGACCCGACGATGGAGGACTACTCCAACCACTCGTAGAGCCATTTAGTGATCACGAGAAGTTCCCTGACGATACTCATATCCACTACCTCGATATGGACGAACCACAGAACCCACAGTTGTTCCTAAATGCGGATCATCCTACCATCGTCCAAGTTCTCAACAATGAAGGTTCGACCGGCGGACCGCCACGACTCAGAGACGTCCTGTTCGGATACATCGAGCACGGGGTCTGGATGGAACTTCTCCTCCGTACAGCCCAAGACGTAGACGAAGACACTGCCGAGACGAAATTCAACTGGCAAGAAGACGTGATAGACCTATTCTACGAGGAGCTCTATCCAGACCTCGATAGAGAGGCAGCCACAGTACAGCTTGGAAAGGATGCTTCCGATGTGGAAGACCTGAATCTCCTCGTCCAACGCTTAGAGCGGGCGATAAACGATCGTGTCGACCTTCCGTACGACACACAGCGACTCATCGAAGAGGGGATCCAGAATGTCGACTGAACTCAAACGACTGACGAGTGCCGGACGGTCTCTCATCGGAGAAGACTTCTTCGAAGGACGACGTGAGTTCTCCGAAACAGACCTCGGCCCCTATCTGGAGTCTGTCGGGATCAATTTAGACTTGTCTCCGATCGAAGAGCGATTTCAAGAGGCTAAAGATGGCGGCGAGTTCGAAACGCAGAGACACCTCTTGGACGCCGAGATGGCTCCAGTGGTCCACGACACCATTGATGTCTCCAGACGAACTGCAGCCGATGCAGGTCTTTGGCACTTCCTCACAGTCGTCCACTTTCCGGAGTTCGTGAGATACCGTTGGGAGGGATCGACTACACTGGACGAGAAGTTCCTTCGGGCTGGGACAGACATCTACTCGAATGCCCTACATCGGCTGTGGTGGATGGCCGAACTCACGTACGAAGATGATCAACCGGTCGACGATGGCCGATACGAACGGACCGAGAGAGTACTCTCGTTCCAAGAGCTAGCCAACGACATCTTCGATAGATGGTTCGCGAGATACCGTCCTGTCGCAGTCGCCTGTGCGGATTTACTCGACAAATCTATCCTTGACGAGGAAGAACCCTCGAGTTCGAAGGTAGCGAGCCAAACGACAACCAGACTTCGAGAGGATCTCACTGTACTGAGAGTGGAAGCGATGACTGACGAAGAGATCGAAGAAAAAATCATCTCTCTTCGTGACGAAGTCATCCAAGAATTATCGTAGTCCAAACTAGTTAGCGACTTTTTGGACAAAATTCTGGGCACCCGCCTCCTATCCTGTGGACCGCCTTGGCGTCAAACCTCGAGGCACTCGGCCTTGCCCCGTCTGTAGACGATAAGACTCCTCTATCGAACCGTTCGAGAAACTTTGTTCAAAACATCTCAGAGGTATCTTCATCTCTGTAGTACTGGCAGAATTCGTTTGCAAAGCACGACTCACAGTTAGGTTCTGACGCACACACCGTCGACCCGAAGTCGAGTAGCGCGAAGTTGTACTCTCTGGCTCTGTCTTCGGGTACTAACTTCTTGGCAAAGTCCCACTGTTCACTCTCGCTTCGTGGCCACTCTGTGGGGAATACTCGTCGGTACACTCTGTCGACATTCCGATCGACGATCGGTAGAGGTCTATCGTGAGCAAAACAAACCGTTGCGTTAGCGACGTACCTCCCGACTCTAGGTAGATTCGTCAACTCGTCGGCCGACTTCGGTAATTCGTCGTGGTCGGTGGCGATCTCTGCCAGCGCTTCGGCCCGCATATTTTGGAATCCCAGCGGTTCTATTACCTCGGTCACGTGTTCTATCTCAGACTTTCTGATGGCAGTTAGATCGGGAAAAGTCTGGAGGAAGTCGGGATACACCGTTGCAACGTTTTTCGCGGGTGTCTGTGTAAGAAAGAACTCCGCGACGAATACATCGTACTGATCGGTGCGTTTTCGCCAAGGAAAGTCTCTGTGATTGTCCTCGCCCCACTGTAAGAGACCATTCCGAAACCGACGAGTAGTCTCCGATTCCATCATCTATTACGACGAGTTCACCGAACAAAATATTCTCGCTGGTATCTTTGGGTGACCGTATCTTCTGACTCAATACCGTCGAACAAACGAGAAACGTCTAGTTGTGAGTCCTCGATTAAATATTCCGCGCAAATGGCCTACGACAGTTGGCGGATGTACTCTTCGACGACGTTCACTGCTTCGTCGAACTCCTCTTTCGAAGCAGAATATTCCGAACTAATCACCTCTGTGTATCCTGGACGATGATAGTCCGGTCCGGCTGTCTCAGATCCAGAGATATCCCACTCACCATCCCAATATTCGAGTATGACGGTACGAATAGGATCGTCCGTTCCGACGAGAACGATGTCGTCTTCGTCTGGGTCCCAATCGTACTCTTCATCGTCAAGTTTGCGAGTCCACTGGAAGCTATCAGCGTCGAACTCCTCACGGGTCCACACGTGGCCATCTATAGAGATCTCGTCAGGAGGAAGATCTGTTTTATCGTAGCTTGGATCCATATCTGAAAGAGTGACTGAAATCATAAGTAATATTCTGTCTACTGGGTATCGGTCATCTCCGACCATCCGATCCAATTTGGCACCACTTGCCGCATCACGTGATTCAAAATAACTTTCTATTGACCTGTTTGCTAATGGTATCACAACCACTCCCAGCTGTTGTCGCAGATGCCATGGTCCAGCGGCTCTTCGACGATCGGCATCCGTCACAAATTGACGATATTCTGTATCCTGGGTGTGGAGATGGAGCGTTGGTCGCCGCTGTTCACCGCTACTGTGAACAGCATGTTGCGGCGACACCTCCATCTGGAGTTGCCGTCGACATCGATACCGATGATGCCAAGGCAGTCTCTGCTCAGTACGATGAGGTTGAAGCCCGAACTGGTGACTATCTACACGAAGAATTCGTCGTCAAGTCGAAGTTCGACTACATTCTCTGTGACCCACCGACACGGCCATGGCCAGATCTCTCACGTGAACAACAGAGGGCCTACGCGACCAACTTTGGTCAACTTACCGTTGAGGACGACGCGATTGACTCGCATCTTCTCTTTGTATCACAGGCAATCCGTGATTTGAACCTTGGTGGGCGTGCAGTGTTCGTCATACCTACCTCACTCCTTGATTCAGACGCCGCAAGCACGCTTCGGGAACAACACTATTACAAAATCGATGCGATCGACGAACTTGATCCCGAGTCGTATGATGGTCTAGATGTCCCACGCCTGATCACGACAGTAACTGACGATGCAGAGGAGTGGGAGTCGACTGTTTCGACGTACGAACCAGCAGAACACGAGGCAGACCTCAATACAAGTATCGCCGATATAGAGGACCCGTTCACAGCAGGGGCTCTGATGACTCCCGATCCCACAGGATTCGAGATAGACGAGACTATCTCGCAAGTGTACGTCGAACTAATGGCTGCCGACTTTGATGCCGCTCCGATCTACGAGAATACGTCGGTAGGAACTGAAATTCACGGGTACGTTTCACGAGAACAGCTTCGAACGATGAGCGATGCTACACTTGAGACCCAAATTCAACAAATCACCCCCGAGATCTCAGTTGAATCGGACACAGGTATCGACGAGGTAATTTCCAAACTCACAAATTCTCGATTCGTACTCGTACTGTCTGATGATTCTGTGGAAGGAATCATTACCAGATTTGATCTCAATAGATTACCGGTATATACACATCTCTATGACTCCTTTTCACAGTTTGAGATTGGTCTGCGTGATTTACTTCGAACACACAATCCAGACTGGAACGAACAAACTGACATTCGAGTCCCGTATCGTGGTCAACAAAACGTGGTCTCTGATAGACTCACATGTGCAGAATTGAGCACGCTGGTGGAGATCGTTCATGATGTCGGGCTGAATACGAAGCTGCCGTCTGCCTCAAAGGTCGGACTGGACGAATTAGTCTATCTACGGAACGCGGTTGCTCATTACAACCCGATTGTTCATACGATGACCGAACGACCGACACACGACGATCCAGAACGTGGTGCCCCACAACTTGCTACTGAGTACAGCTATTTGCACACCTGTATCGATACCCTATAAAATTTTGACTGAGATAATAATTCAGAGTACAATTCACCGGAAAGATGGTCTTATAAAAACTCACGACCAACGATACAGTTAGGAGAGCCAGATACTCTTTGCTTCCTCTTTCAACCGTTCATGACGTTCCTGCAGGGATTCTGGTGTCCATTCGTCGTACTCCTCTAGTTCGTTGACGAGCGGGAAGTCACTCTTCTTTTTGAAGTACTCCTTGTACTTCGCGTTGAACGGCTTGTTACTTACTTTGTAATTTTTCCGACCATCAAGTGGGACAAGATTTCCCATTCGGTCAGTCCATGTATCACGCCAGTGTTCATCGCCAAACCGGGTCAACCAGTAGTCGTTGTTTGGCGTCTGTGGTAGGATGTGCTCAATGGTAACGTTATTTCCGTACTCAACTTTCGAGTTTCGGTTGTCGAACCGCTCGCTGTTGATGTGCATTAGAATATACTTTGGCCATTGGTAGTTCCCTTTGCGATAGAAGTTGCTTCGGTCAAGCGCGTTCTCAAATGCTTCACTTTCTTGTTTGACTTTCTCGTTTAGAACTGGGAGATTGAGGATTTCATCTGCGGTGGTAGCATCCCAATATCACGTAGAAGACTATACACCCGACTGTATCGAGCTGTGCTAGAGGAGCCAGTGAGCCAGTCGACGGTAAGGCGCCGCTCCAGTAATTCGACGAACGACAGTAGAGCAGACTCGTCGTCGAATTTCGCGTCGAATTGAATGAGAGCGACCATCCATTCGTCCGATGGATAGAAGTCGCGCATTAGGGATACCAGATTGTGATAGTAAACCTCCTCTGCCTGAGTTGTGCCATCCAGATCCGCATTATAAATGCGATGCCTGTGACCATCGAATACCATTTCAAGACGATCGACGAACTTCGCTCCCCGGAAGGAGTCGTCCTCTGGATAGACACGGTCCTTGAACTCGTCGTAGACCGATTTCTGGGACTTTTCTTTAACGATGATATGACGCATGAAGCCGATAAATCGCTCTAACCCCTCGTTCCCAACTTCTTCCTCCATATCCTCCCATTTCCGCTGGTACTCTTCGCGTTTGTCGTCATCATCGATATAACTGAGATTCTCGGATTTTAGGAGATCGGCGTTATTGAGCGGCATCCCACGTGCGTTCGTGACGTTGAACAGCCGGAAAGCCGAACTCAGTGAGTTCGTCGAAATCCGCACCATTACCACTCGAAGTGTGAGATACGTCGCAAAATCACCAATATCGCCATCTTCCTCATCCTGCCAATTAGCCAGTTCTTTCTGGAAGGTATGGATCGCCTGTAGAATGTTCTGTTCTGGCTCAGTATCGCCAATCTCTGGTTGGGCTGCGTCTCGTGTTGCACCACGTGTGAGAACGTTTTGATCGAAGAAATCACGATCTCGATCCCGGACTTTCAGCCGAACGGTCTCTGATTTGCCTTTTGATCGGATCGCTCTCCTCGTAGATGAGGCCACCGAGCGAATTTGCTCGCGGTTCATCCTCAACGAGGTCTCGAAGAACGGCGATTAGAATCGACCAAAGAAGTCAGTCGCTGTTGCCCATCAATGATATCGGAACGGGCACCAGAGTCGTTCCCATCGTTCAAAATAATGCTTCCGAGAAAATAGGGTTCGTAGGCGTTGAGGGCCTGTTTGTTCAATTCCCCAGTATCACCAAGCAACGTTCCGTGGGCATTACGACCGACATCGTATGCATCGGTGAGGTCGTCGATTAAGTCAGCAAAGTTTCTTCGGTCCATGAGAATGGACGCTGGAACTTGGGAATCTTGTAGTGATAGTCGTCATAGAGTTTGTTGAGAAACTCCTCCTTCGCATCAATCTGGCTGGCACTCATTGATACGATAAATCAACATGGTTAATATAGTACTGTGGATAAACTATAGTCAGAATTTAGCAACAAATCCGATGACAAGTGCGGGATCAGCAAAGAGCCCTTGGGTAAGGAGAAATAGAAAGTGTGGTTGTTCGCCCTCTTCTAAGAATCCTACTACATTGTCGAAGTATTGACTTTCGCCCAACAACCATCCTGCAGTGACTGTATCGCTCTCCAAATAGGAGGATGCGTCAGTGAGCCTCTAACTTCACAAAGTGATGATTATAAACAGCGAGAGTAGACTATAGTCTGTCCTCTTCTTCCTTCGAATTAGATGTGGTCGTCAACTTTCGGACTAACTTGGCAATACGGGTGGACTCACTGCTGACACGCAGTTCTCCGACTTCGCGACCAATTTTCGTCTATCGATATTCAGTTGTCCAATACTATATGTCGGTGGGATTGGTACTGATTGATATGTCTAAACCATGGTTTTATACCGAGGAACAGGGGGTCATCCAGGTGACTAGACGAGACACCAGCTGGTACGTGGAGGAGCCCGAAACGGAGGGTCAAACTGTCTGCTTTTTTGCTTCTAATACTATGCCAGAATCTGATTCTGAAGAGATCTCAGTCAGTGTCGAGAATTTTCGACAAGCAGCTGGAAATGGTTCGAACTACCTCACAGTCCAAGTCATGGAGGATGGTGAAACACAGACCGAGAACCCTGTAGACGACCCCAACCATGCTCGAGGAGGTGACCATGAGGTACCCTCGAAGGATTCCTATCCCGAGCGCAACTTGGTACAATTCGATGGAAGCGGCGACTACGTGACTGTCGAGGCAGAGATACACCGAATCGAATACGTGGAAAAGAATAAATCAAAAATGCCGGATATGAAAGGCGTGCTCAAAGAACGTGGATCAACCAAGAAACTTCCATTCGTCATCAGTCACGGTGTGAAACACCCGTATTTCGAAGCCGGCACTCGATTCCGATTTGAGGGTGTGAAAGATCATAGATACGAGCAGCAAAACCAGATTCAGGCCCTGATTACAGAGGGAACCAATTTTACTGAACTGTAGTGTGGGCATCCGCAACCCACTCCCCCAATCGCATATCGAGACTTATGATGATTACAGTCGTCTATTTTGCAAGTAGTTGTGCTTTGTTTCGGACCCGAGTAACTGAATGAGTCGTCGGATCGAGTGCTCGCACCCACTGCCTATCACCGTGAGGCTTGACGTCCATCCACGTATTTCGACAGAGTTAGATCTGTCTCGGTCTACTCACTGCCGATTCTCGCTGCCGTTTTCTCTCACGTAGCGTTTCGTACTATCCCAGATCTCCGGTGTCGGGTCGATCACTGGACGAGCGTCTTCGACTTTTGTTTATGCTTCGTGGACATCGATATTGTGTCTCGTCGCGAGTGCTGCGATGCAGACACCTGCACTTCTGGAGACACCAGCCTGGCAGTGAACCAACGTATTGTCCCCGCTGTTGAGACTGTCAATCGTATAGTCGACAGCTGCTTTGAAGACGTGGTACTCGTGTGGACCGTCTGGAAACACGAACTCGTCACCAGTTGTCGATTGTTCCGGCCGGTCGGTACCGAGATGGTCTCTACGACAGCGAAACGACTTCGTCGTACTCGTGGTCCTTTGGCAGGTCTAACAGAGATGTGGTTTTCGTGATGTGCAGAGTCTCTGTGACTGTATCCATCTATGAATACATTTTACGTTTGGTTCGACGGATGTAAATTGCGAAAATAAAGACTGCGATCGCTACTAGTGTTAGTTCCAGTGGCCTAGGTTGTGTATTCTTCAGAGAAACTTGGTTAGTGATCTGAAACCAGGCGTCAACTGCCAACAACACTGTTGCGCCCGTTAGCATAATATCGAATATGCGGCTCTGTTTCCGCCATTCTTCGTCACGCTGCATCCGGTGTTTACCGTGTGCTACATCGAAACCAGATGCTGTCAGTCGAGCAACTACGATTTCTGCATCGTCGAACGGCTGTACGAAATCCACGAGCCCCTTTCGCTCCAAGTTTTTTAGTTCGAATATGATTTGTTCAGTTGAGAGATTCGTCTGCTCTAGTGCAATTGAGTCCTTCGGTAGCTGTTCGACGACCGTATAATCCTGCTCGTCAGGATGCTCCGGAGGGAGCCGAACGTGGTTGAGTTCGAAGACGAGGTCTGTATCGTAGAGCACCATTAACAACTGTTCCCACCCCTGAGTTCCCCCACTTGTCCCCGTCGACGGTGAGTTCCATATCAGAATCTCTATGTTTGGTAGACTTAACCCACCACGATTCAAACTGCTATTCAGTACTCTTAGATAGAAGAACTTGGACTCGGCTGGGGTGGAAAGAATGGACAATATCGTATCTTAACCTATCTAAATTTGGCTGAGGTCTTGTCTACAGCAATTCTCTTAGAACCAAAGCTTGAACTAACCTCTCTGAGGAATGATTCTATGGCTACGAAGAATACGAAATAGCCATTGAGAATACGATTTGGAGGCAATTACCGGACTTTCTGATTGATTCGCCGTTCGAATCGGTGGCCACCTAGACTACTGCTTGATTCGTTTCTCTAGTCCGATTGGGTCGGCTACGATAGGTATTCATTTAGGATTTAGGTAGTCTCCCGTATACTTGATGTAGAGTCTCTCCTCACGAGAAGTCGTCTAAATCGTAGTTCGACTCCTCGGCCCGTCGCTGATCCATCTCTTGATCGTAGTTCGAATAATCCCGAACACCTTGAGACCCACCGGTCGATTCGAGATAGTTTCGGGTGATATAGTCGACGTACGCAAGCGGTAACACGTTCTTAGCGACGTGTTCTTTGGGGTAGTCGCCACGAATGCCCTTCACTGCTTTCCACCACAGATGCGACCGCTCGCTGTAAAAGAAGGGCGACGTTTGGTTGGCCTCCGACCCGAAGGTCGATTGACGCGGTGGTTGGCGAAGTTCGAAAGAGGTCTCGAAGGCTCGTTCGTAGGTGATCGGGAGGTTGAACATCTTTCCCGTAAGGTGTGTCGCCGATTCTAAGGGCGCCCTCGGCTTGTTTTCGATGACGTAGTGGTCTGCCATCTCCATGGCGAGTTCGCGTGCCCGTGGAATCTGGTCGACGTGGTCTTCGGGTTCTACGCCTGGCATATCTGAATATCGCGTACACATCGGATGGCCAAACCAGAGATCGAAGTCCCCACCCGGTGTTTTGTCCATCAGATCGATCTCGTGGGTCGTCGTACACCAAGGATTGTCCTTCGGATCGATAGTGAACCGATGGACGTCACCAATCGTCGAGAGTGCCTCTGCTTCGACACCGTAGTCGGCGAAACAGTAGGCAATCTGTAATTCATCTGCCTCCGTGTCTTGGCCCTCGCTCATACGTGAATGTAGCCGATACTCCTCTTTCTCGGAGGGATACCTTTGAACTTCCCCTTGAAGGGTCAGTTCTGCGACGCTGCTTTCACGTCGTCGACGATCCGCACAACCAGATCACGCGCATCCGCTTCTGTCAGTCCCTCTAGTTGCACGTTGGTCAGTGCGTGGTTGAATCGTCGTGTAACGTCGTCTATCACCCACGATGGTTCGTCGGCTAACTCCGAACAGATGGCGACCACTGCAGGCCGGTACCGGGCGAACCACCGATCGAAGACCTTGTTGACCATCGTCTGGTTCGCAAACACCTGCTCGGTCAACGAGTAATCACCCTCGTCTACAGTTAGTTCTGCGATCCACCACAGCCTGTGGATTGCGTTCGAATAC
>Ga0065697_1003203_pt1 | contig 17873 bp, 18 predicted proteins | sample AntLakMe24m_08um_FD_59086 | JGI IMG/M metagenome (GOLD analysis project Ga0065697, IMG submission 59086) | Hypersaline microbial communities from Antarctic Deep Lake - 24m 0.8um v2 (version 3) | ecosystem: Environmental > Aquatic > Non-marine Saline and Alkaline > Hypersaline | place: Deep Lake... | reverse complement strand
GCCCCGATCGGGGCCGTCGGGGTGAACGTCGTCGCAGGCAGCACTCTCCCGGTACGACCACCGCCTTCCCTACCGGAAAATCGGTGACCGTTTCGAGCAACTTCACGGACTGGAGTTGTCGGGCGCGGCCGCGCGGCACGCGACCGAGCGCGCTACGCGCGCCGGTCGCTGTGAGTACGAGCAGATCCGCCACCAGATCCAGTAAGCCGACGTTGTCCACGTTGGTGAGACTGGAATCAAACGCGACGGCGAGCAGGCGTGGATCTGTACGTTCACCTCAGAAATTGTTAAATCATATGTTGGTTGGAAAATATTGTATTAATCTGTATAAGGTTATACCCAAAAAAGAGTACTAATTATACAAAGGATTGAAATTAGTTGAGTTCTTACAAACTACACTTGGAGATAGTTTAAGAAACCTATGACAAAGTCAAGACGAAACTAAAAAAGAGGCTACCGGAAGGGCGTCTTATTTAGAAAAAGTAGAAGAGGCGTATGACCATTACGAAGAAACAGGTGTGATACGGTATCCAGAATGGCTTTATGGGCCACCCAAAGGGACTCTCTTCCGTGTTGAGGTAGAAGATTGTCCAAGTTTTGGAGAAACTGCAGAATTAGAATTTGATTCTGGTCGGACAACTTTCATCGCTGTCGACATGCAACGGGACTTCTGTGGTTCTCAAGGGTATGTTGACACGATGGGTTACGATCTTTCACAGACACAGCGAGCTATTGAGCCAATTAAGAACGTCTTGGATACTGTCCGGAAAACCGAGATCAATGTTGTACATACACGAGAAGGCCATGACCCAGAATTAGCAGATGCTCCGTTCAATAAGCTGCTTCGAAGTAAGATGGCGGGCGATGGGCATGGGGATAGGAGAAACACCTCCAGGCGGTATTGGACCGTTACTCACCCAAGGACACGAAAACTGGGACATTATCGATGAGTTAGCGCCAAAACCTGGTGAACCAGTTGTCGACAAGCCTACAAAGGGTGCATTCGGTAACAGCAATATTGAAATGGTGCTTGATCGGCTTGGGACAACACACATTGTGATTGCAGGTATCACAACCGATGTATGTGTTCACACAATCATGAGGGAGGCAAATGATCGTGGATACTGGTGCACACTGTTGAAAGACTCGACAGGTGCCACTGATTCTGGAAATAGAGATGCAGCAATCAAACAAATCAAAATGCAAGGAGGTGTGTTTGGTTGGGTGTGTGATTCCGAAGAATTCATCGAATCTGTTGAAAAGACCGTTATTGATTAGCCTACTAGGAATGAGTGCACAGATCGGATGTAAATTGTCTTATTTATAACGTACTTCACACGTCTTCTTTATTAATCACTTAATCATTTTGCCGACCGGTGGTGTCATAAAAACATAAACTAAAATATGAATCATAAAATCGGAATAAATTGCGACATGGGAGAGAGCTTTGGCAAATACAAAAAAGGTAATGATGCAGATGTAATGCCGTATATTACAACAGCAAACATTGCTGCTGGATTTCATGCTGGAGATCCACACGTAATGAATGAAACAATCCAGCTTGCTTCTGACCATGAGGTCGATATTGGAGTCCATCCTGGATTGCCAGATAAACTAGGTTTTGGTCGACGGAAAATTGATGCAACGCCTACCGAAGTACGAGACTATGTTGTGTATCAACTGGGTGCTCTTTGTGCTTTTGCAGAAGCTAATGATGAGAAAGTAACCCACGTGAAACCACATGGTGCGTTATACAGTATGCTCTCTGAAAGTCCAGAGCACGCCAGAGCAGTTATCGAAGCTATACTTGAGGTGGATGAATCGTTAATTTATTTGGCTACAGATATGAAGCTGTACAAAATATCACAGGAGTATCCTATCTCGTCGGTATTTGAGGGTTATGTCGATTTGGACTACCGAGATGACAGGTGTGTTATTATTCCCAAAAATAAAACATCACGTGATCCAGAGTTGGTTGCTGATCGATTTGTACAGATAGCTACTCAAGGAACAGTTGAATCATCTACTGGGACTCTACTTGAGATTCCCGCAGACACGATTTGTATCCACGGGGACACACCAAATATCACTGAAATCCTCCAAGAGATACATAATCGTATTAGTGAAACATCTATTGAGCTAGTACCGTTGCAAGAAGTAGTCTAAATTATAACGAGGTCAGTAACTAGTATAGTCTAGTTAACGACCTCCTTAGCTGGCGTTTGATCATTTTGAGATTGATGCAGTCACTGGCAATTATAATAACGAGAACTGCGAACACCAGCGGCGAACAGCCGCCGACGGCCCATCTATGAGCTCTGGAAGCAATTGATCTCCATTTTGAACGTCTGAAACCACTTGATCAGGTCGGTCTGTGTAGTTACTCAGTAAGTTCTGGCGTAAGCTCTGGTGGTTCCCGTGGATCAACTGCCTGTTCGTATGCATATGCTAACTCGATGAGTTTTGGCTCCTCAAAAGGTGTTGTAAGTAGTTCAACACCGATAGGAAGTCCATCATCAGTGAACCCTGCAGGAATAGAAATAGCAGGACACGATGATTGGGACCCGATGACCGTGTTTGTTGGGTATGCTGCAGTATTAATTCCAGACTGTAGTTCTTCTCGTGTTGGTGGGATCACCTGTACGTCAGGGAATATCATCGCATCAAGATCGTGTTCTGCGTGTGTATAAAGAATCTCGCGTTGGAACTCTTGCTGTGCAGATACGTTTTCCCAGTATGTTGAGTCCTCAGTCGGATCATCAGGCCCATCAACAATATCTACCAATAAATCGAGTTTATCATGATAATCTCTCGCATCGAATAGATCTTGTAGAGAATCTACAGGTGCATTTTCACGATTTTCAAAGAAGGAATTCAAATCAGATTTTGATTGGGTTATATACAACGAAGTTTCTTGAACGCGTTTTTCTAAGTCAGGAATAGATACCGGGTCTACTAATGTCGCACCTGCGTTCTCCATCATCGCTAAGGCGTCCTCAACCACATTGTTGACTGGTGCTGAACGAGGATCATTGTCATCTCCAAAGGCGTCTCGGAGTACACCTAACCGAGCACCGTCTAGTGCGTCTGGATTGAGATGATTGAGATATGATTCTGTATTCTTCTTCGAAACAGCACCCGTCCTGCGATCTTCACTGTCGAAACCAACCATCACCTCAAGAAGACGAGCCAAATCCTCAACAGTTCGTGCTATTGGACCTGCTGTATCCTGTAATTCGAGAAGAGGAGAGAGTCCTGTCCGACTAACCAATCCCGTTGTCACTCGAATCCCGAACAAATTACAACATGAGGCAGGTACTCGAACTGAACCACCTGTATCCTCACCAATCCCTACAGTTCCAAGATTTGCTGTAACTCCCGCACAAGTACCACCACTTGATCCACCAGGATCCCGATCGAGTGCGTAAGGGTTCTTTGTCTCTCCCAATGCAGAAGAATATGTAAACCAAGATGCTGCCCAATCTGGAAGATTCGTTTTGGCAAGAACAATACCTCCTGCGTTTTTTATATTTTTAATGATTTCTGCGTCATCTGATGGTATATAATCCGTGAAAGCTTTTGACCCAAATGTGGTAGTAATATCCTTTGTTTCTGCTTGGTCTTTTGACGAGTACTGGGATACCATGGAGTGGTCCAGTCAAACCATTCTCTGATAGCTCTACATCGAGCTCTGCTGCGCGTTCTTCTGCATTCTGGTTAATAGTAATAATCGATGTGAGCTCAGGGCCGCTGTTGTCATATTTGTCGATTCGTTCGAGATATTTATTTACAAGCTCTGCACTGGTTACATCTCCCTGCTGCATCGCTTCATGAATTTCGCTAATTGACGCTTCGTAAGGCGTGAAATTATCACTCATTTTTATTCCCCCAGGTTGGGATTTCACGCTCTACAAAATCCCCGTAGCCCGATTCTTTGACAATGCTTCCGTCATCGGCGACTAATTCACCACGTACAAATGTTTTTTCGACAGTTCCAACCTCTCGGCCCTCATACACAGAAAAGTCCGAATACGAGGCATTATTTGCAGGGTCAATTTCACGAGTCTCATCTGGATCGAAAACGACAACATCTGCATCCTTTCCAGGTGCGATTGTACCCTTATTTTCCATCCCAAATATCCGTGCCGGATTCGCTGCTAATTTTTGCACTAAGAACGGGTAACTAAAGCCACGGTTCATGACGGCTTCGTCATGAAAAACAGAAAGACTCTGTTGAAGTGAATTCATTCCAAAAGTTCCTTCCCACCAAGGATAAACCTGCTTTTCATCAGTCAAATATCCACAATGATCGGTTGAGACCACGTCGAGTGTGCCACGGTCAAGATGTTCGAACATGGCATCGTTATCATCTGGTTTTCTAAGTGGTGGTGCAGCCATTGGGAGGAGTCCGATCTCATCAAAGAGAGAATCATCAGCAACAGTGTACTGTGTACATGTTTCTGCTCGGATCATGTCTCCATTATTATCTCGGTACTCTTCGATAACATCTGCAGCTTTTCTGCATGTTGTATGAATACCATAGTAACGGCAGCCAGCTTCCATCGCCATTGTAATGGCATTGTCTGCAGCCATGGCCTCTGCATAATCTGGACGCGACTTCGGATAGAACTCTGGCTCACCGTTGTCGTTTGCCTTGAATTGTTCAGTAATGACTTCACAAACAGAGGAATCCTCAGTATGAAGAACAGCTACTAAGTCGTAATCTGCGGCCTCTTGAAGCACCTCATTAATGAATCCACTAGATAAACCAAATTCATATGCTGTGAACATTTTAATTGAAGTGACTCCTTGTTTGATGATCTCGGGGAACTCTTCAAAAACATCATAATCATCACGAGTAATCGCTCCGTGTAGACTGTAATCAATTATTGAGTCCTCAGCTTTCTCTTTTTTTCGTTTAATTCCCTCTAGGAGTGTGCTCGGTTCATCCCAGATACTGGATTCACTTGCCCACGCTTGCCAAGCAAAATCGACGAATGTTGTGGTACCGCCTAGAGCGGCCGCTTTGGAGGCAGATTCGTACGTGTCATTTGAAAACATATCATCCAAATGAACGTGAACATCAACTGCCCCTCGGAAGGATCATCTTCCCGTCGACATCAATTATTTCCTCTGCTTCAGGTAAACTTGAATTCGAACCTACAGCAACAATAGAACCATCATCAATTGCTACTCCTCCTGTTATTACTTCATCAGGGTTTACGACAGTACCATTCTCAATTACCGTATCAACTACCATATTTGGTTTGTTTAGTGTGCGGTATTTAAACAACTCATTAGTATAGTTATTACCCGATTCAAAAGATATACACACAAGTATCTGTGTAGTATAGGTGAGATCCTAAATTTTGACGGACGTCTCTGTAGTCTATTTATTAGTTAATTCGGATGCAACTGATGCAACTGTTGAATCTGCATATTTTTCGCCGAAGACCGTCGTGCCGAATGATGGCCCAGACTCAAATGAACCGGTTGGTACAGAAACAGCTGATAAGTCTAACAGATTCGCAAAATTCGTGTAATACCCTAAATTCGAATTCAATTCAACTGGATTGGAATCAATTTCGTCTATTGTATATATCGTTCCAGCTGTCGGGGTAACCAAGACATCAATTGAGTCAAATACATTTGTAGCTTGATGTTTGTATGTTTGTAGTTCATAAAATGCTTCAAAGACATCAACAGCGGAGTAGTCAGCACCACTTTCGATAATACGCTTTACTACTGGATCAGCATCATCAGGGTTGGTTTCAAGAAATTCACCGACTGCAGAGAAACGTTCGGCAACCCAGGGGCCTTGGTAAAGGAGTTTAGCAGCCTTAATGAACGGTGTGAAATCGATATGAGTAATAGACTCAGAGATTGACTGTGCCCGCCCAACCGCGACCTCAAAGCATGACTCAGCCTCTTCATCACCGAAGAACTCTAAATTTTCTGCAGTAGGAACACCAATGTGAGGAGAAGATGATTTATTCATTGTGAGAGTGAAATTGTCTGCTTTTGATCGTGAATACGGATCTTTCTCATCATATCCGATTGCTACTTGACCAATCTGGGTCGCGTCATCGATAGAATTAGCGAAAATCGATACGCAGTCCAAAGATTTGCAAGCTGGAACGACTCCATGAGTACTTACAAGTCCACGTGTCGGTTTTAGCCCGACAAGTCCATTGAATGCTGCAGGAATTCGCCCTGAGCCAGCCGTATCTGTGCCGAGTGCGAAACAAACCTGTTCATTAGCTACTGCAACTGCTGAACCTGAACTAGAACCGCCAGATATGAACTCATCATTGAACACATTTTTACAGGGACCATGGGGACTCCTTGTACCAACTAAACCCGTTGCAAATTGGTCCATATTAGTTTTCCCGAGTAAAATTGCACCTGCGTCAATGAGGCTCTGTACAACTGTTGCGTGCTCATTTGGCTGATAACTGTAGGATGGACAACCTGCAGTAGTGGGTAATCCTTTGTAATCGATGTTGTCTTTCACCGCGAATGGAATACCATACAAAGGAAGGTCAGCTCTGGATTTCGTTCCGATTTCACGGGCTTCACGACGAACAGATTCTGCATCTCTCGTCACTATCCAAGCATTTGTATCACTCTCTGAAATCTGGTTCAGACATTGATTAACAACATCTATTGGCTTTTTATCTCCTGATCGATAAAGACCGTGAAGTGTTGGAATATCCATGCTATATTTGTCGCATTAGTTGCTCCACATTCATACATTTATCTTTTTTATTTTCACAGCACCACCTAGGTAGCTACCACCCTCAAATTGGCTTAACTAGACCGTACTGTTCAAATCTGCCCCAATGTTATGTGTGAATATGCAGTCTCGATTGACACGAGCAAGAGTTAATTGCGGATTCCGGTAGCAGAATCCTTTTAATCTAACTTGGCGGGTGGACAATTAGCTGGGTGTTTTAAATACCTATACCACATAACTACTGTTAGTAGCGGCCAAAAACCGCACTTAGGCGAGTTGGGATGTGTTCGAAATACCTCATCATCCGCTGATGGATAGAGGCCTTTCGAGCCGAGGACCAGGGTTCGAATCCCTGATCGAGCATTTTTCAACCGATCACGCTCCGGTAGTCGCGACTCCGGTAAGCCAAAGTGTCTTTATTTCTGCCGTGAGACTACCAATCATGACTGGCGAGGATATCGACGATGTCGACCGGGCAGTCCTCCATGCGCTCCAGGAGGACGCACGCAACATGTCGTCGGGCGACATCGCGGAGCGAACGGGGACCTCCGGCAGTACAGTTCGCAAGCGCATCCAACAGCTCGAAGCCGACGAGATACTCAAAGGCTACAGCGCCGAGATAGACTACCAGAAATCGGGGTATCCGCTCCGAATGCTGCTGTTCTGTACCGCCACGATCCCCGAACGCGGGGAGATGATTCCGGAGATCCTCGCCATCGACGGCGTCGTCTCGGTGCAGGAACTCGTCACCGGCGAGCAAAACCTCCTGGTCACGGCTGTCGGGGAGACCGACAGCGATATTACACCAGTCGCCCAGGAACTGCTCGATATGGGGCTGACTGTTGCCGACGAGGTGCTGGTCCGGAGCCACGAAACCACGCCGTTCGGCGACTTCGACCCCGAGTAATTCCTCCGCCTACAACACCACGCGGTCGACGTCGAGGGCGGTCGCCCGGCGAACAACCGCGCCAACCGGGTCGGCGGTCCCCACGAGGTTGTCCGACTCGCCGTCCAGGACGAGCAGTGCTGCCCGTCGGCCGGGTTCGATGACGCCGCAGTCGAGCCCGGCGATCTCCGCGCCCGCGGTCGTCGCCATTCGGAGGACCTCCCGCGAACTGACGTCGAACGTTTTGGCCGTGTAGGCCATCTCCCGAAACATCGACGGCTCGTTGAGCATGACGTTGTCCGTCCCCAGTGCGACAGTCGTGTGATCGAGCAGCTCGCGGATCGGTGGTCGACCGACTTCCAAGACGTTGTTGGCGCGCGGACAGACCGCGATCGGAATCGACCGGTTCTCGACGCGGTCGAGATGCTTGGCCTCGGCGTGGACCATATGAACCAGCAGCTCGGGCTCCAGATCGATCGCCGGATGAATGTCGGTGGCGTCGGGCTCGCCCGCGTGAATCGCGAAGGGGACTTCGGCCTCACGGACTGCAGCCCGCTCGTTGGTAAAGTCGGCGTCGTTCGCGCCGCTCGCGCCGAAGCCGTCGGCGACCTCCAGGACCGCAGGATCGTCACTGCCGAAAATGAAGGCGTCGACCTTGCGGCCTTCCTCGGCGGCACGGAGGGCCTCGGCTCCCGCAACGCCCGACTCGCGGAAGTCGAGGAACGCCGCGGTTCCCGTCTGCTCCATGAATCCCATTGTTCGGCTCATCGCCTCGACGAGTTCCGCGCGGCTCGCGGCGGCCAGTCGTCGGTGTTTACGGCTGTCGGGTGGGGCGACCGCCTCATCCAGCGAGAGCCCGACGGCGGCCTCCTTGGCGACCGAATCGCCGATGTGGGTGTGGGCGTTGACGAACGCGGGGACGATGATATCCGTCGAGTCGGTGTCGACCCGTTCGACGGCCTCGATCCGCCCGTCGTCGACCACGACACGGCCATCGATCGGTTCAAACGACTCCCCCACAAGGATCGTTCCCTCGAACTGTTCCATACCGTGAGGCACAGTTGTATCACGATATGGGTTTCCATCTCCGGATATCGAACAGATCGGTAGTATTATCTCTGGAAATGAATCAATATGTTTGCTAACAGGTGATCCCGAATGGGCCAACCAACCGATCAAAGAGATGGGGTGCGTTCGGATGACTGACGACGGTCTCGACTCGCTGCTGGCGGGACTCGGTGCCCAAACGCGATGTCCTGTCGAGAGTAGCTGTACGAATGCCGAGTCGGGAACCGCGCTCGTCGTGTCGTGTTCGATGAGCCACCGGTCTGAGGTGTCGGTGTGGCCGATCGACCCCTCCTGGACCACCCATCGAGTCACGACACTCGGCGGCGTGTCCTGGAGCAGCCGGGACGGCCAGCGGGTCGTCGACGGGACGGTGACGCATCTCGTCGACGACCGTGACATCAGCGCCGTGCTCGTCGTCGGACATACCCAGTGTGAGGTGATCGCCGACCTCTACGAGCGGTGGCTCGCCCCGCCCACACGGGAGCCAGCCGGGATCGAGGCACGGTTCGGGCCACTGGAGTCGGTTGTCGACGACGCCGTCGACGCTGGCGTGGTCGATCAGACGACGCCGCTTCGGACGGCACGGCACCGTCTCGTCGAGTGTACTGTCGTCCGGGGGGTCGAACTGTTGACCGAGCGACTCCCGTCGTCGATTACCGTCGCGGGCTACGTGCACGATCAGGACGGCGTCTACGGCACGTTCCCCGGAAAACAGTATCTGGTGGCCGTCGATGGCGTGACTGATATTGCCGAACTCGATGCCGGACTCCCTGACGACGAGTCGATCCCCGGTCGGGAGTCTATGTCAGTAAGTAGCCTCCCGATATACGTTGGCCGATTATCACGTCTGTGAGAATAAAAACCATAATGTTCTTTGACGCTAATTTTGTCGAACAGTTTGGGAAGATAAAAGAATTTAATACACAGTTTGTTCGTATAGGGTAGTGAAGACGACCGGGCTGCTGACGACCGGTTGTTTCGGAATACGATCGGTCGACGCAGGCGGTCGACAACGGACCAAACGATGAACCAACAGGATCAGTTGACGACGGTTGGATCGCTTCCGAACGGGACACCATCGACGGGGCCGCTCCCGGCGACTCTTACGCGGCTCGTCTGGCTGCTGTGGGTCGCAGCGCTGGGTGTACTCGGGGTCCGGCTTGCGACCGGCGAGAGTTGGTCACTGGCCGGTGTGATCGCCGTCGACGGGCTGACGGTCGTGATGTGGGTCGCTGTGACCTTTTTCTAGTGGGATCGTTCACAGCTACTCGCGCCGGTATCTGGCCGCCCACGACCGCGTCGACCGGTTTTTTCGCCACCGTCTTCGGCTTCACGCTGGTCGTCCTGGCACTGGTCGCCGCTGACCACATCGCGCTGTTCGCGCTGGCGTGGGTGGTGATGGGCCTGCTGATGGCGGAGTTGATTGGCCACGTTAAGGGATGGCCGCAGGCACAGGCGGCGGCCGCGCTGGCTCGTCGCTACTTCCTCGCCAGCGGCGGCCTGCTGATCGTCGCACTCGCGGCGCTGTGGTCGTCGACCGGTGCGACCACGGTCTCCGGAATCGTCGCGGCTGCCGACACGGTTCCGCAGACGCTATGGCTCGTCGCGGCGGGCGCGCTCCTGCTGGTGGCGATGATCCAGTCGGCGCTGGTGCCGTTCCACACGTGGCTTTTGGCCTCGATGACCGCGCCGACCCCGGCGTCGGCGCTGATGCACGCCGGGTTCGTCAACGCTGGCGGCATCCTGCTGGTTCGCTTCGCACCCGTCATCTCGGTCGACGCCGGGTTCATGTTGCTGGTCGTCGCTGTCGGCGCGGCCAGTGCGCTGCTCGGCAAGCTCCTGAAATCCGTTCAGTCCGATATCAAAAGCCAGCTCGGCTGTTCGACAGTCGGCCAGATGGGATTCATGATCATGCAGGCGGGGCTGGGCTTCTTCGGCGCGGCGATCACCCACCTCGTGCTCCACGGCTTTTATAAGGCCTACCAGTTCCTCTCGACGGGCGAGGCGGTCGATCAGACCAGTCCGACCGACACCGGCCACGCTCCCGACTCGCTCGGTGCTGTCGGCTTCGTCGTCACCGTCCTGACGGCGCTGGCTGGTGGTGTTCTGTTCGCCGTTCTCACCGGAAAAGGGACGAGCCTCGACAGTGGCCTCCTGTTGGCGCTGCTGGTCGTGCTGACGACGCTCCACGCGACCCGGAACGCTCTCGCCCAGACATCGGTCGCGGCGTCGACGCGCTACGGTCTCGTCCCGCTCGTGTTCCTGCCCGCCATCGCGGTCTACGCGACCGTCTACAACGCCATCGCGGGCGTGATGAGCGGGACGATGCTCGTCTCAGCACCCGCAGAGCTGACAGTCGTCCACGGCGTCGTCGCCGCGGCATTCGGGGTCGCCTACATCGCTATCGAGACGGGACTCTACCAGCGCAGCCAGCGACTGTACGTCGCACTCCTGAACGCAACCCAGCCACCAGCCAGCACTGTCCTGACTTCCACGGAGGACTATAATGAGTACTAACACCTCAATCGAAGACAGCATCGACCAAGCAGCAACCGCGGTCGGCGCGGCGTGGCCGCTCCACTCCTTTGTGACGGCCAACCCGTTGGCCGGCTTCGAGGACCAACCGTTCCACGAGGCCGCCGCGGAGGCCGAGCGACTGTTCGGCAGCGACGGCTACCCCAGTGCGGAAGTGTTCCAGCAGGCCTGGGACGAGGGGCTCATTGACCGCGAACTCCTGGAGGCCGAACTCACTGACCACGGCCACGACGACTCGCCGGAGGCGCTCTTAGACCGGATGGCCGCGGCCGACGCCGCCGAAGCCGCGACCACGGAAACCAGCGACGACCCCCAGCAGCCGGTCGATCACCTGCTGATCAAGTGGTTGGCGGCGTTCCTCGACCAGGGCCACACCGAGTGGCCGATGCCGAACCGCGAGGACGGCTTTTATAAGTCGTTCCGCGCAGTGGCCCGCCACGACGGCGAGATCCCCGACAGCCGAACGATTGCCGACCTGCCCGAGGAGCCGATCGCAGCCATTCAAAAAGTGCTCGGCGAGCACCACGTCGGCGACTGGTCGACGANCTTCGAGTACCACCTGACGTCGCTGCCGGGGTGGACCGGCCTGATCAAACAGCAGGCCGACAGCGGCGACGCCTGGCAGTCCGCCTATCCGATCTCGCTGGCTGGCTACCTCGCCGCGCGCCTCGTGGTGGCCGCCCTCCTGGATGTCCCCATCGAGCCACCGGCCGAGTGGACTGCAAGCGACGAACCGAGCGACGGGGTTCCGCTGGCTGAAGTCTGGTTAACCGTGTGGGAGCAGAGTTACCGCGGCGAGCTGGTCGACGCAGTCGCCGAAGCCAGTGGGTCGTTGGCCGAGGCAGACGACGGTGGCCGTCCGGACGCACAACTCGTCTTCTGTATCGACACCCGCTCGGAGATCATCCGCCGCCACATCGAATCGACTGGCAACTACGAGACCCACGGCTACGCCGGATTCTTCGGCGTTCCGATGCGCTACGAGGGGTACGACTCCGAGGTGAGCGTCGATGCCTGTCCGCCGATCGTCGACGCCCAGCACCGCATCACCGACCGCCCCACGGCGGGCCACGACAGCAAACACGACGCCCACGACCGCTGGCACGACGCCCTCGGGATGGGCAAAGACGTCGTCAAAGCCCTCAAATCAAACGCCGCGACCGCCTTCAGTTTCGTCGAGAGCGCCGGGGCGGGCTACGGGGCTGCGCTGGCTGCCAAGACGTTGGTGCCCGACCGCTTTGCGGCAGCCAAAGATGCGGCCGACAACGCGCCACACACCCACGAGTTCTGCGAGCCCTCGGTCGACTACAACCCCGACGGGGTACACGAACTCCGCGAGGGGCTGACCCACGATGAAAAAGTCGAGTACGCCGAAACAGCCTTTGAACTCATGGGCTGGGAACAGTTCGCCCGCCTTGTCGTCTTCACCGGCCACGCCAGCGAGACGTCGAACAATCCCTTTGATTCGAGCCTCGACTGTGGGGCCTGCGCTGGCAACCCCGGCGGGCCGAGCGCCCGCGTGCTCGCGGCGATCTGCAACGACGAGGACGTGAAAGATGCGCTCCGTGACCGCGGCTACGACATCCCAGCGGACACTGTCTTCTTCGCCGCCGAACACAACACGACGACCGACGAGATCACGCTGTACGACAGTGCGATCCCCGAGAGCCACGCCGACGATCTCGACGGGCTACAGGCCGATCTCGAAACAGCCCGCGCGTGGGGCAGCCTCCGAGCGCGCCGCCTCACTGGGTGCTGACGACGACGGCGTCGCGGCAACCGACCGCCGCGCGGCCGACTGGGCCGAGACCCGCCCCGAGTGGGGGCTGGCTGGCAACGCTGGCTTCGTCGTTGGGCCGCGCGATCTCACGGCCGACTACGACCTCGACGGCCGAGCGTTCTTGCACTCCTACGACTGGTCGACCGATCCCGACGGCAAGGCCCTCGAAGCGATCATGGCCGGGCCGATGGTCGTCACCCAGTGGATCAACAATCAGTACTACTTCGCCACTGTCGACACCGCGGCCTTCGGCAGCGGCTCGAAAGTCACCCACAACCCGGTCGGCAACGTCGGCGTCTACCAGGGCAACGGCGGCGACCTCATGACGGGCCTGCCGCTCCAGTCAGTCAGCGCCCCCAGCGGCGACCCCTACCACCAGCCGCTCCGCCTCTCGACGGTGATCCACGCCCCTGTCGAGCGCGTGACCGATATTCTCTCGGAACACGAGTCGGTCGCCCAACTCCTGGACAACGGCTGGCTCTCGCTGACCGTCGTCGACCCGACGCAGGACCACAGTGCGTTCGAGTACGCAGGTGACCTGCAGTGGACCGCGTTGGATGCTGACGAACGGATCATGGATCCGATACAGACGACGAGAGTAGCCCCCACCGCCGACGACTAACCTCGCTGACGACCCGCCCGCGTACGGCCCTCCACTTAGCCGTCACAACAGACGGTGTAGAAGACGTCGCTCGTCAGGACTGTTTCGAGTTGGTCGAGGAGTTCCTCAGTCGACCCGTAGGGACCGAACTTGCTCACCGTCTCGCCGTCAGCCCGGAGCGTAAGCACCCAGTGGACCGCCTCCTCGGGGCCATCGTGGTGATCGATTTCGAGTTCTCGGTCGTCGAGGCTGATCCGGTAGCCGTCGGCCGTCTCCGCGAGCGTCCAGGAGACAGTCGCATCGACTGTTTCGTCGACCGTGGTGCGAACCTGCTCCTCGACTGCTGATCGGCTGTCGACGGACATTATCAAACGGATCGCGCTCCCAACTGAATAAAGGCTCAAGAGTCAGCCCGTCTACAGTGTCGATATGTCCGATCGACTCCTCTCAGTCAACGCCTACACGACCCTTGACCTGATCGACGGCGAGGCCGAAGCCCACGACTTTACCGAATCGGCGTACGCGGTGGTCAACGCCACCGCGCCGCGAAAGAAACCCGACCACGTCAAACTGGAACTGGAACTCGACAACGCCGAACTCGAACACCTTCCGGCCCACGCCGACCGCGTCCGGCTCACGCCGGATCAGGCCCGCGAGCTGGCCTCGGAGCTGGAGCGATATGCCGAAAAGGTCGACTCGTATCTCGACGAGAGCGAGGACTAAGGCTCCCAGTCGACGCGCTCGCGCCACTCATCTTGTTGTTCGCTCTCGGTGATGTGGTGGTCGCCGTCGGCGAGGTCGCTTCGTACCCGGTCGTCGAACTCGGTAATGTCGGCCAGAAAGCCGTGGCGGAAGGTCTCGACGACCTCGTAGGTCCACATATCGTCGACCGCGCCCGAGGGGAGATGCTTCTCGCGGAGTTCGTCGGCGAACTCCTCGTGGCCCGCCTCGCGGAGGGCCTCCTCGGCACGGGCGAGTTTGTCCATCGCGTGGCCGACTTTGTGGTGGAACGCGATCAGGTCGCCGAACCCCTGATACACGTGTTCGGTCGCATGCTGAATGTCGTAGAGCGCCTCCTTTTCGGCCGCCGAAAGCTCGGGGTTGTTCTGGTCAGCCATAGGCTCACGGTTGGGCATGCGGGGCTAAAGGACTGATTCAGGAAGAGAGACTGGTACGTGGCGTCGACTGCGCTTCACTCAAAACTCGACCGTCTCGCCTAACTCCGGAGCCTGCGCATCGAACCCGTCTTCGCGCAACTCCTCGGCAAACGAGCCACAGGAGTCGCCGTGATTCACGAGGACCTCTGCCCCCTCATACTCGCTTAAAAAGGCCCGCAGCCCATCGTGATCGGCGTGCGCCGAGAAGTCGAACAGATCAGTCTGGGCCGATACCGGATAGATGCCGCCGTTGAGTTCACACCGCCCCGTCTCCAGCAACTGTCGACCGGGTGTCCCCTCGACCTGATACCCAGTCAACGAAATCCGATTGACCGGGTCGGTCCGAATTTCGGGAATGTAGGTCATCGCCGGGCCGCCGGAGAGCATCCCGCTGGTGGTGACGATCACGGTGTTCTGGTCGGCGATCCGCTTGCGCTGGCCGTCGCGGCCGGTGACCTCCCGAGCATGGCGGGCGGCCCGACCGAGGGCGTCACCGTCCCGCAGGTAGTCGGGATACTGCCGGAGCATCGCCAGCACCTCGGTACCCATCCCGTCGACGTAGCAGTCCAGGTCGTGGGCCTCGCAGACCAGCAGCAACTCCTGTGTGCGCCCGATGGCGAACGCCGGGACGACGACCGTCCCGCCCTCCCACATCGTCGTCCGCGCAGTCTCCGCAAACCGCGATTCGACCCCGCTGCGGTCGTCGTGGCGCACGTCGGCGTAGGTCGACTCACAGATTACTACATCCGCCTCGGGCCGCGCCGTCGACCCCTCCAAGAGCCGGGTGTCGTCGGTGTGGAAGTCGGCCGTATATAAAAGACGAGTGTCGCCGTCGTCGACGAGCACGTGCGCCGAGCCGGGGATGTGGCCCGCATTATAAAAAGGTCACCTCGTGGCCCGCCGCCTCGAACGTTTCTTTGTAGCTGTGGCGGGTGTCGACCTCACCCATTCGGGCGACATGCGTTTCAGTAAACGGGCACTGCATCGTTCCCCCATGTAATTTCAGGGTGTCACGAGCCAGAATCCGGGCGAGTTCGGCTGTCGGCGGCGTCCAATGGATTTCGGGGCGCTTCGACCCGGAGAGCAGCGCGGGAATCGCGCCGACGTGATCGAGGTGGCCGTGGGAGACGACGACCGCCTCGGGCTCTACGTCGCCAACGGGGTACTGTGGCGGGGTCGCCGTCAGCGAGCCGTAGTCCAGGAGGAGCCGATCGTTGACGAGGATCGCACTCCGACCGACCTCGCCCGCGCCGCCGAGAAACTGCACGTCCATTACTGGTTTGTCGCCGCTGCAGACGTTTTCATCCGTCGGTTCGCGTACGTGCTTACGTCCCTGACTCCTGTAAATACAACAGCGAAAGAACGAACGAAATACCGCCTGCAACCCCTGATAGTACTACATTCGATAACAGCGGTGGCGAGAGAACAGTCAGAACAACAAATACTGTTGCCCATATCGCCACAATCACCACCATATTCATTACCGACAACTCTAGTTCAATCACTGTCATAAATCCAATATTTACACAATCATATAAAAATTCGCGATGACTAATCAACTGTGCTGAACGATCTTTCAGACCAAACTCCGGAAAAGCGTCTGTGCCACAGTCCGTTGACAATGGGATCGGTCGTTGGCTACCGCTCTGGGACCGCGGAGAGGGCGGACAATTCTACGTGTTCACACCCGATTCGTCGTTTCGGAGGTAGCGAACTGAGAACCGTTCGTAGCCGCCGTAGGCGACGTCGAGCGCGCCCATCCACCAGTTCCACCGTTGGATGAGATCCGACCCCTCGGGGGCATCCTGGAGATGATCGACAAGCTCGTCGACAGTCAACTCCCGGCCACGATCGGCGACGACCTGCCCGGAATCGACGAGGTCTCGGACCTGGCGAGTGACGACACGGAGTTCGGCCTCACTGCCGCCGAACTCCTCGTTGAGGGTGTGTGTGAGGCGATTCGTGTCCACAACTAGTAGTGGGGGCTCAGCGGATAAGACGCTCACGAATTCGTGCTACGGAATCACATCACAAACAGAAATGAACGACGAAACCAGCCGGACGCTATCCGTGACTACTGGTCAGGTTCGGCCGGTTCGACGCTCGCCAGTCGCATCGCGTTGCCGGTGACCCCGAGGCTCATCCCCATGTCGCCGATGACGATGGCCATGAGTACCGAGACGTAGCCCAGTGGTGCGCCGACGCCCAGCAGGAGTTTGACGCCGAGGCTCGACCAGATGTTCTGTCGGATGACCCCACTGGCCGCAGTCGACAGGTCGTAGAGATACGGCAACCGACTCAGCTCGTCGGCCATCAGCGCGATGTCCGCCGTTTCGAGGGCGGCGTCGGTCCCGGCTGCACCCATGGCGACTCCCACGGAGGCGGTCGCCAGCGCTGGGGCGTCGTTGATGCCGTCGCCGACCATCGCCACGCCGCCCTCGTGGGCCTCCCGGAGTTCTCGGACTGCGTCGACCTTCTCTTCGGGCAGGAGGTCCGCGCGTACTTCGTCGACGCCGACCTGTTGGCCGATCGCGTTGGCGGTCCGCTCGTTGTCGCCGGTCAGCATGACCACGCGCTCGATGCCCGCTTTTTTTAGTCGCTCGACGGCCCACGCCGACTCCGGCCGGACGGTATCAGCGATGGCGATGACGCCCTCCAGTTCGTCTTCGGTGCCAACGAGGACGACCGTCTTGCCCTCACGTTGGAGCCGCGGGATCGTTTCGGAGATCAGATCGAGATAGTTGCCGTGCTCGCAGGCTTCGAGTTCCTCCTGGAGACTGTCTGCCTCGTCGACGGCGACGCCGTCCAGCCCCTTCACCGGGTACACGCGGAGGTCCTCGATTCGCGCCATCGTCGAAAGAGTGTCGCGGTGAGCGTATAGCTCTTGGCGATGGCGCCACGAAATGCGTGCTACTGACTCACACGGAAATCCGGAGTAAGGCCGTCTGAACGGAGCATAGGGTGGCCCTCGTCCTCATAAGTGGAGTTATAACAATCGGTGCACGCCGTGTCGGAGGCAGTACCCTCATGTCTGAGCTCCGTTCTACGCTCCGGGAGAGCGTCACCGAGGTCAACGAAAACCAGTGGAACAACGTGGTCGAGCAGGGCGA
>Ga0065697_1001089_pt1 | contig 17875 bp, 20 predicted proteins | sample AntLakMe24m_08um_FD_59086 | JGI IMG/M metagenome (GOLD analysis project Ga0065697, IMG submission 59086) | Hypersaline microbial communities from Antarctic Deep Lake - 24m 0.8um v2 (version 3) | ecosystem: Environmental > Aquatic > Non-marine Saline and Alkaline > Hypersaline | place: Deep Lake... | reverse complement strand
GTTTTCAGTCATGATTGCAAACGTTTAAGTCGCGCCGCGATAATTGTTTAGTGAGAGCAAACCAGCCACGGTGAGCTACTGCTATTTTCATTGGAAGTCAGTTTAATTAAGGAGAAATCCAAGAATTCGAGAGCAACCCATACCAATTCCCACCCCTTCTTTCCCAAGACTGACTAGTGGGATTAACTACATACAGATACCGACCAGCTTGAAGCATATCTGCGTAGATCGTATCATCTTCACCTTGGTAATAAACACGATCCCATCCGACACCACCATCTACCCAAGTTTCAGTCCCCTCGACAGTTTTATTTTCAACAATCAAATCGTAAGCTGCCTTAGCGGTATCAGAATCAGTATAGCCTTGGCAGAACACAAGCATAGAATTCGTCTCTCGACTATTAATACTACTACTATCAGAGACAGAGCCCACAGAATGAACCTTACATTTCAGCATGAGCTGCCTATCTGTAGGCTCAAAGAAAGCATCGAATGTTTCATCGAACTCTTCCTGTGTGTTTTCGTCCATCGGGTCGAATGAGATATCTGCTTTTGCCCCAGCAACATATTTGTTTATTTGTTCGGAATGCCCCCGCACACTAGGACCTCGGAGAGTGACTTCATACATTCGATTACCATTACTACCACTTCTGAACCAATTGAACAGGCGATTCGTCACTGGATCTTCTGGATACCTATCAGAGACGGCAGTTGATGTGTTCGCACCAGTATACATGTCAAGAGCATTTTGAAGATGTGTTTGAACAACATCCAAATCACGACGTTCGAAGTATTTGACAGCCTTATCAAGTTCTGCACGGTTCACCCCCCAATAGTTATAATGATCTGTGAAGTGGGGTTCAAGCACTTCATGGGAATTCTTCGCAACTTCATCAGCAACAGAAATCAATCCATCCATCTGTTCTTGTGTCACTGACTCATCTTCCTTCAACGACTCAATGAGAGGCTCTAGTTTAGTTGGAACACGATGAATAGCATTCCGATGTTCATATATCGCATCGTTATACCCATTCTCGAACCATTCAAGTTCAGAGATTATACGATTCGTATTTCGGATAAGCGTTTGTGTGTGATCTGCATCACTCGAATTCCCATCACCGTTTTCAGATTCACTAGAGTCCGAATCTGAATTCTGATCGGAGTTATCACCATCACTTGAACCATCAGAACTATCTGATTCATCATCAGTATTCATTTCTGACGGAGTAACATCGCCTGAACAACCAGCAATACCGGGAACAACAGAGCAAGCTGTTATTGCAAGATATTGGCGTCTATCCATCGGCATACACAACGTTCTCATCTGTGAATAAATAAAATCTTAACCAAAGAGCCGAAGGCAAGTCGAAGATNGATTAGTTCAAATTCAAAATCTGACAACCAATCCCAAACAGACTAAAAACAATAATATTTTTATACATCAACCAATATCTTACCAATACACGATGTGCGACACCCAGCACAGTTTAAGCTCGCTCTCATCCTTGTCACTCCGTAGTGACAATGAGAGCGTCATGGGTGACGCCTGAAACGCTCTTTTCCCGATCTTCACTAAACCCCTGAAAGCATCCGTTGCTAAGCTTGGCCTAAAGCGGCGGGCTTAAGACCCGCTACCCTCCGAGGGAGGTTCAACCGCCAGTTCAAATCTGGCCGGGTGCATTCGGGGAGGTGGCCGAACCTGGTTAAAGGCGATGGGCTTAGGTCCCATTCCCGAAGGGTAACTGATGCAGGTTCAAATCCTGTCCTCCCCACTCAGAGGTATCGCCAAACAACCAATAGACCATCATGCCATGGCAGTGGATTGGTGTCCACGCACCGTTGCTAATGGTGATCCGAAAGGACTCTGGGTTCAAATCCCAGTCATGGCGTCGGCCAGTCCAGAGTGCCGTAGCAATGGACTGGCTTGACCATGCACGCCCGGAAAGCGTGATCCGAGAGGACTTGGGGGTTCAATTCCCTACTACGGCGTTCCACAACAACAAAGCAATCTGCCACGTCTGAGAATGGTATAAAGGCCGACTCGACACGCTTTGAAAGCGTGATCCGCAAGGACTCCCGGTTCAAATCCGGGGCGTGGCGTACACTATTATCAGTAGACAGCAGATCGGGAGTGAGGTAATTTGAATATAGATGGGAAATTTGAATTGAGAATCACAGCAGGAGGAGAGGGGTGGGGGTGTATAGACTGTGAATGGGTTTAGTTCGGTGGTTTTTAACTGCCGTGTTGGGTGGAGTTGAGTAATAATGAGTGATGTAAAAGATGTATACGATGATCTTGACAGTGGAATCGGTTTCGAAAAATTCGAAGAACTGGTAGAAGATAAGGTAGAAGAAATGGGTGGTCTCCTAGATAAGGAAGGAGCAGCAATCCTTGTTGCAGAAGACTTCGATAAGGGCGTTGTGAATTCGATTGACAGCATTACTGAAGACATGGATAACGTCGAATTCACTGGAAAAGTAGTCTCTGTCGGAGATCTGCGAACATTTGAACGCGACGACGATGATGAAGACACAGGCAAAGTGTGTAACATCCATGTTGGAGACGAAACCGGTCAGATTAAGGTTGCAGTCTGGGGTGGAATGGCCCAAGCAGCTGCAAGTGATCTCGAAAATGGGGAAGTCCTCCGAGTAAAGGGCTACCCCAAAGATGGAATGTCGGGCCTCGAAGTGAGTGCAAACGATATTGAACACGAGTCTGACACGGATATTGAAGTTAGAACGTTCGACACATACCAGATCGAAGACCTCGAAAATGGCCTTTCAGACGTGAATGTTACCGGAGTAGTTCTCGATACATCGGAAACAAACACCTTTGATCGAGATGACGGGTCAACGGGACGTGTCTCAAACATCCTGATCGGAGACGAAACTGGTCGTATCCAAGTGACTCTATGGGACGAAAAAGCAAAGCTATCNAGTGAATACGAATATCGAGATGTTCTAAAGATTGTCAACGGGAGAGTCAAAGAGCGAGATGGAGATCTCGAACTCCACACCGGAAGCCGAAGTGAACTGAACGAAGTCGATGAATACATCGAATATCGACCAGACACAACAGACATTGAGAATGTAGCTATTGGCGACAGTGCAACCATCACTGGAGCTGTGGTCTACGTAGGCGACACCAACACCTTTGAACGAGATGATGGATCTGAAAGCACTGTCAAAAACATCGAAATTGAAGATTCAACAGACCGGATTCGAGTCTCTCTGTGGGGTGAAATGGCTGACATGGATATCGAAAAACAGGATGTTCTAGTAATCTTCAACGCAGATATCCAAGATGGGATGGAAGGGGATGTTGAAGCATCAGCCGGTTGGCGTTCCAATGTGATCATTACAGAACGCCGATCAAACAAATATGAATCGTCTGATACAGATGATTCGAAAAGCACTGACGAATCTGATCCGACTGGGTTAAGAGACTACGATGGAGACGGCGAAGAAGCTCAGGAAGATCAGACTGAAACAGAATCCGATACAGAAGGAGATCAAACATCCACAGATGACTCACCCGAAGAAGTCGAAGTGTCTGGAATGGTCATTGGTTCAGAAGACGGAACCATTACACTCGATGGGGACAAACAAACAAATCACAGTGATCACTGACGGAGACCACCGCCTCGGTGAAGAACTCACTGTCCGTGGTGAAATGGTCGACGGCGATCTTGAAGCCGAAGAAATCTTCTAAGATGGGAGACTCAAACGAAATCTCTAGAAAAAGGGGGGTTGGAAATATTCATCTTTAAAACCACCTATGGAGGAGCTTTGGGTGGTTTGGCCACAGGTATAATCACTTACCTCTCTTCAATAACCACTGCCCTANNCGTGTGTATGGTAATGGCTGTACTATCATTTGCAATCACACACTTCATCGAAAACAAGACTGTTTTCGGCTTATACGGGTTTATTATGTTGGTTGATGGAGCTACAGTAGGTATGATAATCACAATTCTGCTGATGGAGTTGTTGATCTAATACTAAGGTAGAAACTGCCTGTTAATCGTAATGTGGGATCACAACTGGTGTTTCATGTTCCAATACAATATTCGGACAGACAGTTGTTTCACCGGTTTCTCCCACTATCGTAAGTACGTAAGCTGTATTCTCTCCAAGTGGGTTTGGGAAGTTCTCAACAAGTCTTACTCTATCATGAGCGAATTCGAATTGGTGATCTTCAAGCAGTTCCACTGAACGGTCATCCAATAGGAAACAGGCTTATTATGTCTTTTGTGACTGATAATAACACTTTAACGCACTACCAGACATCCAACCCACTCTGGAATAAAGAAAAGACAAACCGAAACGGAACAGAACCGAGACCAGACAGCAGTCTACCCATCTACGCGAACGCCGGACTGCTTGGCTGGCTGGCTTCAGCGTGGTTTTCTTCTTCTTCATCCTCCAGAACCTCTTCGCGAGCCTGGAAGAAGTCGCTTTCCGAGACAACTTCTCGACCGTCGCGGATAGCGAACATACCGGCTTCAGTACAGATAGACCGGATATCCGCACCAGAGGCATCAGCAGCCATCTCAGCAAGGCCTTCGAAGTCAATGTCATCTTCGAGGTTCATCTCTTCAGTGTGGATCTGGAAGATCTCCTCGCGAGCATCAACATCAGGCTTCGGGACCTCGATGAGACGATCAAACCGTCCGGGTCGAAGCAGAGCCTCATCAAGCATATCGAACCGGTTCGTCGCAGCGATAATCATCACATCACCACGGTCATCGAATCCATCCAGTTCCGAGAGGAGCTGCATCATCGTACGCTGGACTTCCGATTCACCGGATGTCTTCGAATCAGTTCGCTGCGATGCGATAGCATCAATTTCGTCGATGAAGATGACTGCCGGTTCATTCTCGCGTGCGACCTCGAAGAGATCCCGAACCATCTTCGAGCCCTCACCGATAAACTTCTGAACAAGCTCGGAACCAGCCATACTGATGAAGGTTGCATCAGTTTGGTTGGCGACAGCTTTCGCAAGCATGGTCTTTCCAGTTCCCGGTGGCCCGTGGAGGAGAACCCCACTCGGAGGATCGATTCCAACGGAATCAAAGACATCTGGGCTTTCAAGTGGCATCTCAACCGTCTCTCGAACACCTTCGATCTGGTCTTCGATGCCACCGATATCATCATAGGTAGCTTCAGGGGAATGGTCAACCTGCATCGCCTGTGCGCGAGCATCAAGACCTCTCTCAAGCTTCCCAGTGATGCTGAGATTGTTGTTGATGGTAACGCGGTCGCCCGGCTCAAGATCCTCTCTCCGCTCGTCTGTGACCTCAGTGACGGCCTCCTGATTGTTGCCGTGCTGTTTGACCAGCACACCGGAACTCGTTAGCTCCTTCACAGTGGCAACAAACGTCGGGCTCTGCTTGAGTCTTTTGATTCTCCTGTTCAAGCCGATNGGCCTTCTGTTGGAGTTTGGTGGTCTCCGACTGAGCATCAAGGTACTTTTGCTCCATCTCTTCGTGCTGCTGTTCAAGCGTTTCGACACGGTTCTTCAGCTGGTCTGCATCTGCGTCATCATCCGTATCGTCCTGTTCTCCGGCACCTGGCAACTCCGACTGCCCTGCTTGTTGATCCATGTTTATTATTCCATTCTACGGGTATAAGAATCTCATGTCGACATCACAGCTAAAACATCCAGTTGGCAACAATAATGATATGTACAAAGAGTTCATTAGAGCAAATATGCTCCCAGAGTTGTTGGTTGTCGACATGATAATGTCGGCATACGAGTTCATTAGCCAATCGAAGTTACTGATGTACGGGATCGCATTAGTAGGGATCTCACTAGTACTATCAGCACTTAGTGGGCTCATCGATATCGCAGTCTATCTTGCAACTATCGGTGGAGTCGCCCTCCTCGCCATTGGTGGGTTAAGCATTTACGCACCAGGATTGGTACCTTCCATTGCGATGTGAACGATTTCTCTTGATTACGCTGTTCATCCCACAACACCACCCTCTGGAAAGAAGTAGAGTTGTTGATTAGAATCTCTCAACCCGCAATTTGACACACCGTTAGGCTGTAACAGTTATGCTATCAAATTAGCAACCCTGTATTTTATATTCCCGAATCAATATTTCGAGACATGGAACGGAGACAGTATCTCGCAGCTACTGTAGGAGCAGTCACACTGACTGCTGGATGTACAAGCACAGGGCATACAGAAATGGAAGGAGAAATCATTGATCCAGAACGGGAGACAAGTGAAGTTGGTCTCACACCAGACCCAAGACCAGAAGATCTTGAAGAAGTAGAGTGGAATCGAGAAGACTTCAGAGAGTACAATGCAGAAGGAGTCCTCGTCGAACAAGTCCCAGTTGATGTAGCACGGTATTGGTATCATACAGGCAGAGCGAGGTTCATTGATGCCAGAGTGTTCGACCGGTATGAAATGGCCCACATCAAAAACGCAATTCACAGCCCTGCACCAGAGGGAAAACCTGAAGATGGGATTGAAAACTTCGACAAACGAGAACGGATGGTAACATACTGTACGTGTCCCGATCACTTATCCGGGCTGAGAGTTGCCGATCTGATTGAACAAGGATACTCAGGCGTATTCGCACTCGATGAAGGTCTTCAACCATGGGTCGACAACGGATACCCAACAGACACTCTAAACGAACAGACAACAGTTCCAGAACAAGAAGATTACTCGAATGTAGAATAAACTACCGACACCAACCATTCCAAGAAGTAACATAGAGTAGAACGGATTATGGAAGACACATTAACAATCGTTTTGACGGGGATTGCTGGTTCTATTGCTTTACTCTTGAGTGCAGCAGCAGCCGCTTTCGACCCTGGGAATTTTGATGAAGACGAAGAAGAAGACGAAAGGGAGGTGAAGATATCTGGTGTAAGCGGTGGTGGAGGTGGCGGAGGAGAAAGTGGTGGAAACGGTCACGGTGGGAAACACACTTCAACAGAAGAAACACTAAAAGCTGAATTCACAAGTAGGCCCGGTTCCGCCGATGTGAAAATAGAGAGTGATGGACCAGTTCCAGCAAAGGAAAATACTCGAAAAGGGGCAACAGACACAATACGAGTAAAAGGGAACGACCAATGTACAAGTTGTGGTGCAGTCAATTCAGATGAAACAACACCCTGTTGGAACTGTGGATCAAAAACTGGGTCTACATTTGGGAGTGGGGGTCTGAGCAAAATAAACGAAGAATTGAGAGAACAAACCACCCGAAGAATGGCTTACGAGGTCGAAAAGGGGGAGGACGTAACCGAAAAACCAGATCTGTCATTTGACGAAGGATCTGACACAAAAGAAAAGAAAAAAGAGGGGACAACTGACGAAGACATAAGAGACAAAGAAAAAATCCCCTTGCACAGGTGGCTAGCTGGTAAAACCATTGCATGGGTTGGAAAGTGGCACGCCCTCACTAAAACTCATTTTAGAAGTATGGCTATCGTCACTGGAATTGCCATGCTCATTTGGGGATCAACAACAGCCTACGGTGCAATAGCCTTTGATACAGCCGGTCTATTAGCTATGATCGGTGCAAGTGNGATAGCAATAGTATCAGCTTCATTTGCGGTGTTGTTCCATCTTTCACCAGGTAAATGGAAAACAATCATCTTAGCATATCCATTCAGTCTGAACGTTATTCTGCTTCCACCCGTAGTAATAGCGATCTACGAACCACGACTAAACATCGTATTAGACCAAAGCACATTATTTGCTAGAATATCTATTGCAGAACTATGCAGCTATCATTGGAATCGAGCAATGGCTGAGAAATTCATTTGTCCTTCAGGGTTTCAATTTCATTCTTATGTGGTTCTTGATATCCATACCAGTTGGAATAGCACTAGGTTCAATCGCCCATTCAACGCAAGCAACAATCAGAATTGTGAAATCAATGCATCAAAAAGCGATAGAGGATATCCAAAACAACACTGGAGAAAATAAGGATGATGATAACGCACCTCAATGACCAAACACCCATCTAGTGTTACGATCACTCACATTAATTTGAATACTATCGAGATTTTTTGATGCGGTATGCAAACCGACAGACGAGTATCGCGCATCGCAGTGGCCACATTACTAATATCAACCGTCCTATTGGGAGGGGGCATGTTCACAGGGTCTGCCGTAGCTCAGGGCGGTTGTGAAATGTCCGATCCAAATCAGATGGATGACTGCGACCCACCAGACAGTGTTGTAGACCTATTCTTCGCAGATTCAATGGATAGGATGTACAACTTCGCCAAAGCAATGGTGCAATACTCTGGTTTCGTAGTGACGTTCGCAGGTGTAACCCTCTGGTTCGCAACTGGTGAAAACTCAGATAGGGCACAAACAGGAATGTGGCTAACCTTTGCAGGACTAGCTCTGGTCGCATTCTACTTCGGAGCAGACTCGTTCATCTCCCTGACCAAATGGATCGCGACCAACGGCGGTGGGTGAACAGTTCTGAATAGAATATAAGCCTCTAACTATACAGATTACAAAACAACCCAAGCTGTAATCTGGAATATACCTTCCATCCACATCCAAAAAACTATTACTGGAGAGCCATTGCTATTTTTTAGCGAAATTCTATGACTGTTGAAGATCCAATAAGCGGTAACAAATACGAAGAAACCATCGAGGGAGTCAAACAGTGGGGTGCAACCGAGTTAGATCACGGATTACCACTCGTCTATGCCTTCATGGGATTCACAATCAACCTACTACTTGGTATGACTATATTAGTAGTTGTGAACTTCTTGGTTGGTTTTTCTGTACCCGGTTGGGTTGGAGTTGTTGTTCTGGTATGGAGCGTGTTTTCTGCTTTCGGAGGCTGGAAACACGGCGAAAAAGAACAACAAGAAATTGACGTGGAAACCGAAGAAACAGAGTTGATAGATCCGAACGAATGAGATGAAGTATAACTTTAACAATCACCACCACCATTATTAGATAACCAATGTCAGACGACACCCAAACCGAAACGGCAAATGGAAACAACCATGNACCCGATTTCGATACCATTGAAGTCGGAGACGATGAAACACCTGTAAAAAGCTTTGAAAACGCAGAACCACCAGATAGAGATGTTGAACACATAACCGACGTACTAACTTCAGTCAAAGAAGGAGATAAGATTGTTATCGTGTTTGGCTTCGGGGATCACACGATTAAGAAAGAATGCAAGGTACACAGTGTGCGGAGCGGGGGGAGTAAACGAGATAAAAATCTCGATTGGGATACCGTGATTGAACTAGAAGGACCAAAGGGTGACGACGATATTGGTCGGATGTTTCGAACAGGGATCGGTGATGAATATGTAGGACCGTGGTTCGTGATGGGATACCCTCACCTCAAACTACTCGATATGGTCAAGATCGATGATGTAGCAGATCACGGGTGGGTTAGTAAGGCCTGGATTGTCGACAGTTGAATACTGTCTGCAATACGCCAGTATTGACATCCTCCCCGCGCTAAAGCGCGAGGCTTTCTCCTCGATTCTCCGTAATTAAAATCGGGATTTGTTGAGCGGTAGATAGTTGTTTTTATACTTCGGTTAGTAGTGAGAAGTTTGGTTGTAGTAGTTGGTAGTCAACGACCGACAGACCAGCTCTAGGCAACCAAACAAAGCAGATAGGAGTGTATACTAATGTCAACATCAGACGACAGTTCAGATAGTGGTATCGGTGTTGTAGAGCCAGCTTCAAGTAGTGTTCCAGTTAGCAGTCTACTTGAAGAAGAAGGAACAGTCCCGTTCCTTGGAGTAAACGATAATGTGGACGCAGAATACCCAAGTGAGATCGATTCTTTCGGAGAACGATATGTGACCAATGATTCCCAATCGTTCAAAGAAGCTCTCACCGTTTTGCCCCATGCAGGTGAAGGAGAACTATGGGCAAGTAACGAATTCGTCGAGCCGGGAGACAGCGATGGAACAGTCAACGTCAAAGTAGATGAGATCCGAAACGTCCACGGGCTTGATGTGGACAAACTCGAAGAGCGATCTGGACTATCCCTTGACCAAATGGTTTCGATGGAAAATCCAGACACGCTAATCCCGATTTCCACGCACAAAGACATCGTTGATCGACGACGACTCGCACTTCGAACGCTCGGTTTTGATGTGCGTTTCCGCTGGCAGATTGCTTCCAGCAAATACACACCCGGAAACCTACGTAATTTCTTCCGCCGAAAGATCGCAGCTTGCCAAAAGCACGGCGCAGAAAACGCCTTTGGCTGGATTCGGCATTACGATTGGGGCGGTTCGGTTACAATCACTACGATTTACCCAAGCAAGTCATACGAAATCTCGCAAGATGAAAACCCAGAATTCGATTTCGACAATGGTGAATTGACACTAGCTACGGAGTCAGATACAGACACTCAGAACGGTCGCGATGGCGAGGATGACACGATTACAGTTTACTACGGTGATCGGATGGGATATGATTTCCGTGGGCGACAGAAGCTATGGGCGAAACCAGTGATCTACATCCCATCTGTCGGTGCAATGATCCCCCTTCCATACTCTGGAACAGACCTCAGCCGCAAGCATACTGGAGACCTAATGGGAGATGCAATTGACTGGCACGAGAAAATCCTTTCCCGAATCGATGAGTTGACTGAAGAAATCAATCAAGAAATCACGCGAGCAAGGCTGGTAGCTCTTGATTTTGACCAACTCCCATTTAACATTCAAGAGTTCTATTCCCATCTGGGTATCACCAACGACAAATACTCAGAAAAGGCAGCAGATCAGGCAAAGCGATTTGCTTCGCCTTCAAACAAGCCAACACTGTGGAACCTCCAACTCTCGCTAAAGATTGCGGTACTCCAGAACTACAACGGTAACAAGGCCGGAAAGACGTATCAAGAATACCAAGAGCTGGCCGGTGAAATCCTCCGACATCCAGCTACACAGATCACTCTAGCTAAAGAACAGCACCGAATCGAATCAGAGAAGAACAACAGTGGAGAAGACTTAGATACTGGGGCAACTAGACCCTTGCAGAATCGCTTGAAGAAGTGATGGACCTATCAGGCGTTACCGAAAACCAAATTACTGCAAGCGGTGCCCAGAGAATGGAGAACCAGGTCCAACAGAGGCTACCAGGAACCGGAGATAACTAATATGTCTTCAAGAAGCCAATCACAGACACCAGACAACAAAAAACAGATTGTTAGCCATTTCGTCGACAAGCTCATCCAGCAAACTGGAGGGCCAGTATCAATTACTCAGGTGATCTACTCCATCCCTGAAGTAACAAACATTTCGACAGATCAAGCTTCGAACCTCATTGATCAAGGCAAGCAAAGTGGAACCTACGACGTGAAACGGAAAGGAGACAGTGATATCCAGAAGATCACCAGTGCAACTCCGATTGGACCAGAACCCACCATCATCCAAAACGAATTCCATCAAGGATCTGTCCCGAACGATCTAACCACAATCAATGAAATCCCACCCGATATCGAGAAAATCCTCAACGAAGCTACGATCACCACATTCCGCGATGTAGCAGAACAAAACCCGGAACAACTCTCGAATACAATCAACAAGGGATTCTTAGAACAAGGCAACAGTGACGATGAATTCGACTTCTCTTCATTAGTCGGAATAACGAAATCCGAAAATGAAGGGTTACACGAAATCGGATATACAACAAAACGCGATTTCTTAAACTCGAAAACCGAAGAGATCGTCCTCAACACCAGAGACACAAAGGGTGGAACCCTAACTGAAGCCAAAGTCGAACGAGCCAAATCAAAAATCAAGGATCAGGTAACGGTCTACGATGAAGAAACTGCTACAAAGATCATCGCTCAGGCGAGAATGGCATGTCCATCAGGTAACGACCTCGCCCACGAGTGTCTAAGCCATCATCAAGAACGAAAACTAGCTGCGGGAGATTCCAAAGCTATCGTCTCCAAAGTAGAAGAGCAAACCGAAACTGTTGGTGAACCTCTCGCAGCAGTCAGAGACAATGTGAGTATAGAAGACGAAGAAGCAATCTACATCTCGGACATCGGCCATAACGAGGATGATCCAGTCAAAACAGGGTTCACAATCCTAGAAGACATTGGCTACAGCCAAGTCCCAAAGAAAGAGTCTGACCCGAATGCGGGCCATGCAGCACTACCTGTAGACAAAAACGGAGACGTTGTTCCACCAACTGTCCCATTAGAACGGGACATGAAACTGCCGCTCGACGAGCTTATTGCTAAGAAACTCGCCCGTAACGTGCCTGTTCGGGTCATGGGTCCACGTGGCAGTGGGAAAAACTACTTGATGAAGTACATTTGTTATAAAACGAACCGGGGATACAGAAGTCTTGATGTTGATCGAGCTACAACCCCACAGGATCTATTCGGTCCTATTTCACCAACACGAGAAGGAGTCCTCGAACCAAAGAATGCATCTGTAAAACAGGGCCTGATCAACGGTGATACGATTGTAATCAACGAATTCCCAGTGATGACCGCAGGAGCTGCCATGTCTCTGCACCAGTTATTGAATGAAAACAAACTGATAATCAAATCGCACGGCCAAGAGATCGAACCCCACCCGGAAGCTCGAATTGTCATTACAATGAATCCGCCAACACGAGAGTATCGTGATTCAGAGCCAATGAATGGGGCAACCCGTGGGCGATTCCGAAGTTTCTGGCAAGGATATCCAGATACAAAAGCCGGAGAAGTCGAAACACTTGATGCACAAGTGAACAACCCTAATCCGGTAATTGATACAGACACACTCGATAACATTGTCGAGTTCGCTCGTCGAACACGAGAAGACGAAAACGTACATTGGCCAACTCTCTCAACACGCAATCTCACAGTCGTCTGTGAACACATCCAAGACGGAGTATCGCCCCAAGCAGCGTTGAAAAACGTTGTCAGGATGCAAGCTGAGCCGAACCAAAATCCAGAAGACGCCCACGAAGCTATTGATCCGATCTTCTAACTACACTACCAGTACGCGCAAATCCTTAATTAGTTGCACACGGAAATGATCCTAAAGAATGAGACTTGATTCACCATAATTTTATACTAAACCCGACTAACCGATATTCACGAATTTTGGATATGACATCAACGCTGACCAACCGGCCACACTTTCGGAGAGTAGCATGAGTGCAGAAGAAAAAACAACAGTCGGACCCTCNACCAAACCTAACTTCACCATAGNTGAATTNAAGATCGTTTCCGAACTCCCGTTNTTCGTCGAAGGNGTCTATGAGCCCGATGATTTCTATCACCCTTTNAATTATGAGTTTGAACTCCCCCGAAGGGTGCATATCTCTATGTGACATCCTCCCCGTCGTAAACGACAGGGCTTCCCACACGGTGGGAATGTCAGTTAATCGTCGCTGGCAGTGGGTTTCGACTCTTGGAATGTTGTGAGTGTCATCTGCGAGGATTTCTCGCTCTGCTCACACTGAGTCGTGGCCGTGTCACAACGGCTCCCGTCCTGTGGCGAGTCATCGTCTACCTGTTTCACTGGTAGACTCTCTCCCCACGGGTCTACGCGACGTGCAATATTCGCACTCGCGTTAATATCCGCTTGAAACGTCGATACGTGACACTCAGCATTCTTGCATTTGAACTCGGCTTGCCGAGGCCGATACCCGATGTGTTTGCACGAGTGGCATGTCTTGCTGGTGTACTGAGGGTGGACGTATCGAACCGGAATCCCTACGTCCTTCGCCTTGTCCTCGATACGACCCTGCAACCGAGCAAAGGCCCACGAGTGCAGGCGACGGTTCATATACTCCCCGTAGTCCAGTGACTCGCGGATGTACGCTAAGTCTTCCATCACGATGACGGGATTCTCGAACTGACGGGCGTACTCCACAGACTCACGAGATGCCTTCTCAATAATGTCTGTGAGTCGGTTCTGGTAGTACGAGAATCGTTCCTCTATACGCCACTCGGAAGCGTCTCGTTCTTGGAGTCGCTTGAGCGTCGTGTACATCTCTTTTCGGATTCGCTTGGCTTCTTTCCCGTTGATCAACAGTGGTTTTGTCGGTGTGTCGTGTTGGAGGGCACAGCCCGTGACCAACATNGACTCGCCAATATCGAATCCAACCCGAGTCGGGTTCTTGGGTAATTCGGAGGTATCCCCGATTTCGTATTCGACGGTGACGTGGAGCGTCCACATCGTCCGGTGTTTCTGCAAGCGAAGTTCATTCATTTTCACCAGATCGGGTCCCCTGATCAGATCCAATTTCCACACCTTGATCAGTTTCATCAGATTCAGAACCTCCATCAGATTCGATTTTCACATCGGGATTGGGTTCTTGTTCNTTAGTAGGTTCATCAAGATCAAGTCCTCCTTCAAATTCAATACCCGGCTCACCATTCTCAACAATTTGTGGCAGGACTCTTTTTGTCAACAGCAACATGACATTCCCACCAAGGAAAGTCCCAATAATGGTAAACACGAGAATGAGCCTTAGATTTCCATATTCATTGTACAATCCGAAGGTCATTATCAAGGCGTAACCAGATAGAATAACCGTATTTACTGGTTCAGAAATGCGGAAAACATAGTTCATACTATAACCGAGGGTTCCCGCTATCGTCGAGCCAATCAACACACCAACGATCAAGTTTTCTCTCCAAGACATCCCATAGAGATTTGCTCTCACCGGGAAGTCTGTTGGTGAACTTGATTGCAAAAATTGCGTGATACCATCCAATGCTAGACTCAACAACACCGCAATCTCAAGCATATTAATGTTGTTACTNCTTACAAATAATTATCTTTCGGTCGAAAAGCAACTCCAGTTTTGATTAGGTGCCGTTTGAATAGTTTGTATTTCTCGGTTTGGGTGATAAATATATGAGAGTGATTTAGAGGATGTCACACAGTAAACCGCACACAAGTAGACAGGCTGGTGTATCAACCCCGAACAAAGCAAAAAAGGTCCGACTTTCAAACAAACGAGAACACCGACTCAAGCAGTACATTCACGGTCTCTTACCGTCCCACCTAAACAAGAAAGTCGATGTTGTAATCACACCCCATGTCGAAACTGCGTGTGTCCTTCCAGCTACTGAAGAGGAGTTGATCAGCAGTGACCAAACCGAATTCGACCGGAAACAGGCAAGACAACATATCGAAAGCGTCGACGGTGACTTTCTAGTTCTAATTACGGGAAAGCAAACGCCAACTGATTCTATCCCCCTAGACGACCAATTGACTGTAGACGCCGTTTACCAGTTTGGATTGGCATTACATGAAACACTCCACATCCTCAAAACCTCTTTTTCACCAGTCACCGATCTCGTCAAATCTGAAGTTGAAGATCAATACCAAGAATACGTCCAAGAACTAATCAACATCACTGAAGACGGGGCTATCGAAAATGAAGCGATTACTGGTGATGTTTTCTCAGACAAATCCTCAACCCGTCTCAAAGTCGTCAATGAAGTCCTAGCACAAAAACCAGAAGACTTCAAACACCTCCCCCAACAGAATCGAACCTTCACCCTTGGCGATGCCATCCACAAAGGGCTGTATGAACGTCTCATCTACGATTCAGAACTCACAGACACCCTTACTAACGAGTCAAATGACCTAATTGAATTCGAATCTGAAGACGCGAAACAAGCCTTCTCAAAAATCTCGCCTAAGATTGACCAATTAGCTACAGAAATCAAGACTACCCGTGGAGACAACTGCGATAACAAATTCAGGAACGACAGAGAAGCTTCACTCAAAAGAGCGAAAATCACGATCAGGTTCTGGAAAAACGTCATCAAACCGATCTTCACACCAGATGAGAGCCAAGATCGTAGCAGCCAGAACCAACCAGATGATCAAGCTGGTAGTGGACAACCTCAGGCGTCTGGAGACAACCAACAACCGAATGCAGATCAAACCGATAGTGATACAGCCCAAAACGAATCAGGCCAGTCGGCTAATCAAGACCCAGAGACACAACAGAACGCTACAAAAGACGGTTCAAATGGCGATAGTATAGACTCACCCAAGGACCCTTCCCAATGTGAAATCGATCCATCGAATATCACTGTTGATTTGGAATCTGTAGAATCGAACGAACAAAATGCCGAAGAGCGACCACAGATAGGGGATAGCCCTGACCCAGATGATGTAGAGCTTGAACAAGACAACGCACCGAAATCAGAAAACCCGGACAGTGAACACGAAGAGGGAGAAGAGGACAATAGCCAAAATAGCGATTCTGCCGATACCACGGAAGAAGATCCAACCGAAACAGCAAATGAATGCCCTTCGGGGGGGTGGATGATAACGAAAGCAACCCCAAACCCGGATTCACCAGCTCCTGATACAGATAACACAGACAACAACGCCAATCAAGAAACCGGCAGTGATTCTGGTATAGAAGAGGATCAAGATGGTGAAACAGAGCAAGAAGGTGAAATGACGGTTGAAACTGATACAGATACACCAACTAAACCCCCAGACCGGACTGAATTAGATACTGAGCCCGATTCAGGGCAATCGACTTTCGGTGATTTCGGCAACCAAGACGATCCAACAGAAGGAGATAGTGGTAACGAAGACAGTGAAATTGAGAATTCTACTGAGCAAACAGGAGAAGGGGATACCCCAAAAGACGACGATGAGAAGAGCCAAGACAAAACAGACACGGAGACAGATAGTGGAACTGATAGGGGCACAGGTTCGGAATTTGGCGATACCGAATCGGATTCAGAACCTCAACAAGAAAGCGAATCAGAAACGCATGGAGGACAACAACAAGATAGCTCACCCGAATCAGCCTCAAGCAATCAATCAGAAGAGGCCCAACAGCAAAATGGTGAACAGGCCAATGATAGCAACAAGTCTGAGTCGTCCCCAGAACCAGTACACAACAATGAAGACATAGAACCAGACGAGTTTGGAAGTGACCGAAGACAGGCACACCAAACAGCTAACGAAGAAACAATTGACGAAAACTCACTTCAAAGAGATCTCAAAGGCCTAGAGCGATCAGTAGATAACAAATCAGACGGTCCATCAATTGAAGAACTCTCTGTACTGCCCATTCCGCTAAACAGGAATCTGATTGATACTGACTGGGATGACATCGAACAGAGTGCAGAGACTGTTGCAACCACACTAGAAAACGTGCTACGGATTGACCAAATCACGCAAAAACGGAAAGGAATGACATCAGGTACAACTGTCGACACAAAATCTGCTCACAGATTGAGTTACAACGATCCCAGAGTATTCGAGCAAAGCATTCCAGGTAAAGAAAAAGAGTACTTCATCGTCATCATCCTTGACAGATCTTCCTCGATGAGAAAATCTGGAAGATGCAGAAATTCAAAAATGCACGTAGCATCACAGGCTGTCGCAAGATTCTCCACAGCGTGTGAAAATCTCGGAATTGAAGTAGCCATCATTGACTTCTACGACGAAGAATCACGACTAATCAAACCACCATCAGTAAAGACAGAATATGCTCAGGAATCCATCCTAAACACAGAGACAGCTGGATGCACACCACTATCAGATTCGTTGAAGCTCGCACAAGATCTGGCTGAAAAGGATACAAAAGAATCTCTAATCATCTCAATGACGGATGGGAAACCAAGTAACATTGAAGATACCATCACCGAGATCAGAAAATCTTACACACCAATTTGTTCTCTCACAATCGCAACAAACAGAGAAAAAGGAAACCCACCAGCTAAAGCTAAGGAACTAGAGAATGAATTCTTAGAAACTGAAACTGTATATGAACCAGAAATGATCGATAAGAAACTCGACGACTTTGCCGCCCTACTCGGTATGATCTAAAACATACAGAGGGGAGGTGAACTACCCCACCCTACTCGCTCACGGCTGACGCCGTTCGCTCTTTGAGGGTGGGGCT
>Ga0065697_1000736_pt1 | contig 17892 bp, 14 predicted proteins | sample AntLakMe24m_08um_FD_59086 | JGI IMG/M metagenome (GOLD analysis project Ga0065697, IMG submission 59086) | Hypersaline microbial communities from Antarctic Deep Lake - 24m 0.8um v2 (version 3) | ecosystem: Environmental > Aquatic > Non-marine Saline and Alkaline > Hypersaline | place: Deep Lake... | reverse complement strand
CACGCCTCCCCAGCCTCGCCGCGGCCGCCATCGGCGGCCGCGGGCTCCCTCGCGCGAACTGCTCGCGCCCTAACGGGCGCTCGCAGGCGCGCGCCACCGCATTTGAAGACCGTTTATAAATGCCGCTGACCGCTTACGTCCCGTGCTCCCAGCTACCCATGTACTCACGCTGTTCGTCGGTGAGCGCGTCGTGTTCGACGCCCTCCGCGTCGAGCTTGATCTCGGCGACCTCGCGGTCGAGGTCGTCGGGCACGTCGTGGACGCCGGGTTCGTAGCTCTCGCCGTTCGCGGCGAGTTCGCGGACGACGACCGCCTGCACGCCGAAGCTCTGGTCCATCACTTCGACCGGGTGGCCGAGCGAGATCGGCGCCGCGAGGTTGACGAGCCGCCCCTCAGCGAGCACGTTCAGGACGCGGCCGTCGGCCATCTCGAAGCCTTCGACGCCGTCGCGGGCCTCGAAGCGGTCGACGGCGAGATCGTCAAGATCGTCGAGGTTCACCTCGACGTCGAAGTGGCCCGCGTTCGCGAGCAGGACGCCGTCCTGCATCTCCTCGAAGTCCTCGCGGGTGATCACGTCGCGGTTGCCGGTCGTCGTGATGAACACGTCGCCCTTCTTCGCGGCCTCCACCATCGGGAGGACCTCGTACCCCTCCATGTGTGCTTCGAGCGCCTTGCGGGGGTCGACCTCGCAGACGATCACGTTCGCGTTCTGGCCGGAGGCCTTCATCGCGACGCCCTTCCCGCACTGGCCGTACCCGCCGACGACGACGTTCTTGCCGGCCCACGAGAGGTTCGTCGTCATCGCGATGGTCGCGAGCGACGACTCGCCCGTGCCGTGGACGTTGTCGAACAGCTGTTTCATCGGCGTGTCGTTCACGGCGAAGACGGGGTAGTGAAGCTCGCCGTCGGCGTCCATCGCGCGCAGGCGGTGGACCCCGGTGGTCGTCTCCTCGGCGCCGCCAATGATGGAGTCGATGAGATCGGGGTACTCCTCGTGGACGAGCTTCACCATGTCCATCCCGTCGTCGACGGTGATGGTGGGGTCGTGGGCGATGCAGGCGTGCATCGCGTCGTAGTACTCCTCGTCGTCGACGCCGCGGACCGCGTAGGAGGTGATCGACTCGTGGGTGTCGAGCGCGGCCGACACGTCGTCGTGGGTCGAGAGCGGGTTACAGCCGGTGATCGCGACCTCGGCGCCGCCGTCGGCGAGCAGTTCGACGAGGTTCGCCGTCTTCGCCTCGACGTGCATCGCCATCGCGATCGTCTCGCCGGCGAGTGGCTGCTCGTTGACGAACTCCTCGCGGAGCGCGTTCAGAATCGGCATGTGCTGGAGCGCCCAATCCATCTTCCGGCGCCCCTCCTCGCGGGCCGTTTCGATGTCCGAGAGATGCTGTGACACCGGTGAATACGCGGTTTCGCTCATACCTCTCGGTTCGCTCACGGCGCACTAAACCCTGCCGACACCGGGCGAGTCTGGAAAAAGAACCGTCAGCGTGCGCGAACCGGACTGGCGCGAGATGCGCCGTCAGTTCTGCGGGCCGTTCCCGTTACCCTGACCGTTTCCGTTGCCCGGGCCGTTCCCGGCGTTGCCGTCGTCATCGTCGTCTTCGGCGCCGTCCTCGCCTTCTTCACCGCTCTTGTCGGCGTCATCCGCGTCGTCGGTGTCATCCTCTTTTGTATCGTCGCCGTCGTCACCGTCCGGGCCGGCGTGGTCCGGCGGTCCTTGCTCGCCGTCGTTCCCGTTGCCCTGACCGGTGTGGTCCGGCGGTCCCTGCTCGCCGTCGTTCCCGTTGCCCTGACCGGCGTGGTCGGGCGCGTTACCGGGGCCGTCGCTCGCGTTGCCCGCGTTGCGTCCGTTGTCTGCGTCGCTTCCGTTACCCGCGTCGTCCGGACCGCTCGGGCTCCCCGCGTGGTCCGGGGCGTTCCCCGGGTTGTTCTCGGTTACGAAGTCCGAGACGGCGGCACCGATGCCGCCCTCGCGGTCCTGGAGCCGGTCGATGAAGTCCTGCACGAGTTGGCCGAAGGACTGATCCTCGGCCTCGCCGCCGTCGACGGTCAGGTCGACGGTCGTCGAGACGGTGTCGTTCTCGTAGCCGGCCGTCACGTCGACCGTGACGTTCGCTTCGGCGGCGTTGAGGGTGACGGTCCCGTTCTCGTCGGTCTCGTAGCTGCCCTCACCGACGTAGGTGACGTTCTGTCCGTCGGCGGTGGTGACGTTCACCGAGGCGTTTTCCGCGGCCTCGTCGTCGTCGGTGACCGTGACGACGGGCTCACCGTCGGTGTTCGACACGTCGAGTGCGAGTCCCTCGGGGGTCTCGAGGTCGACCGTCGTCGAGACGGACTCGTTCTCGTCCGTCGCCGTCACGTCGATCGTCACGTCCTCCTCAGCGGCGGAGAGGGTGACGGTGCCGTTCTCGTCAGTCTCGTAGTCGCCCTCGTCGGCGTAGGTGACGTTCTGTCCGTCGGCGGTGGTGACGTTCACCGAGGCGTTCTCGACCGCGGTGTCGTTGTCGGTGACCGTCACGACGGGTTCGCCGTCGGTGCTCTCGACGTCGATAACGAGCCCGTCGGGGGCCTCGAGATCGATCGTCGTGGTGGTGGAGTCGTTCTCGTACTCAGCGGTCACGTTCACCGTCACGTCCTCCTCGGGGGTGGAGAGGCCGACGGTGCCGTTCGCGTCGGTCGTGTACTCACTGGCTCCCGCGTACGACTCGTTCGCGGGATCGACGACGCTCACGTTGACGGTGGCGTTCTCGACCGCGGTGCCGTTCTCGGTCACTGTGACCGTCGGTTCCCCGTCCGCGTCGTCGACGGTCACGCCGAGGTCGCCCTCGGCGGCCGCGACGCCGGTCATCGCACCGAGTGCGACGACCGCGATCAACAGCAGGCCAATCGTGTGTTTGCTCATGTGCATCCGGGTCGTGACACCGTTACCCTATAAAAAGGCAACTCGGTTAAGCCGGTTTTACCCGGATTGTATTCGGGTTACCGGCGCTATCTCGGCGGTTTGGGTATTTGGCGGGATCGAGCGGTTAATCGATCCGTATCGGCGCCGATTTGCATTCGAAAGAAATCGATCCGCGGTTCGGACGCGACTCGACTTCGATCGGTCTATGGGTGTGAATCAGATCGGGAGTGAGTGTTGCAGTTCGTCGGCGGTAAGACGATATTTAAATAACTGTGAGCGACGGCGTCGATTACTTATAAATCGGCGGCGGTGGCGCGTGCCGACGAGCGCCCCGAGGGCGCGAGTCGCACGCGCGAGGGAATCGCTGGCGCCGACGGCGCCAGCGACGAGGTTGGGGAGGTGAGAGGTGCAGTGCGGTTGCGGGCGGGTGGGACCTAAAGGGGCAGCCGCGAGGACGACGCTTGGTGACACAAGCACCGCAGGGAGCGAGTGAAACGAGCGACCGAGGAGCGCAGCGAGCCACGCGAGTCGTCGCGGCTGGGGCTTTGGAGGTGTCCACCGTGAAGTCGTCGATCGCTTATAAACAGCAGCCAGAAACACCACGATATAAATTATAAACAACCATTCCATAACTGTAATTTATAGACTCCCGCTATCGATCGCGGTTGTCCGATTCGCCCGATTACGATTCGCTGACTCGATCGACGAGGTCGCTCGCGGCCGTCGCCGCCCGCTCCTGTACGCGCTCAGCGTCGAGCGTCAGGACCTCGCGGTCGCGCATCAACACCTCGCCGTCGCAGACGGTGTGGCGCACGTCGCTCCCGTGCGCCGCGTACGCGAGGTGGGAGACGGGGTCGTGGACTGGCGTCAGGTGCGGGGCGTCGAGGTCAACGACGGCGAGGTCGGCGGCCGCGCCCGGCTCGATCCGACCGCCGGGGAGGCCGAGAGCGTCTGCACCGCCGGCCGTCGCCATCTCCACGACCGCCTCGGCGGGCACCGCGGTGGCGTCGTCCGCAGCGAGCTTCCCGAGCATGGCGGCGTCGCGCATCTCGTCGAACACATCGAGGTCGTTGTTCGAGGCCGCCCCATCGGTGCCGAGCGCGACCGTGACGCCCGCGTCGCGGAGCCGCTGGACCGGGGCCATCCCGCTTGCGAGCTTCATGTTCGAGGCCGGACAGTGGACGATCGCGGTGCCCGCGTCGGCGATCTGGTCGATCTCCGAGCCGTCGAGGTGGACGCCGTGCGCGAAGAAGTCGTCCGGGCCGAGCGCGTCGAGATCCTGCGCGTACGCGATCGGACGCTCCCCGCGCTCGTCGACGATCGGGTCGACCTCGTCTTCCGTCTCGTTCGCGTGGAGGTGAATCGGGACGCCCGCCTCGCGCGCCTCCGCGACGCCCTCGTGGAGGTACTCCTCGCCCACCGTCGTCAGCGAGTGCGGCATGAAGGCGGTCCGGATCCGCCCGTCTCCGGCGCCGTCGAGTTCGCGAGCGACCGCGAGACTCTCCTCGACGTCGGCGCGAGCGCCCTCGGCGTCCTTCCCGATCGTGACGACCCCGTGGCCAAGGCGCGCCCGCAGCCCCGCGCGATCGACCACGTCCGCGACGCGGTCCATCGCGAAGTACATGTCCGCGAACGCGGTCGTCCCCGACCGGATCATCTCGACGACGCCGAGTTCGGCGCCCGCCTCGATGTCGTCCGGCGTGAGTTCGGCCTCGGCCGGCCAGATGTCCTCCCGTAGCCACGGGTCGAGCGGCTTGTCGTCGGCGTATCCCCGAAGGAGCGTCATCGCGACGTGCGTGTGCGCGTTGACGAGTCCGGGGATCACGAGCGAGCCGGACGCGTCGAGGGTCTCCCCGTCGCTCGCGACTTCGGCGTCGCTTCCCGCTTCGGCGTCGCTCACCGTCTCGTCGCCCACCGCGACGATCGTTCCGGCGTCGCGGTCGATCGTCACGTCCGACTCGGTCACGCGGCCGTCGGGACGGAGCACCCGTCCGCCCGTCACGCGAAGCGTATTCATGTCCCTCGGTTCCGTCCGGCGGACCTAACGCCTTCCGTTCGTCGTCGGCGCGCCGCGGTCACCGTGGTCCACTCTGCCTCCGAACGTTCTTTCCCCGCCACCGCCAGAGTTCTCCCATGACAACCGACGCCCAGCAGGCGTGTTTCGAAGCCGGAATCAAGTTCGGCTCGCTGTACCACCAGTTCGCGGGAACGCCGGTCAGTCCGGCGAGTGCCCGCAGTCTGGAGGCGGCGATGGCGGAAGCGATCGAGAACCAGCCGTTCTGCGAGTCGGTGACCGTTGAGATCCACGACGACCGCGTCGCGGACGCGATCGACCATGAGAACGGGTACACGGAGCTGACTGGCTCGCTGATGGACGTCGAGATGCAGATTGCCTACGAGGGCATCGAGGTCCGCACCCGAATGGCGATGCGAGACGGCTACCCGCTGATGGAACTGGTCTCGGTCGAAGCGGCGAAAAGCGACTGATAACCGGCGAGGGTGATGTGCCGTGCACCGCGACCGTATTCCTCTCGCGGTCGGAAGGGAACTGGCGACCTGTGGCCCACCGGAACAACGCTCTGGAACGTCGGGGCGCGTCTCACCGCCATACAGCGGTTCGCAACGCTCGGCGCCACGGTCGACGTGTACTGAGGGTGGACGGATCCGGCCGTCGTTGACGGTCACTCAGTCGGGCGATAGCTCCCTTCCACCGAGAAGCGATTAGCGCTCGTAGGCGTACACCGATTCCGGGTCTGGGAAGAACGCGTCGGGGTCGTCGTGGTCGATCGATCCGAGATGCGTTCCGTCGAGTTTCTTCACGTGCGTGTACATGTGTCCGCGGTCGAGTGCGGTTCTGGCGAGCGGCGCGGCGAACTGTAGCCGGAACGTGCCGGCGATAAACACGGCGATCTGCTCGTCGTGGTCGAGATATTCGGTGACGATGAATCGGATCCCCTCCGCGTCGGCCTGGTAGACCCCGATCTCGTCGAAACTGGCTCGGTCGTACAGTGCAACGAACTCGTCTTCGACGTTGCTGGGGACGACGTAGCTCAGCCCCCACTCGTCCGATTCGCCCGTGTCCGGTGTCTTCGGGGTCGTGTCCCCGGCGGCGACGGTGAGCGTCTCGTACCCGGCCTCCTCGCGGTCGGCGGCCATCGCCTTCATGTCCGCGATTGTCTGTTGTAATCCCGCCTTGGACTGCTTAACTGTCTGTGCGCGTCGTTGGGCGTCGTCCGTATCTGAGCCGTTCGGCTCCGTTCGAACCATGCCCCTGCACGGGTACAGAGCAATAAAACGCTTGTGCGCTTCACACGCTGACGCCTGCGACGACCTCGAGCGACAGCGACACCGCTAAGACGACCAGACTCGTCGCGAACATCTTCACGTTGCGACTCACCCGCTTCTCGAACGGAATGGTCATCCCACGGAGCGGCGGGAGCTGAGCGAGTCGGGCTTCAATCTCCCACTCCTGTTCGGTGTCGAAGCTGACACGTTTTCGGTCCCGCCGTTTGGCCTTCGGTTGGATGGCTAACCCGCCGAGGCCGAACAGCGCGAATCCGACGACGAAGAGGACGTACTTCAGCGTGAGTAGCCCGTCACCGAACGCGTACGCGACCGTGGCGCAAGCCACGACGACGACGGTAGACGCGGCGCCGACCCAGATGGCGAACTCGCTGATCCGAGCGAAGCTACTCGCTGTCTGCACGGCGTGTAATCACGGGCCCCACGTCTTCGTACTCGTCGGTGTGCCGGTGGCAGTAGCTGTACCGACCTGACGCAGACACTTTGTGCATCTCTGGCGGTTCTCGATCGCAGACACTGGCGAACTCGTCGTAGAGGTGTTCTTGGGCTTCCGTCGGACGGCCGCGCTTGACCATCTCGACTGCGGTCCGGATCTGTTCGTCAACCCGCTCTGGTACCTCGAGGTCATCGAAGGTGTCCGCCATGCTCTCCTCGATGTCGTCAAACCGCTCGAACCGGTCGAACCGCCGCCTGACCCGGTCGCTCGTCGAGAGCGTGATACGGGCGCGTTCACGAACGACCTCCCTGAACTGTTCAATCGCGTTCCAGAGATCGCTGTCGAGGTTGGCGTACGCCTCCGGTTTAATCTTCGCCGGACAGCGAGTCGAGAGGTTACAGCCCGGCGGCGCGTCGCTCGGGCTCGGGGGCGTTCCGGAGAGGGTTATCCGACGAGACGTTTCGGTCGGATCGGGTTCCGGAATCGCCGACAACAGCGACTGTGTGTACGGATTTGACGCGTCTGTGAACAGCTCTTCGGCCTCGCCCATTTCCATGATCTTCCCGAGGTACATCACGGCGACACGATCGGAGATATACCGAACCACCGAGAGGTCGTGTGCGATGAGCAGATACGTGAGATTAAACTCCTCTTGGAGGTCTTCGAGGAGACTGATGATCTTCGCCTGGACGCTCACGTCGAGGGCAGAAACCGGTTCGTCGAGGACCAGGAAGTCCGGCTCGAGCGCGAGCGCTCGTGCGATCCCTATCCGCTGCCGCTGTCCGCCGGAGAACTGGTGTGGGTACCGAAAGTAGTGTTTGTCGGGGAGACCGACTGCCGACAGTAGATCCAGCACCCGCTCACGCCGATCGTTCATCGTCTTCCAGTCGTGTGCGTCGAGCGGCTCCCGAATGATCTCTCCGACCGTCATCCGATCGTTCAGGCTGGACTCGGGGTCTTGGAACACCATCTGGGCGTTCTTGCGCCACTCTTTGAGCTCTGTCCCGGAAAGCGTCGTGACGTCGGTGCCGTTGTATACGATCGATCCCTCGGTGGCGCGTTCGAGTGCCAGCAGGGTACGGCCGAGCGTGCTCTTCCCGCACCCGGACTCGCCGACCAGTCCGAGCGTCTCGCCGCGTCTGATCTCGAAGTCGACGCCGTCGACCGCCTTCACCGGCGGATCGGCGAACAGTCCGTCGCCTCCGTAGTACTTTTTTGAGCCCCTCAACTTCCACCAGCACCTCCGACTCCTCAGTCGGACTCGACTGCTCAACTGCGTTGCTCATGAGTGTTCCTCCGTTCGTTCGGTCGCTCTCTCGACGTGTCTCTCAACGCGCGCCGTCTCACTCAGGTCGTCGGGGTACAACAGACACGACGCCGTGTGATCCTCGCTGTCCCCGACAGGAACGTGCTGTGGTGGCACGTTCTCGCAGGCGTCGAACGCCTTCGAACACCGAGGCGCGAACCGACAGTGATCGGCCGGTTCGTTCGGTGTCGGCACCTGCCCCTCGATTGTTTCGAGCCCGTCCGCACGGGAGTGTTCACCGGGAATGGACCTGAGCAGCGCTCTCGTGTACGGGTGTTGTGGGTTCGCGAACAGATCTTCGACGGTCGCCTTCTCGACAATCTGTCCCGCGTACATCACGTTCACACGGTTTGCGATGTCCGCGACGACACCCATGTCGTGCGTGATGAACAGTATCGACAGGCCGCGTTCCTCTTGGAGCTCTTTTAAGAGTTCCAGGATCTGTGCCTGGATCGTCACGTCGAGTGCAGTCGTCGGTTCGTCACAGATCAGAAAGTCCGGGTCACACGCGAGCATCATCGCGATGACGGCACGCTGACGCATCCCGCCGGAGAACTCGTGTGGATACTCGTCCAACCGGCGTTTGGCATCCGGAATACCGACGGCCCGGAGCAGTCTCGTCGCCTCCGTGGTCGCCTTTTCACCCGTGATATCGCGGTTGATTGCAAGCGATTCACGGATCTGGTTGCCGACAGTGTAGACGGGGTTAAGCGACTGTTGGGGGTCCTGAAAGACCATCCCGATCCCGCTTCCACGGATCGACTGGTACTGTTTCTCCGAGAGGTCTGTGAGTTCCTGTCCGTCGAAGGAGATCGACGACCCCGGTAGTACCTTGCCGGGCGACTCGATCAACCCCATGATCGAGCGAGCGGTAACGCTTTTGCCCGATCCAGACTCGCCGACAATTCCCACCGTTTCGCCGCGACCGACGTCGAAACTGATCGAGTCGACCGCTCGGATCGTCTCGTTATCGGTGTAGAAAACCGTCTGGAGGTCTCTCACGGAGAGGATCGGATCTTCACGGCCCTCCGTCGCTTCCGCGGTTGTGTTCTGTGGTTGAGACATCACGCACCACCTCCTGCGGCCGCCTCTTCACCTTCTCCGCTCTCGGTCTCCGGATCGATGGCGTCGCGGATCCCGTCACCGAGGGCGTTCATTCCGGTCACGAGGAGCACGATCATCAATCCGGGAATCAGCGAGATGTGCCACGAGACCGAAGAGACGTAGCTCTGCCCGGCCGAGATCGCCCGTCCCCAGGCGGGAGTTGGGGGATCTATCCCTAAGCCGTTACCGAGGAAGGACAGCGCCGAGAGACTGATAATGACTCCCCCCCACCGACATCGAGGCGTAGACGAGGAGGTAGCCGAGGATGTAGGGAAGCATGTGCTTTCGCATGATCTTCCGTGGCTGTTGGCCGTAGCTCTCTGCGGCGCGGACCCACTCCTCCTGTGCGACCTGTAACGCCGGACCACGAACCGCTCGCCACAGGAACGGCCACGTCGTGAACGCGAAGATGAGCGCCAACAGGAACCCTCCATCGAGTACCCCTCCGAGCCACGTGTCCGCAAAGACCGCACTCACCATGATCAACAACAGCAGCTGTGGAATAGAGACAACCCCGTCTGAAACCGTGAGGACACCGAGATCGAGCGATCCGCGGTAGTACGCGGATAACATCGACAGCGTCATCGCGACTCCCGCGGCGCCGGTGATCGCCATCCCTGAGACGATCATCGTGATTCTGGCCCCGCCCATCATGAACGTGAACAGGTCACGACCGTTCGGGAGCGTCCCGAACGGATGGAAGCGGCTGTAGTCGTCGTACGACATCACCCCGACGTTGGTCTCGACCGCTCCCTTGGACTTCGAGTTGAAGTTGGCGTCGCCGGCGAACACCGTTTCGACGGTTCCTTCCTCTGATAAGTACTGAATCTGATTCTCCTCGGCGTAGGGACTCTGGATGTTCTGATCGACCGTCGAGGGAGCCAGCGCGGAGCCGAACGTCGCCATCGTCAGAAACACGATCAGCACGATGAGTCCGAACTGACCCCACCGGTGGCCGCGGAGGTTATCGACGATGTCGTCCGTGGGAGTCCAGTCGGCCTCGCGGTAGTGTTCGCGATAGACGAGCCAGCCACGGAACACCCAGTAGGCAGTAAAGAGGGCATACGCGATGATGAGCGAAAACCTGATCGCCCACGCGACCGCCGGTTGGAGTCCGAGGAAGGTTCCCTGCCACGAGCCATCCGGAGTCTGATGCCCCTGATTCGGGATGAGTTCCCGGCCGAACAGGGTCGGCAACTCTCCAAGCGTACCTCCCACATCGCGGAGCATACCCACCGCACCGGTCTGGAAGTCGATGACGACCTGTGCGAGTCCGGGTGTGACGTAACTCAATGCAATCTCGATAACGGCCGTCACTCCGAGGACCAACGCGTCAAGCATGCCGACCGCGATCCCTGCCCACGTAGCGAACTCGACGGCGATCAACACGAACATCGGAACGGCCCACCGCAGGAACGGCTCCGGAGTCTCTGTGACGCGAGCAGAGAGCGACAGATTATCACGGTGTGTCAGTTCTTCTCGAATCGACTCGGTGGTATGACGATCAGACATGTTACTCACTCTCTCCAAGGCTGATTCGCGGATCGATGTACGTATACAGGAGGTCTTGGCCGATGTTGAACAGGATCTGGATCACGATGAAAATGAACACGAGTGCCATCACGAGCGGGATATCGGGCCCCAACACCGCGTTGAAAAAGAGGTTGCCGAGGCCGTTGATACCGAAGACCGCCTCAACGAGGACGGACCCGCCGACCAACAGGTAGAACTCGCCCATGATGACGGGCAAAAGCGGGATGACCGCGTTCCGTCCGACGTGTTTGACGATGATCCGACGGGGAGAGAGCCCCTTCGCCTTCGCGGTCTCGACGTACTTTGAGTTGATGCTCTCGAGCACTGCGGTCCGTCCGATTCTGACCTCGTTACCCATCGATGACGACCCGAGAACGAGCGCGGCGGGCAGTATCCACTTGAACGCGACGAACATCGGACCGAGATTGGGCACCGGAATGAACAACAGCTCCAGATACGGGACACCGGCGAAGATATCGACGGTGGTGAACAGGTTGTTCAGCGCGTCGGGGGTTCCACTGACCGGTGTTTCGACGATCGCAGTGCGATAGAACTCGAGGGCGCCTCCAGCGGTGATCAGTCCGGAGATGATGACGGCAAGCCAGAAGTTCGGCATCGCGCGCCAGACGATCCCGAACCCGGAGGCCGTGTAATCTCGGAGTGTATTCGCGCGCAGGCCGGCGTACAGTCCGAGCGGGACGCCGGCCCCGAGTGCGATGATGACTGACCAGAAGCCGAGCCACAGCGTCGCGGGCATCCGGTTGATGATGAGCTCGGTGACGGGCGTCTCACGCTGAATCGTCCACGATTCTCCGAAATCGAGCGTGAACAGGTCGCTGACGACTCCGAAATACTGCTCCCACAGGGGAACGGGGTTTCCGGCTGCATCGATGTAGTTCAGTTCCATCCGGAGCTGTCGGATGTCCTCGGGTGTCGCCTGCTGACCGAGGATGCTCCCGACGGGATCTATCGGGCCGAGATAGAGGATCAAAAACGACATCGTGATCCCGAACATCATGACCGGAACCGCGAGTCCGAGCCGCTTGATTATGTAGGCGCCTCGGTTCATGCTTCGATCACCGGATCGGATAGCGACGTCTCCCCGACGGCTCCCCCCCGCGAGGATCGATTAGCCGGTATCGACCGATTTGAACGTAGCGGGGTCGGAACGCGCCACAAGCGGCTGATCGGTGCCGATAACGACTGTGGATCGTTCGTCGAATCTGTAGGGCGCAAACGTAGTAGTTGGAAATCAGTGGCCATTCTTAATCATATCGATTAAACGACTGAGAGGGAGGACAGATCGTCGGTTTAAAACCGGTGAACGAAACGGACGCGGGCTTATTCGCCCTGCCAGTGGTCGGCGTACCCCTCACCGCCGCCGGGGAAGATCTGTGGCGGCGTGAGGTGGTACGCGGACTCGCCACGACCCTTGAAGACGCTCTCGGTGAAGTCGTCGCCCGTCATCACGTACGCCATCGCCTGTCGGACCGGCTTGGGGACGTTCTCCATGTTGAACGCGATGTAGAACGTGTCGATCGTCGGCGTCCGCGACATGTTGACCGTCTGGTCGTTCCCGAGCGGACCGTACGTTCCGGTCTGTTGGGCGCCGTCCTGACTCGTCAGGTCGCTCAGTCCGGGATCGAACTGCGAGGTCGGGATCGCACTGACGTCCGCGTTCTCGTTGAGGAACCGGTTGTATATCGCGTTCGGCTCGCTGAGGATCGCGTCCTGGATGTTCGCGGCGGCCGGCTCTCCGCCGTGGTAGTCCGTGAACGCCGAGGCTCGGAACTCTCCGCCGACACCGGAGTTCCACTCCTCGAAGACGTACGGACCACAGCCGACCGGGTTCGTCGAGAACTGCTGGTAATCCATGTCGCCGTCGTATCCCTCGACGTCGCCCACGATACCCTCGGGGACGGCCGAGAACGCCGAGTAACTGAGCACTTCGAGCGCGTAGCCGAACGAATTGCGGAGCGTGACGCTGAAGGTGTAGTCGCCGGTCGCCTCGACGGCAACCGATCCGGGCACGACGTTGCCATCCTCGTCCTCCTCGCGGTCGATGTTCAGGACGCTGATCGGGAAGTACGTGTTCGTCGAGTTCGAGGATTCGACCAGACGCCGGATCGAGTAGACCATATCGTCCGCCGTCAGTTCGCCGTAATCCCCGTGGAACTGGACGCCCTGCTTGAGCGTGAACTCGTACTCGGTGAGGTCGTCGTTCGTGGTGTAGTCCTCGATCAGAAGCGGCTCGACCTCGACCGTTCCGTTGACGTAGTTGAGCGGTGCGTCGAATATGTCCATGACCTTCGAACCACTCGCCGTGTTCCCCGACGCGATCGGGTCGAGTGCGTTGAAGGTCGCGGACGTGCCCTTCAGCGTGTCGCTGCCTTCGAGTCCCTGGACGGACGTGCTGGTCTTCGCCCGGGACACTCCCATCCCGCCCGGCGGATTGTAGTCGACCCGGTCGTACCAGAACACGTCTTCGACGCTGTGATACACCGGGAGCAACGCCGCGGACTCCCAGAGGAGCTTCTCCAACCGAAGCGTCGCCTCCGCGCGTGCGCTCTCCGCCTCGTCCTTGTTGCCCGGATTCTCCGAAAGCTGCGCGAACGCCTCTGACATCGCGCTGCGGACTTCGGGGTCGGTGTAGGAATCTTCGCTCCAGAACAGCCGCGCACCGTTCGGCGAAGCCCCTTCGGCGTCGTAGATCGTGTTATCCGGATCGACCAGCTGAGCGAAGTTCCTGACACCCGGGTAATCCGCGATCCAGCCGAGCGTGAACGCGTCCATCTCGCCCTTTTCGGTCCGCTCGAGGAGGGCGCCGAAGTCGGCCTTGCTGATGTTCATATCGACGTGGACCGACTCGAGGCGGGCACGAAGCGTATTCGCAATCTCCTCCCACGCCGGGGAGTTGTACTGGAGCCAATCGAGGCTGAATCGGTTGTCAGGGCCGTATCCGGCCTCTTCCATAACCGCTCGAGCCTCACTGATCCGATTTTCGTTAGCCCCGTACGGGTACGACGACGGCATCAACTGGTCGGATCCGTCCTCGCCGTCGGATCCGTCCTCGCCGTCGGATCCGTCTTCGCTGTCGGATCCGTCCTCGCCGTCGGAGCCGTCGCCCCCATCGCTGGGTTCGCCGCCGCTGTCTCCGGAACAACCTGCGATGCCGGCGGTGAGTGCCGACGCTCCGGTCACTCGGAGGAACTGACGCCGCCTGAGTTCGTCTTTATCAGACATACGGTGTACCCTTTTGATCACGACAATTAACCCTTTGCATATACTGTTGATTAGTAGTGATCCGCCTCATCGGACCGGTGCTTTCATCGGTTCCGGGGGTGTCAGCCCTGCTGAGTTCTGTACACTCAGCCGGTCTCGGTCGGCTCTTCGTCGGTCCTAGTTCTCTCGTCACTCCACGTCCCGAACGGTCCCGACGCCTTTGCTCGACCCCTCCCGGAAGACGAACCGCTGGCCCTCCTCGATCAGGTACGGCCGGAACTTGAACCGGATCGTCGTTCGGCCGGTGTCCCCGGGAAGAAGCCGCCCACCCTCGGGGGCGAAGACGGCCGCCTCCGAGACGGTCTCGACGTGAACGACCGGCTCGTACCCCTCCTGTATCCGCGTCGGGTGGTTCAACACCATCACCTCGGCCTCGAACTCGCGGACCGGTTCGGAGTCGCTGTCGCGGGGAACGAGCGCCATCCCGCGTTCGATCTCCGACTCGTCGACACCCTTCAACGCGATCCCGACGATCCGGCCGGCGGTCGCTTTGTCGACTCGGTGGTAGTGCATCTCGATCGAGCGCGCCTCCACCTCGCGGAAGGAGCTGTCGGCCATCGGCCCCAAGAGGAGTTCGTCGCCCGCCTCCACGGTACCGGAGTTGACCGTGCCGGACGCCACCGCGCCGACGCCGGTCACCTTGTAGCTCCGGTCGACGTACATCCGGAACGTCTCGCGCTCCGGGGTTGCCCGCTTCGGGAGCGTCTCGAACAGCCGGTCGAGCGTCCCGATACCCTCTTTCGTCACCGCGCTGGTTCGGAGGAGCGGGACGACGCCGTCCCCGACCTCCGCGACCGCTGTATCGATCCCGTGGCGGTCGACGAGGAGGGGGGTCTGTCCGGCGTCCCGGAGCGTCGACTCTACCTCGCGTTCGACCTCAGTGAGCCGCTCGTCGCTTACGGCGTCCGTCTTCGTGATCGCGACGATCGTCGGTAGCTCGGTCGCTAACAGGATCCCGAGGTGCTCGCGGGTCGTCTTCGTCGGCCCGTCGTCGGCGGCGACGACGAGGAGCCCGTAGTCGAGCTTCTGGCCGACGAGCCCGCGGATCGTCGTTCGGAGCCACGGCTCGTGGCCAACCGTGTCGACAAACGAGACCAGTCGATCGGCCTCCTCGACGATCTGCGCGCGGTCGGACTTACGGTGCGGGTTGTCCATCCGGATCGGCTCGTCGCCGTCATCGTCGAAGCCGTACACGGCGTACGAGAGGTCAGCGGAGAGTCCGCGTTCGATCTCGTGGGGCTGGACGTCGAGGAAGCCGCGCGTGCCGCCCTGTCCGTCGTCGGCTCGGCCGGTGACGAGGGTCCCGACGAGCGTCGACTTCCCGTGATCGACGTGGCCGGCCGTGCCGATAACGAGGTGGTCGTCGTCCGCCTCGAACATCCCGCCCTCGCGGAGGGTGGCGAGGCCGACCAGCCCTTCCGTGTTCCCGTTGCCGGCGGAACCGGCGCTCCACGTCTCGACGTCGGCGATGTGGGCATCTGCCTCGTCGGCTAAAAGCGAGAGCACGTCCATTGTCTCGGAGAACGCGTCGGGAGCGATTCCGGCTAACCCACCGTCGTCTGTGACGCCGAGGACGTAGGTCGCCTCCCCGTCCCCGGAGAGTATGCGGTGGCGGAGCTGGGCCACGAGCGACTCCATACGCCCGTCGACTAAGTGAACCCGGCGAGTCAGTCGCTCTTTGAACTCGATGGCACCACCGTCCCGCTCGCCGCGCTCGATGGCCCGCCGGAGGGCGGACCGGTCAGCGCTCATGGCCGATCATAGGTGACAGTCGGGCTTAACGTTTTTCGTGCCATATGCCCCCACGAAACGTGATCGTCCCCAAGTGATTGGGAGCAGACGGGAGCCGTCCAGGTCGCAACCGATCGCCCCGCCTGCCGACCCGTTGGCTCCTTTTAAGCGATCGCCGGAGGGAACGGACGTATGGACACACCGGTCCCCAGCGTCGCCGAACGGCGCGTTCGCGTCGCGCCGCTGCGGTCGTCCCTGCGGACCGTCACGAAACGGTGGCTTCGTCGTCGTTCCCGTTCTCGACTGCTTCTCTCCGACGGGAACCCACAGTCTTAGCACGCCACCGCCGCAGAAATGGGACGATGGACCTCGTCGAGAAGTACCAGTCGGCGCTCGTTCTTGCCGCCATCGCTGTCGGTCTCGCGGTTGGGCAGATCGACGGCGTCGCGTCCGTCGCGGACCGACTCATTCTCCCGTTCCTGATGGTCATGCTGTTCGCCGCATTCGTCGGTATCCCGCTCTCCCACCTCCGGGAGGCGTTCGGGAACCGTCGCGTGGTGGGATCGAGCCTGCTGGTTAACTTCGTCTGGAGTCCGCTGCTGGCGGTCGGACTCGGGGGCAGTCTTCCTCCGCGACCAGCCCGCGCTCTGGGTCGGACTCATCATGCTTCTGGTGACGCCGTGTACGGACTGGTATCTCGTCTTCACCGAAGTATCGCCGACGGCGACGTGCCGCTGGCGACATCCGTGCTGCCGTACAACCTCGTCCTCCAACTGGTGTTGCTACCGGTGTATCTCTACGCGTTCGCGGGGACGCTCGTCGACCTCCCGCTCGCGCTCTTAGTCGAGAGCGTCTTGCTCGTGCTGGTCGTCCCGCTGATTTTCGGCGGCATCGCCCGGTGGGGCCTCACCCAGACGAAGGGAGAGACGTGGTTCAGAGAGCGATTCCTGCCGCGACTGAGCCCGATCCAGATCGTCTTCCTCGCGCTGGCCATCGGAGCGATGTTCGCGTCGCAAGGCGAGGTGGTCGTCGAGAACCCCCGCCTGTTGGCGCTGCTTGCGGTTCCCGTCGTGCTGTTCTACGCGATCAACCTCGCGGTCGGGTTCGCCGCCGGCCGCCTGCTTTCCTTCTCGTACGGCGAGATGGTCTGTTTCAACAACACCATCCTCTCGCGGAACTCCCCCACCGCGCTCGCGATCGCCGTCGTCGCGTTCCCCAACGAGCCGCTGATCCCGCTGGCGCTCGTGATCGGGCCACTGCTCGAACTCCCGCCTTTTTAGGCGTTATCGCGCAGGTCCATCTCGCGGTCAGGGAGCGCTGGACGACCCGCTTCGACGTCTCGTCGAACGACCGATAGCTCGCGCTGGCGCTCACGTTCTCGGTGGCTCTCGACTCGCGGCACAGAAGATGACGATCGCGCTCCGATCACTTCACAGTCGCGTCTCTCACTCTCGGCTCACTCTTCGGTCAGGTCGACGTACGTCCGGCGGACGGTCACGGGCGTCACGTCGGCGACGTCGGCGGCCTCCTGCTGGGTGCACTCCGCGCCCAGTTCGCGGGCCGCGGTGTACAGGCAGGCGGCGGCGACGCCGACCGGGTTGCGACCGTTCGAGATTCCTTCCTCGACGGCGCGCTTGGCCAGCTCGCCGGCGCGGCGCTCCACGTCGGCGTCGCAGTCGAGTTCGCTCGCGAACCGCGGCAGGTACTCGGCGGGGCCGGTCGGGGCGATCGGCAGCCCGAGCTCGCGGTTCATCGCGTCGAAGGCGGCCCGGTGTTCGGCCTCGGTCGCTTTCGCCTCGGCGCAGATCTCGCCCACGGTGCGGGCCACGTCGGCGGTGCGGCAGGCGACGTACACGCAGGCGGCCGCGAACCCCTCCAGCGACCGGCCGCGGAGGAGGCTCTCGTCCTGCGCGGAGGCGAACAGCGTGCAGGCTGTATCGCGGACGCTGTCGGGAAGCTCCAAGGCCCCGGTCAGTCGCCGGATCTCGGTGTACGCGTACACCTTGTTGCGGTCGCGCTTCGTCGAGATCTGTGCGCGGTTGTGCTGGGTCCGCATCCGGGCGAGTCGCCGGCGCTTGCGCCCCTTGACCTTCGTCGACCGACCGATCTCCGTCGAGAGCCCGCGATCGTGGCGCGAGCGTGTCAGTGGCGCGCCGGTGCGCTTGGGGTTCGTGTCGTCGTCGTCGAACGACCGCCACTCGGGGCCGTGATCGATCCGGTCGGCCTCGACGACGAGTCCGCAGTCGGTGCAGACGCGCTCCGCGGCGTCGACGCGCGTCCGGCCCCGCT
>Ga0065697_1000389_pt1 | contig 17975 bp, 23 predicted proteins | sample AntLakMe24m_08um_FD_59086 | JGI IMG/M metagenome (GOLD analysis project Ga0065697, IMG submission 59086) | Hypersaline microbial communities from Antarctic Deep Lake - 24m 0.8um v2 (version 3) | ecosystem: Environmental > Aquatic > Non-marine Saline and Alkaline > Hypersaline | place: Deep Lake... | reverse complement strand
ATTCGAACCGGGGTCACGGGCACCCAAGGCCCGAAGTATGGCCAAGCTAACCCACGAACCCTCACTTCCCTCTACCGGGCAGATACTGTAAAGGGTTTCGTTCCGCCGCCGGTCACTCGCCCGGGAGCGTAATATAAAACGTCGACCCCTCGCCCTCGGCCGACTCGACCCGGATATCGCCGTTGTGGCGGTTGACGATCCGCTCGCAGACGGCGAGGCCGATCCCGGTCCCGTCGCTGTCGGCCCCCTTGTCGAACAGCCCGAAGACCTCGTCCTGCTGGTCGGCCGGAATCCCCGGGCCGTCGTCGCTGACGGCGAACCGATAGCCCGAGGTGGTCTCCTCGCCCGTAATTTCGATGATCGAGCCGCCGTGTTCGATGGCGTTCGAGACGAGGTTCTGGAACAGCTGGCCCAGCTGGTCGCCGTCGGCCGGGATCGTCGGTAGCGAGCCGATCGATAGCTCGGCGTCGGCCTCGTCGATCGACAACTGGAGGTCCTGTCGCACCCCCTCGACGACCGCCTCGACGTCGACCGGTTTGAAGGCTTCGCCCTCGGTTTCGACACGGGAGTACTGCAGCAGGCCGTCGATCATTCCCCGCATTCGATTCGCTCCGTCGACGGCGAACTCCATGTACTCGCGGGTCTCCGCGTCGAGGTATTCGTCGAGTTCCGTCTCCAGGAGATCCACATAACTCGAAACCATCCGGAGGGGCTCCTGGAGATCATGCGAGAGGATATAGGCGAACTCCTGGAGCCGTTCGTTGGAACGTTCCAGTTCGGCCTCGTGGGCCTTGCGGTCGGTGATATCCTTCGAGATCACCGCCAGCCCGTCCTCGTCCGGATAGATCTGAAGGGCCGTCCAGTAGTCGGCGGGCTCGTAGTAGTACTCACAGCTCGTTGGGTCCTGTGTCTCCATGGCCTCCCGAAGGCTCTCTTCGACGACAGTCTCCTCGATCTCGGGGAAGTGCTCCCAGAGGTTCTCGCCGAGGACATCGTCGGCTGCCACATCGATCCGTTCGGCCATCGCGTCGTTCCAGTAGGTGACGGTGAACTCGGTGTCGACGGCGTAGTAGGCATCCGAGATGCGTTCGGTCAGCCGGCGGTACTTCCGCTCGCGTTCGGCGCGTTCGAGCTCGTAGCTCATCCACTCGCTGAGCAGTTCGATGAACGTTTCTTGGATCTCGGTGAACTCTTTGTCCACCGGCTCGCGGTCGGCGAAACAGATGCTGCCGACAGTCTCGCCGTCGACGGTGATCGTCGAGCCCGCATAACAGCCCAGCCCGAACCGTTCGTAGGCCGGGTCCTCGGCCCAGCCCTCCTCGGTGGTGTTGGTCACTGTCAGCGGGCTGTCGGTGTCGGGGTCGACGGTGTGTCGACAGTAGGATTCGGAGAACGGCGCAGTGGCCCCGTCCTGGAGCTGACTGTTCGGCCCCACGCCGACGACGATCTCCTGGATGTCGTCAGCGGCGTCGAACTGGGTGAAAAAGCCCTGTTCGACGCCGATATACGCCCGGCCGAAATCAAGCAGTTTGGCGACTTTCTCCTCGAACGGTGCCGAAGTCGAAGCCGTCTGGTGGAGCTGACGGAACGCCTGTTCCTGTTGTTCGATCCGTTGGAGGTGCCGTTGCCGGTCGGCGATATCGCGGCCGATCCCGATGATCCCTCGGGGCTCGCCGTCCGCGTCAGTCAGCCGCGTGCCGGTGAACTCGTAGGGGATCGCCTCGCCGCTTTTGGTAACGTAGTCGGCCTCGATCACTGCCGACCCCGGTCTCGATCACCTCGGCAATCGCCTGTCCGACGGCTTCGGCATCCTCCTCGGTGAAGAACTCCATGGCGTGCATCCCCTCGATCTCTGTCTCGGAGTAGCCCGTCACCTCCGAGACGGTGTCGTTCCACCGCTCCAGATTTCCGTTCGGATCGAGCGTATAAAACACGTCGTCGAGCGTGTTGAGGCTCTGCTGGATGAACGAGCGTTCGGCTTCGAGTGTGCGCTGTCGCTCCTTCTGGGCGGAGATATCCTGGATCTCCGCGATGACGTACTCTTCGCCGTCGAGTTGGGTCAACGCGAGCCGGGCCCGTACCCAGACCCGCTCGCCGTCCGGTCGTTCGATCCGCCACTCGAAGGTCTGTGGCTCGCCGTCGGCGGCCGCCCGAATACGCTCCTCGGCGGCGGCCTGTGTGAACCCTTCGTCGGTCGCGCTGTAGTCGGCAACGGACATCTCCCGGAGTTCGGCCTCCCGATACCCGTAGAGCGTTTCGAGCCGACTGTTGACCGCGACGATGGCTCCCGTCTCAGGATCGTGCAGCGTAATCCCGATCTCCAGATCGTCGAAGACAGTCGAGACAGTCTCTTTCATTGGGTCTCTGGACGGCTAGCCGGAGCGCGGATATAAACTGTCGGTCGACACTGACTGTACCGGAAAACTGAATTTAGGCCCCGTTTCTACAACGAATAATAAGACAGAATACCTAAACCGAACGAGTGTGTACAACAACCAATGAGTTTTTCAGGTCGACTGCGGGCCCGCTGTCTCGGTGGTGGGGCGTGATGAGTGCCCCGGACAAAACCGTCGAGATCCTGCTCGCGGAGGACAATCCGGGCGATGTCATGCTGACCAAGAAGGCCCTCGAACAGGGCAAACTCGCCAACAACCTCCACGTCGTCACCGATGGCGTCGAGGTACTCGACTTCCTCAGGCAGAACGGTGAGTACGACGACACACCCCGGCCGGATCTCATCCTCCTGGACCTCAATATGCCGCGGAAGGACGGCCAGGACGTCTTAAAAGAGCTCAAAGACGACGACGACCTCTGCCGGATTCCGGTGGTCGTCCTAACGAGTTCCGAGTCGGAGGAAGACATCGCCAAATCCTACGAGCTCAACGCCAACGCCTATCTGACCAAACCCGTCGACTTCGATGGCTTCATCGAGATCGTCAACCGGCTGGAGAACTTCTGGTTCAAGGTCGTGAAACTCCCGGAGGAGTGAGATGTCGATCAACGCAGACGACGGAATCCGGCTGCTCCTTATCGAGGACAATCCTGGAGACGCCAAACTGTTCGAACACCACCTCACCACCAGCCGGAGCGAATCGTTTCCGCCCGCGACGGTGAGCCACGTCACGTCGCTCGACGAGGGGGTCGAGGCCCTCGAAACCGACGACTACGACCTGGTGTTGCTCGATCTCGGCCTCCCGGAAAGTAGCGGGTTGGAAACGCTCGACCGCTACAACGAGGCGATCGAGACCAGTGAGTTGCGGCCGGTTCCGGTGATCGTTCTCACCGGGTTGAAGGACGATGCGGCGGCTGTCGAGGCGATCGAACGCGGGGCCCAAGACTACCTCGTGAAGGACAACGTCGACGAGAACGTCCTTCACCGGACGATCCGCTACGGGCTCGAACGCCACCGCCAGCAGCAGGAGCTCCGCCGACAGAACGAGCGGCTGGAGCAGTTCGCCAATGTCGTCAGCCACGACCTGCGGAACCCGCTCAACGTCGCCAAAGGACGGATCGAGATGGTCGACAGCGACCACGCCGCGGTCATCGGGCGGAACCTCGACCGGATGGGGACGATCATCGACGACGTGCTCACCCTCGCCCGCGAGGGGAAATCCGTCGAGGAGACCGAGTCAGTCGACCTCGCGACGCTCGTGACCCAGTGTTGGGACTCAGTTGAGACCGCCGACGCCTCGCTGTCAGTCGACGAGGAAATCTCCGTGATGGCCGATCCGAGCCGGTGTCGACAGCTATTGGAAAACCTGATCCGCAACAGCGTCGAACACGTCCGCGAGACGGTCTCGATCCACCTCGGCACGCTCGATGGCGGTTTCTATTTCGAGGACGATGGGCCGGGCATTCCCGAAGCCGAGCGTGAGGAGGTCTTCGAGGCAGGCTACACAACCAACGAGGACGGCACCGGATTCGGGCTGAATATCGTCCGAGAGATCGCCGAAGCCCACGGCTGGGGGATCGAGATCACCGACGGCAGTGAGGGTGGTGCGCGCTTCGAGTTCACCGGTGTCAAACCCGGAGACACGAGTTAAATCAACGAAACCCCTAATCAGGAGGCGAGCACGCCAAACCCGAACAGCGGTCCCCACAGCAGGTGGAGCCCGATGCCGACGACGAGTGCGGGCACCGTCGTGTAGATGCTGGCGACGATGGCGGCCTTCTTGTCGATGGCGATCAGCGGGAACAGCGCGTCGCCGTCCTGACTGATCGCATTCGCGGTGAGCGCCGAAAACGGAATCCCACCCTGTGCGTAGACACTCGCCCGCACGATCTGCGGGCCACAGCCCGGAATTACCCCCAGCAAGGCCCCGCCAATCGGCGCGAGCAGCCCCGCGGCAGCCGCGACCGCGGCGATATCGAGGCTGAACAGGGCCACGGGGTACTCGTAGAGCAGATAGGCCGCAAGCACCCAGACGGTGACGAAGCTCGTCTTGAACAGGAGGACCGTGACGGCGACGAACGCGCTGACCTGTAAATAGCTGTCCCGCACCGAGAAAACGAAAATATCGATGATCTCACTCACCACGGAGAACCCACCCCCTGGTGTTGCTGCTGTACCACATCTGAATTAGACAAATCTAAAAAATAGATTCGTAGTATGCTATAGAACTATTTCACCACACGCAGCATTCGGTGTCGACTCGACAACCGATGTGGTCCGTACCAGAGATAGGTGACTGTCCGGTGGGTTGTGGATAGGTGTCTCAACAATCAGTCGAACCGCAGGGTTGAGATCCCTCTCAGCGGTCGAAAAATGAAGGAAGATGTAGTTGTCTGTGAGTGTTCGCGAAGCGAACTTACAGACGGGTTAGGTTATTCGCGCGTGGGCCTTTCGGGGACTGCTCGATGTCGAACTCGACATCCTGGCCCTCTTCGAGATCCGGACCGCCGACGTCTTCCATGTGGAAGAACACGTCGTCGTCAGCATCTTCTGTGTCGATAAAACCGTAGCCGCCAGTGTCGTTGAAGAAGTCAACCGTACCGTTTGCCATTGCCTTTGTTCGAAACGTCCCTATATAAATAAGGCTTGCGCGGGGCGGGGTACCATGGACCGCCCGGTATGTGGGACCACAGACAACCTACGTATCGCCAAACAGCGCCGTCAGGTGAGCTCGGGGCGCGTTGCGGTGTCTCTCGGTGGAGTCGGCCCCGCTGGCGAGGCCCGTCTGGAGTTCGTCTTCCGTCGGGACCTCCGTCGGGAACAGCCCGGAAAACCGTGTCTCGACGCCTGTTATGCTCCCGGTGTCGTCGACTGTCGGTTCGAGGCCAGCAATGAACGCGTCGACGCCATCGAACACTGGGTCGTCGGTGCCGCTGGGGGTCGTCCCGACAGCCTCGGCGATGCGCGCGAGTGGGTCGTCGGCTCCCCAGACGCCGAGGCCCAACGCCGCGGGGCCGGTCGTCTCGAAGAGCCACTCGCCGTTTTCGTCGTCGACGATCCGGTCGAGCGTGTTGATGTAGCCCGAGAGAGTGTGGGCGAGGACGGTGTCGCCGGTCGCCGCTCGATCGGCGTTTTCGGTCGGCACGACGAGCAGATCGTCGCCAACGGCGAAGGCCCGCCCCGAGCCGTCCTCGTAGATCGCCACGCTGCGTTGTTGGTCGACCTGTTGGAACTCAGCCGTATATCGGTTCTCGAAGATCGATCGGTCATAGCTCCCGTCGAAGAGCAGTAGGTCGTCGGTCAGCGTAACCCACGTGACCTCGATTCCGGTCTCGATCTCACCGTCGGCCGTTGTCTCAATGGTCGTGTTTCCTGTCGTTCCGTTTTCGACAGTTCCGTTGTCGACTGTCCCGTTTTCCGTTGTCCTGTTGCCAGACCCTGTCTCGTTCGCAGCAGTTCCGTTCGTTGTCCAGGATCCCTCGACCGTCTCGTTGGTCTCGACGATCGTGTGGTTGGTCACCGTCCCGTCGTCGGCCCGATAGACGGCGGCGTCGTTGACCGCTTGGCGGAGCGGGGCCGCAAACGGATAGCTGGAGATCGTCTCGACGGCATCGACGACCGGCTCGATACTCGATAGTGGGAGCCCAACGACCGGCTCGTCGGGGAGCCGCTGGGCGTCGAGGGCCTGCTGTACTGGCCCGAACGCCGATAGCCGCAGGTGACAGACGACGACGCCCTCTCCCGTATGGGTTTCAGCGGGCGTCAGCTCGCTGTATGGCGGGAGATCGTACCGCGGTGGCCCGTCTCCCAACTCCGGTGTGGGATCATCGTCGTCACTGAGACAGCCCGCGAGCCCGACCGAACCGGTCGCGGCCGCGGCTGCCCGCATGAATGTCCGTCGGTCCATGGCCGATTGTACGGCTCCAGCTACAAGTACCATACCAACACAGTTGGCTGCTCGCCACTCGAAGGCGCCGTCGAACGCGGCTGACCCGATCGACCCACGAACACCGAGACACGTTGAATATGTTACCATAACCGTAGCGTTTTTTATTGATCCCGACTGAATGACATATGACAGAGATACTGAGTGTACCTCTGGGGGGTTCGCAGATCTCTGTCACAGGAAGCGACTACTTGGGAGGGTAGTCGCTCCCTACTGTTATACCGACGCCGTGTTGGCCGGGGGCCGTTCAGCTATCGTCTCCAGGACTGCCCGGGTTCGACCGTGAGACCCCCGAGGATGTTTAGTGGCCGGGCTGCTACTGAGACGTATGTACGTCCGCGATGCCAAAAACCGGGATGAGGCGTGGCTGTTGGACCGGATCGATGCACTGGGGATCGACGCGGAGGCCTTCCGGTCGCGTGACTACGTGCTGGCAGTCGACGAGGACTCCAACACACGGGTTGGCTTCGGGCGGCTCCGGGGTTCATTCGGGAGAGCCCGAAGCCTGCGAACTCACCGGCATCGGCGTGCTCGAACCGTGGCGTGGCCAGGGCGTCGGCGCACACGTCATCGAGCGGCTCGTCGCCGAGGCCAGCGACGAGGGGTTCGACACCGTCTACGTGTTGACCGACCAGCCCGACTACCTCACCCAGTTCGGCTTCGATCAAGTCGACCCCGAAGCGCTCCCCGACCAGTTGGTCGATCGCTTGGCGCGCAAACGCGAGCAGCTGGATGCCGAGGTTGTCCCGTTGGCGGTCGACGTCGAGGCCTTCGAGATGCCGAATCGACTCCGCGAGGCGTTCAAGATTGCGGCTGCTGACGACGGTACGCCAGAACCCGAAGAAACAGCCGNGGATTTCGGGATCGACCCCGAGACGGCGACGTATAAATACGATACCGGGGAGTAGGCAGTGACTATCGGCTTACTGGACGCCTTCCCGCCCTTCGAGGAAGTCCGTGCTGAAGACGATGTAGGTCAACACCGTACAGAACAGGATAGGGGGCAACAGCAGGAAGGCCCACAGCGGTTCGAGCCCCCATGTGATGATTAGGGCGACGTTGCCGAGACCGAGCAGGAGGAACGGCAGCGAATAGAGCACTGCCCGCTTGCGTTTCCGCCCGGAGTCCAGGACCTCGTCGTCGAGGATGTCGTCCCGAGACGGTCCCTCGGTCGACGAGCCATCGTCGGGGTCGGCCTCACTGGTCGGCGTTTCCATACTCTCGCTACGGGGCCGAGACTGAAAAACCGTCCCACATCTCACTGCGCGTTGGTATCGTATCGTGAGGCCAGCGACACCGCCCCGTACAGCAGGGCGATGGCAACTGCGACGACGACCATCCCGTAGAGCGTCATCGCTCCTGGAGAGACCGGTATCGTCAGCATCCCGAACAGCGTCAGTTCACTCAGTGTCTCGCCGCCGTTGCCACCGACAATAAACCCCAGCAGCCCACCCAGCAGGATCAGTCCGCCGCCAAGTCCGAGCAGGATGCGCCGCCCCAATCCACTGACGCCCGGTGCCGAGTCCTCGCTCATACCCGCTGTAGGCGGCCCGCGGTGGAGAGCCTTTCCGTTTCGCCCCTGCTTATATGTTCGCTGGCGACACGCATACGGTATGACCGACCCACTGATCGACCGGGGCCGCGACGCGTTGGACTCGGCCCACGTTCCCTACTCCGAATATCGAGTCGGCGCAGCGTTGCGGACCGCCGACGGCAGCGTCTTCGTCGGCTGCAACATCGAGAACGCCAACTACTCCAACAGCCTCCACGCCGAGGAGGTCGCCGTCGCCGAGGCCGTCAAAACCGGCCACACGGAATTCGAACGCCTCGCCGTCACCTCCGCCGCCCGCGACGGAGTCACACCCTGTGGAATGTGTCGACAGACCCTCGCGGAGTTCGCTGGCGACGACCTCGAAATCGTCTGTGATCGCGGCGAACGGGTCGACACCTACACGCTGGGAGAACTGCTGCCGAATACCATCTCCCAAGGGACGCTCGATGCCGCCAGCCAGCAGGGAGCCGACCGATGACGACGCCCTCGGATGGAGACGAGTCGGCCGAACCTACAGATGACCGAGACGACACCGAAGTCCCCGATAGCGAGGACCCCAACGCCGACCGCCAGTACCACCTCGAAGTCACGAGCGACGATGTCGCCGACAGCGTGCTGTTGCCGGGGAACCCCGACCGCATCGAGACGATCACCGATCTGTGGGATTCGTCCAGGACGGTCGCCAGCCACCGCGAGTATCGCACGGCGACCGGTCGCTACGACGGGACGCCGATCTCGGCGACGTCGACGGGGATCGGCGGCCCCTCGGCGGCGATCGCGCTCGAAGAACTCGCCCGCGCGGGGTCGGAGACGTTCATCCGGGTGGGCTCCTGTGGGGCAATCCAACCCGAGATTTCGGTCGGCGATCTGGTCATCACCTCCGGGGCGGTCCGCCAGGAGGGCACCAGCGAGGAGTATATAAACAAAGACTACCCGGCGGTCGCCGACCACGAAGTCGTCTCGGCGCTAATCGCCGCCGCCGAGCGGTTAGGATATGACTACCACGTCGGCCTCACCATGAGCGCCGACAGTTTCTACGCGGGCCAGGGCCGACCTGGCTTCGACGGCTACGAGGCTCCCGGCAGCGACGACCTCGTCGAGACCCTGCGGAACGCCAATGTCAAGAATATCGAGATGGAGGCTGCCACCGTCCTGACGCTGGCGTCGATCTACGATCTACGGGCCGGAGCCGTCTGTGCGGTGTACGCCAACCGCCAGACTGGCGAGTTCCGAACCGAGGGCGACGCGCGGGCCGCCGAGACCGCGAGCCTCGCGGTCGACCTGTTGGCCCGGATGGATCAGCGCAAGCGTGAGTCGGGTGTGAGCCAGTGGCACGCGGGTCTCTCACTCGATTGAGAGAATCAGTGGTCTGTGGGCCTCTAATGACCACAAACCGCATTTTTGTTCGTAGGTTTTGCGGAGCGCAGTCGGCCGCTGTTTCAAAGCCGATTTATTCGATGCCGTCGCACATCTACACATGACAGATCAGGTTGTCGTCGTCGGTGCGGGCTATGCGGGCGCTGGCACGGTCCAATCGTTCGAAGACGAGATCGAGGCGGGAGAGGCCGAACTCACGTGGATTTCGGAACACGACTACCACCTCATTCTCCACGAGACCCACCGCGTGATTCGTGATCCGCAGGTCGAATCGAAGGTCACGATTCCGGTCGACGAGATCAAATCCCCGGAGACGAACTTCATCCGGGACCGCGTCACCGGCGTCGACACCGACGAGCGGACGATCGAACTCCGAGACGGCGACGCTGTCGAGTACGACTACCTGCTGGTCGGCGTCGGCAGCTCGACTGCCTTCTTCGGCATCGACGGGCTCGCCGAGTACTCCCATACGATGAAGAGTCTGGACGACGCCCGCGGCATCCACGAGGCCATCCGGACCGCCGGCGAGGAGGCGACTCAAAGCGAGCCAGCCCAAGTCATCGTCGGCGGGGCCGGACTCTCGGGCATCCAGGTCGCCGGTGAGATCGCCGAATACCGTGATCTTCACCGCGCACCGCTCGACATCAAGCTCGTTGAGGGTCTCGACGAGATCTTCCCCGGCAACGATCCCGAGATCCAGGGCGCACTCAAAAAGCGCCTCCTCGGATCGGGACGTCGAGATCCTCACCGGCGACTTCATCTCGGAAGTCGACGAGGAAACCATCTCCCTCGGCGAGGAGAGCGAACTCGACTACGACGTGCTCGTCTGGACCGGCGGCATCACCGGCCGCGAGGAGATCGCCGAGACCGATCTCGACAAGGACGAACGGTCGAACCGTGTTTTTCTCCGAGTCGGACTTCCAGACCAGCGACGAGCGCGTCTTCGCCATCGGTGACGCCGCCCTGGTCGATCAGGGCAACGACGATGTCGCGCCGCCGACCGCACAGGCAGCCTGGATGGCCGCCGAGGCCGCCGGCGAAAACCTCGCTCGCGCCGTCCGTGGCGCGCCGCTGAAATCCTGGAAACACACGGACAAAGGAACGGTCATCTCGGTCGGCGAGGAGGCCGTCGCCCACGATGTCAAGGGGATTCCGGTCAACACCTTCGGCGGCCCGGCCGCCAAAGCACTCAAAAAGGGGATCGCCTGCCGCTGGATCTCGGATATCACCTCGCTCAAACGCGCCGCGAAGGCGTGGAGCGATATGTGAGGTAGGTCGGGACTAATTTTACTCGCCAGTTGCTGTTCGATCGCTGTAACTCTACTGTAGCGGGAACCGAAACAGAACGCCGGAAACGACCCGGTTAGTGGGCCGGATCTTCGGCGGGCGCGAGCATATCGTCGATCTGCAGGATGAGGATGTTGTTCGTGTCGTCTTTGGCATCCAGCGTCCCCGTGATGCGGAGCTTCGACAGCGGCGTCGGGCCGACGATCACTTCGTCGCCCTCGTGGAAGTCACGAACCGACCCCTGCAGATGGATCTCCGCGCGGCAGAGTTCGGGATGGTGAACGCTCGAGAGATCGATGCTCTCGACGTTCGCGGTCTCGACGGTTTTCGTCGTTGTGGAACAGCGGCACTGACGCCGCGTCGTCCATCTCGTCGACGTCGAGGGCCTCGTAGGCGTTGGCAGTCGGCTTATACCCGCCTTTGGGGCCGGGCACACCCTCGACCAGCTGGAGGGCCTTGAGGCTCTGCATCTGGTTGCGGATCGTGCCGGGGTTGCGGTTGACTTCTTCGGCGATGTCTTCACCTTTGACCGCGTCTTCGGTCTGTCGGTGGAGGTTCGTGAGCGCAGTCAAAATCGTTTTTTGGCTCGGTGTGAGCTCGATCGATGACATACGACCCGTTTGGAGCGGATCGTTCATAAATCCGATGGAAAACTAGTAACAATTCAGTGTGACCAACGCGTTCGTTATGTCTTGTGCTCACCATTACGGAGCGATCTAGTGACTCTCGGTGTCGACTCACACGTCTCATACGTGAGGGATTGATCGTGGCGATGCCAACCCCGAGTCGCTCCCACACTGCTAAGTGGCTTCCATGGAACCTGTGAGCATGGCACAGGCAGTGCGACTCATCGGTGCGCCGACCGACTACGGGGCGAACAGACGGGGCGTCGACATGGGGCCGTCGGCGATCCGGTATGCCGGACTCGCCGACCAGCTCCGAGCCGCCGGTGTCGAGCCGATTGAGGCGGGTGACATCCGGGCTCCGTATGCCGAGGAGTGCGATCCCGAGACGCGGTCGCTCCGCACCGGCACGGCGAAGTTCCTCGAGGAGACGAAAGCCGTCTGCACCCAGCTGGCCGAAACAGTCGAATCGGCACTTGCGGCGGGTGAAATCCCCGTGGTACTCGGCGGTGACCACTCGGTTGCGATCGGCTCAGTCTCCGGTTCGGCGGCCGCCAGCCCGATCGGTGCGATCTGGTTCGACGCCCACGCGGATCTCAACACACCGTCGACCTCGCCGTCGGGCAACATCCACGGAATGCCGCTGGCGGCGCTCCTCGGCATCGGGGAGTTCGCCGACCAAGAGTGGGCGACCGCACCGAATCTCCAGGAGGGAAATATCGCCCTCGTGGGGCTTCGGAGCGCCGACGAGGCCGAACGGGCGCTGCTCGACGAGCGAGAACTGACGGTCTTCACCATGTCCGATATCGACCGCCGGGGGATCACGGCCGTCGTCGACGACGCCCTTGCGGTGGCCACCGACGGCGTCGATGAAATCCACGTGAGCCTCGATCTCGACTGGCTCGATCCGACTGAGGCCCCCGGCGTCGGGACCCCGGTCCGCGGCGGCGTCACCTATCGGGAGGCCCACGCGGCGATGGAGCAGGTCGCCGCGAGATCGGCGGTCCGGTCGCTGGATCTCGTCGAGGTGAATCCAACATTGGATCGGTCGAACGAAACCGCCGAGTTGGCGACCGAACTCGCCGCCAGTGCACTCGGCAAACGCATCTTGTGAGTGATTTCACTGCCGACCACGGCAGTAGTCACCGGCTATCGGACCGGTAGTCTGTCGACTAACTCCGCGCCACGGGTGAACATTCCACCGCGGCCCTTGCCCTCCGTGATGTTTCGGAAGACGGCCTCGGGATCCTTGTTCCAGACCCACTGCCAGCGTGTCCGGGCCAGCAGTGCGAGCTTCCGGGCGGTGGTGAGCTGCGGCGTCTCCGAGAGCACGTCGTACTCTCGGTTGCGGATGAGGCGGTGGTGGTCGGCGTACAGGACGGCCGCAAGCAGGACCGCGAGCTGGCAGTCGTCGGGGAGATACTTGATGCCAGCGACGCCCTCGGCATACAGCTGTTCGGCGCGGTTGAGTTCGTCCTGCATGGCTGCGGCAACCGTGGCGTCCATCTCGAAGGCTTTCAGCTGGTCGTTGGTGACGCCATGACGGTCGAGCGTCGACTGCGGGAGGTAGATGCGGTCGCGCTCGACGATGTCCTCGCGCACGTCACGGAGGAAATTGGTGAGCTGGAAGGCTTCACCGAGCGCGGTCGCGTGGGGGAGCGCCTGCTCGGGGTTGTCGGGCGCCATGACAGCGGTCATCATCCGCCCGACAGCGGAGGCAGAGCCGTCCATGTAGGCTTCGAGCTCGTCGTACGTTTCGTAGCGGTCGGTGTCGATATCCGAGGCCATCGCGTCGACGAACGTATTGACGTCCTCGGGGTCGATCTCGTAGGTCTCGCGGAGTTCCGCGAACGCCGACAGGACCGGATCGTCGGTGTCGATCTCGCCGAGTGCGGCGGCCCGTATCCGTTCGAGTTCGTCCCGCTGTTGTCCTGGTGAAGTATCGCCCGCGTCGTCGACCACCTCGTCGGCGACACGAAAGAAGGCATACAACACGTAGGTCGCCTCTCGCATCCGCTGTGGCAACAGCCGCGTGGCGATGTGGAAGGTCTTACCGGTCTGCTGTTGGATTGCCTTGCTCCGGGCGATCTGTGTGTCTTCTACCATAGCTCTCCAGGAGCCATCGGTCGTCTCGTCGGCCGGTTCCGGCGGCACAGCATATACGCCTGCATACGGACGCAATCAACATAACAGTTCGTACACAGAGTGATTGTAACTGATATTCGGCTGGATTCGCCGAGCTCAGTAGAAGGTGTCCGAACAGTCGTAGACCACGCCGTGGGTCGGACAGATGTACTTGCAGTGGCGGTGGGTCATCGACGCCCCACAGAGCGGACAGGGTCGACCCGGCGGTTCCTCGGCGTCGTCCATACGACGACCTACAGCATGATAACCCATTACTGTTCCCGTTTCGGGGCCGCCCACAGCGGGTAGGCACCGACTACCGGTCGACGACGCAGGGAACGTAGATTCCAGTCGAGGGACGAAGTAGGCCAGCGTCGAACCGTTTGGCCCGTAGGATCGCCACGCCGAACAGCGTTGCGACGCCGACCGGCAGCCAGTTGCCGAACCACGCGTTGATACCCCCCCAGAGGATCACGAAGCTCACCAGATCGTCCAGCATGAACCCACAGTTGGCCAGTCGGGTTTCGAGGACCGCCCGGTCGATCGTCCAGTCAAGCACACCGACCGAGACGGCTGCGCTCAATACCCAGCCTGCGTAGTTCGATAGCGGCACGCCGTAGAAGACGCCGCCGTCCAGATACGCCCAAAAGCCGAGCGAAACCGCGGCCGGATCGAGCACCACATCCATCGCTACGACCGCCGGAATCACGACTGTCAGCCGGAACAGTCGGGAGGCCGCCCGCTCGCCGAGCAACAACAGCGAGAGCACGTAGGTGTTGAGGACGATCGGGAGGAAAAAAACGGGCAGCGCTGCCGGAATATCACCGATCATCGGCCCGAGACTGATCCCGTACTCGAAGGCACCATAGGGCCAGCCGGTCGAGACACCGACGTGCTCGATCAGGTAGGTATAGCCTACTAACAAACCGAGCCCACCCACCGCCCGCCGATCGAGCGCTGGAATCACACCGACGATCAGCGGCGCAGCCATCACAACCGTTCCGAACAGTATCATCGGCGCGTTGAACCGCAGCGGCGCGGGAATGAACGACCATCCCTCGGCACTGCCGAGGAGCATGATCGCGCCGATCAGCGGAAAGAAGACGGCGATGGTAAACCGGTTGCCGTCGACGAGGGCATCGAGCCACGCCTCGGTCTCTCGGCGGGTTCGTGGGAGTCCCGACACCACGGCCGACAGCCCGTCGGCCTCCTGGATTCGCGGTTCGGCGCGCGACTCACCCTCGGCGACTGATTCGCTCACGGCAGCACCTCCCAGACGGGGACGATTTCCCAGAGCGCACCGAGGGTGATGAGCGTGCCGACCGCAGTGTTGAGCGCCGGAAACCACCAGTAGGCTCTCTCTACTGCGACCGACGACTGACTGACCCACACGACGAAGACGGGGTAGACCGCAAGGAGCGCGCCGAGTCGAAGGCCGACCAGTCCGAAAGCCAGGGCGGCGGCCACCCAGCAGGAAGCGACGTAGCCGTAGGTCCGGCGCTCACCTAGCGCGGTCGCGGTTGTCCGAATCCCGGCGGTGCGGTCCGGTTCGATGTCCGGAATCGCCGAGAAGGTGTGCATCCCCATCGTCCAGAGCCACGCCCCAGCGACCGCAAGGAGCGGTGGCTGTGTGCCAGCGACTACGACGTAGGCGGCGATCCCTGGCAGAATATACAGGCCGTTCGAGACCGAGTCCAGGAACGGCGTCGTTTTGAATCGGAGTGGCGGGGCGCTGTATTCGATGGCGAGAAACAGAAAGCCGACGAGCCACGGCCACGCCGCCGGTGGCGTGAGGCCGAGGAGTCCACCACCGAGGAGCCCACAAAGCACCACCGCCGCTGTCACCAGACGGTCGCCCTGCCAGCGGACCTCTTTGTCGTCTTTTTTTGGGTTTTCGGTGTCGATCTCGGCGTCGAAGATGTCGTTGACCCCGTACAACAGGACATTTGCGGGAAGCAAAAAGTAGGCGAACAGGACGACGGCAGTCGGCAGAAACAGCTCCGCTACGCTGCTGGCTCCGACTGCGACGCCGACCACAATCGGGCCAGCGAGGTAGAACCAAAAGCGCGGTCGCGAGAGTACCAACAGGTAGACGAGTCGGTCGACCAGCCCGCCACTGTTGGAGTCGTCGGTCACAGTCGACATCACTCCGCAACAGCGTCGGCAGTTAGCTGGCCACTAATCAGACACATCGGCACACCGATACCTGGTGTGGTGTACGATCCGGTAAAGTAGAGCCCGTCTACCTCGTCGGACTTCCGCGAGGGGCGGAACAGCGAGGTCTGGCTGAGGGTGTGGGCCATTCCCAGCGCCGTCCCCTGCATCGAGTTGTAGCGGTCGGCGAAATCGTCGACACAAAACATCTCTTCGGTGACGATCCGGTCGCGGAGGTCGACGCCGGTGTTGTCGGCGATATCGTCGAGGACGAGACCGCGGTAGGTCTCGCGTAACTCGGGGCTGTCGTCGAGTCCGGCCGCGATCGGGACGAGCGCAAAGAGGTTGCTGTGGCCCTCGGGGGCGACCGAGTCGTCGGTCTCCGAGGGGACACAGAGGTAGTAGGCCGGGTCGTCGGGCCACGCCGGGTCGTCGAAGATGGTCTCGAAGTGGTCGCTCCAGTCGGTCGGGAGCACGAGAGAGTGGTGGGCCAGTTCGTCGACGTCGCCCTCGACACCCAGATATAGCAGGAACGCCGATGGGGCGTAGGTTCTCGACTCCCAGTAGTCCGCGCTGTATTGGCGTTTTTCCGGCGGGAGTAGCTCCTGTTCGGTGTGGGCGTAGTCGGCGTTCGAGACCACCCGATCCGCGAGGTATTCCTCGCCGCCCTTGGTTCGCACAGCGAAGGCTCCCTTGCGGCCCGCGATTTCGGTCACCGGCTGGTCGGTGACGAAGTCGACGCCCAGCTCTTCGGCCAATTCAACGATACCGTCGACCACACTCCCCATCCCGCCGTCGGGGTAGTAGACGCCCATATTGAAGTCGACGTGGCTCATCAGGTTGTAGAGCGCCGGGGTGTTGGTGGGCGCGCCGCCGAGGAAGACCAGGGTGTACTGCATGATCTGCTGGAGTTTCGGGTGCTCGAAGTAGCCCTCGACGTGGCCCTGCATCTTGCCGAGCAGGGAGAGTCCCCACGAGTAGCGCAGCACGTCGAGGTCCATGTAGTCCCGCAGGCGGGGGCGGTCGGTGTAGACGAAGTGTTCCATCCCGACCTCGTAGGTGTACTGGGATTTGTCGAGGTAGTTCGAGAGGGCCTCGCCAGCGCCGGGTTCGTAGGACTCGAACAGCTCCTTGTTGGCCTCGACATCGGGGAGCAAGTCGACCTGGTCGCCGTCCTTGAAGAAGATCCGATAGTGGGGGTCGAGCTGCGAAAGCGAATAGTAGTCCTCGGGGCGCTTGCCGAAGTGACCGAAGAACCGCTCGAAGACGTCGGGCATCAGGTACCACGAGGGCCCCATATCGAAGGTAAAGCCGTCGCGTTCAAGTCGGCTCGCACGGCCACCCAACTGCTCGTTTTTCTCGACGACCGTCACGTCTGCCCCCGCGTCGGCGAGATAGCAGGCCGTCGACAACCCACCAAATCCACTGCCGATGACGACGATCTTTTCGCCGTCGACCGCCGAGAGGTCGCCGTCGTATCGGCCTTCGTTGCCGCCAGTGTCTGGTCGTTGTCCTCGGTTCGAGACGGTGGCCATTTATACGTCAAATAGGACAGACATACGTATAAAAGAACGGACTTCGAACCCACCAGCACGCCGTAGCTTTAGGGTCGATCCGGCCGATGGTACCCCATGGACGACCAGACAGCAGTCATCACTGGCGGCACCCGTGGCATCGGTCGCGCTGTCGCCGAGGCGTTCGCCGCCGCAGGCGCACAAGTGGTACTCTGTGGCCGTGATCTCGCAGGCGTCGACCGGACGGTCAACCGACTCAACAAGTTGACCGGCTCCGAGCGGGTGTCGGGGATTCGGGCCGACGTGCGCGACGCAAGTGACGTCGCCGCGTTGGTCGATCATACCGTCGACCGCGGCGGTGAGATCGACGTGCTGGTCCCCAACGCGGCGGTCAACCACGGCACGCCCGGCGAGATGCCGCTCCAGGAGGAGTCCGACGGCGTCTATCACGACACGATGGAGACGAACGTCAGAGGTGTGTTCACAACAGTCAAGAAAGCAGTGCCGTATCTCGCGCCGAGTGCCCGCGTTCTGATACCCTCTGGGAGCGTTGCTCGGAAAGCCAAACCCGGCATGGGCGTGTATGCCGTCTCGAAGGCTGGCGCGGAGGCACTGGCCCGCGGCTTCGCGGCCGATCTCGATCAGTCCGTCTGCGTCGTCGACCCCGGGCTCGTCGCCACCGATCTCACTGGCATTGAAAAGGCCCGCGACCCGAGCGATATCGCGCCGATGTACCAGTGGGTCGCTACCGAGGCCGACCCCGATGAGATCGACGGCGAGATCATCGACTTGAAAACGTGGAAACGGTCGACGCGGTAGCCACCCGACCTTTTTTCGCCTCGGGTTCGCCTGCGGCGAACCGCTCGGCGCAAAAACGTCCTCAGAAGTCTTCGACTTCTGATGGGCTGCGGTAGAGCTTCGCTCTACCGAACCTCGGCGAAAAAGACGGACGGCTCGGCCTCCGGCCCGCCGTCCGGGAACCGCGCTCGCTCCACTCGCGCGGATG
>Ga0065697_1000961_pt1 | contig 18158 bp, 12 predicted proteins | sample AntLakMe24m_08um_FD_59086 | JGI IMG/M metagenome (GOLD analysis project Ga0065697, IMG submission 59086) | Hypersaline microbial communities from Antarctic Deep Lake - 24m 0.8um v2 (version 3) | ecosystem: Environmental > Aquatic > Non-marine Saline and Alkaline > Hypersaline | place: Deep Lake... | reverse complement strand
CTCGGTCACCCGGTTGACCGCGCAGCCGACGAGCCCGGCGTCGAGCTCGCGGGCGAGCGCCCGAGTTCGGATCGCGTCGGCCAGTGCGAACGCCCGCGGCGACACGACGAGCAGACAGGCGTCAGCGACCGCGAGCGGCACCCCGGCGTCCGCGCGCCGCCCCGCCGGACAGTCGAGGACGACGGTACCGCGCTCCCGCTCGATCGCCGCCACCGCGGATTCGAGCCGCCGGAGATCGGCCGCCCGCGCGCCGGCGAGGGTCCGACCGCAGGGGACGATATCGACCGGACCGGCGCGCAGCGCCTCGATCGAATCGGCCTCACCGGCGAGCACGTCGTGGAGGTCTGGACCGCGGCCGCCGGGCAGGTCCGCCATGCCGAGGTCGGCGTCGACGACGACCGCGTCGAGCGCGGCGGCGACATTGTACGCGAGCGTCGTCTTCCCGACGCCGCCCTTCCCGCCGGCGACCGCGAGGATCACGCCAGTCGCTCCAGCGCCTCGATCGGCGCGTCGGTCCCTTCCGCGCGCGCCGAAAGCGTCGACGCACGCTCGCTCAGCTCTCGGAGTCGCTCCGCGTCCGCGGCGACGCGATCGTCGAGCCCGGAGAGTGCTCCGACGCCATCGGTTTCCGCAACCACTTCCGTCGCCGTCGCCAGATCGGCCTCGGTCAGCCGCTCCGCCCGGTCGATCCGTGCCTCGACCGCGTCCAGTCGTGATTCGATCGCGTCGAACCACGCCTCCGTCGTCCCGACCGACGGCGGTGCGGAGCCGGCGAGATCTCCATCAGATTTGTCGGGGGCTGCCACTCTACCAGCGTCTGACTCTCTGCCAGCGTCGACGGTGGGTCCGGTCGAATTCACCGAGCCCGCGTCGGCGGTGGGGTCCGAACCGCCTGCACTGCCTGTCCCACCCGCTCCACCCACCTCGCCCGCACCGCCCGCGACCGCGGCGCTCGGCGGCCGGTGGTCACCGAGCTCTCGGAGGGCGACGGCTGTCGCCGACTCGACCGTTTCAGCTCCCTCGCTCGGGTTCGTCTCTCCCGACTGCTCCGTCGGGTCGACCGCCGCCACCTCGGTCACTTCGACCGGTGGATCGGCCGGCGGGGCGCTGGCCGCAAAGCCGAACGCCCGCCGTTCGCCGGGGTCGAGACGCAACGTCACGCCCGACTCGTCCCACCCGGTCTCCGGGATACCGCCCCGGCGGGGCGGGAGTACGGGAGCGTCGAGCCGGCTCTCGATCCGAACGCGCCGCGGGACGGCGTCGTCGTTGCGCACGCGACACCGTACCAGCGACACGTTCCCTTCCCGGTCGACATCCCACGCGAGGTCCATAGGCGGGGTGCCGCGGTATCGCATTTAAACTGCGGGACGGTGAGCGTGTGAATCGACGGGAGAACCGTTTATTGTCCGCGGGATCGTCTGTCCCGTATGAACGAGCCGGCGGTGTTCGGCCACGTGGTGACCGCGCTCAACGAGCGGAACTACGAACCGCTGGTCCACGTCCCCGAAGCACACAGCGACGCGTACGCGGACGTGCTCGATCGCTGTCGCCGCCACGAGATCACGATCCGCGGGCGGTACCCCGACGTGCTTGGCTTCACCGACGCGAACCGCGTGTTCGCGATTGAGGTAAAGGGATCCTCGAACCTCCTTCGGGGCATCGGACAGGCGCTGACCTATCAGCAGGGGGCACACGCGTCGTATCTCGCCGGCCACGGCGATGCCGTGAGACCACACGCCGACCTACTCCACTCGAAGGGCGTCGGCGTCATCGGCGTCGAGGAGGACGGCGCGACCGCGTGGCGCTCGCCGCCGAGCGCGGAATCCACCGCGGAGGTCACGGACATCGAGGGGCAGCTGTCGCTCCGGCTCCGCGGGAACGAGTTCGGCGGCGACATCACGACGCTGAGCCTCGCACAGCCGCTCAACTACTTCGCGCCGGTCGTCGCACTCGACCGGTACGGGCCCCTCGCGCGCGACGAACTCGTCGACGCGATCGCCGACGAGTACAGCTTCGGGGCCGGCGACGAGACCATCGCGAGCGCGCGCACTCTCGGACTACTCTCTGTGGGATCGCCGCACGAACTAACCGCACAGGGAGAATTAGCCGCGACGGTCCTCCGCGGCTACGGGATCGAGGAACTCGACGACCTGCGTCTAACGAAAGAGGACGTGGCCCGGCGCACCGTCGTCGAGGTCCACCCGCCGCTCGCGGTCCTCCTCCGGAACTCGTTCGTCAGGCACCCCGAGTTCGGTCTGCTACTCGACGCGCTCCGGAAGGAGGGGCCGCGTGTCCACTTCCTCGATCTCGTCGAGCGGCTGGTTCGCGAGTACCCGAACGTCTTCTTGAGCGCGTTCTGTACGACCCGCGGCGCGGCCCGCGCCCGAGAGCTGATCGAGCGCGGCGAGACTGCCCGGCTCTATCGGGACCGGGGCGTCTGGACCGACGTAATCCGAACCAACGTCCTGTTCAACTTCGTCCAGCAGCTGAAACACGTCGGCGTCCTCGCACCCGAGACGCGCAGCCACAGCGGCGCGATCGCCGAGTATGATCCCGATACGAAGCCGTGGATCGTCGCGGACACGGAGTGAGTCGCGGTTTCGAAGAGCGGACGAGTAACGGGGGGACGGAACGGCGGTGAGAACATCCGGATAGCCGATCGATCGCTGTCTCAGGGTGCCTATTGACGGGTCAGGAGGTCTCGTCGATCAACTCGAATTCCAGATCGCACGGACGGAACGGGGGTGATCTAACGTGACTACTTGGAGGGGGAGGTGGGTGCGTCCGGCAAGACGATAGAGCGGGAGGCACTGCGTAGCAGGTCGTTACAGCGTCGAAATGAGCAGTCAGTTGGATCCAAGAGCGGAAATTCGGGATTCAAGCTCTGTCTGGAACTCGTCCATCGTATCCACTCCCCACTCGATCAGATGGCTCCGCTGGTCAGCCGACAGTTCGGTGATCGTCCCGTCGAGATCCTTCGGCCGTTTAATTCGGGAGGCCTATTTCTGTTGAAATCCTCAATTGGTGATCTGTTCTTGGGCTCGTGCTGAATACAGAGCGCGTATTTCGCACGCCACTATTGTCTCCACTGAAACGTTCAACAGAGCCACCGAAGCCTGTTCCAGCAAAGTGGCCACTTGACGCCGTGTCTCCCGACACACGTGACTACAACGCTTTCTTGATGCAATGGCTGGCGACCGCGTACAGTTCCCTGAAGACGACGGCGGCGCACGCACCAAGTGATCCAAGTGCGGTTGCAGTCATAACTCCGGGTACGAGGAAACCGGGATCGGCGACATAGTCAGGACTAGCAGCGATGAACGCGATTGCGGTGGTGTGCCCAAGGAAGACCACAGCGTTGCTGAGCCACGCGAGTACAATCCCGCGCCAGTACAAATAGACGAGCGCCGCAATCGGGGCGCCGAACACGCTGTATGAAAAGGGCTGGTAGGTTGGATATGCGGCGTACAACCAGAACGTGAACGGGACCGAGAGAACGGCGACAATAACGATGACGGCGAGCGCCCTGTAGCGGTCCTCCGACGAGCCGAAGAAGCGTTCCAGCAGTGAACGTTCACCTGGCGGCCTCCAACGTCGGAACACAGACCCAACAACGACTACGACAGCGCCGACAGCGAGGCCGAGGCCGACGAGGGTCGGAAGTGCGTCACCGAGGAAAGTGGCTTCTTTAATATCCGACCACGGGCCGAATGTCGCGCGCGCAAGTGCCGATGCGACCGGCGGGACGGGCGCCATCGCGAGCGTGTACAGTACGGCACCACCGTGATAGTGGACGACAGCAGCGAGCGCCGCTGCGGGCATGTACAAGATGGGGCCAGCGTAAGCATGGCCGATGTCACTAAGCTGTGGAGAGACGACGCCGACAGCTCCAACTCTGTAGTCTACCCCATAAGCCGCATTCGACCGCCAATATGCGGCGTAGACGAGGAACAAGAGGACGAACACGACAGCGATGGTGCCGGCAAGACGGCGGCGTGCGTCAGGGTTGCCGAGGAGGGCACGCAGAATATCCATTACGTGTCAGAGTATGTGGGTCGAATAAAACGGTTGTCCTGCCCGTTGGGTATGCTGTCTCTATCCTCCGCATCTGACAGTTTTCAGAAGCCGTGCAAGAGTTAGAGCATGAGTCCAGTACGGTACCTCCATTATATTACGCCGAAATCAGTAAACAAACCGCTCGGTAGCCCGATATCGCCACGATCCATCTCAGAAAGCTTATTCGAGATCCGGGGGAATAGCAACCGACCCCATGCCCTCCTCGTTTATTCGAGCCAAGCCCCTCCAAGCCCTCAAGCTCACCGCTGTTATCGGTTCCCTTGCACTCGGTGTTGCCAGCTTCGCCGGGGTTCTGCCAGGACAGAATCTAACCGGCCTGCTGTCCCTCGCATTCTTTCCCATGATCCTCGCTGTCGTAGTCAGTGCTGAGGCGCTGCTTGCGGGATATCGACTTGTACGAGCTGACGATCCGGCTGCTCGGCTGACGGCTCAACGCGGGTACACCGCGATTCGCGTGATTGAGTTGGTCGTGACCGTCGCCGCACCCGGGATATTCTACGCCCTCATCGTTCGGATCGGCGGCGAGGTTCCCGGTCCGGGCGCTATCGGACTGCTGTTCATCGGGATCGGCCTCGGTCTGCTGGCCTACGGCGCGGTATTACTGCGGACGCTCGTCGAGTATTACTATCACCGGCAGCGTACTTCCGTGTCGAGAACCGATGAACGCGGCGGAGATCTTGCGGAATAAGCCGGTAGGTCACTCGTAGTGAGAACAGTTGAGGGAAATCACTGAACAAACCGCGTACCAGGTATCCGGCGACTGAGCAGCTCTAAGGACCTGTAAGTTGTCGGTTCACTCGCTAGAGTCGGATTCGTTGGTAGCCGTCGATTCGACCGGGAAAACCTGCGTGTCAGGTGCGTTGAGTGGGCTATCCGAGCCGGTAAGCCACGCGGTGAGGTAGACGACGCAGGCTGCGATGACAGCAAGTGGGAAGTTGGAGCGTAGAAAACGCCGTAAATGAGTGTGATGATGATCGTTACGCGAGTGACCGTCTGCCGGTTGGCGTCTCCGTAGTATGCGAATACTGCGACGACGAAGGACGCGAACGCGACGCCCGTGCCGAGGAGGGGTCGAGACGCGATAATCCAAGAGTACAGGAGTGTACCGATGCCGAACAGGACAAACGCTGCTACTATGTGGACGCGTTTTAGGGAGGGCATACGGCTGACGTGTTTCAATTACGTACTTAAGAAACACGTGTTCTCAATTGGAGATAGACTGAATACATCACTGCGGTACTCACTACGCAATATTCAGTGATCGGCCATTTCACATAGTATTATGTCTGAAAATAGTTTCAACAGAGCCATTCTCTATTCAATAGTCGAATCTTGATGGAATTCGGGCATTCTCTCAGGTCACCCAAGAGGAGTGAGTCAATCGGCGATTGATTTTTCTCTCCCTACACCAGGTTTGGATGTACGCGAACCCCACCGATGGACCAGCGGACGATCACCTATCGAACGAAAGCACGCGCCTCGCACTATTACGGCGTCTACCCCGACGCTGTCATGCGATTAGAACGATACGGGCGCGACGGGATCCTCGCGAGTGAGCGGAGCGAACGAGCGAGGGTCAGTCGCGCCCGTGACTGAACGAAGTGAAGGAACGGGCGCGACGGGATTTGAACCCGCGGCATCTTGGTCCGGAACCAAGTGCTCTGTCCGCTGAGCTACGCGCCCTCACGACCGGGTATCCGCGGCGAGCGTTTAACGCTTCTGACTGCGGTCGTCCGGATCGCCTCCCGCTCCCCGACGATCCGCCTCGTTCAAGGGCGGACTCCACTGGAAACGGCCCTCCGCATCGCCTTCGACGACCCCGCCGTCAGTACGCGCGTCTTCGGCGGTGCGCTCGACGCTGTCAGGAGTCCCAGTCCCGCCATCACTCCCGGATCCCAACCCACCGACCAGCCGACCGGTCCACAGCAGGTCGGGTCGGCGCTCGACGACGGCAGCCCAGACGATGAGCGCCGGCGGCAACACCACGAGCGAGGCGACGTACGCGAGCGAAATGCTCGCGGCGGTCAGGAGGCCGAACTGGCCGAGGATCGGGGTGATTGCGAGCACGAGCACGCCCGTGCCGAGCGCGGTGGTCGCCATCGTACCGGTGAGCGCACCGCCGGTTCCTCGGAGGGTGGTCTCGACCGCGGCGTCGGCGTCGCCGAGTTCGACGTACTCGTCGTGGAAGCGGTGAGCGACGTGAACCGTGTAGTCGACCCCGAGCCCGATGGTGATGGAGAGGATCGTCGCCGTAAGCGCATTGAAGGGGATCCCGGCCAGCCGCATCGTCGCGGTGAGTGTCGCGACGGTGACGGCCACGGGCAGGAGCGTGACGAGCCCGAGCGCGGGGCTTCCGAGGAACAGCCGGAAGAGGACGATCAGGAGCAGCGCCGAGAGCCCGAGCGCGGCCGACAGCGAGACGATCGCCGAACTGAAGATCGTCTCGCTCACCGCCTGAAAGACGACGATCTGGCCGGTGGCGGTGGCGTCGCCGCGGTAGCGGTCGGCCACCTCGCGGGCGTCCGCGGTGATCGCGGCGTCGGAGGCGTCTGACTCCACGTCGTACACCACGCGCGTGGACCGGCTGTCGTCCGCGAGGTACTCGCCGGTGAAGTCCGCGTATCCCGAGTCGCGCAACTCGCCGTAGATCCGGTCGAGGTTCCGGTTCGGCGGGCCGTCGTCAAGCGCCGACTCGTCGACGAGCTGTCCGAACTCTGGATCCTCATCAGCGTAGCCGTCGATCGCGTCGGTCACGCCGGTGGCGCTGGCGCGGCCGTCGGTCTCGACGAACGTGTCGGGCGGGTCGCGCTCCGCCCGGTCGAGGCTCCGGAGGGCGGCGTCGCTGGTCATCCGCCGCTCCACGTAGACGGTCACGGTGTCGTCCTCGCTCGTGGCGAAGTTGTCGGACAGGAAGTTGATCGTCTCGGTCGCGGTGTACTCGCCGGGCTGCATCGGGCCGGGGAAGTAGTCGACGTAGCCGGGCTGCTCACTCGGGGGGAGGAAGTCGTCGTCGTCGAACGTGGTGTCGACGCCCGCGCCGTACCCGGCCGCGCCGGCGGTCAGGAGGAGAACGACGACGAGGAAGACGGCGGGGGCCGGACGAGAGATCGCGGTCAGCGACGGAAGTAATCGACCGAGCGCCGAGTCCTCGGAGCCAAGCGGGCGGGAGCCGAACTCGGGGAGCGACCGCTCGGCGCGCCAGCGGTCGACGAGGAGCTTCGCCGCCGGCAGAAAGCCGACGAAAATGACGAGGATGAAACAGATGCCGATACCGGCGACGAGCCCGAACTCCTGAAGTGGGCCGAGCGAGCTGGTCAGGTTCGCGAGGAAGCCGATGATCGTCGTCCCCGCGATGATCGAGTACGCGACCGTCAGCTGCCCGAGTGCGTCTCGCATGGCGGCCGTCGGTTCGACCCCCTCCGCGCGCTCCTCGCGGTAGCGGTTCACCGTGTGGATCCCGAAGTCGATCCCGATCGCGAGCAGGAGGACGGGCACCGCGATCAACACGTCGGAGAAGGCGATACCGGCGTAGCCGGTGAACCCGAACGTCCAGACCACGGTCATCAACAGCGCGACGCCGCCCAACACGAAGTCGAACGGGTCGCGGTACGCGTACGCCAACAGCCCCAGGATGACGGCGAGCGCCGCCGGCACGACGATCGCGAGCGAGTCGAAGATCACCTGCGCGAACTCGTTTGTCGACGATGCCGCCCCCGAAGACGGTGACATCGCCGGGCGAACGCTCGGCGATGTCGCGCGCCTCCAACTGGAGCGACTGGGCGTCGGCCGACGCGGGGAACGAGTGGGTGACGACGCCGAGCGCGGCGGAGGCGGTCTGCGACTCCCGGTTGTAGTCGTCCGAGAGCAGCGTGTCGAAGCCGGGGTCCTCGGCGGCCGCGTCGACCGCGTCGTCGATCTCTCCCTCGCTGGCGCGCTCGACCGCGTCGCGCGCGTCGCCGGCGGTCTCGACGTTCTCGTCGAGTTCGGCCGCCACGTCCATCGCCGGGGCGGACACCTCGGTCACCCGGAGGTCGTCACGGTCTTCGAGCCGCTCGGCCGTCTCCAACATCGCGAGCAGTCCGCGCCGGTCGAGCACGTTGCCGTCCCGCTGGATCAGCTGCGTGGTCGGCTCGTCGCCGCCGAACGCGGGCTCGAACTGCTCGTTCACCCGGTCGAGCGCGTCGGCCTCGTCGATCCCCTCGGTGAACTGGTCGCTGCCCGCCTCGGACTCGAGGAGGGCCATCCCGGGCGCGAAAAGCACCGTGACGAGCAGGCAGGCGACGACAACCTGCTTCGGTCGGTCGACGACGCGGTCGGTTATCTCCCGGAAGACGCGCTCTACTCCCGACATCTACCGGTTGCCGCCGAACCGGTCGCGGGCCCGCCGGCGGAACCGCGAGATCGCTCGGCTCACCCGGCCGCGCTTCCAGACCGCCGCGGCGCCGATCGCAAGGGCGCTCAGCAGGGCGACGATTCCGACCGGTGACCGGAGCACGCTGCCACCGTCGTCGGTGGCGACCTCGACGGGGAGCCGGTAGGTGTCCGAGAGCTGCTCGTCGCCCTCGGCGTCGTCGTACCGGAAGTCGACCGCGGCGGAGTACGTCTTCGGCGCGGCCCCGCCGTCAGCGCTTACTTCGAAGCGCAGGGTCGTCTCCTCGCCCGGATCCAGCGACGTGACGAACGCCTCGTCGTCGTCCGAGGAGATCGGCTCGTCCACGAACAGCTTCGCCTGCACGTCCGAGACCGGCTCGGAGCCCGTGTTACGAACGACCACGTCGTACCGGGCGGTCTCACCCGGCGCGATTCCGGTCGCGGCGCCGGCGACGGCGGCGGTTCTGTTGTCGCCCTCGTCAGTCCCGTTACCGTCACTGCCGGTCTCGTTACCGCCCGCACCGTCCTCGTCGACACGCGGTTCGACCGGTGAGACGGCGAAGGTCTCCTGTTCCGGGCGCACATCGACGACGGCGTCGTACGCGTCGGAGACGACCACGTCGTCGTCGAGCCCGCGATAGCGCACGACGAGGTTGAGCGTCCGATTGCCCGGGGTTGCGTCGGTGCGGATCCCGGCGTCGAACGTCGCCGTCGCGGTCTCGCCGACCCCGAGGTCGCCGACGGTCACCCGCGTCTCGCGGGGGACGACGTTCTCGTCGGTCGGAATCGTGTCCGCCCCGACCCCCTCCGGCGCCGGCGCCTCGTTGTCGAAGGCGACGACGGCGTTCTCCACCGGACGCGGGCCGTCGTTGCGGACCGCGACCGTGAACGAGCCGTCCTTGCCGACCTCCAGCGAACTGTTGAGGCCGGTCACGTCGAACGCCTGCCGCGAGAGCGGGGTCACGCCGGTCCGAACCGTTCGGGCGGTAGCGTCCGCACGCTCGGCGTCTCGGTACTCCACGTCGAACTCCAGCGTCGAAGCCCGTGGCGTCGCGTCGGCGGCGGCGTCGAACCGGTAGGTGAAGGTGCGGTTCTCGCCGGGCGCCCAGTCGTCGACGTACGTCTCGGTGGTGCCGGCCTCGGTGGTGAAGGTGAGATCAGGGTCGACCGGGGTCGCCGCCACCGACGCCTCGCGGGCGGTTTCGTTCTGGACGTTTCGCATCGTCACGTCGACGACGCCGGTGTCGCCGGCTTGGACCGCGCCGTCGACGGCGGTGACCGCGAACTGCGCGCGGTCGGTTATCTCGACGTCGACGACCACGGTCTCGGTCTCGACGCGCTCGTCGCGGAGGGTCGCGCCGTTGTCGTCCTCGGCGTTGTAGACGTTCCGGTACTCCAGTCGGATCGGGACCTGGTAGACGCCCGGTTCCGCGTCCTCGTCGGGGACGACGGTGAAGTCGATCGGACCGGTGACGCCCCGAGGCACGTCGCCCACCGTCTGTTCGCCGGTGCGCACGTCGAACGGAACGTCGCGGTTGGTCTCGTCGCCGGAGAGGATCCGCGCGGTGGTCTCGTGGGCGGTCACCACCTCGCTTTCGAGGTCGTCGAACCCCTCCTCGCTCACGTCGCCGCGGTTGTTCAGACTCACCTGCAGCGTCGACTCCTCGCCGGGAACGAACGCCGTCTCGGGCGCGAACGCCTCGATGTCGGGATCGCCGCTGACCGTGTCGTTGGCCGCGACCAGCGCGGTGCCGGCCACTAGCAGACAGCAGACAAGCGCGACGACCGCGATCTTCCGGATACGGCTCATATCGGTTATCCGTGGTAGACCGCGCCGACGTAATACCCTTCGGGAACCTCTAGAAACATCGTATCAGTTTCCAGAAATATATTGCAGATCGGTTGGTAGTCTCAGCTCGGTTTGGGGTGCTAGAATACGGATTCCATTCGAATATCGTCGTATCCATGCCAAAACAAAATTCAGTTTCAGCGCCACTCATTTAAATATACTTAGCGTAGATCGCTGCATGGAGTCGCTTCGCGATCTGGGGCTGTCGAGCTACGAGGACCGGGCGTACCGCGGACTGCTCGGGCTCGGCACCGGGACCGCCGCCGACGTGACCGCCGAGAGCGACGTGCCGAAGGGGCGCATCTACGACGCGCTCGGCGGGTTGGAGTCCCGCGGGCTCGTCCGCGTCCAGAGCGATCGGGAGCCGAAGCGGTACGCGCCGGTCGAGCCCGCAGTCGCCGTCGATCGGCTCGTCGAGGCCAAACGCCGGGAGCTGGAGCGCCGGATCGAGACGTACGAGTCGGGGAAAGACGAGCTGATCGACCAGTTGGCCGACGCTGAGACGACTGACGACCGGTTCTGGACCGCCGCCGTCGGTGCCGAGGATTCGCTGGATCTGCTCTTCGAGCGGGTCGACGCCGCGGCGGACTCGATCGTCGTCGTCGCCACCGAGGTCTCCTCGCAGTTCGAGGTGGACCGCGAGGGGCCGGTCCTCCTCGACCGGCTGCTGTCGGCGATCCGACGCGGCGTCGACGTCTCCGTGCTGTTGTCGCCGGCGATGTTCGACGACGCGCTGGCCGCGATCGACGAGGACCACGCCGTGCTCGCGATGGCACAGGGCGCCTTCACGCTCCGCGTGACCGACGACGTGTACGGTAACTTCTACCTCATCGACGACGAGGAAGTGTGTCTAGAGGTGTCCGACCCGCTCGCGCCCGACCGTCTGTTCGGTATGCTCGACCTGCGCGACCGCGGCTTCGCGACCCGCGTGAGCGACGGGTTCGTTGACGCGTGGGAATCGGCCGACGTGGTCGAGGAGATCTGAGCGCCGATCCGAGAGGGTCGCTGGCTCGAGAGATTCACCGATTCGATGACAGGAGATCGACCGCAGTCACCGAAAAACGCCTTATTTTATCCGTTATGATAATTGTGGGGCGCAGCTTTATCCGATCGCGACCGAAGGAGGGACCGAACCAGCGTGACCCTCCGCCCGACCGACCGCCCGGCGATCGCCTGCCGCGATGTCCGGGCCGATACCGACGACACCCGACAGTCGATCGACGGATCGGCCGAGTCGCCCGCTTCAAGCGGTTCGCCCGCTTCGCCAGTCCCGGGTGCCGACCGGTTCGTCGCGGCTGTCGCGGTCGACGGCGAGGTGCTGTTCGCCGGTCCCTCGGTGCCCGCGGTGCTCGGGATCGAGCGGGCGACCCTCGTCGGTGATGACCTCTTGGATTACGTTCACCCGAACGACCGCGAGCCCGTCTCCGACGCGCTCTCGGCGGTCGCGACCAACCGCGTCGTCACCCACCGGCTCCGCCACGCCAACGGCGGGTTCGTCTGGGTCGAGTCGGTCGTCGACGAGGAGTTAGCCCCCGAGTTCGGTGGGCGCGTCGTCACGGTGCGTCGCGTCGACGCCGAGCAGACCTTCCCGGAGCGGTTCCGGGAGTTCCTGGAGTACGGCACGGATCTGGTCACCGTCGTCGACGCGGACGGGCGGGTCCGGTACGAGAGCCCGGCCGTCGAGGAGGTTCTCGGCTACGAGCAGGGGTCGACCGTGGGGCGCTCCCCGCTCGGCTACGTCCACCCCGACGACCGCGAGCGCGTGACCGAGCGGTTCTACCGCGCGCTCAACGATCCCGACGCGACCCCCACGATGGAGTACCGCTACCGTACCGCCGACGGCAACTGGGTCTGGCTGGAGTCTCGAAGCCGGTCGCTACCCGACGACGTCGCGGTCGGACGCCTGCTCATCAACTCGCGGGACGTGAGCGAGCGGAAGGCGCGCGAGCGCCGGCTCACCGACCGCAACGAGCGGCTCGACCGCTTCGCCAGCATCGTCTCGCACGACCTCCGGAACCCGCTGTCGGTGATCCGAGGATCGATGGAGATGGCGGAGCTAAACGGCGACACAGAGCCCTTGGAGCGCGGCGAGCGCGCCGTCGACCGGATCGACCAGCTGGTCTCGGAGCTGTTGACGCTCGCCCGGCAGGGCTCCGGGATCGACGAGCCGACCGAGTTCGCGCTCGGTGGCGTCGCTCGCGAGGCGTGGGACACCGCCGGGAGCGCGGACGCGACCCTCGTCCTCGGCGCGGATGCCCGAGTGTGCGGCGACCGCGGCCGGCTGCGACAGGTGTTCGAGAACCTGTTCCGGAACGCGACGGAACACGCCGCGCCGGACGGCACAGACGCGATTCGATCGACCGACAGCGGCGAAGACGCCCCACTCACCGTCCTCGTGACCGCGACCGGCGGGGGATTTCTCGTCGCCGACGACGGACCGGGGATCGATCCGGCGCACCGCGAGGAGGTCTTCGACCCTGGCTTCACGACCCGCGAGGACGGGACAGGCTACGGGCTCGACATCGTCCGCGAGGTCGTCGAGTCGCACGGGTGGACGATCGGAGTCCGGAGAGACGGCACCGATCCGGCGTGCCCCGGACGACGTGAACGGTCCCCGACGGGGCGTGCTTCGTGGTCGGAGGCCCCGACTCCGACGCGGCCGACGCGGACGAACCGTGGATCGACGGGTGACCGCGGTCGGCACGTCGCCGTCCCGTCGCCGCGCGGGCCCGCCCACATCACGCCACCGCGCCGTCCCGTCGCGTTTATTCCTCCCGCGCGCCAATCCGGCCCGTGACCCCCGTCGATGCGACCATCCGGCCAGTCGAGCGCGCCGACCTGCTCGCCGTGGTACGGATCGAGCGAACGTGCTTCTCGGACCCGTGGCCGTACGACGCCTTCGAGCGGCTACTCGAGGAGCCCGCGTTCCTCGTCGCGGAGTGGGAGGGGGCAGTCGTCGGCTACGTCGTCGCGGATTCCACTCCGAACCACGGCCGCGACATCGGCCACGTGAAGGACTTCGCAGTCCACCCCGAGGCGCGCAAGCGAGGGGTCGGTCGGACGCTGCTCCGCTCGGCGCTCGTGCGCCTCCACGCCGTCGGCGTCGCAGTCGTGCGACTTGAGGTCCGCGAGAGCAACGCGGCCGCACGCTCTCTGTACGCGGACGAGGGCTTCGATCCGATCCGCCGCATCTCGAACTACTACCGGGACGGCGAGGACGCGTTCGTGCTCGTCGTCGACCTCGCGGAGTGGACGGCGGGGGAGTGACAGTCTGTCACTTCTCGCGCAGACTTCCGCTTTTTAAAAAGGCTTAGTGCCCCGGAGGCAAACCTCGTGGTATGAGTTCGGTTCCCGAGCGAGCGGAGATCGACGAGGCGTACAAGTGGGACCTCCAGGGCATCTACGCGGACGACGAGGAGTGGGAGTCCGCGTACGAGGCGGTGTCGGAGCGGATCGAGGAGTTGGAGGCGTACGAAGGGCGCGTCGCCGACGACGCCGCGACCCTCCTCGAACTGCTGGAGTTGCGCGAGGCGATCTTCCGCGATCTCGAGCAGGTGATGACGTACGCCCAGCTCCGCAGCGCCGAGGACACCCGGAACCAAGAGTATCAGGCGATGTCCGCGAAGGCGTCCTCGCTCGGCTCCGAGGCGTCGAGCACGATCTCCTATCTCGAACCGGAGCTCCAGTCGCTTACCGAGGCGGACGTGGCGGCGTTCGTCGACGACGAGCCCGCGCTCGCCGAGTACGAGCACTACCTCGACGACGTGTTACGGATGAAAGCCCACACGCGTTCGGCGGAGGTCGAGGAGGTGCTCGCGGACCTGTCAGAGGTTACCGACGCGCCGAGCGAGATCTACTCGATGCTGACGAACGCCGACATGACCTACGGCGTCGTCGAGAACCCCGACGGCGAGGAGGTCGAGATCACGCAGGCGAACTTCACAAAGCTCCAGAAGAACCCGGACCGCAAGTTCCGCGAGCGCGTCCACGAGACGTTCTACGACGAGTGGGCCGGCGTCCGCAACACGGTCGGTACGTCGCTTAAAAAGGCCGTCCGAGAGCACGCGACGAGCGCCGAGATCCGCGGCTACGACTCCGCGCGTCAGGCCGCGCTCGACGGCTCGAACGTCCCGGTCGAAGTGTACGACACCCTCGTCGACACGGTCGACGACAACCTCGACGTGCTTCATCGGCATGCCGAGCTGAAGGCGGACGCGCTCGGCGTCGACCAGTTGGAAAGCCACGACCTGTACATGTCACTGACGGGCGATCAGGGGCCGGACGTGGCGTACGAGCAGGCCCGCGAGTGGGTGATCGAGGCGGTCGCGCCGCTGGGCGAGGCGTACCAAGAGCGGATGGCCGAGGGGCTCGACTCGCGGTGGGTCGACGTGTACGAGAACCGCGGGAAGCGCTCGGGCGCGTTCTCGTCGGGTACGTACGACACCCAGCCGTACATTCTGATGAACTACCAGGACGATATCGCCTCGATGTTCACGCTGGCCCACGAGCTTGGCCACTCGATGCACTCGGAGCTGTCCGGCGACACCCAGCCGTGGCACGATGCGAGCTACGACATCTTCGTCGCCGAGATCGCCTCTACCGTCAACGAGACCCTGCTCACCCACCACCTGCTCGACACGGTCGAGGACGACGAGCTGCGGACCCACGTGCTCGACGAGTATCTCGAACGCTTCCGTTCGACCCTGTTCCGCCAGACGATGTTCGCGGCCTTCGAACAGCGGATTCACGAGCGCGTCGAGGCCGACGACGCGCTCACGCCCGACGCGTTCGACGAGATCTACGCCGACCTCAAAGGCGACTACTACGCGCCCGCCGAACTGACCGGCGGCGTCGAACGAGAGTGGGAGCGGATTCCGCACTTTTACTACAACTTCTACGTGTACCAGTACGCGACCGGCATCTCCGCGGCGGCCGCGATCGTCGAGCGCGTCCTCGACGAGGGCGACGAGGCCGCCGCCGACTACCGCGAGATGCTGCGGGCGGGCGGTTCGGATTACCCCCTCGACGTCGTCGAACTCGCGGGGATCGACATGGCATCGCCCGAACCGATCGAGTCGGCCGTCGGGATCTACGACGAGTACCTCGACGAGATTGCGGCGCTTCTGGACGTGGAGTAGCCGGGAGGGTAAGAGCGGTCGTCGAGTCCGAACTGATCGAATATATCGGTGATCTCAGACGAGTCTTCAGCTCGCTCCCGAATTGGTGAGCAGACACGTGAGTCAGCGAGTACAGCCTGACTGAACTCCGAACACAAGCGTACAGAATATCCCGCTCGTTGGAGGTTCTCAGTCCTCTTCCTGTTTCGAGCTGGTGGGAGCCTCATCCAGTGGTTCCAACAAATCCGGCACACGATCGAAGTACGTTGCGAGTACGCCGCGACGGTCAGTACGCGGGCGTGCATAAGCGAGGTACCAGGCGACACTGCCAACGCTGATTCCAACGGCACCAATGATCGAAATGAGTCCCATCTGAATGATCAGTATGACACCACCGACCACGCCGAGAATCTGCACCGCCGGGTATCCGGGAGATCGAAAGTCCGGGTTATAGAAATCGACATCGGCCTCCCGAAAGACGATCACAGACAGATTCTCCAAGGAGAACACGAGGATGAGAAAGGCACTAGCCAGCTTTGCAAGGTTGACAACTGGAACGAACGCAATGAGCGCGAGCAACACCCCACCAGTCACGAGAACGGCGTTTACCGGCGTCAAAAACCGGTGGTTGATCCGCCCGACCTGATCAGGCAAAAGGGAGTCACGACTCATCGCAAGGAGGAAACGAGACGTTCCGAGAACACCCGCATTCGCCATGCTGGTAAGTGCAAGCACAGCGGTAATAGCGACCACCGTGACGCCCACACCACCAAACACCATCTCGGCACTGTCGGCCATCGGAGTGAGCGAGGTGCCACCGTCCGGGCCGCCGTGAATGAGCGTGTCGGCTGGCACAATGCCAACGATAACGCCCACTACGGCGGTATAAATCACCATCATCACTCCGATGGAAATCAGCATTGCACGAGGGATGTTCCGGCCCGGGTCAGTGATCTCTTCGGCAACGGAGGCGACTTCTCCGATCCCAGCATACGAAACGAAGACGAAAGCGGTGGCGGTGGCAATCCCGCCGATTCCGCGGGTGACAAACGGTGTATACTGTACCGAGTCAGAGGGCACGACTCCGCCGACGACGTAGGCGCCGAGCACGAGTACGACGAACGTTACCAGAACACCCTGCACCTGACCGCTTTTTTCGGTTCCGACAATATTGAGTAAGATGACAATAACTCCGAGGACAAGTGCAACCACTTTCACGAGGGTAGCCGGAATGCTCACGAGCAATAATAGGTATGCACCGAGGCCGACAAGCGCGAAGGCACTTTTGAATACAAGCGAAAACCAGACACCGATACCTGCAATCGTCCCAAAAAGCGGACCCATCGCACGGTCAATATAGATATAGGTCCCACCATCTTCCGGCATCGCCGTCGCCATTTCCGCCTTTGAGAGCGCGTTCGGGAGGACGATTAACCCAGCTAGCAAGTAGGCAACGATGATTGCAGGTCCTGCCTTCTTGTATCCGACTGCAGGGAGAACGAAGATCCCGCCACCGATCATTGCCCCCATGCTCAGCGTCACTGCTGAATAGAGCCCTAGATCTCGGCTCAACTCTCCGTCACTCATTACGTATTTTTTGTATTGAGTGGAGTTATATCTTCGTAATCAGCAATTTGACATAGATGTATTTCGTATTGCTAAATATTGTAAGTGATTTTTAATATGCAGGTAGAGGCTAACAGCAAATAGATGTACTCCTCTACCTGAGTAGCACCTCCAGACACTAGACAAGACGGGAGGCCCAGCAGACATCACAACCGTGTGTTGCTATTCACCTGTTCCCCATCCGATTGAGAACAGACGAGAGTACCACAAGAATGGGACTTCGACAGCGCCGAACCGCCGTCTCCGCGACGCTCCGACGCAACCCTTACGCGTCGTGACCCGCTAAACCGGGTATATGACCGATAAACGCGACGACGACCGCCACGAGTTCTCTGCCGGGCAGGGCGTCGACGCCGAGTACGAGGAGTTCACCCTCGACCCCGAGGAGATCGACGCCGACCCGAACACGGTCGACCCCGTCGACTCCCGCGTCCTCACCGACATCATGGACAAGCGCAACGTCGAGAGCGACGCCATCGACGTCGAGCGGCTGATCGACGTGGGGCTGTCGTACATGGGGATCAACCGCTTCGAGGAGGCGACGGAGACGTTCGAGCGCGCCGCCAGCTTCGCCGACGAGGACTCGCCGGAGGCCCAGGAGGCGTGGGTGAACAAGGGCGCGGCCCACGCCGAGCTCGAAGAGTACGATCAGGCGATCGGCGCCTACGAGGAGGCGCTGCGGATCGACGGCGACTCCGAGCACGCCGCGACCGCCGAGACCAACCTCGCGTACGCGCTCTGGGAGTCGGGCCGCGGCGAGCAGGCGCTCGAACACGCCGAGCGCGCCGTCGAGATCGATCCGCGCTTCGCGGAAGCGTGGTACAACCGCGGATTCCTGCTGGTCGAGCGCGGCCTCGCCGAGGACGCCGTCAGCTGCTTCGACAACGCGATCCGACTCGGCTACCGGAGCGCGGGCGTACTAGAGGAGAAGGCCCGCGCACTCGAAGAGGCCGGCGAACACGAACAGGCCGAGGAGGTCGCCGACCGCGCCGACGAGATCCGGCGCGAGGCGGAAGAGCAGATGGTCGAGGAACAGACCGGTCAGGCGCCCGGACCCGGCGGGCAGGGCCGTCAGGGCGGCCGACCCGGCGGACAGCCCGGTGCCGGCGGTCGGGGCG
>Ga0065697_1000590_pt1 | contig 18185 bp, 25 predicted proteins | sample AntLakMe24m_08um_FD_59086 | JGI IMG/M metagenome (GOLD analysis project Ga0065697, IMG submission 59086) | Hypersaline microbial communities from Antarctic Deep Lake - 24m 0.8um v2 (version 3) | ecosystem: Environmental > Aquatic > Non-marine Saline and Alkaline > Hypersaline | place: Deep Lake... | reverse complement strand
AGGCGGTGGACGGAGATCGTGAAGGCGGTGGACGGAGACCGTAAGAGCGGTGGACGGAGACCGTAAGAGCGGTGGACGGAGGCGGCTTCGGCGAGTGATCGTGAGACCGACAGGCACATGCGGATCGCCGGAGACTGACCGGTAGATGCTCGGGCTGGAACACGACTTCCGGATCGTCGACACCCGCGCGACGCTCGACCCCGACGAGTCGTCCGTCGCGACCCACGGACGGGACATATCCCCCGAGCGGTTGGAACGCGAGATGCTGCAGGCTGGCGTCGTCCGCGCAGTCGTGAGCCCGGGCCGGCGCGCGGCCGGCCGGAGCTACCTCCGCGCGAACAACGCGGTCGCACGGCTCTCTATCGACCGCCCGTTCGTCGCGTTCGCCCGGCTCAACGGCCCTCGCGATCCGAGGAACGGCCCTCTTTCTGCGGTCAGGAACCTCCGCGCCGAGCGCGAGGACCACCACGCCCGTCCCGACGATGTCGAGCAGTACTCCTACGACGATCGATTCCACGGATTCACGCTCGTCCCGCACGCCGACGGCCTCCCGAACGAGGACGTGCTCACTCGGCTTGAGGCGGCCGACCTCCCCCTCATCGTCCACGCCGGCAGGCAGTTCCCGCCCGAGGCGGTCGAGCGCGAGCTGCTCGACTACGACATGCCCATCGTGCTTGCCAGCTTCGGCGGCTACCCCCTCGACACCGACCTAATGAACGAGACGCTCGACCTGTTAGCGGAGTACGACCGGCTGTACGTCGACACGAGCGCCGTGCGCTACCGGGAGGTGCTCGAACGCGGCGTCTTGGAGCACCCCGATCGCGTCCTCTTCGGCTCCGGTGCGCCGGACGTCCACCCGAACGTCGGCGTGATGGAGGTGCTCACCCTCGACGTCTCCGAGGATCTGATGCGCCGCGTGTTCACGAAGAACCCCGCTCGACTGATCCCCGCGCTCGCCGAGGGCGCGGACGTCTGAAGCGACGGGCACTTGTCGTGGCGCCGTCGACCCGACGAGCATGAGCGACGCCGAGAGCGATGTCGGTGATGTCGTCGACGACCCCCTCGTCGAAGTCGTCCGCGCCGTCGGCCACGAGAATATTACTGCCGAGCACGCGAGCACCGTCGAGCTCACGACCGACGACTGGCTGACGCCCGCCGGCGACTGCATCGTCGGCGTCGAGGCCGACCGCACGCCACGCGATTTCTCCACCTCGTTCCGCGAGGCGTGTCAAGAGGCAGACGCAACGATCACGGCGACGTTCGCGGTCGGCGAGCCAGGCGACGAGGCAGTCGACGTCGACGACCCCGCCTACGTCGCCGAGATCGCCGGTCGCGGCGACCCCGACCTCACTCTCCTCGACGACCGATCGATGGTCGGCCGGACCAGCGACTACACCGACGACGAGCGAACCATCTTCGTCGATGGCGACGGCGCCGCCGCAGACCTCGACCGCGACCTCGTCGCCGCGCTAGCCGCGGACGCACCCGTGACGCTGCGGCTGGAAGTGGACCCCGCCGAGTGAGGTGAGCGTCTCCGTCAGTTACAAGCGAAAGAGAACGGAGGGCACGGTGGCGACCCTAATACAAACACGCTCGCAGTCGGCGCGTACCTTCGAGCGGCCGCTGTCGGCGGCCGCGGGTCAGCACGTGCGAGAGCGCCGACAACTGGGGTTTTGGGGATGTTCACCGACCAGCAACGATTTATAAGGGAGTTCCGAGAAGCGCAACGACCGCCAGCCCGCCTCCTCCACGCACCTCATCGCTTACAGCACCCGATTATTTCCGCGCAACGATCCGGAGCACGTCCTCGTCTGCCAGCTCGTGGCCCTTGCCGACCTGCTGGTCATCGTGTTTGGCGCTCGTCCCGGAGACGCGGGCGAACTTGAACCGCTCGTCGAACTCACCGCCGATCTTCGTACAGGCGTCGCCGACGGTGTCTCCCTCGAAGAGGACTAGCGGCTCCTCGTAGTCGACCCCCCGACCGGGCTTGTCCATGTAGATGCGGATGAGCCCCAGCTCCTCCCAGAGTCGTTCTCTGAGCCCGTCGAGTCCGAGCTCCTTCTCGGCGGAGATGAAGAGCACGTCGTCGGGATCGAGGTCGCGCTCGCGGAGCTCCTCCTTGACGGTCGGAAGGTAGCTCTTGTCGATGAGGTCCGCCTTGTTGACGGTGACCATCGAGGGGAGGTACTCGCGGTTGTCCATCACGGCGTCGACCAGCTCGTCGATGGTGAGGTCGTGCGGAATCGTCACCTTGGCGTTGACGTAGCCGTACTCGCGGAGCACCTGCTTGACGGTGTCCTCGGCGAGACTCACGTCGTCGCTCATCGTCACCCCGAGTCCGTCTTTGTGCGTCTTCCGGATATTGATGTTCGGCGGATCGGTGTCAAGCCGAATATTCGTGTTGTACAGGCTCCTCGCGGAGGCGGTCGTACTGCTCGATCTCGAAGACGGAGAGCATGAACACGACGAGATCCGCGGTCCGGACGACGGAGAGCACCTCCTTGCCGCCACCGCGGCCGCCCGCGGCGCCCTCGATCAGCCCCGGAACGTCGAGGATCTGGATGTTCGCGCCGCGGTACTGTAGCATGCCGGGGTTGACGTCGAGGGTCGTGAACTCATACGAGCCCACCTCGCTGTCGGCGTTGGTGAGGGCGTTGATGAGGGTGGACTTCCCCACGCTCGGGAACCCGACGAGCGCGACCGTGGCGTCTCCGTGTTTCTCCACGGCGTACCCGTGGCCGCCGCCGGCGGAGGACTGGTTCTCCAGCTTCTCCTTTTTCTCCGCGAGCTTCGCCTTCAGCCGCCCGATGTGTGCCTCGGTGGACTTGTTGTAGGGCGTCCCGGCGATCTCCTCGCGGAGGTCCTCGATCTCTTCCTCCAGTCCCATTGGCATACAGTCGGCCGCTCGTCTCGTTAAAGGTGTTCCTTCGCCTCGCGGTCGCGTCACCTGACCTCAATGATCCGATCTCCGGTAGGCCTGTCCACGGCTCGGAACGCACCAGACCTCCGTTGCTGGAGGGTTCGTGTCGACTCGGCAATCTTTCGACACGATTATACCGGCTTACCGCGACGGGTGACACGACGTATGCCCGATCCGTCGAGTCTCCGTGACAGCACACAGATCGTCCTCCCGCGGCGCGCGCTTGACGGACTGCGAGACGGGGTCTGTGAGCGGTTCACCGTGACGGTGGTTGAGGGCGACGACCACTACCGGATCATCGGGAGTCCCGTCGAGATCAAGGCCACGAGCGATTTCCTCGCCCGGAACGGCGTCGCAGTCGCCTGATCGGTCTGTGACGGGGCCGACAAAGAGAACCCCTTCTCACGAGAACGCAGTCCCTTTGGACGAGGCAGCCGATACGCTCCCGGATCTAGCGATCCCCGAGTGGGACGAAGAATCATCGGTCAGTCTGCGAGCTACCCGATGACGCCGATAAGCAGCTGGGCCACGATGAGTATGAGGAACACCAGCCCGGCTGCGAACGAGCCGGCCGCGACGCCGTGGGCGTTACCTAGGCCACGACCGCGAACACTGAAGTAGGCGCCGAGGAAGACGAAGCCGGTCAACAGGAGACCGACGACGGCGTACACAACGGTGAGGAGACTCCCGGAGAGCCCCTCCGGTAGTCCGAAGTTCCCGACCGCGAGGAGCGAGACCGCGCCGACGCCGACCGCGATGGCGACGAATGCGACGGCCCAGACTACCGGCTTTCGGGCGACATCGCTAAGAGTCTCGGTTATCGCGTCGTACCTGCTGGCCGAGCCGGCGCCGGGAGCGGTGCGTTTCGCGCCGATCTGCGCGACGGCGACGAAGGTGGCTACGACGAGCAGCCCCATCAGTGCCGTGCTCAAGAGCGTGAGTGAAACCATGGTGAGTTCGTTGTTAGCCGGTCCGTTCCCGCGTACAAATAGCCTTCGTATGTTACGCCGATCGGCGCCGCGTCACCTCGCTGCGATTCGCCGTATCGGCGGCACCGATCTTCGAAAACGGCGCTATTCTGACCGGCCAGGGGTAGGTATCTCGCTCGGCTACACAAGAGTTAACTGCGCCTTCGCTAAGGAGGGTACAAGAGCAGAGAGACGAACATGATAGATTCACTTATCCTGCAACAGGGGAGCGGCTGGCGCGCGCAGGCGGAGGTATTCGACGAGATATTCTTCGTCTTCCTCGCGTTGGGCACCCTCGTGGGCACCATTGTCGTCGCGTACACGCTGTGGAACGTGTACAAGTATCGCGACGACGGCAGCGAGCCGAAAGAAGACTTCGACGCGCCGGAGGTCGGCGAGCTCCCGACGGGACAGGGCGGTCCGAAAGCAAAGAAGCTCTTCCTGTCGTTCGGGTTGAGCGCAATCGTCGTTATCAGCCTCGTTGTGTACGCGTACGGGATCCTCCTCTACGTCGAAGAGGGGCCGGACGCGAGCGACGAGGACGACATCGAGATCACCGTCACGGGGTACCAGTTCGGCTGGGAGTACNAGTACCCGAACGGCCACACCACGAGAAACGAGATGATCGTGCCGGCCGATCACCGGGTCAACCTCGATGTGACTTCAAGCGACGTGTGGCACAGCTTCGGATCGTCGGAGTTACGCATAAAATCCGACGCTATCCCCGGAGATACCAGCGAGGTCTGGTTCTCCGTGAGTTCCGAGGAAGTCGAGGCGCAGGGCGGCGAAGCGACGTTCAGGGTCGAATGCTTCGAGCTCTGCGGCGCTGGCCACTCTGCAATGAAGGGCCAGATCACGGTCCTACCGGAGGACGAGTGGGAGGAGTGGTACGAGAACACGGAGGGTGACGACTCCGCCAGCGGCAACGAATCCGCCAGCATCGGTGGTCCCACCGTCGGAGGTGTTCCCGCATGAGTGAGCTTCCGCCGACGACTTCCGTCAAGCGCTGGTTCGTCACGACGAACCACAAGGATATCGGCATTCTGTACACGATCACCGCGCTGTTCTTCCTGCTGTTCGGCGGTGTCCTCGCGCTGCTGATCCGCATGCAGCTGTGGGACCCGACGAGCCAGATTCTCTCCGGACTCGCGTACAACGAGGCCGTCACCGCCCACGGGCTGATAATGGTGTTCTGGTTCCTCTCGCCGTTCGGGTTCGGGTTCGCAAACTACTTCGTCCCGCTCCAGATCGGCGCCGACGACCTCGCGTTCCCGCGGTTGAACGCGCTCTCGTACTGGATGTACCTGTTCTCCGGCGTGCTGCTGGGGATCAGCTTCTTCCAGGGCGGTACGCTGAGCGCCGGGTGGACGATGTACGCCCCGCTCAACATCCCGATGTACACGCCGAGTATCGGGTCGACGGGGGCGGTGCTCGCGCTCGCGATGTTCACCATCGGCATCACGGCGTCGACGGTGAACTTCCTCACGTCGATCCATCACTCGCGCGCTGAGGGGATGGGGATCATGGACATGCCGATGTTCACGTGGTCCATCCTCGCGACGGTGTGGATGATGCTGTTCGCGTTCGCGGCGCTGCTGGCGGTCGGGCTTATTCTCGCGTCTGACCGAGTGCTCGGAAGTGTCTACTTCTCCGCGACCGAAGGCGGCTCCCTGCTGTGGGGCCACCTCTTCTGGTTCTTCGGCCATCCAGAGGTGTACATCGTCTTCTTCCCGGCGCTTGGCGTGATGTTAGAGTTGTTCCAGACGTTCTCCGGACGCCGGCTTGTCGGCCGGAAATGGGTGATCATCGCCATCTGTCTGATCTCGGTCCAGTCGTTCCTCGTGTGGATGCACCACATGTTCCTGACGACGATCAACCTGGAGATCAAGACACTCATGATGGCGACCACCATCGGAATCTCGCTGCCCTTCGACCTGCTGGTGTTCTCGCTGATCTACCACCCTCATCAAGGGTCGCATCCAGTTCACGACGCCGTTCCTCTTCGCGTTCGGCGCGCTGCTGCTGTTCATCCTCGGCGGCATCACTGGGGTGTTCCTCGGCGCAATCGTGCTCGACTACGAGTTCCGCGGCACCTACTGGGTGGTCGCGCACTTCCACTACGTGATGTTCGGGGGCGCGACGGCGCTGTTCGGCGGGGCCTACTACTGGTTCCCGAAGGTGACCGGGAAGATGTACGACGAACTGCTCGGGAAGCTCCACTTCGTCGTCTTCTTCGTCAGCTTCAACATGGTGTACTTCTCGATGTTCCTCGGCTGGGAGACTCCCCGCCGGGTCTTCGAGTACAACCCCGAGTTCCAGATCTACCACCAGTTCGGGACGATCGGGGCGTTCGTGCTCGGGCTGTCCTTCTTCATCATGTTCTACAACTTCGCTAAGTCCTACGTCTCTGGCGAGCCCGCCGGGGACAACCCGTGGGACTACTCGCGGACCGCGGAGTGGGCCGTCTCCTCGCCCCCGCCGCTCGAGAACTGGCCGAACCGTCCCTCGTACGCCTCCGGCAAGCTGGAGTTCGTGAAGGACTACGTGCCCGACGGCGGCCCGGCCGTGAAGGCCGACGCCGACGGCAACGCCGCGACTGACGGCGGGGACAGTCACTCCGAACACATCACCAAGTACCCGTACTGGGACAAGCACCCGAGCCACGCGAGCATCTGGCCGTTCTGCCTCTCGCTGATGACCGGGTTCCTCCTGTTCGGGCTGTCCGGATTCGCCGACTCGGTCACGTTCATTGTCGGTGAGACGCTCGCGTCGACGAGCGTCGAGATCTCGAACGCGGTGTACCCGGTGTTCATCATCGTCGGCCTCGTCGGGATGATCGCCAGCGGCGTGAAGTGGGGGTTAGAGGACTTCTACGCACCGCCCAGCGAGTTCGCCGAGCGGTGGCCGTTCAACGGCGTCGAGAAGGTGAAGCTTGGGGTGTGGTTCTTCCTGGCGTCGGACGTGATCGTCTTCGGTGCGTTCCTCTCGGCAGCCATCTTCGTCCGGTACAACGCCGGCTGGATGTCGTGGTCGCCGCTGACGGAGTCGCTGCCGGGGCTCATCAACACGTTCGTGCTGATCACCTCCTCGTTCACGGTGATACTCGCGCTCGTCGCCGCCCACCGGAACAGCCGGCAGGGGCTGTTGGCCTCACTCGGCGCGACGATCGCGCTCGGGTTCACGTTCCTCGGGATCAAGATGTGGGAGTGGCACCACGAGATCTACGACGTGGGCGTGCTCATCGCGCGGAACCCGCACGGTGACCCGGTGCAGGCGTCGATCTACTACGTCACCACGGGACTTCACGGGGTCCACGTCGTCATCGGTCTCGTGATCGCCTGCTTCCTGTTCGTCCGGACGTACCAGGGGCACTACATGGACGACGAGCGGCCGATCGAGTACTTCGGCCTCTACTGGCACTTCGTCGACATCGTCTGGGTGTTCATCTTCCCGCTGTTCTACCTCTTCTGAGGTAGCGACAGGCGGGCGGTGCAGCCGACTTTTCTCGACGGTTCTCCGTTACTCATCGAGCGATTCAGTACACCGCTGACAGAAGTCGAGTTCTGCGTCCGTCTCTCGTCCGCAGTGCGGGCACGAGACGGTGTTGGCGACCGAATCAGTGGTCCGATCGGATGCTGGGGCGTTGCGGTCGATCTCGACGGCGTCGCTCCGCGTCGCCTCGTCGCAGTCGGACGGCTGCGACGCGTCCCCTACGGTTTCAGTCGACGGCGCGCGTTGCTCGTGCGCCCGGTTGTTTCGGAGGGCGAGGACGTACGCGTCGACGACGCTGGCGCCGACCGCGACGAGCGCCGGGGCTATCTCAGCGATCGGTGGGCGATCGCCGGCGATCACCTTCTCGACCGTCGCGTCGGGGACGACGAACACGAGCGTCGCGGTGATAACGGCGTACCACCCGAAGGCTCGCGCCCACCGCCGGAGATAGGCGTGGCCGAGTCCGGATACCAGAAGCGCGAGCGCAGCCGCGAGCCACGGCCGTCGCCGACGAGTCTTGGGATCGTTCACGCCGTGTGCAACGAGCGCGAGCGCCGAGTAACTACCCCTCCCTCGGAGCGTTTATGTGGCCGAAACGCCGAGCGGGAGTATGTTCAGCGTGCCGGCCGGTGAGTTCCTGATCGGAATCGGTTTCGCGATCGCCGGGGTCGGGAGCTGGGTCGTCGGGCTTGGCGTCGCGTACCTTCTGTACCGGCGGTGGCGCGGCGACGGTCCGCGCGGTGACGGTGGAGACGGTCCCGACGGTACGGAAGACGACGAGGCGCGGCCGGAGCACTGACCGATCGTTTCGGTTCGGCCACGCTTTTGAGCCCGCTTCCCGGATACTCTATATGACCGATACGGCGCTCGTCATCGGCGGCACCCGGTTTATCGGCCGACACACCGTGTCAGACCTACTTGCGAACAGCTACGAGGTCGGGATGCTGAACCGGGGCACCCACGAGAACCCCTTTTCAGACGACGATCGGGTGACTCACGTCGAAGGCGACAGGAAAAACGAGCGAGACCTCCGGACTGCGAAGCTATCGATCGAACCCGATATCGTGATCGACTGCGTCGCCTATCAGCCGACCGACGTGGAGACGGCTACGGACGTGTTCGCCGACGTCGACGGGTACGTGTACATCTCTTCGGGGGACAGCTACGCCACCGAGGAGATTCCCAAAACGCGAAGGGGAGACGCCGCTTCGACCGTGCACGCCCGAACAGGCGACCGACGACGAACCGGAGACCTACGGGAACCGGAAGGCCGAGGGCGACCGCGCCGTCTTCGCGGCCGCCGAGGAGGGGGTCCGGGCGATGGCGGTGCGCCCCCTGTATCGTCTACGGTCCGTACGACTACACGGAGCGGCTCGACTACTGGATCGACCGCGTGCTCTCTCAGGACCACGTCGTCGTTCCGGGCGACGGGCAGAACCTCTGGCACCGCGCCTACGTCGAGGATGTTGCGAGTGGGCTCCGGATCGTCGCCGAGCGCGGCGAAGCGGGGGCGGCGTACAACGTGGGCGACCGCCAGGCGCTCACGCTTGCGGAGACACTTGAGACGATCGCCGACGCGGCCGGCACTGACTGCGAGGTCGTCACGGCGAGCGCCGACGCGCTCGCGGCCGGCGGCCTCGAACCGGACGACTTCGTGTTGTACCGGGAGTACCCGCATCTGCTCGACACGTGCGCGCTCGCCGACCTCGGGTGGGAGTCGACACCCGTCGACGAGGCGATGGCGCGGACCGTCGCCGAACATCGAGATGCCGACCGCGACGGGAGTGAGTGGGACCCGGGGCGAGAGGCCGAAGAACGCGTACTTGGAGTCAAAGAGACCCTATAGACCGCTACGTACGAGTTAGTACGCCGCGTCCCACCGGGCCGGTTTGCGCCGGTTGCCGCAGTCACGACACTCCATCCGGTCCATCGTGTCGATGGCAATGTTCGTCCCCTCGCAGTTCCCGCAGAGGTAGCCGTAGCGCTGCGTCAGATCGTCGTCGGCGTACGCGACGTAAAAGGGAGCGCGGGAGCCCCGATCGCTCTCGTCGAAGGCGACGTAGACGGTCTCGCCGTCTTCCGTCTTGTAGGTACCTTCCGAGATACCGGTCAGCCGTCCGATCTGCTTCCGGTACTCTCGCTCGTCGAACGTCTCGTCGCCGATCTCCACCGAGCGCTCACCGTCGAGGTCGTACCCTTCGCGGTCGTAGAAGGCCGTTCCAGCCTCGTTGTCGACGAGGACGCGCGCCACCATGCGGTCGACGTCGGCTGCGCGAAGCTCGGACTCCACGCGTTCCAAGAGCGAGGATCCGATCCCCGACTCACGGTGGTCCGGGTGAACGTGGAGCCAGTCGATCTCGCCGACACGCTCGCGCCGACCGACGACGTAGCTCTCGGCAAACCCGACGACGGTGTCGTCGACGACGGCGACCGGGAACACCGTATCGTCGTCACCGATGTCTGCGCCGAGCTCGTCGGGGTCGTACCACTCGTCGACCGCCTCCGCCAGCAGTGTCTCGTCGACGGCGTGGCCGTAGGAAGCGATCAGCGATTCGCGCGCGACCGTTCGGATCGCGTCGATGTCGTCGAGCGTTGCGGGTCGGAGTTCCATACCGGTTCATCCACGTGCGGCTACAAAAAACACACAGGCGGAACGAGTCGCGGAGGAGAGAAGGACCGTGCCGAAAACGGAACCGGACGCGAGAGGGACGAGACGCCGGGGAGCGGTCTACGAGATGGAGTACGTCGCGGCGGCCATCAGAAGCATGGTGAGCGCGAGCGCAAGCGACATCACGTAGGTGAGCGAGCGGTTCTCCCACCGGAGGTGCTGGAAGTACGCGACGATGAGGAGGGTCTTGACCGTCGCGATCACCAGCGTACCCCCGAGTGCCTGAGCGTACGTGAAGTTGAGGAACTCGGCCTCGAAGAGAACGAAGTTGAGGGTCGCCGCGACCAGGAGCGCGACGTATATCGCCGAGTACAGTTTGAGCGAGTCGGACGACATTGCTTGACTACGCCTTCGTCCCTGTGCTTAAAGAATTAACCATCCGGGGGGCACGATCCCCCTCGGGTGAAGGGTACGCCACGACCATGCCTCGACCCGACTGACGCCGGCCGCGCGGGCTACCATCGACCGTACCGAGCGCGACGACCGCGGATCCCGAAACGACTATCCGCGCGACGCACCCACCTCACACCGGTCGCAGACGCCGACCGATATTACCGTGGATCCGCTTGAACCGACGGACGACCTGCTCGAATCCCTGTACGTCGTCAACAAGGTCGCCAAGCAGTTCGCCGACGAGGCGACCACCGCCTACGAGCGCGGCGACCTCACCGAAAGCAACGTCCGGTCGGCCCGTAAGGACGCGCTGTACCGAACCAAGACGGCCGTCCTCACTCGCGTCGTCGCTCACGATCCGTCCCGCGTCTCCGGAGAGTACCACGCGATCAACGGCGACGTGTGGCTCTTTCTGTCCGTCGACGGGTGGAAGTTCCACCAGCCGGCGTACGCGATCGGCGACGAGCTCACGGACGCGATCGAAATTTCGAACTCCCGCTCTGAGCCCCTCGACGCGCCGTACGTCCGCGATTCGACAGTCGAGCGCTCCGACCGCACCTTGGAGGAGTCGCTCTCGCGGCTGGCCGACGCCGGCGTCAACGCGAACGACCACCTCGCGTGTCCGACGGTCACGAGCGAGCACGACCGGATCGTCGACGTGCGGTGGTCGTTTCTCCCGTAGTCGTTGGGTTCGTGTATCGAGATCGCTATCGACACGGCTAGTCGCGTCGCCGTCGAGTCGGCGTCTGGTAAAAAGCGAACCGCAGTCGATGGCCGAGTTACGCCTCGACGACCTGGATGGCGCCGAGCATCCCGACCGACTGGTGGGGCGTACAGTAGTAGAGCTGGATCCCGGTGTTGTCGAACGACTGTTCGAAGGTCGCCCCTTCCTCGCTCACCGCCTCGCCGCTGTCGAAGGAGGACGCGGAGTCCTCGGTGGAGACCACGTTGTGCGCGCCGCCCTGACCGGTCCACTCCCAGACGACGGTCGTGCCGGGGGTGATCCGGATCGCTGCCGGGTCGAAGGCGAGCCCGTCACCGCCGGCGCCGACCGCGACGGTGACCTCGTCCTGATCGGTGTAGTCCATGATCTCCCCGTTGTACTCTCGGGCTTCGGTGAGGTACTCGTCGATCTCGCTCGGAACGTCGTCGGCCCCCGACCCGCCGGAATCGGTGCCGTCGGAGCCATCCGACCCGTCAGAACCGTCGGAGCCGTCAGAACCGTCGGAGCCGTCAGATCCGTCGGAGCCGTCGGATCCGTCCGTTTCGCCAGATTCATCGGTGTCGTCCGAGCCGTCGCCGCCGTCCCCGCCGCCGGAACAGCCGGCGAGCGTTCCGAGGGTCAGCACGGCTCCGGTTCCGGCGACGTACCGTCGCCTGGACAATCTATTAGACATCATCTCTTCTAGGGGTTCGAGCCTTACAAACCCCTTGACGAACCCCGTAATTCGGGAACTGCTTGTTGCGAATCGAACCAGCGGGACGGCCCGCCGTCGGCGGCTTTATTCGCGGTCGCCCCCGTGGTCGATCCATGCGGGAGGACGAGCTGGCGACGTGCGTGGTCGACCACTACGCGGCCGTCTACGACGACCCGGAGATCCGGTTGGAGGAGCCGTACGACGCGGAGGGGCGCCGCGGGGTCGTCGACGTGTATATCCGCCTTCACACGCCCGAGCGCGTCGATCATGTCATCGAACTCAAAGGTGACGCCGCCGTGCGACGCGCGACCGGCGCCAACGAGATCCTCCGGCAGTACCGCCGGATGGAGCGGTACTTCCACGCCGACGCGAGCCACGCGCTCCGCCCGAAGCTTGGGCGCACCGAGCCGGGTGCGCGGTATCTGCTCTGTTTCGCGCCGACCCCGACCTGCGTCTACCACGTCGCGACCCACCGGTCGCTGTACGGCTCCGTCGACGCGGCGGCGCGGGCCGGCGACGTGCCCGCAGTTCGGACGGTCGCGTTCCTCACCGGGCTCGACAGCGACCCCGCCGACCTCGGGATGGTGTCGGTCAACGGGGCCGCGCCGTTCGGCTCCCCGAGGTTTTTTAAAGGCTGTACCTGACGAGTCACGGCTGGCCGAGAGCCTTCGACGAGTCGACGACGACGTGATCGATCCTGACCGCGCGGAATAACCAACCCGGAACACGCGGAATAATGGCATCCCGGAGACGGAGACAACTGTTTATGGAAGTAACAAGGCTAAAACCTCGCCCTTCAGGGCGGGGAGGATGTCAAAGGCGGCTACTGCTGTCGATGAAGAGCGGCTGCTACTTATCAAACAAGTCGAACCGATCGCAAGGGAGGGGACGGTGACGCGTGCGTCCGCTCAGTACTCCTCGTACGCGAGGTTCATCATCCATTGCGAGAAGGCGTCCGCCTGCGCGTCGACTTCCTCCTCTCCGATGAACGGCGAGAGCATGTCGCCGGCCATGAGCAGCGAGAAGTCCAAGTCACGGGGCGCGGGTTCGAGGTAGTAGGTGTTGTGGCCGTCGTAGACGGTGTCCGAACGCTGGATGAGCCCGGACTCCTCTAACGCCTCCGCGATACGGCTCCCTTTCCGCGAGGAGACGTCGAGTTCCTTCCAGAAGTCGCTCTGGTGGATGCCACCGGTCTCGCGGATGAGTTCGAGGCCGGCGTGTTCGTCCTCCGAGAGGTCGGCCTCGAGTTCGGACACACTCATACCGTATAGGGCGCTCGCGAGTCGCTTAAAACTGGCTTTCCGCTCCGTCGCCGTCGCTACGCCGATCCATCCGATCCGCCCAATCCGCTCGATCCGCCCGATCCGAACCCCGCCGGCAGCGGAACCGGCTCAGCGAGCGTTTCGCAGGGCGGGCCGTCGGCGTACGCGAACTCGGATGCCGGCTCGAAATCGGGAGCGGTCCGGATCCGCGTGAACGACCGCGTGCCGAAATCGTCGCCGTGGAGGCAGGCGCCGTACTCGTGATCTGCGAGCGTTTCGCTTGCGCGGTCGAGCCACTCCACGCCTGATTCGCCGGGTTTGGGAACCAGCGCGGCCGCAACCGCCCGCGCACTGTCGGCGCGTTCCGTACCGAACTCCCGTCGCCGGTCAGGGATCGCGAAGCGCTCGACGCCGTTGACCACGCCCCCAACGTTGCCGACCACGTGGACGCCAGGATCGAGGCGGGTGATAGCCAATCGACCGTCGTACGAGAGGAGGAACGCCGCGGCGTCGTCGGCAAGCACGAGATTGAAGCCGTCGTACGACCGAGTTTCGAGGTCGCGTTCGACCGTTCTGACGGCCGCCTCCGCGGAGTCGGCCTCCAGACAGTCGCGGACGAGCAGACCGCGGGACCGGTCGCTCTCGCGGTCGGCGTCGAGCCAGCGGTTCGTGACCGCGGCGACGACCCCCGACGCGGAGAGCCCGATCCACGTCCCGCCGGCCTCGGCGTCGCGGGGGGCGACGTAGCTACCGTCGTCGTCGCCGTCTCCGCGGCCGGCCTCGCGGAGTGCCGGGGGCTCGGACGGTCGGTTCAGCGCCTCGTCGCGGTTCGCGGCGATCGCGATCGGCGCGTCACCGAACGTCCGCCACGCGAGCGTGAGCGTACACACGGCGGTGATCCGGTGTGTGACGAGGAAAAACCCGCGGTCGGCTCTTGTCGATTCTTTACTCATAATAAAAGAAATCTTTTGGTGACTGACTGCCAAGGCCACTGTATGAATGCGATCGCCGTGTACGACGGGGCAGACGAACCGGTCGTCACAGAGAAGCCGCGACCGGAGCCAGCGCCCGGGGAGGCGCTGGTTCGAACCCTCCGGGTCGGCGTCGACGGGACCGACCACGAGGTCATCTCCGGGAGCCACGGCGGCTCTCCCGAAGGCGAGGATCACCTCGTGTTGGGTCACGAGGCAGTCGGCGTGGTTGAAGAGCCGACCGACACGCCGTTCGAGGTCGGAGATATTGTGGTACCGACGGTCAGGCGACCGCCCAACGGGGCGAACGAGTACTTCGCTCGCGGCGAGCCAGACATGGCGCCGGACGGGCAGTACCACGAGCGCGGCATCGTCGGGGCCCACGGATTCATGGCGGAGTACTTCACCAGTCCCGCGGAATTCCTCGTCGAGATCCCGCCGGCGCTGGCTGAGTGGGGGTTCCTCGTCGAACCCGTCTCTATCGCGGAGAAGGCGATCGAACACGCCTACGCCAGCCGGTCCGCGTTCCACTGGGAGCCGGAGTCGGCGTTGATTCTCGGAAACGGCTCGCTCGGGCTGCTGACGGTCGCGACTCTCGACGACGGGTTTGACCGGATCTACTGTCTCGGCCGCCGCGAGCGCCCGGACCCGACGATCGATATCATCGAGTCGCTCGACGCGACGTACGTCAACTCCAACGAGACGCCCGTCCCCTCGGTGCCGGCGGCCCACGAGCCGATGGACTTCGTCTTCGAGGCGACCGGCTACGCCCCGCACGCCTTCGAGACGATCGAGGCGCTCGCGCCGAACGGGGTGGGCGCGCTGCTCGGGGTCCCGGGCGACTGGGAGTTCGAGATCGACGGCGGCCGACTCCACCGGGAGTTCGTCCTTCACAACAAGGCGCTCGTCGGCAGCGTCAACTCCGGCTACGAGCACTTCGAGGCCGCCGTCGACTCGCTGTCCCGCTTTTCCGAGACGTTCCTCGACGATCTCGTCACGGGCGTGCACGGGCTCGACGAGTTCGAGGCCGCGTTCGCGGATGACGACACGACTATTAAAACGGCGGTCGAATTCGGTACATATGAAGAACGTTGACGACCTGATAGACAGCGCGGCCGAGCTCGCGGAACACGGCCTCTCGAAGGGCGAAATCGCCGACGAGCTGAACGTCTCCCGACGAGACCGCAAGCTGGCTCGTTGAGCGTGCCGGCGGTAACCACACGGATACTGAGACTGCAGCGACGACCTCCACCGCTGACATCCACGTCGACTGGTCGGCTCTGGGACGCGACTCGACGCGGCTCCGGTACGCGGCGAGCGCGATGGCTGACCTGCTGGCCAAACAGGGCGAGGAGGTCGACCTAACGGTTGGTATCGAGAAGGCCGGCGCGCCGCTCGCGACCGCGGTCGCGAACCAACTCGACACGGATCTGGGAACGTACGCGCCCGCGAAACACCAGTGGGACGAGGGCGACATCGACGAGCAGGGCGGCGGCTTCTCACGTAACTTCGCCGCCATTCGCAATCGCGACTGCTACGTCGTCGACGACATCATCACCTCGGGGACGACGATGCGCGAGTCGATCGACGCGATCCGCGAGCAGGGCGGTGAGCCCATCGCCTGCGTTGTGCTCGTCGACAAGCGGGGGTACGACGAGATCGACGGCGTCCCCGTGTACTCGCTCGTCGACGTGGTCCGCGTCGACCGCGAGGAGTAGGTTATTCGCTGCGCCGTCGCGCCGTCGCGCTGTCGCGCTGTCGCGCTGCCACGCTGCCACACCGCCGCGCCGGTCTCGTGTTGACCCACGTCGATTTCGTGCGGAACCCATTTGCATCGCGGGCGCGTATCGCTCTCTATGACGTTCCAACCCGAGACCGACGCCGAGCCGGATGAGATCGTGGCCCGAGTCGAGGAGACGATCGCTGACAACGACGTGGTGCTCTTCATGAAGGGGAACCGCCTGATGCCGCAGTGCGGGTACTCGAAGCGCGCCGTCGAGCTGATCGGCCAGCACGTCGAGGAGTTCGAGACGGTCGACGTGCTGCCGGCGCTACCGCACTACCGCGAGGCGCTGGAGTCCCACAGCGGCTGGGAGACGATTCCCCAGACGTTCGTCAACGGGGAGTTCATCGGCGGGAGCGACGTGCTGGCGGAACTCGACGAGCGCGGCGAGCTGGCCGCCGAGCTTGGCGCCGAGTAGCGGGGACGCTCCGTCGTACGTCCTGACTACCGTCGGAATCCATCGAAGCGGCGCTTGCGAGACGATCGACGCATTACCTTCCCGGTGCATTTCAATCCCGATCTTCGAAAGTCGAAGGGCAGGCGATATAAACCTACGGGCCCTAGGAAGGGTAGGTGCAGCAGTCGCCGCTGTCGCCGTTCCGATCGGTTCGACCCCATCTCACCCAACCAACAATGACAGGCCGCGTGTTCAGACTTCATTCGACGCTCGAACTGCCACTCGAAGACGTGGAGACGTACTTCGAAGAAGATCCCGACCTCCCGCCGGAGATCGACGACATCGACATCACGCGTCGAAACAACACCCTCATCATCAAGGCCCTGTCCGACGACGAGAGCATCAGCAAGTACACACCGACCGCCCAGCTGAAGGCCTCGGTTACGGAGACGCGTGTGTGGGAGGAAGAGCCCCCGCGCGCCGGTGGCCCGCAGTGGATGGACGACGAGGAAGAGGAGATCCCCTCCGAGCTCGTCGAGTTCGCCTGCTTCAAGGGCGACCGCGAGACCGTCCTTCAAAACTCCGCGCTCCAGTACCCGATGTTCCTCGTGTTACGCAAGATTGCGACCCTCTCGGAGAAAGGGACGCTGACTGCGATCACCGAGGAAGACGGGGAGCTGGAAGCGACACGCATCGTCGAGGGCGAACCGCGTCCCGCAAGCATTGAGGTCGTCGAAAGCCCGCAGGGGGCCGGCNACGGCGACGGTGGTGTCAACTGGCGCGACAACGAATTCATCTCCGACTAAGCTCCGGTTCGGTCCAACCCTCCCCGTCCGGACGCTAACCGATTTCTTCCCGCGCTCCACCGTTCGCCCGCCGAGCGACGGCGTCGCGGACCGCCGACGCTTTAGGCGCTCCGAGCGTCCCCTCGTCAATGACTGACGATTGGGTGAGTCTCTTTTTCAGGCGGGAAGGACTCCTCGTGGGCGCTGTACCGCGCGCTGGAGGAGGGCCTCGATGTCTCGCGACTCCTAACGGTCCACCCTGCGGGCGACTCGTACATGTATCACACGCCGGCGACCGAGCTCGCCGCGCTCGCGGCCGAGAGCGTCGGGATCGATCTCGTCGAGGTATCGCCTGCTGATTTCGGCGCGGACGATGTCGACGACGCGGGCGAGCAGGGCGACGCCGAACTGGAGCCGATGGAGGCGGCGCTCCGGGAGATCGCCGCGGGCGACGACGTGGACCTCGCGGGCGTCACCGCGGGCGCGGTCGAAAGCGAGTTCCAGACGAGCCGCATTCAGGGGATGTGCGACCGGCTCGGGATCGACCTCTTCGCGCCGCTGTGGCAGGAGAGCCCGGTCGCGCTCGCCGAGGCGATGTTCGAGGCGGGCTTCGAGATCCGGATCGTGCAGGTTGCCGCCTACGGGCTCGACGAGTCGTGGCTCGGTCGGAGATACGACGCTGACGCGCTCGCGGAGCTCGTCGATCTCCGCGAGGAATGCGGGGTCCACCCGCTCGGCGAGGGCGGCGAGTTCGAGACGTATGTCGTCGACGGCCCGCACATGGACCGGCGGATCGACATGGAGTACGATACCGTCTGGGAGGGCGACCGCGGCCACGTCGAGATCCGGGACGCGCGGCTGGAGTAGGTCGTTGCTCCGGACGAGCCGGGCTACGGCCAGTTGCCGGCCTGATCGTACGCGTTTATGATCCGATCGATGGCGACGACGTACGCCGCCGTTCGGAGGTTCGGAGCGTCGTTCGTCTCGTAGCTGTCGACCAGTCGATCGAAGGCGTCGACGATCATGCGTTCGAGCTCCTCGTTCACCCGCGACTCCGTCCAGTAGAACCGCTGGCGGTTCTGGACCCACTCGAAGTACGAGACGGTGACGCCGCCGGCGTTCGCGAGG
>Ga0065697_1000637_pt1 | contig 18194 bp, 24 predicted proteins | sample AntLakMe24m_08um_FD_59086 | JGI IMG/M metagenome (GOLD analysis project Ga0065697, IMG submission 59086) | Hypersaline microbial communities from Antarctic Deep Lake - 24m 0.8um v2 (version 3) | ecosystem: Environmental > Aquatic > Non-marine Saline and Alkaline > Hypersaline | place: Deep Lake... | reverse complement strand
AGTCGTGGGGGGGCTCCGACAGCGGTCCATCGATATTTAGCTGGCCGCGGGTTTCGCGGCCGGTCCGGTAGCGGTCGATCACGTCTTCTTCGTGGGTCTGACATCCGATGAGCGCGACTGCTCCGTGTCCGATCCGAACGATCGGATGAGTCGGCCGCTGGGAGGCCCGCCGACAGCCCGGACAGATAATCCCACCAGCTGGCCGGTGGGACAGCAGCCGTGCAGGGTTCTCGGAGGTGAGGCCACAGACGAGACGGAACTGTTCGAGATGCACCTCACAGCCGACCACTGGTAGTGTGAGTGAATCGACCAGGAGAAACGAGACGGCATCGCGGCCAGTAGACTCTAGGGCAGCCCGACAGTCCGGGCAGGATGAAACAGGGGCTTCCGGTGTCGCTCCTCCATCGTCCGATACCATACCGTATCTTTTCAATCGAGTAGCCGATAAGTAAGTGGTGGGGTTCGGGATGCGGTGAGTAGCCCAACCCGTTGCCGAGTCGATCGCCTAGCGTCGGAGCTGTCGAGGTTCCCACAGGACGTACCGACAGCTATCTTCCGAACGCATCACGCTCTCCTGGAGCTACCGTCTCACTGTCGACGGCTGTATCAAGCGAAAGCCCACCATCACGGATTGAAAGGGGATATCTCCGAGTCGGCAGCTAGCTCACTCGACATCGGCTCGTCGGTCGGCACAGGATCGTTCGACCGACAGTAGACCGTCAAGAACACCACAACACCGATCGTCATAAACGAGAGATTGGCGCCAATGTCTTTCGCGTACACAAGGTTCAGAGAGTAAACCGAGTCGACGGGGACGAACGGACGGACGCCCATCGGCGTGAGAACGTCGCCGACGAGGTGACTAACGATACCCCCAGCTCCTACTGTGAATCCGAGTACCGCCCGTCTGACGCGGTTCGTAGAAGTTGTGGGTTGGTTTCCCGATCTGACCGCGGAGACACCGACGGCTACAATGACGCCGAGACAGACCGCAGCTACCAACGAGTGCGTCACTCCCCGGTGTGTGAACCATGGCAGGAAGAGATCGGAATCGGGGAGCAGCGTTACGACGAGGGCGATCCCAACCCATCGGGGAACGTCGTTCCGATATCCCGAAGTCACGAGAACATTCGCGAGGGGTGCACAGAAAAATAACGTTATTCCTAAATGTCCTATGAGTATCACTGTCAATACAGCCAGATTCTATGGACATTATTATTTTGTTTTTATACATACTAAATCTACTGGTATGTTTCAACGATGTCTCGCTCTCAAAAGCAGACATTCGAACCGCAATACCGTTTTACATGCTGAATAATTTAAATACTATTTAAATAAAAACGTAATGTCGGATACAATGGGTTCCGTCAGGTCGCCGGATACAATTCGTCTAAAATATCTGTTATATTTTGTCGACATATATGAAAAGTGTCGCGCTGATCCGATGCTCGTCAGGATGGATGCGCCCGTCGACATCCTCGACGGTCATGCAGTAATTGTAGACGATCCCCCGCCGATCTGTACGGTGCATTGAGAGACACGGTATCGGTGTGTTTCTTTTCAGTCGATCGGTGTCTCGGCACCTGCATAGTCGACGAGTCGGAGTGGATTCCCGGCGATGTCGACGAGTGAGACTTCAGCCCGACGCCCTTTGCCAGGGTTCCAATCAGCGTCTCTGACCGTCACGACCATCGAGTCCGGGGTCTCTCGCCCGATCGTAATATCATCAAGGATAATCAACAAGAATCACTGTCTGATTTTGCTCCGTGTTTCACCAAGTCCGCTCGATTAGTATTGCACGCCACTGACGTTAAAAATGAAATTACAATGTTTGAGCAGTGAACGGCAGCAGTTGTGACCGACTGTGGTCGTTCACTGTTTCCAGTCGACCTCATCGTCATCAAGATCTAGTTCATCGTCATTTGGATCCTCCATCATGTCCATCATATCTCCCATGACGGCTTCCATGTCCGGCTGGTCCTGTTGGCTTGCTGGATCCTGCATCATGCCGCCCATCGGTCCGAACATATTATTCTGCATCTGCTGGAGTTTCCGCTTCACGAACCAAATGCTGCCGCCAATACCAACGATAGCACCGATGACAACGCCAATTCCGAGAGACAAGGGATCAATCATTTGGCATCACCAGTTGTTTCAGGCAGACATCTTGGATAGCCAGTCGTAGACAACCCTCGTGTCCAGCACGCAGATTTCGCCATAGGATTCGTCAACGACTGAGGCTGAAGTCGCTTGCGTCTGTGTTTCACAAAAGTCGGCTCTGGTGACTGGATCGAGACGATCAGTTCTGGGAGAAACCAAAGAGTTCCGCCCATTGCGGCAGGTTGAGACGATGCCACAGTCCGAAGGGTATGCGTATATTCCCGTTGGAGCATGGCCACAGCAATGTGTTGGCCGTCGATTTGCATCTTTGAAGTTGTAGTTGCAACGGTCGACCAACAGTATGTGTCTTCGTTCTCAACCGCAATCTGGGACGACAACAATTCTACTCGTTCGAAGTGCAAACCCAATACTTACAGTAGTAGTTCGTGGCTACCGGTCAGTGAGTCGTCGTAGGGAGTCTCTACTGCGTGCTGACGCACAGTAGTCGACGTGTACTGAAAGCCACCCCTGTGCGTTTCGACTGTATGGTCAGTAACGAACTCCTTGAATCGAAGCTTGAGGGGTTAGCAGATGCGCCTACCGCCACCGATCTTGAGTACGAAGACAGCGAGCTCTGTACAACACTCAGTACTCAGGGGTTTGTAGAGTTCAGGCCTGGCGAGTCAGCCGAGTCTCCCGAGGCATGGCTTCGGTGTAACACCGAAAGCTTCGTTTTTAATCTTGAGGAGTGCCGCTGAAGTCTGCTGTCTCCTGCCAGCCAGCGAGTTCGTCAGGGTGTCGAATTGGGTCGATTTGTCGAAGTCTCCAATGGGGTCGGGTGATGCCAGATCGGATCATCAACCACAACTGTGGGAGTGAGTCGACATACTATCCGCAGTCGACACTGTCTCGAAAACAAATAAGCCGAACCCAGTCGTGCTGTTACGCGCTGGCGAGGCTTTCGGAACGATCACTGGTTCAAGCGTGGTGGCCCCCGGTGCCATCACTGGTGGATGCGCCGATGATACAGCGGTCTACGTGGCGAGTGATATATGAGACACCCTCGAAAATGAGTCAGATCAAATATGAAAACTGACGCCGATTCCAGCAAATCCGCGATGGTTGCTGCAGGGCTCGCGGGGGCCGCAGCGACCCTCGCTGGAAAACAACTCGTTGGTCGACTCACAGGCGGCCGGGTCGGCGGTCCTGGACATTACAATGTGGCGAAAGTCACGGTCTCGGGACTGATTCAGCGCACCCGCAGTCGATCCTCCTCACTCTCGGGACGAAATGCGTGCATTGCCGACGACATTGTCGAGCAGATCGAGGCGGCCGACGACGAGGCTGTCGAAGCCCTCCTCGTTGAACTCAATACGCCCGGCGGAGAGGTGCTTCCGAGTGACGATATCCGTCGTGCGGCGGTCGACTTCGACGGCCCGACGATTGCGTATGCAACCGATACGTGTGCCTCGGGCGGCTACTGGATCGCAAGCGGGTGCGACGAGGTGTGGGCCAGAGATGCCAGCCTTGTCGGTTCGATCGGTGTCGTCGGCTCACGACCCAATGCTGCGGGACTAGCCGACAAACTCGGGCTCTCCTACGAACAGTTCACAGCCGGTGAGTACAAAGATNCTGGCGTTCCCCTCCGCGAAATCGAGGACGATGAGCGCGAGTATCTCCAGAGTATCGTCGACGGCTACTACGACCAGTTCGTCGAGACCGTCAGCGACAGCCGTGACATGGATCCACAAGACGTCCGCAATACGGAGGCCCGTATCTATCTCAGAAGCGATGCGCTGGAAATCGGGCTCGTCGACGAACTCGGAACCGAGGCCGATGTCGAAGATCGAATTGCCGATCTACTTGATTCCGATGTTGAAACGCATGAGTTCGAGCCGGATCGGAGCATTGCTGAGCGATTGGCCTCGGTGCCGAACGGATCGCCTTCGCCGCTGGCAACGGTGTCGCCAATGTTGCAGTGAGTGACGGTAGCGATCTCAAAATCGAACTGAAGTGATCAGATAACTAATGATTCCTCCGTAGCAGACCCAGCAAACGGTTGTGATCGGTGTTAGCGACCTCACGCTTCGTCAATCGCTGCTTGCAGGGCGTCTAGATCCTATACGATAGATCTTGAGCCACCAGTTACGGGGTGTCGATACTACAGCCATTAATTCAACATCTCACAAATTATATTCCGAATAAGGCCTATATAAAGCCACTAGATGCAATATTTGAGGCCTGATAATCGAATTTATACCACTATTGGCGTGTTTGTGTAAGTTTTATATACATGTGGGGACTTGGTAGTGGTAATGAGTGTCATGGGGGTGTCGGTCTGAATTACGGCTATATAACGGGTCGACTCTGGCTCAGTTGCTACTGGTCGACCCACAGACAGCTCAGTCGAACCGTTCAATGCCGCCCCAAGGATTTACTCTCTGCTTGGGTGACGCCTTCAGACCAGCCCGACCGGCCGAAACTAAGCCGTCTCCACCACGGCTTAGTGAACTGACTCTCTCGTGTTCACCACTCCTTGCAGACAGTGACAAAACCGTCCTGAGAAGATACACGAGCCACTACCGTCAGATGCCAAAGACCGAGAGAGCGACACTGTTTCACTGTTGAGAGCTATATTTATTGCTAATGACTGAGATTCTCGACCGGCTCAAGCGTCCGTTACTCTATGTAATGGGTCCGGCGTATGTCGTCGCCGGTGTTCTGCATTTCATCGTCCCGGAGTTGTATGTCCAGATTATCCCACCAATCTTCCCNGCAGCACTTGCGCTCGTCTATCTGTCTGGAATCGCTGAAATCGCCGTCGGGATCGGACTCTTAATCCCTCGAACTCGACGGCACGCAGCGTGGGCAACAGTCGCGTTGCTCGTGGCGATCGTTCCAGCCAACATCTACATGGCGACTCACGGAGTCGTCATTAAGGGAATGCCGGGCGGTGGCGACCCCTCCGAGCTCGTCCGGTGGGGTCGAATCCCGCTGCAGGGCGTGTTGATTCTCTGGGCCCTCTGGTATACGTAATTAGTCCAACAGAGACAGTACTTGACTGACGTAGGGGCTGTTGTCCCAGCTCCGATGCGGACTGATATTCGTAATGAGTGATCGTGCCTCTGGTGGTCGACCGTGTCGCGCGCATCGGTCGACTTGTCGACTTAGTGCCCCAACCGACAAGCACTCAGACTGCACCACAACTGCTCACTGATCAACGATTCCAGTACGTCGATCATTCTCCCGCTCGGATACGAGGGATGCCAACCGCTGCCGTGCTGGGAACCGTTCGATAATGGAACGAGATCAAGTCCGCACACCGGGGGTCTATTTATAAACGACCCGCCGCTATCTGTCGGATTCTAATCGTTCGGAAAACGAATGGGCGCTGCAGGATTTGAACCCGCGGCAACTTGGTCCGAAGCCAAGCACTCTGTCCAGGCTGAGCTAAGCGCCCGCACTCGATTGTATCGAACCTGCCATAATAAGCGCGTCGGTCGACCAGCCGTCAGTCGACTGCTCACACACCACCTGCCAACACACATCCGCGTCCTTTATTCGGTGACACTCACGACCGAGAGGTATGGGAACGTTGGTGGCCCGGGGGCGGGCCTGTCTCGACCTTACGCGGCCGGGGAACGCGATATCGGCCGGGCTCCTTGCCTTTACCGGCGCGTTCGTCGCTGGCGGTGTCACCACCGCACCGACGGCCGTGGTGGCTGCAGTGGTGGCGACAATCACCGCAACCGGCGGCGGCAACGCGATCAACGACTACTTCGACCGGGAGATCGATGCGATCAATCAACCTGAGCGGCCCATTCCGCGTGGTGATATCTCCGCGCGCGGCGGGCTGTGGTACAGCCTTGGCCTTTTCGGGGTTGCAACCGGTGCCGCACTAACGCTACCGATGGCCGCGATCGTGATCGCGTTGTTCAATTTCGTCTCACTCGTCGCCTACACGGAGTTGTTCAAAGGATTACCGGGGGTTGGCAACGTGCTCGTCGGCTATCTGACCGGGAGCACCTTCCTCTTCGGCGGCGCGGCAGTCGACGAACCGTTCGGTGCGGTCGTCCTCTTCGGGCTCGCAGCGGTCGCCACGCTCACGCGGGAGATCGTCAAAGACATCGAAGATATCGACGGCGACCGCGAGGAAGGACTCCGAACGCTCCCGATCGTGATCGGCGAACGGCGTGCCCTCTTCGTCGGGGTCGCAGTAATGGTTCTCGCGGTGGCTGCAAGCGGTTGGCCCTATATCACCGGGACGTTCGGAGTGGTGTATCTCGCAGTCGTGATTCCGGCCGATCTGGTAATGCTTGGGGCGACGATTCAGTCGTTTTCCGATCCGCGGGCGGGCCAGCAGTGGCTCAAACGTGGGATGCTCTTGGCCGCCGTGGCGTTCGTTGCTGGGCGGACGATGGTGGTCATCTGAGGATACATCGGTAGTATTGCCGCCGAATTCAACTGGCATAATCAAAAAGAATATTACCCGCAACCGGTATGATCCATTCAGCCGATGATTCCCGGACTGTCGGACCGACATACGAGTAGGAGCCAGCCGAGCCGCACCTCTCGGGAGCAGGGATAATGTATGACCTTACTGCGGATCTCGACGAGGAAGTCCTACCGGGAACCAATATTCTCATCTCGGGACCACCACTGACTGGAAAGCGATCACTCGCCCTCGATATCCTCGCAACGGGTGTTGAAAAGGGAGAAGGAGCGATTATCGTCACAACAAAGGACAGCGCAACCCGGGTCCTGGAGGATTTCGCCCGCCGCACCGAGTACGAGGGCCGGCCCGTCGCAGTCGTCGACTGTGTCACCCGTCAGCAGGGTGTCGGTGAGGTACGGGAGGACAAACGCATCAAATACACCTCCTCGCCGGTCGACATGACCGGAATCGGGATCAAACTCTCCGAGTTCCTCCAGGCGTTCCACCAGGATCAGGGAATCAGTCACAACCGGATCATGGTCCACTCGCTGTCGACGCTGCTGATGTATGCGGATCTCCAGACCGTCTTCCGGTTCCTCCACGTCTTTACGGGCCGGATTCAGAGCGTCGACGGGCTGGGCGTCTTCTGTATCGACTCGTCGTCCCACGACGATCAGGCGATGAACACCCTGACCCAACTGTTCGACGGCGTCATCCGAATGTCCGAGGACGAACCGCCGGAAGTCCGACTCCAGCAGTAGCCGACGAACGACTTTTGCGGCCGCCGCCCGAACCGTGAGCTATGCCGCTCTCAGATGACGACGCCATTCGTGAGCTGCTGGAACTGAACCGGATCGCAGTCGTCGGCTGTTCGAGCACCCCCGGCAAGGCCGCCCACGAGATCCCAGCCTATCTCCAGCGACAGGGATACGAGATCATCCCGGTCAATCCCTTCGCTGACGAAATTCTTGGCGAGACAGCCGTTGACTCACTGGCCGAGATCGACGATGAGATCGATCTCGTCGACGTCTTCCGGCCGAGCGAGGAGGTCGCGGGGATCGTCGACGAAACGGTCGAGCGCACGGAGGCAGAGGGTGATATCGATGCGATCTGGCTCCAGCTGGGCATTCACGACGACGAGGCGGTCGCCGAAGCCGAAGACGCCGGGCTAACGGTCGTCGAAGATCGCTGTATGAAAGTCGAACACCAGCGGTTAGTAGATTAGGCCTCAGTCTCGGTAGTATCCTGATCTGGTGTCTCAGCGTCGTCGACAGTCTCGGAGTCGGTGGTAGCCTCGACTTCGGCATCGTTGATATGAGCATCCGCCGAGACCGCATCGAGATCGATATCGAGATCAGTCGCGATCGCTTCCAGGATCGCCCGCTGTTCGACGATCTCGGTTTCGAGCTGTTGGACCCGATCGCCGGTGTCCTGGACGGTCGTCTGGGTTGTTTCGACCTGCTCGCGGACCTCGTTGAGCCGGTGGAACATCTTTTCGGCGGTATCAGCCAGCATCTGGATCTTCTTTGTCGTGCTTCCGAGTCCCATACCACCGCTTGAGTGTCAGGCTTTGTGTCCTTTGTGGCTTGGTCGCGGGGGCGACGATCCGGACTCGGTGCACGACGCCCGAACCCAGCGGGGCGAACCGAACGGGAGCCGAGTACTTTTCGTCCTACCCGTGCTGGCCTCTGTATGGACGAGCCACGGATTTTGTTGACGAACGACGATGGGATCGACAGCGTCGGCTTCCGGGCGCTCTACGAGGGGCTGTCGGATCGCGGCGAGGTAACCGCGGTCGCCCCGGCCGACGACCAGAGTTCGGTCGGCCGGGCGATCTCCCAGGCCGTCGACGTGCACGACCACGAACTCGGCTACGAGGTCGAAGGCACCCCGGTCGACTGCGTCATCGCAGGCCTTGGCACGCTCTGTCCCGACGCCGATCTCGTCGTCTCAGGCTGCAACAAAGGCGCGAATATCGGGGCCTACGTCCTCGGCCGCTCGGGAACCGTGAGTGCGGCTGTCGAGGCCGCCTTCTTCGAGGTGCCAGCGATCTCCGTCTCCCTCTATATCGACGCTGGCGACGACTGGGAACAGCTCGCCACAGAGACCGAAGACTTCCGCCATGCGACCGCCGCGACGCGGTATCTGGTCGACCATGCGGGCGAGGCGGGGGTCTTCGAGGCCGCCGACTATCTGAACGTGAACGTCCCCTACATCGAGACCGACACCGGGCTTGTCGAGCCGAACGAGATGGTCGTTACCCACCCCTCGACGCGCTACGAGATGGGAGCCGAGCGGAATGGTGGGCAGGTCGATCTCCAGGACGGCATCTGGGAACTGATGCGCTCGGGGTCGATCACCGATCCCGAAGGCACTGACCGGCGCGCCGTCGCCGAGGGACAGATCAGCGTCTCGCCGCTGACCGCACCCCACTCGACGGAGCGACACTCGGCACTCGATCGGCTCGCAGACGAGTACTGATTCCGATCGGGCGATCGCAGCGAGAACGGCCGAACGCCGTCCACAGTCCGGAACCCAGTCGACACATGCAAGACCTAGAAGGTGACGTTGGCTCGCCATTCCCGGTGATTGATGATCTGTGGGCCCTCTTGTGTAGATATGACCAACGAGTCGTGGAATAGGCGGCCACAAGCAAGTCGACGGCGAGTAGTTCGGACGGTCAGCGATCCCACTGTACTGGGTGTCCCCGGTGCAGGTGCCTTTACGACAGCCAAATGAACGGCGACAGCGACACTGGAGCGGTAACGCTCGCGTTCTCGCTTTCGGCCATCGAGCGACTCGAAGACCCGAAAGCAGTGTTCGAAGACGCGGAAAACTGGAGCCGGTCAATCGGTCTCATTGACGACGACACTGAACGGATCGAGCAGATCGTCGCCGAGTATGACCTTCGGCAGGATTTCGACATACAAGACCGCGACAAGTGGTTTGTCCTCGAAGAGATCTGCGAGACGATGCAGACGCCACGGCACGTCTACGTCGGGGCGAACGACGAGGACATGCGTGTGTCTACGCTTTTTTGTTGGGAGTACGTTCGCGTCACGAAGGCTGCCGAGAGAGCTGACTGGACGGTTTCGGAGACTCGATCCGATCCAGGAACCGTCGATCGGCTCCTCGCTTCCGTTCGAGACCTGATCGAGTAACGACTTCGGCTGTCACCCGCGATACTTGGAGACGCGGCCTCGAAAAATGACAACCACCAGCTAAATACGCATCTGGGAGTCTGTTCACGGAGCTACTGGGATATTATAAATAGGCCCAGAATACCCCATGGCTAGAACCCTCAGTCGTCGGATTCGGCGGCCGCGGTGTCGCCGCTCGCTGCGGCCGACCGGGCCCGCGTGCGTTCGAGTTCTTCGAGATAGGTGTCAGCATCCATTGCGGCCTGACAGCCCATCCCCGCGGCGGTCACGGCCTGCTGGTAGTGGAAGTCGACCACATCACCGGCCCCAAAGAGGCCGTCGACGCCCGTGTCGGTCTGGTTGCCGCCCTCGCCGCCCAGCGTCTTGAGGTAACCTTCGTCGTCGGTCCTGATGCCGGTGCCTTCGAGATAGTCGGTGTTCGGCGTGTGGCCGATGGCGTAGAAGACCGCCCCCGCGTCGAACTCGAATTCTTCCGTGTCGGGATCGTCGAGTTTGTCGGTTGGGTGGCCCTCGGGATTGCGGACCATCGTCACCGAGTCGACGCCTTCCTCCCTACTTCCGTGGAGTTCAATCGCCTCGGTGTTGCGCATGATCTCGATTTCGCCCGCCTCTTTTTTGTCCATGATGCGCTCGATCCAGACGTCCTCAGCGCGGAACTCCTCGCGTCGGTGAACGATGTAGACCGTCGAGGCGAACTTCGTGAGGAAGTGGGCCTCCTCCATCGCGGCGTCGCCGCCGCCGATAACCACGATCTTCTCGTCGCGGAAGAACGCGCCGTCACAGGTCGCACACGTCGAGAGCCCGTAGCCCATCAGGTCGTCCTCGCCTGGAATCCCGAGCGTACGGGCGCTCGCACCCGAGGCGGCGATCACGGCGTCGGCGGTGTAGACGTCGCCGTTGGCAAGCGTGATCCGGAACAGGCGGTCGGTGCCCTCGCCTTCGACAGCAATGGATTCCAGGACGCCGTTTTTCGTGTCCGCGCCGAACTGGGTGGCCTGCTCTTTCATGTTGTTGATGAGCTCCGGCCCGGAGATACCCTCCGGGAAGCCCGGATAGTTCTCGACGTCGGTGGTCAGGGTGAGCTGGCCGCCGGGCTCGTCGCCCTCCAACACGAGGGGGTTGTTGTTCGAGCGCGCGGCGTAGATCGCCGCCGAGAGCCCGGAAATCCCGGTTCCGGCGATCACCAACGGTCGGTGTTCGACGACCGCATCGGAGTCTGATGACATGGGTAGGGGTAGGGAGACGAGTCGTATGTAGGTTATGCTGTGTCCCGAACGTGCCGGAATCTCCGAGCCGATGGCAAGCCACAGACGCTTTCAGGTGTGGCCGCCGACGCAGTGGTATGACTGCTGACGAACCGGCCGCTGAAGATCTGCAGGGCGTCTACGACCGGATCGCCGACCACTTTGCGAAGACACGGGAGTACGCGTGGCCGGAGGTAGAGTCGTTTATCAGCGACGAGGTCGACCGCTGTGACTCCCTCGAACGAGCCCTCGACCTCGGGTGTGGTAATGGTCGGCACGCCCAAGCCCTTGCCGAAGCCGGGGCGGATGTCGTCGGCCTCGACGTGAGCCGCGGCCTCTTAAATGAAGCCCGCGAGCGATCCACCGAGCGCGAGTTCGCGGTCGACCTCATCCACGGCGACGCCTCGCGGCTCCCATTTTTAAACGATGAGTTCTCGCAGATCGTCTACGTGGCGACGCTCCATCATCTCCGCACGCGCGAGGCCCGGCGGCGGAGTCTCTCGGCGGTCGGTCGGGTGCTGGCTCCCGGCGGGCGAGGGCTCGTCTCGGCATGGAGCACGGCCCACAACCGATTCGATGCCGAGGAGGGATTCGATACGACCGTCGACTGGACGCTGCCGGGCGGCAAGCAGGTCGGCCGCTACTACCACATCTACGATCCAGCGGAGTTCCGGGCAGACCTGGAGGCGGCCAGCGTCGAGGTGGTCGACTGCCGCGTGTCGAGCGGGAACTGTTATGCGGTGGTCGCACCCCCGGCAGGTGTATTGTAACAGTAACGCACAACTGTAGGGTGCTTATATAATCGGAGTTCCTAGGGATGATAATGAGTGAGACAGAGGGTGCGGATGCGGAGTCGAGCGTCGAAAGCTATGAAGTCGCGGTCGTTGGCGGGGGACCGGCCGGGGCTGTCGGCGGGGCTGTACGCGACGCGACTGGGTCACGACACCGTGGTCGTCGACCGCGGCGGCGGCCGTGCGGCGATGATGCTCGACACTCACAACGTAATCGGCGTCACCGAGGACGTCTCTGGCAACGAGTTCCTCGGGACGGCGACCGAGCAGGTCGAAGAGTACGGCGGCGATGTCGTCCGCGATTTCGTGACCGATATCGACCGCGAGCCGGATGGCCGCTTCCGGCTGGAGGGCAACGACACGGAGATCCTGGCCGACCGGGTCGTCCTCGGCGTCGGCTTCTCCGACGAGCGACCCGAGCCGCCGCTGCCGCGGACCGGCAAGGGGCTCCACTACTGTCTCCACTGTGACGCCTACATGTTCATCGACGAGTCGGTGTACGTGATGGGCACGGGCGAGGCCGCCGCCCACGTGGCGATGATCATGCTCAACTTCACCGACGAGGTCGACATCCTCACCCGCGGCGACGACATCGAGTGGAGCGACGAGACCCAGGAACTCGTGGAGGCCCACCCGGTCGACGTCATTCACGAGGACATCACGGGCATGAACAAGGCCGACGACGGCTGGCTCGAAAGCTTCGAGTTTGAGGGCGGGGCGGTTCGAGAGTATAAAGGCGGATTTGCCCTCTATGGATCGAACTACAACACCGAGTTGGCCGAGGCGCTCGGCTGTGACCTCAACGACGACGGCACGATCGTCGTCGACGACCACGGTCGGACGAGCGTCGACGGGATCTACGCGGTCGGCGACATTACGCCGGGCCACAATCAGGTACCGGTGGCGATGGGCAAAGGCGCGAAGGCGGGCCTGGCGATCCACAAGGAGCTCCGGACGTTCCCCAAGTCCTTAGAGGAGATCGAAGCCGAGGGTCCCGTGGGCGAGGCCGAGGTGCCGGGCGTATCGGCCGAACTGCAGGCCGCTGCGCGGAGTTTCGGCGACGACTGACAGCGGTCGCGGGACGAAACAGTAAGGTAATTAATGGCGAGTCCTGAATGAGGATGTACGTCGATACAGCGGCGTTGGAACGCGACGATTGCCGCGGTCGGCGTTTTTGTGCGCTAATGATCTGGGAATGAGAACTGGGCCTTCTCGATCCGCATAGTTGCACAACTGCCTTGGAATTCTATGATTCTGCGGTCACTCAATTCGATTCAATATATAAAGAGCGGCTGATTCGGCTTCGAGAGTCGACGAGATCGCTATGGGCATGGGTTGATCCGGACGAGTTTCGCACAACCTTGACCGAGTTACTTGTGCAAAAACGGGGAGCCGATCTTCGAGCGTGAAAACCCGAGACCAACAATTCTTCCGATCAAAACCGGTCTGAGTTGTTGATTAAGTGTCCTCATTCCATTAGTCTCATGGATAAAACGAATATACGATCATTAGTATAAATGGCACTAGTAAGATTTATACATTTTTCTAGTTGTGTATCAATACAACAGACAAAATTCGGAGATAAAAATGAGTGATAATCCTGAGGACAGTAAATCTGAAAATGAGGACGAAGGGTTAGACATCTCTGTAGATGATCTCTTTGAAGATGTTGAATCTTCAGATACTGATATGAATAATGATCCAGAGGAAGTAAAATATGAGTTGTCAGTATCTGATGTTACTGCTCGAAGCATTGGTGTTGAAGAGGAGGAACATGAGATTCCAGAATATGCCGAAAATATACCTCCAAGAGATGTTGTTGCTGGAGATATTCATTGTATTCAGATTGAACTCACTAACACAGGAGAACATAATTTCCCGGGTGGGAGATTAGACGATGTGTCGATAAGGCAGAATTTTGGATCAATTTCTTACCCAGACACATACACTACAATTCCTGAAATAGAAATTGATGAGTCTGAAACTATTTCAATTCATCTCACCATTTCGGCATCTGGTGCATTGACGCTTGTAGGTTCAATCTCATCTTCAGATGAAGAGCATACACGGGTCGGGGGTCTTGAGGAATTAAATGAAATGGTCTTTGGAATCCGTAGTGTGGAACGTGAAAAGTTCCAAATAATCAATAAGTTAGACAAAATAATTGAGGAGTTATAGCATGCCTGAATTAGATCATCAGACAAGTGGTCCTTCCTACGTTGTAGGTGGCGAAGAAATCAACTGGGAAGACCTACCAGATGAAATTAAAGTTGAGGCACTGAGTGAGGCTGTTAAAATGCTCGCTTCGCAAGGGTACTCACCATTCACACCTACTGAAATCAGTGAATCATTAGGCCCAGAGCAGCTCCGGCTAATCGCTTCGACAATTGAGTTTTCTGACGAAGAGATGGAACTTATCGCAGAGAATATATCCGCTGAAAGCGTAAATAGGGAGGGCCTAACTAACCAGAAAGAAGCGGAAAAAGAGAATATGAACAGTAATTCCCTCGGCCAAACCATCGCTCATGCTATCGATATTGCGCTTTTCGATAGACCACAGGCGACGTTTTATTCTCTCGGACTTATATTGATGTTATATAGTTTCTACTTTAGTAGCATTTATTATGCACTATCGGGTGTATTTGTGATGTTGATCACAGCATTACATTATGCAAATTAATTTTGAGGAGGTAATAAGAGTATTAGCCGGACTTGAACAGCCATGGGTTGCTCTTGTATGCTTAATTGGTCTCGCATTGGTTCTTTATTTCCAAGCTAGAGCGAACGCATATATAATCAAGAATGTGTTCGATAATATAAATGTAGTTTCAAAAATGATTCTTACAGGTATCATCTTGCTATCTGCTTTCTATACCTCCTCATCAAATATTGAATCTGGTATAGGATTTATTGTGTTCATCATAATCACATTCGGAATCTTCAGGTACGGCATATACAAAATATCCGAACAATCAGAGGAAGCAAAAAGAAAATCGAGTAGTTAAATATTTGAATTGTTGTTTGTTTCTAATGCTGCCACCTTCGTAACATTGCAGCATCGAGATCGCCCCGTAGATACGCCAAACCCCACGTCGTAATTTCATACATTTCCGTGTGGACTGGTTCAACCAACTCTCGTTCGGTCAGTTTACGACAGCGCTCTCGAACTCGGGCTTCGGATGCCTGAAGATCTCGAAACCGTCGATCTTCGACGATCATGGCGGGCGTCGACCAGCCGTCTTCGGCAAGGTGCTCAAGAATCCGCTCATCGAGCTGCTGCATCCACTGGCCCGATTTCCGTTTTGGCGAACTCATACGTTGCTACGCGCTCGCTTTACCGTCTCCCTCAGCAGTATCTGGGAGTTCGTCAGCATCAATTTCACCGTCGAGATACTGCTCGCCCTGCTCAGTGATCACGTAGACACCATTACCAAGCGGTTTCAGTAGCCCATGATCGGCCAATTTCCGCAGTCGACGACTCAGTGGTATCCAGGAACCAAACCCACAGCACCACTGAGAGATGCTTGACCCTAGTACCCCTAATTAAAAAGGTATAAAAATGTGCAGCCGGGGAATTGAACCCCGATCACTAGCTTGGAAGGCTAGGGTCTTGCCATTAGACCAGCCGCACGCAATACTGGATTGCCGGTGGCCTAACAAATCACTTTCTATTCGCTATCGGAGAGCAAGATCGGCAGGATTCAGCGTTTCAAGACCGCTCCCACTGGCAGATACTGAACGGTCCGTATATTTTTCAGCGATGCCACCGAATCTACTCGTAGTGGCTGGCGGCCAACAGTTGTCGTCGGACTGCGTCCGACTGCTTGAGGGACACAGTCCCTCTCTGTCATCAGCCATGGGCCGCCGTCAACCGGCCCCGGAATCAGGGAGTCGACTCGGAAACAACCGAACGTGGTTTCGGACACGACGTACTGACTCCACTGATAAGCCATGGGCTATCCGCCAGTGACAGTTGATATCCCGGCCGGTGTATTTCTGCGGCGAGCGGTTCCACGAGCCCGGAACCACAACCAGTGGAAGTACCCTACATAGAACTCTAGTGGTTATTCATCCACTAATATACTGTAGAACCGACTAAAACACACTATAAAATCCATTATAGTTTAAAAACACACAACCATAGCGGCATCGACGCCCAGTAATCGGAAATATTTACTCCGGACCGAGTTACTATTTTCGCTATCTCAAGGAATTTCGAGTTCGTTTGATATATTGCCGGATTAGACACATAAATATGAAAAGATCGCGTTGATAGGTATGTGATGATGGTACGAAAGCCAGCAAAAAGCAAACGAACGGCAAGTGAAGAGAGTCGGTACGAACGGTTCCGGTCGGCGACCCACAGCTCGACGCGCTACGGCCGCTTGCGAGAGTCGTCGAACGTCCTCTTCCGGCGGACCTCGCGCCGACGACGCCGCTGAGGTACCCGCGGTTCGTCCGTTCCCTGTAGTCCGGCCACCGACCATCGGTGGCCACCCACTCTTTTGTCACCACCGCTGAGCATCGCCGCCCAGCAGATCATGATACGGGGGTGGGTCCCCACGACGCCAATACCCCCGCAGGCCCGACCGATACCGTTGTCCTGCGGGCCGATCAGATCGGGCTGACGTGGCCAGCCATTGTCGGCCGAGTCGGGGTGAACGAAACGGCTTCCCGCCTCCAGGAGCCGATACTGTGGGATCTCCAACATTCTCCGTGTCGAAACGTTAAACACCGACACCTACGAGTACGATAATATGACACCCGATGCCAATATAGATCGACGGAGCTATCTCAAAGCGGTCGGTGCGGTCGGTGCGGCCGGCGCGCTCGCAGGCTGTACGGGCGGCGACAGTGACGGCGGCAGCGACACCGAGGTCATCAACCCCGGGACGGCCCCCGGGTTCCCGCCGTTCGAGTACACCGAAGACGGTGAACTCGTCGGCTTCGATGTCGACCTCGCGGAGGCGGCCATCGAGCGGGCGGGCTATGAAGTCGGCGAGTGGACCGAAATCGAGTTCGACTCGCTGATCCCCTCGCTGACGCAGGGCAACATCGATCTGATCGCAGCGGCGATGACGATCGACGAGGAGCGGAAACAGCAGATCGCCTTCACTGACCCCTACTACGAGTCGGATCAAGCAGTTCTCGTCGCCGAGGATAGCGATCTCAGCCCCGAAAGTACCGGCGACCTCTCCGGAGCAGTGGTCGGCGCCCAATCGGGGACAACCGGCCAAGACGAACTTGAAGCGCTGGTCGACGAGGGGACCATCAGCGCCGACAACACCCGGCAGTACGACAACTACACCCTCGGCGTTCAGGACCTCGAAAACGGCAATGTCGACGCGCTGATCATCGATATTCCAGTGGCAGAAAACTTCGCCGACGGACGGGCGGTCACCGTCGCCTTCACCATCGAAACCGGTGAGGTCTACGGGATGGGAATGCGACAAGACGACGACCGGCTCGCCGACATCAACAACGCGCTCGCGGAGATGCAGGAGGACGGTACCTACGACGATCTCGTCACCGAGTGGTTCGAGTAAAACGATGGATCCGGCCGTACTGCAGGCGAGCGACTGGGGGTTCATCCTCGCCAACTGGGATACCCTCGCGCTGGGTGTGGTCGTCACGGTACTGCTGACCGCAACGAGTCTCACCCTCGGCTTCGGTCTCGGCTTTCCCTCAGGGGCCATTGAGGTCTACGGCGACGGCTGGCTCGCCAGCGCCGTCAGCACCGCCGGGGTCGTCCTGCGCGGGACACCGATCGTCGTACTGATCGTGCTGTTCTTCTTCGGCCTGCCGATCCCGCGACTCGGGACCCTGCCAGTGATCGACATAAAGCTCAACGCGTTCGTCGCGGCGACACTGGCCCTCGGACTGCGGAGCGCGGCCTATCAGGGGCAGGTGTTCCGCGGGTCGATCCAGTCGATCGACGATGGGCAGCTAGAAGCCGCCCGGTCGGTCGGCATGAGCAAGCTCCAGGCGATCCGGCACGTCGTCTTCCCGCAGGCGATCCGGCGGTCGCTGCCGGGGTTCCAAAACGAGTTCACGATCGTTCTTAAAGACACTAGCGTCGCTATCGCAATCGGGCTGGCCGAACTGTTGACCCGTGCCGAGCGGCTCTATCTCCAGCCCGGCCGTGACACCGCGGTGATCGAGATCATCATCACCATCAGCGCGATCTACTTCGTCCTCACGTTCACGACGAACCGTACGCTCGATTACATCCACAGTCGGTATGCGATTCCAGGAGGCAACACATGAGTCTACTACGCGTCGACAGCGTCGACAAATCCTACGGCGACGAGCCAGTACTGCACGATGTGAGTTTCGAGATGGACCGCCAGCAAGTCGAAGTCGTCGTCGGGCCGAGCGGCTCGGGGAAGTCGACGCTGCTCCGGTGTGTCAATCGGCTCACCGAGATCGACAGCGGCGAGATCTATCTCGACGACGAGGAGAT
>Ga0065697_1000344_pt1 | contig 18200 bp, 18 predicted proteins | sample AntLakMe24m_08um_FD_59086 | JGI IMG/M metagenome (GOLD analysis project Ga0065697, IMG submission 59086) | Hypersaline microbial communities from Antarctic Deep Lake - 24m 0.8um v2 (version 3) | ecosystem: Environmental > Aquatic > Non-marine Saline and Alkaline > Hypersaline | place: Deep Lake... | reverse complement strand
TCGCCGGGCGGCGAGTACCGCGTCGTCGAGGTCAACCCCCGCCGTCTCCCGCTCGTCAGCGCTGGCCTCGAAGGCGACCGGCTACCCCATCGCTCGTGTGACCGCGAAGGTCGCCCTCGGCAAACGCCTTCACGAGATCACCAACGAAATCACCGGCGAGACGACTGCGGCCTTCGAGCCCGCCATCGACTACATCGTNACGAAAAGTNCCNCGCTGGCCGATAGACAAGTTCGANGANGTCGACTTCGAACTCGGNACGGCGATGAAATCAACCGGCGAGGCGATGGCCATCGGCTCGACGTTCGAGGAATCCCTCCTGAAGGCCCTACGTTCCTCCGAATATGACCCCGCAGTCGACTGGGTCGACGTGGACGACGAGACCCTCGAAACCGAGTATCTCGAAACACCGACGCCGGACCGGCCCTACGCGATGTTCGAGGCCTTCGACCGCGGCTATTCGGTCGACGAAATCATCGAACTCACCGGAATCAAAGAGTGGTACGTCGAGCGGTTCAAGCGCGTCGCCGACTCGGCGCAGGCAGCCCAAGATGGCGACTTCACGCCAGCCGCCGTGGCGGGACATACCAACAACGAAATTGCGGAAATCGCTGACGGCGGCGTCAGTGTCGACACCGTCGAACAGGAGGTTCCAGGCCGCAGCTACAAACAGGTCGACACCTGTGCTGGCGAGTTCGCCGCTCAAACTCCCTACTACTACTCGGCGCGCCTGCCGGAGTTCCAGAAGGGCCCCCTCGTGGGCGATGCCGCCGCGGGCGAACTGCGCGTGAACAAGGACGTCGAAAGCGTCGTCGTCGTCGGTGGCGGCCCGATCCGCATCGGCCAAGGTGTCGAGTTCGACTACTGTTCGGTCCACGCCGTCCAGGCCCTGCGTGATATGGGCATCGAGGCCCACGTGGTCAACAACAACCCCGAGACCGTGTCGACGGACTACGACACCTCCGACGGGCTGTTCTTCGATCCCATCTCGGCCGAGGAGGTCGCCGACGTGATCGAAGCCACCGGTGCCGACGGCGTGATGGTCCAGTTCGGCGGCCAGACCTCGGTCAACATCGGCGAACCGCTGCACGAGGAGATCGACCGCCGCGAACTCGACTGCGATATCATGGGCACCACGGTCGAGGCGATGGATCTCGCGGAGGACCGCGACCGGTTCAACGCGCTGATGGACGAGCTGGGCATCGCCCAGCCCGAGGGTGGAACCGCGACCTCGAAGGAAGAGGCCCTCGAACTCGCCCACGGGATCGGCTACCCCGTCCTCGTCCGTCCGAGCTACGTGCTCGGTGGCCGCGCGATGCGGGTCGTCCACGACGACGCGGAACTCGAACGCTACATCGAGGAGGCCGTCCGCGTCTCGCCGGACAAGCCGATCCTCGTCGACCAGTTCCTCGACGACGCGGTCGAACTGGACGTCGATGCGGTCGCCGACGGCGAGGACGTGTTGATCGGCGGCGTGATGGAACACGTCGAGAGCGCGGGGGTTCGACTCCGGGGACTCGGCGTGTATGATCCCACCGCGCTCGCTCGACGACGACACGATGGCTCGCGTGCGCAATGTGACCGAAGGGATCGCCGAGGCGCTCGAAACGGTCGGCCTGCTCAACGTTCAGCTGGCCGTCAAGGACGGCGTGGTGTACGTCCTGGAAGCCAACCCGCGCTCGTCGCGTACCGTCCCGTTCGTCTCGAAGGCCACCGGCGTCCCAATCGCCAAACTCGCCGCCAAAGTGATGACCGGAACGACGCTCGGCGAGCTGGATATTGAGGAGCAGATCCCCGAACAGACCAGCGTCAAGGAGGTCGTCCTGCCGTTCGACCGCCTGCAGGGTTCGGATCCTCGTCTCGGCCCCGAGATGAAATCGACCGGCGAGGTCATGGGCAGCGCCGACTCCTTCGGCAAGGCCTACGACAAGGCCCAGGACGCCACCAACAAGCCGATCCCCAAATCGGGCGTGGTGGCGATCGATCTCTCCGACGAGACGTTCCCCGACCCCGATACGGAGGCCGGTGAGGCGCTGGTCGATGGGTTCGGCGAGTTCTTCGAGTTCTGTGAGGCCGTCGACCTCGTGGATGCCGCCCGCAAGGGCGAGGTCGATCTGATCATCTCGCGGGACCGCAACCTCCTGGAGGTCGCCGTCGAGGAAGATCTCACCTACTTCTCGACGGCGGCCAGTGCGAAGGCCGCCCTCGAAGCGCTCCGTGCGGCCGACGAACCGCTCGATGTGGTCTCGATTGCGGACCGTCCGAAACAGGTCGCCGAGTGGGGCAAGTAGGCAGTCGCTAACAGACGAACTCGGCTTTTTATTTGTTGGGTGCGTGTATCTCAGAAGAAGATGTCGACTCACAAGTCGACAGCGGCGAGTGAGGTCTCGATCGGTAACAGCGTTGGGATATAAATACGAGAGCGACGGCTGTGTCGAGCCTCGGGAGCTCTATTTATAAAATGAGTTTTTGGACCGCTTTGTAATGGGGCCAGTATTTATAAGCAAACGGCTCAGGAGAGCTTGCCGAGGGCTTCAAAGAAGTCGGCGACCGGGCCGGCGATACGAACCGGCGGCTGAGATCGGGAAACGGTGATTTCGCAGGGGACATCGAGTTCGTGGGGTCGACGCCCATCACTCACGACGACGACGTGGTCGGCGTCGTCGACCCGAACGGATACCTCACAGTCGCCAGCGACCACCAAGGGCGGCATCGCGTCTGTGCCGCACATTTCGTTGATAATGAGGCCGTTGATCGAGGGGTGGACCAGCGGCCCGCTCTCGCTGAGGTTGTAGGCCGAACTGCCGGTCGGCGTAGCGATCAAAATGCCGTCGGCGTGGCCGCTCGTGTAGGGCGAGCCGTCGATTTCGACGGCGAAACTCGCGCCGCCGCCGTGGCCGCGCCGCGGGCCGGTGACGACGATCTCGTTGACTGCCGGAACGCTCTCCCAGTCGTCGCTGTCGGCACTGAGTCGTGGGGCCTCCCGGAGTTCGTGGTCGCCCTCGCGGAGCGCCTCAACCTCCTCACGGACGGCGTCGACGGCCGTCTCCGGCGTGACGGCGTTCAAAAAGCCGACCTCGCCGAGGTTGACGCCCAATATAGGTGTGCCGCCAGCCCCACGGGCAGCAAACAGAAACGTCCCATCGCCGCCGATGGAGACGACCAGATCACAGTCGTCGAAGCTGTCGACGGCAGCAGCCGCTTCGGGAGCGCCGATAGCGGTGGCGGTCGACTCGTCGAGCCGACAGTCGACGCCGTCGGCGGTGAGTGCGGTTCGGAGCTCGCCAGCCAGCGTGGTCGCCCGGCTGTTGTCGCGCTGGGCAACGATTCCGACGTCCATGGAGTCGGATTGCAAGCCGGAGTCAAAAGCCCTCCGTCAGCCGGGCGGTGTGACGGGAACATTCATAGTTGCGGATACTCTTGATCCGGTATGAATCATCGACCACTACGATCAGGATGGGCAGCTGATTGGGTGGTGGAGTTCGCAGCCGGGGTGAGACCGGATGAGTAGCGACTGGTTTGAGGAGGCTATCAGCGAACTCGACGAGGAGGATGTCGAGGAGGATGTCGAGGAACGGATCGACGAGTTGGATGACGAACGCGACACGGACGAGGAAACGACCGATGAGACGGACGACCGGAATTCGATCGAAGCGACAGCCACCGAGAAGCCGGTCAACTCCGAAGGCGATGGTGACGAAGCAGCGGATGTGTTCGGATTTTCGGCCGACGAGACGGGCGGCGACGATGAGGCCGGAAGTAGCGCCGACAGCACCCCGTCGATCGACACAGCCGACGACGAAGCGGCCTTCGGCGGCGAAAGTGGGGAATCGGTGGGCAGTTCCTCGACGGCCCAATCCCCCGAGGAGTTCGGCTTCAGCAGCGAGGAGATGGTCGACCAACCCCAACCCGAGGGGGAGACGGCGTCCGCAGACGAGTTCGACGCCGACACCGGCGGGGAGTCAGCCGATCCGTTCGGCTTCGACAGCGGCGACGGCGACGAAGGGACAGCTGGCGACGAGGATGCCGATGGAGACGACCAAACGATCGACGATTCGGAGTCGGTCGGCGAATCGCCAGCCAGCGCGGACAACGAGGGAACAGCCGACGGCAGTGAGGCGGCGACGGCCGACCAGCCACAGCCTGCCTCGCCTGGTGGGCCCGACGAACCGGACACAAAGGGGCCGTCGACGGCGCAATCCCCCGAAGAGTTCGGCTTCAGTATTGACGGAGATGAGGAGACCCCCGCCGCAACGACGGACACCGAGATTGCCTCGTCGGAGCCCGAATCGGGGTCGGCACCGGAGCCCGACACCGGTGGTGACGACGATCCCTTCGGCTTCGGGTCAAGCGGCGGTAGCAGTGGTGGAGGAGCTGGCGGTCAAGGAGTGGGCCAATCAGGCGACGACGACTTCGGGTTCGGAGGATTCGGCGGTGGTGGTGGTGGCGGCGGTGGCTCGCCGACGCCGTCGAGCCCCGAAGACTTCGACGACGAGGATTTCGACTCGGATATCGACCGGATCGACCTCGGGATCGACGGACTCGATGAGATGATCCTCGGCGGGGTACCGGAGCGGTCGCTGATCGGGATCATCGGCGGGGCCGGGACCGGCAAGACGACGTTCGCCCTCCAGTTCCTCAACGAGGCACTGGAAAACGGCGAGCGCGCGGTCTTCATTACGCTCGAACAGACCGAAGAGGCCGTGTTGTCGACTGCCGAAGAAAAGGGGTGGCCGTTCCGGGAGTACGTCGAGGACGATCAGCTGGCGGTCGTCGTCTTAGATCCCGTCGAGATGGCGAACAGCCTGGCAACGATCCGGAGCGATATCTCCCGACTCATCCGCGAGTTCGGTGCCTCGCGGCTCGTGCTCGACTCCGTTTCGCTCCTGGAGATGATGTACGACCACCCTGCCAAACGACGGAGCGAGGTCTTCGATTTCACCCGGTCATTAAAAGAGGCGGGCGTCACGACGCTGTTGACCTCGGAGGCCAGTGAGGAGTCGAGCCACGCCTCCCGCTACGGCGCGGTCGAATACCTCACCGACGCCGTCTTTATCCTGCGGTACGTCCGTACCTCGAACTTCGAGGAGACCCGGCTGGCCATCGAGATCCAGAAGATTCGGGATGCCAACCACTCCCGAGCCACCAAACCGTACGATCTGACCGACGAGGGAATGAGCGTCCACCGACAGGCCAACATCTTCTGAGCGACTCTCCTACACCGAGACAGCAGCAACGTTCTGTTTGAGTCGCGTCGTGAGCACGAGCAGAAACGTAATGGACATGATCGTCAGCACGATGCTGATGGATTCGACGAGTGCGGGCTGGATATCGGCGAGCACACCGACCTCAACCGCGCTTGCACCGCCCGCGCTGAGCAGAATCGCGATGATATAGGTGAGCATCGTGTCCAGGACAGTCCGACTCGACATCGCCGCCCCCTTGATCCGGGCGGCAAACGAGACGCCGTAGAGCGTAAAGCCGATACTCGCCCCCAGTTGGACGATGAGCGTCACGTTGATCAGGTCCAGCAGGATGATGGCCATGAACTGGAGGAAGGCAATAAAGAGGAACCCCGCCTCGATCCACCGGATGCTCTCGATGGAGATCGGGAGGTCGGTTACCCGGTCGCCGGTCCCCTGTGGGGACTCGAAGTACAGCTCCCGCATCGACAGCGCGAGAAAAATAATAAAGAACAGCTGGCAGAGCCGCCGGATCGAGCCGACGAAGCCGATGTCGGCGTCGAGGACCTCCGCCGCCGCGATGACTTCGGCGGTGCCGGTGACCGCATACAGCGCCCCGGCGACCCCCGCGAGGATGACATAGCCCCACATCTCCGAGCGGATCGTCCGTCGGCGGGAGTTCTGCATCGTGTAGTACGTGAGACCGATCGAAGCAACGAACAACAGCAGGTAGGCGGTCAGTCGGGTGACGACCACCGTCCCCGCCGGGTTGTCCAACAGCGTCATAGCGACCCTCCGCTCAGTACCTGATTGAGTTCCGTCCGGAAGTCCTGGACCGTATTATACCGGTAGAGTTTCGACTTCCGGAAGCATTTCGCGAGCACCGTGTCGATGCCTTCCGAGAGGTCGTCGTTGAACTGACTCGCCGGTGGCGGCTGTTCGGTGACGGCCTTCTGGAGGACGACACCGGGCTGGCCCTCGAACGGCAGCCGGGCGGTGAGCATCTCGTAGAGTATCAATCCCAGATGGTAGATGTCGGTCGAGGCATCGACGCCGCCGAAATCCTCGGGGGCAATCTGTTCGGGGGCGGCGTATTTCGGCGGGACGCCCATCGGGAGTGCCGACAGCTGACAGAGCAGTTGGGAGATCCCCCAGTTGCTGATTTTGGGGTAGGACCAGACGTTGTCGTCGTAGCTACGGCTGAAGATCACGTTTCGGGGAGTGAGCCCGCCGTGGGTCACACCGGAGCCGTGGGCGTGACAGACCGCGTCGACGATTCGGTCGATGATCCAGTCGAGTCTCCCGGTCGGAGATCGAGCCGAGGCGGTCGCTGAGCCGACCACCCTCCTGGTACTCGACGACGAACCACGGTTTCGGGATCGTCCCGTGGGCGACCACTGGGACGATGGCGTCGTGGTCGTCAACCGACTGCCACTCCTCGAGCGTCTCGGTGAACTCCGTATCGAAGGCCGCGGGGGCGCGGTGCTGTATTCGTTTGAGCAGCGCCGAGTGGGTCCCGGAGCTGGTCGAATAGCGGACCAACCAGAGATCGACGTGGCTCCCCGCGCCGCGGGATTTGACCGGGTCGAACGTATCCCGTTTGGCGTCGATCGCTGGCGGGGTCGGTGGCGGCTCCTCGGGCGGGCGGCTCCGCTGCTCCGGACCGGGGCGCTGCTCGGTCGGTTCGGAATCGTCGTCGACCGTCCCGAGGCCGCTGTACTCGGATTCCTCGCCGGAGAGCGTCGTCACCGACCCCGAGAGTTCCCGATCACGCACCGCTGCAATGAGCTGTTTGTGGCGGGTGTCGTCGCCGAAATCGAGCTCCTCGATGGCATCCCTGACGAGTTCGGGGTACTCGGCGGCAACGTAGCCCAGTGCGCGGATGATGTCGTCGTGAGTCCTCGTGGGTTCGCTTTCGAGCAGCGAGGCGAGTGCGCGAACCGACCCCGAGACCGCCTCTGGGTTGGCCGAAACCACGAGGCCAAGGGCCCACGAGGCCGAGAGTCGCACCGTCTCGTCGCGGCTCTCGAACAGGTGGAGAACTCGCCTTATTTCCTGAGAGTCGAACGTCTCGGGTTCCGTGACCGCCGCAGTCAACACCGTCTCTGCGGTGCGTTGTTCGCTCCCCGATGCATTCATTATTTTACGTAAATAGTTTTCTACCATATAGTTTCTCTGAATATGTGGTCGAAAAGACAGTCGACGCGGTGGTGACAGGCGGTCACGGAGCCGACTACCGGCAGCAACAGTTCCGACCGAGATCGGAGTATTCGGGAAGTAGAACGCTCCTAACTAAAGAGTAGTCACAGATTACCGCAGAGGGTTTACTTAGCTTGGGAGCCAACACCACGGTGTGAAGAAAACCGAGCTCGTTCATCTGCATGCACTCTTGGTGCTGTGCTCCGAGCGGGTCGTCGACCGGGGGATCGTCGACCGGTCGTACTTCGAGCCCTACACCGAGCTTGGGGTGACGCCGGTGTCGTTTCGCGCCCGGCGGGACCACCACGAGGCAGCGGTGCTCCTGCTCGCCGCACTGCTGGCCGCAGCCGTTAGCGACGAGTACGACCCACCAGCCGATGTCGATGCCGTACGGACCGACTCCCAGTCGACGCGGGCGTCCTGACTGTTAGCCCCACGTCCATGTCGCATCCAGGACGAACCGATAGATGCCACTGATGAGGATGGCAACCCCGTTGCCCACCAGAACGATGACAACCCCGTCGCTCGCCAAGTACGGAACCAAGAGCCATTCGACGAGTGCATAGAGGATTCCGAGCTGGATAGGGATCGCCGAGCCACGAATGAGATTCGTTTTGAACAGACCGACCAGATACGCGACCCTCCCGGTGTTTTGGGAGCGCTTGAAGGTCCAGGCGTTGTTGAGAACATACGAGAGGATAATCGTCAGCTCGATGGCGATCAGCGCCCCCAGCAGGTAGTTCAGGCCGCCCCAATCGACAAACAGCCACAACAGGAGCTGTTGGACGCCAGCCGTGAGTACGCCGACGATGACGAACCGGCGTAGCAGTTGGGTAAGAGGGCCGTGAGTGAGGTTTCGGAGAATCGATCTGAGCATCTATTTGTAACCGAGCGCTTCGAGGCGTGCGTTGAGATCCTCGTCTACGGCATCGGCGGTCGACTCGTCGGCGTCCTCGTCCGTCAATATTGTCGCCACGTGGGCCTCAACATGCTCGCCGAACCGGTCGATCACCTCGGCTTGCTCGGCAGTCGGGTCGTCCGAGAGGTCGGTCTGTTGGGACGGGTCCGACGGCCGGTGGTAGAGCTCCCGCTCGTCGGCGTCGACGTGCTCGATGTAGATCCAGTCCCGATCCCGGACGCTGACCAGTAGTTCGCCATCCGACAGCGACCGCGGGATCGGCTGGGAGGTGACCTCCTCGCCACGGACGGTCACCGAGATAACTGGCTCGTTGGCGGGCTCTGCGCCGGTCGACACCGTTGGCGCGAGCGAGTCAGCAATCCAGTCGGGGTGTGGGTCGACGCCGAGCAGGTCGGCGACGGTCGCCGGAATCGACGCGAGGCTAACCTGTGGATCGACACAGCGCGGCGGCTCGCCGGGGACGTCGACAATGAACGGCACCCGAATCAGCTCGTCGTACAGTTTGGGGTAGTGGGCGAGGTGGCCGTGTTCCTGGAACTCCTCGCCGTGGTCACCTGCCAGAATGATCGCCGTGTCTTCGGCAAGTCCGTTCGCTTCGAGTTGTTCGCGCAGGCGGCCGATACTGGCGTCGACCTGCCGGACGGCCGCCGCATACAGCGTCCGGAGCTCGTTGAGCGTGCGCTCGTCGACGTCCCAACCGAGTCCGGTCCGGAGGTGGGCGTGCAGCATCCGGTGGGTCCCGAAGAAGTTCGAGGAGACCTCACGGATATACCGCGGAGCCGGAACGTAGGGGGTGTGGGCATCCATGTAGTGGACCCAGAGGAAAAACGGCGAGTCGGCGGTCTCCAGGAACGAGGTGGCGGCGTGTTCGACATCGAACATTCGGGAGGTGTCCAGGAACGGTCTATCGTCGGTGTTGCGCCGGAGCCACGAGCCGGCCCGCCGGAGCGGCGAGGTAGCCAACTGGACCCACGCCTCGACGGTTGGATGGGTTGCCAGATACTTGCTGTAGACGCTCGATCCGACACTCGCCACGAAGGGTTCGAACTCGTCGAACCCGGCGTCGTATCCCCAATGAGAGGTCAGAAAGCCGTTGGCGGCGTTGAATCCCGCCGTCGAGATACCAGCCTCGGAGAGCACCGATGCGAGCGCCCGCTCGGCGGTAACCCCGATCCGGCCCGAGTCCGCGAACACCGGCCGCGCCGAAAGCATCGCTGGAAACGAAAACGGCGTCCAGTTGCCGGTCGCAAACGCCCGCTCGAAGACAGTCCCTTCCTCGGCGAGCGAATCCATGACCGGCGTGTGTCGACGCTCGTCGTAGGCACCGACCGCATCCGCCCGGAGCGAGTCGACCGTCAGAAGCACGACATTTGAAACGGCTCCAGAACTATCCATAATTTTCAGTGAGTATCAGTATCTGAGATATAGCTGCGCTTGATATTTTCGGTTGCCCGCTCAGATCACCTAACTGCGGTTTTATCCCTGAAATAGGGGGTTCGCCGCTACTGGAGCTCGTCGACCAGCCTGCGGAGCGTCTGAAGGTCATACTGACCGGGGGCGGTCGCCCCCTCGGGTTCGACCGGCGCGTAGCCGATCTTCGAGCCGTAGACCGGCGCGACCGCCCGCGTGTGCTGGCCTGCTTCACCCATCGCCATCGTGGCGACGGTCCAGCCGGACTCGACGGCCCGATGGGTCGCCGACAGCACCGCGAGCGCGTCGCTCCGGTCGGTGGCAGTCACCGCGAGTTTGCCGACGTCGCCCTCGTCGCTGGCCGTTTTTAAGAGGTCGGTCAGTCCGTCGACCGAGGATGTCGACTCGAAGTCGTGGACCGAGGCGATGACCGCGATACCGGCGTCTCGGGCTGTCTCACGTAGTTCCCGTGCCTGGTCGGTGGCGGCGGCCGCAATGCTGCCGTCGAGCGCGCCGCATTCGAGGTCGACCGCCGCGACCGCCTCGTAGTCGAGTGTCGATCCGAGCGTGTCGAGTCGTCCGGTTTCGTCGTCGGCCTCGCCGCCCTCCCACGCGGCGCGGTTGGTAACGATCAGCGGCAACTCGCCGTCGTAGGCCGCCAGTTGATCGAGCGGATCGGTGGCGAGATCCAGCCGGAACTCGACGGCATCCGCGTCTTCGCGAGCCGCAGGCTCCGCTTCGAGGTCGTTGGTCGCCGCCGCAAGCACGAACGAATCGAAATCGAGTGTCGACATATCTCGCTGTTCTCGGCGACCCGCAAAACAGCACCGTTAGGCGGTGGCTACTCGTCGGCGTTGTCAATCGTGGTGGAAGTTAGCAGCTCCCTTCGAGGCTTTGCGCAGCGACTATCAGCCACGTTGTTCAAAGATCCGTGCGGCAATAGTCAGCCGCGCTGTTCGAGAATCCGGTCGACGATCCGGCCTGTCGACAGCAGTTCGTCGGGATGGTCCTCGCGGGCGGTGGCCCGCTCGACCCGACAGTCGATCCCCCGTTCGCCAAGGGCTGCTCGAATCCCCTCAGCGTCGTGGTGTTGGTCGTAGCCCAGCACGATCACATCAGGTTCAATCTCCTCGATGGGAACGAAGATGTCGTCGGGATCGCCGAGTCGGGCATGGTCAACGACCGCGAGGGACCGGACCATCTCGACGCGCTGGTGGTCCGAGAGGATCGGCGGGGCTTTGTGGGTGACGTTGTCGCCACGAGCGACGATGACGTGGAGTTCGTCGCCGTAGCTCGCGGCGTCCCGCAAGTAGTGGACGTGGCCCGGATGCAGAATGTCGAAGGTTCCCTGTGCGACCGCGCGGGTTGGCCTACTCATGATAGCTCCTCGTCGATGTCTTCCTGCGTGAAATCGAAGAACTGCTCTTCGGGCAGCGGGACGTCGAGCACATCCAGCGAGCGCGGCTCGCCGCTACTGTCGAAGACCCGCCAGTCGCCCCATTCGTAGGGCGCGCCGATGATGATGTGGACGTCGCCCTTGTGGAAGGTAGCGAGGTCGGCGTCGCTCGGCCGGAGGACGCCGTTTGGATGGGAGTGGACCGAGCCGACTGCCTTGATGTCGTTGGGGACCATGTTGGTCTGGACGGTCGCGCTGGTCGGGTCGGATTTCGTGCCCGGAATGACGAGCACGTCGGTGATGACTTGGCCCTTCCTGTCGAGCCCGAGTTTGCGGGCGTCTTCGGCCCGAAGAAAGCCCATATACTCGTTGGGGTGAGTTTCCTCGGAGGCTTCGAGCGCGAACTCCATGGTATCGCGTGCGATGCCGAGTATCTCACTCGATCTGAAGAGCCGCATTGGCGGATTTCGGTTCGGCGTCCATCTAAACATTCCGAACCGTCGACTCCCCACTGGGCGGCGCGAGATAACAAGCTTAACACGTCGGTCGCCCAAACGGGGGGTATGACCGACGATACCGCCGGGGAGTCCGGCGAGCGGGACGATTCGCGTCCCGTCGTTTACGATCTCGCGCCCGACTGTACGCTCGCAGACGTCGAAGTCGGTGCGAACTATCACGCCGTCGTCAACGGTGTTGTTGCCTACGGCGTTTTCGTTGACATCTCCGACTCCGTCTCCGGCCTCGTTCACGAATCGAACCTCGACCACGACTACAACGTCGGCGATCGGCTGATCGTCGAACTCGAAGAGCGGAAAGAAAACGGCGACATCGCCTTCGACGTCCCCGATATCGAGGATTACCGAACCGATGTCGTCGACCACGAGCCCGACATCACGCCGATCGCCGACCTCGAAACCGGCAGCGAGGCGACTATCGAGGGCTCGGTCGTCCAGATCAAACAAACCGGCGGCCCAACGATCTTCCACATCAACGACGGCACCGGCATCGTCAGCGCCGCGGCCTTCGAGGCTGCAGGCGTCCGGGCTTACCCAGAGGCCGAAATCGACGACATGGTCCGGGTCAGCGGGAGTGTCGAAACCCACCAAGACGTCCAGCAGATCGAGGCCGACTCGCTTGCGGTCCTGGAGGGCGAGACCGAAGCCGAGGCCCGCGAGGCCCTCGACGCCGAACTCGACGACCGCGCGGCGGCCGCAGACATCGAGCCGCTGATCGAGTGGCCCGCCTTCGAGCCCGTCTTCGAGGAACTGAAAGGCGTCGCCGAACTCCTTCGGGAGACCGTTCTTGAGGGCCGACCCATCCGCGTCCGGCACCACGCCGACGGCGACGGGATGTGTGCGGCTGCGCCGGTCCAACTCGCACTCGAAAACCTCATCGCCGAGGTCCACGGCGACCCCGAAGCGCCGCGACACCTCTTCAAACGGCTGCCGAGCAAGGCCCCCTACTACGAGATGGAGGACGTGACCCGTGACCTGAACTTCGCCCTCGAAGGCCAGGAGCGCCACGGCCAGAAGCTCCCGTTCCTCCTCATGTTGGACAACGGCTCGACCGAGGAGGACGTCCCCGCCTACCAGAACCTCACTCACTACGACATTCCCATCGCGGTCATCGACCACCACCACCCCGACCCCGAGGCGGTCGAACCGCTCCTGGATGCCCACGTCAATCCCTACCTCTACGACGAGGACTACCGGATCACCACGGGGATGATGTGTGTCGAACTCGCCCGACTGATCGATCCACAGGTTAGCGAGGACCTCGAACACGTCCCGGCGGTCGCCGGGCTGTCGGATCGCTCGAAAGCCGACGCGATGAGCGACTACGTCGAGCTCGCCGACGCGGCGGGCTACGACCGCAACCATCTCGAAGACATCGGCGAGGCACTCGACTACGCCGCCCACTGGCTGCGCTACAGCGAGGGCAAAACGCTCGTTACTGATGTCCTGGATGTCGGCTGTGACGACCCCGAGCGCCACGCCGAACTCATCGAGTTCCTCTCCGAACGGGCCGAACGCGACATCGACCGCCAGCTGGATGCGGTCGAGCCCCACGTCGAACACGAACGGCTCGACTCGGAGGCCCACCTCTACCGGGTCGACCTCGACAACTTCGCCCACCGATTTACCTACCCCGCGCCCGGCAAGACGACCGGCAACCTCCACGACCGGAAGGTCACCGAGACGGGTGAGCCCGTCATCACCATCGGCTACGGGCCGGACTTCGCCGTGCTCCGCTCCGATGGCGTTCGCCTCGACATCCCGCGGATGGTCACCGAACTCAACGAGGAACTGCCCGGAGCCGGCGTGTCGGGCGGCGGTCACCTCGTCGTCGGCTCGATCAAGTTCGTCAAGGGCCGACGCGAATCCGTGATCGATCTCCTGGTCGAAAAGATGGCCGAGGCCGACCTCGACGAGTCGCTGTCGACGGCCGCACCGCTGGAATAACGTCGCTCAGGACTCGCTCGTCGTCGACTGACTGATTCTTTTATAAACACCAACACCGATTCCAGCGGCTGCGAGGAGACCACCAACGGCAAACAGGCCGTATCGGAGCAGTGTGATGAATATCCATGCGCCGTCGCCGTGATACAGGGAGGCGCGATAGAGGTCGCCCTCGTATCTTATATACCGTGTTTCGTCGAGGCCGTCGAGTACGTCGCGGTCCCCTTCGATATACATCGGCTCTGACTGGCCTGACAGGCTGAACGACTCCTGGACGACTGGGGGTAGCTCGTCGTATTCGATGACGCCCGATTCGTTTTCGGTCTCGTCGACCGGTGCAGCATCGAGGAAGTACGGAGTCTCTCCGTAGTTCGGCCAGACGACCGGAACAAGCAGTGCGGATGCAACGATGAGCGTGCCGACAAGCAGGAGTACCACCGAGTCCGAGGGCCGTTCCATCGAGATAATCAGTTATTTGATTGCTGTTCTGACGTATGTGTTTTGTTGGAACAACGGTATCGGCGACGCCGCAGTTTGCGAGCGGGCTACTGGTTCGCCGGTTTGAATTCGAGCCGCCGTTTCAGTGCCAACACGGTCCCGCCAGCGGCACCGATCGTGACGACGAGGATGCCGACCGGAATCTCGCGGGTCCCGTCGCTTCTCCAGTCGCCGTCGAAGACCTCGGCGTAGTAGTCGGCGACTGCTTCGTCCTGGATAGCAAGCGCGACCTCGCGGTTGTTCCGGAGGGAGTTGTCGTTCCAGTTGAGGCTGCCGACGACCGCGGTGTCGTCGGCGACGACTCCCTTGGCGTGGATCTTGCCGAACCGGCCGTTGCCCTCGGCGAGCCGGATTTCGAGATTCTCGGACCCCTCGGTTCGCTCGCGGAGCCGCCGAGCCAGCGCGTCGTTTTCCTCCTCGTTGTACCACTGGCTCCCCAGGAGAATCCGGACGTCGACGCCGCGGTTGGCCGCCCGTATCGCTGCTTCGAGCAACGGGAAGTCGGCGCTGCCGATCGACGGCTGGACAATCAACAGGCGGTCGTCAGTTCCATTTATAAGCTCGACCAGTTCCTCGTCGGCGTTGTCGGGTGCTGTGAGCACTGTCACTGAATCGGCGGTCGTCGTCAGCGGTGGGTGATTCTGCGAGTACGATCCGGTCGAGGACTCCTGTTCGGTGGTTTCAGCGGTCGACCGGAACTCGGTCCACCGAACGGTATCGTTCCATGTCGCGTCGTGGTTGGAAAAACCGCCGCGAGGTCGTCGGCCGTCTCGCCGTCCTCGACGGTCACACCCCAGCCGCGATTGTCTGCACCGCCGGTGCCGGAGGGCTTCCAGTTCTCGGTGAGGACGACCGCTCGGTCGTCGACCACGGCATACTTGGCGTGGTGGTAGCGGAACCGCGCCCGCTCGCCGGTCATGGCGCGGACCTGGAGGCCCGCCTCGGCGAGTCTGTCCAGCCGATCGGCCTGTTGGGTCGACATCCCCCCGACCGGCCCACCTTCGACGAGCACGCGCACCTCGGCACCGCGGTCGTGGGCGGCAATCAGTTCCGCGACCACCCGCTCGGAGGTCAGCGTATAGGCGGCAAGGTAGAGCCGCTGGTCGGCTTCTTTGATAGCCTCGATTGGGACTCCAGGAGAGTCGGGCAACACGAAGGCTTCGACCGAAGTAGACTCCGTGGTCGCGGGGTCCCGCGGTCGGAAGCCAGCGGGCTGCCAGTGAGGATCGCGGTCGCGGTGCCACTGCTGGCTTTCGGGGGCGTCTTCGTAGGAAACTCGGTCGACCACCCTGCCGTCCCGGCGGAGTTCGAGCCGCTCGCCGCTGACGGCGAGTTGAAACGAACCCCCGGCCTCGACAGCAGTAACGTTCGTATGGGTGGCCGTCTTCGCGGGGTGGCGCGTGACGGCGAACTCGCCGGACCGGTCGGGGAGCCGTGCAGTCCCCTCGCCGTCGGTCACCGTCCAGTTGCCCGGCCTATCGAGGTCGACCGTCACGTACTCACCGCGGTTCTGTGCTGTCGTCGGGTTGGGATACAGTTCGACGATCCGACCGTCGGCCCCTGTGGAGATAGTGTGTGTCGACGCGCTATCACCGCCATGGGCGACGACAGTCCCGCCGCCAGCGACGAGTGCACCGCTGGCGACCGCGATCACCAGGAGCGTGAGCAGTCGGCGTCGGCGCGTGGACGAAAGACGGGCCACGATCCGGATGGTGCCGTATTCGTATAAATATCTCCGGTGGATAGTCAGCCGGTCGGCAGGTGTCGGCGTGGTACTTATCGGGCTGTCGCCCGAACCTCCGATATGGTTGAGTTGGTGTTCGTCCTCGCAGTCGGCCTCCTGGTCGCCGGAGTCGCTGGCAGCGTGCTGCCGCTGATCCCGTCCGGGCTAGTTTCGCTGGCTGGCGTCTGGACCTATGTCTTCTTCGGAGCCGAGCCGGTCGGGGCGCTCGTGGTCGTGAGCCTGACGCTAGCGGGGCTGGCTACCGTCGTCTTAGAACACTTCGCTGGCCCGCTCGCCGCCCGCGCCAGTGGCGCCTCAACCGAGGTGACCGTCGCCTCGGCGGTCGGCGGCTTCCTGATGTTGTTCGTCCTCGGGCCGATCGGGATCATCGTCGGCGTTGTCGGCACAGTCTTTTTGCTCGAATTGAAAAACGGGAGCGACACCGGGCGGGCCGCAAAGCGGTCGCTGTACACCGCGGTCGGCGTGCTCGCGTCGTCGGTCGCTCAGCTCCTGCTCACGCTGTCGATGCTCGCCGTCTTCGTCCTGTCTGTGACGCTCCTCTGAGACCCACAGAAGTGGTCGGTCTCCGTTGGTTTTCGGCTATGAATCGACGCAGATACCTCTCGGTCGTCGCACTGACGGCGCAGGCCGAGTCGGGCGGCTTTCTGCCGACACATCTCGTTGCGACGAATACTACCGAGACGCCGGTCGAACCACCAGCACCCGAGGCATTCAGGCTGAGCGGTGGCGGCGAACAACAGGACACGTACCAGGAGGATTTCGCCGACGCACCCGGCGGGGCCGGATCGGGGCTCTCGGAGCCGGTGGCGGGGTCACTGGTCCACTCGGCCACGGAGATCGAATCCGGCGCGCAAACCCACGGCTGGTTCGTCTTTTCGCTTCCCGATGACGGGTCGACGGCGACGCTCAAACTGCTCGCCGGGCGAGTCCGTCGCGGCGTGGTCGGTTCCGCTCTGAGCGGCTTCGGGCAGTCTCCCGGGTATTCCCAAGGAATATACTATCTTAGTTATTGGAACCTGTATGAGACGACGGAGCTATGTTGGGGTGGTCGGTATGGCGGCGCTGTCGGGCTGTTCGGCGCTCTCCGGAAACAATCCGACCGACGATGTCGGCGAAAGCTACACCAGCGACGAGGAGCTCGAACTCACCGTCGACCAACTCGAAACGCAGGCTGGTGGGTCAATCACGCTCGGGAACGGGTCGGAAATCAGCAGTGCAAGCAGTGCGGTCACGTTTGTCATCCCGCATCTCGTCGCCACAAATACGACGGAGTCGCCGCTCTCGGTCCCGGAGCCCAGCAGTTTCAATCTGTTGTCGGGGGGACAGCGACAGGACCCCTATCGGATCGACTACAGCGAGATAATGGACGAGCTACAGTCGTCGATCAGCGAGCCGGTTTCGGGGCCGCTGTTTCCATCAACGTCCGAGATCGGTCCCGACGAGGAGGCCGAAGGCTGGCTCGTATTTACCGTTCCGGAGGCCGGAGAGAATGTGAGTCTCGAACTGCGTCGCAACGACGATGTCCAATTCAACTGGTCGCTGTTAGTCTGAGCGACGCGATCAGCGGCAGGCCGCTGGTGATCAGTAGAATTCTCGGACGAGGTCCGTCGCGTCGTCGGGCGCGCCGTCGGGGATCTCGGCCATGTTCTCGGTGAGGCCGTGGGCCTGCTCGTAGGAGGCGGCGTCCTCGTTCTGGTAGAGGACACCCTGGTACTCCTTGTCCATATCGAGGATCAGATCCTTGGCGTCGTTGTAGTCGGTGCGGTCGTGGTCGGTGTCGTCGACATCGACCAGCGAATCGCGGAAGTAGTCGTAGGTATCGACATCGTTGAACGTCACACAGGGCGAAAAGACGTTGACGAAGCCGAAGCCGTCGTGTTCGATCGCCTCCTGGACGATTTCGGCGTGGCGCATCGCATCCGAGGAGAACGATTGAGCGATAAACGTCGCCCCAGCAGAGAGCGCCAGTGCCAGTGGGTTCACCGGTGGCTGTTTCGGCCCTTCAGGCGTCGTCGAGGTCTCGAAGTCCTCCCGCGAGGTCGGCGAGGCCTGGCCCTTGGTGAGGCCGTAGATCCGGTTATCCATGACGACGTAGCTCATGTCGACGTTGCGCCGGACGGCATGGATGAAGTGGCCCACACCGATGGAGTAGCCGTCGCCGTCGCCACCGGCGACCATCACTTCGAGGTCCGGGTTGGCGAGTTTGACGCCCGTGCCAACCGGCAACGCTCGGCCGTGGACGCCGTGCAGCGCGTAGCTGTGCATATAGGTCCCGATCTTGCCGGAGCAGCCGATTCCCGCGACAACGAAGGTGTTGTCGGGGTCGTTGCCGGTGTTGGCCAAGGCTTTCATCATGCCGTTCATCGTCCCGAAGTCACCGCAGCCGGGACACCA
>Ga0065697_1000140_pt1 | contig 18256 bp, 19 predicted proteins | sample AntLakMe24m_08um_FD_59086 | JGI IMG/M metagenome (GOLD analysis project Ga0065697, IMG submission 59086) | Hypersaline microbial communities from Antarctic Deep Lake - 24m 0.8um v2 (version 3) | ecosystem: Environmental > Aquatic > Non-marine Saline and Alkaline > Hypersaline | place: Deep Lake... | reverse complement strand
ATCTACGTAGCAGCTGTGTCACTGCTAAAAGTGTTAGTTCAATAGGATTTCAACAAAGCCGTTGAGGTGTATTTCGGTAGATCGGCCACAATTGAGAGACGGTTTTCTTTGGGGAACCTCAGTGGGAACTGGTCGAACTCTGACCGGCGAATGGTCGTCTTCGTGTTGTCCGAATCAGAAGCATCATCTTCGAATAGAGGGATTTCGTCGACGCCGACTGCCTCTTTGAACACCTCTGGTGGGCTGAGTGTCGCGCTCATTAGAATTCCACCACCGACCTCACTGAAGATATCTTTCAGAGGCTCTGTCGGAATGCAGTTGAATAATTGGAACGCCGGTGTCCACTCTCGAACCCACGCAGGGTAGTCCGTAGGGACGTTGTCTTTCTGACTCGGGTCTAAGACGATCTCGCGATGATACTCTACAATATCTCGGTTCACCCAGTCGTAACAGAATTTCCCAACCCCGACACCCTGTGGTTCACGGTCATAGATACCCGCTTCGTCAAGATAATCGTAGAGATAATCGAGTGCTGTGAACACAGCATAGGCTTTCTCCATACGGGCAGGACCGTCATCGAATCGACTGATTACCCGGCGGATCAGTAAGCCGTCTGCAGTTGGGAGCTCCACATTCGTAAGGGGGATTTCTTCTTCGGATGCACCTTTCTGTTCGACTTTCGCTTGCCATCCTCGGGGGTATTGTTCATGGAGATAGTCGGCCGATAGTTCATTCAGTTTCTGTTTAAGAAGGATCAACAATTCCTCGACGCGTCCTATATCGGCCTCACAAACGGTATCGAAATTCACCTCGTCCAGAGCGGCTTTCGAGAGTTCGATGGCGCTGCGAAGATGGTCAGCGTCGAGATCGGGCGTCGGAGTGTTCTTGATTTCGCCTTTGACGTACGACTGAGCCAGTTGTAAATCTCTGATCGCCTTATCGATTGTGTAGATATTCAACCTTGTCGACAGCATTTTCTTCACCTTGCCCTCAATTCGGTGTGCCTCGTCGAGAACGAGAATAGTTTCTTCGTCGAATAAACCGATCTTGGATTCAGTTAGTAGCCTCGTCCGGGGATCAAAGAGGTGGTTGTAGTTACCGAGGACGACGTCGGCTTTTTCAGCATAATGGGCCATTGTCTCGTGGGGGCAAACGCCTTCGGAGACAGCGAACTTGAATAGCGTATCCCGATCAAGGACATGATGCTCGGCATCGGAGAAACCAAATGATGGGTAGCCTCGTGCGAAAAACGACGCATAGAATGGATCGAATTTGCCCTGTTGGTTAGGTAGGAGTTGCTGTAGTCCCTTCTCCTCGAGCTCACTATCGCTTACGATGTGATTCGTGTGAGGGACCACATCTGGATACGGGGACTCAACGCCGTCGACGACGAACTTTTCGTAGTCGTCATCAGTTTCTTGCTTGCTGATTAGGATCTTCCGAANGCCCTCGGCCCGGATAGGGTCGTATGGATTCTGTTCTTTACGAGCCTTTGCTTCAGGAGACGCTTTCGACCAATCGTAATCGTGATGGGCTGATGCTGGCGGGTCCACATCAGTAGGCCAATCGAGTGGGATGTCACTTCCAAACATAATGATCTCCCGCGTCTTCTCTCTGAGACTGTCTGCGTGGTCTGAAACCGACTTACGATCAAAGGGAGGCAAATCACAGAAAGCGTACGGCATGAGGTCTCCACGACCTTTCATCACGACCGTACTGGCTTTGGTGATCTCAGTTGGGAGAGAGCGATTAACTCCGCGCATCTCTTGGATGAATTGTTTGAGCTGCTGCTTGTTGGGGGTGAATACTCCCACCCTCTCGTAGTCAGGGTAGTCGTCACTACGGATCGCCTCTAGTGCGGCAGTCACTGCAATGAGCGTCTTCCCCGTCCCACACGGACCTTCAAGAGAGTAAAATCCGTTTTCTTTGAGAACATCAAGGAACCGTTCGATCCCTCGATACTGGTCGGCATAAGCTGACTCATAACGAAAGAATGGGCTCCATGAAACGTCTGTATCGGTGAGGTCAACATCAGAATCAGAAGAAAAGGCATCCATTGTAGGGTCGGAACTAGATCCCCCCCTCCAATGATCCCGGCGTGGCGTCTCCCGAACCACCACTTCCGGCCTTTTTGTCAGATGACATTGGTTACCTCTTCGTCTCGACGGTAGTTAATCGTTGGTGAAATCATGAATGTCGCCCATCTACAGAGAAAAATTCCCAATTCTTTGAAACTGCGTCGGAACGAAATTACTTAGAACCTGCTTGAGAGTACGTTTCGTCTGCTTTATCAGGCCATTTTTCAGCGGCAGTGAGGGGTGTTGATCACTCATTGGTAGCTAATACTAACGAGGACGTGAACACCCTCAAGATGGTGTGTCTCGCCACATTTCAGCGGCAACGTAGTGTGTCGACTTGGTATCAATAGGTAGGTGGTATTGATTCGCCCAGCGTACCCTCCTGTGCTATGACGATCTCGATAGGAGCAACAGCGGAAATAGTGGGGTGGTTAGTATATAAACAAAATGTAACAGCGGAAACAACGGAAGCATCGGTGATAAACGTTATATCTCTCGAAGTTAATTGGTCTCCAATGAGTGAGATTAGTTTCCAACCTACTGGGTCTATTTTCAGAGAACGTGAGGCTCTGAGTAATTCTTATATCCCTCGCGAATTGGTCGGTCGAGATGACGAACTTGAAAAATACGCTGAGAATCTGCAACCAATCATTGAGGGCGAAAACCCGTCGAATATTTTTCTTTATGGGAAGAGTGGTGTCGGTAAAACTGCGTCTACCCGATACCTATTCAATCAGCTACAAGAAGATGCGAAGAATGTTGATGGATTGGACCTACATACTGTAGAGGTGAATTGTGAGGGGCTCAATACGAGTTACCAGACGGCGGCTGCAATCGTCAATGAAATGCGCGGCCCCGAGAATCAGATATCCAATACAGGATATCCTCGATCGTCNNTGTNTAAGTNCTGATGTTCGATGAGATCAACAATGTTGACGGTACGCTCATATTGATACTGGATGAAGTCGACCACATCAAGGACGATAGTCTGCTGTATAAGCTATCCCGAGCTCACGAAGATGGAGATATAATAGACACGTTCTTTGGAGTAGTTGGCATCTCGAACGATCTTCGATATCGTGAGAACTTGAGTTCGAAGGTCCAGTCTAGTTTGTGTGAAAAAGTAGTCTCCTTCAGTGCATACGATGCAGATGAGCTGGTTGAGGTCCTATCCCAGCGCACACAAGTAGCGTTTCACGAAGATGCAGTCGGCCAGGATGTAATTTCACTGTGCGCTGCATATGGGGCGCGTAACTCCGGGGACGCTCGGAAAGCACTCGATCTACTTCTTGAGAGCGGTGATATTGCTCGGTCCAGCGACAGTGATACAGTGGAAATAGAACACGTAGAACAAGCGAAAGATCGACTAGAGACAGATCAACTTCTAGAGGGCGTCAAGAATTATTCGACTCACGGCAAGCTGACCCTTTTGGCGCTGATCACTCTGGCAGAAGACAAAAAAACGCCTTGTAGGTCGCGTTCGATCCACAAGCGGTATGTGAAAATCTGTGAGAAAGAAGTCTGTGAACCAGTCTCCAATCGTGCTGTTCGAGACTACCTTAGTGAACTAGAGGTTCTGGGGATCACGTCTTCAGAGACATTCAATGATGGCAAAGATGGTGGCAAGTACAAGAAACATCAATTAAGAAGGAGTGTTTCGGAGATCCAAGGCGCGTTGACGGAATCGCTGACTGCAGATTTGTAGTACACCCCACTATTTCCGCTGTTAGCCAGACACATTCATCGATACTGATTATACTACCCCACTATTTCCGCTGTTAGAGTATTATATCGCGAGCAGTGATCAGACTACCCCACTATTTCCGCTGTTAGCCAGACATATTCTCGAATAGCGTTACCCCATCAGTTCCGCTGTTAGAGTGTAATAACTCGTGGGTGTACCATACTCACCCCACCAGTTCCGCTGTTAGCTTGATACATTCTCGTGGGTCATACCCCCACTAGTTCCGCTGTTAGATAGACAGTGTATACGGTGTCGAGATGGCTGTCGGTTTCCCAGATCTCGATTCAACGATCATCGTCAGGTTGCAAAGTAAACGCGAGTATATCACGGTCCTTTGCTACACGACAAGAAGAACAGTGAGGCAGACCCACCCCACTAGTTCCGCTGTTAGTTCTGAACCGTGCAAGCAGCTGTCGACTATCCACCTCACCCACCCCACCAGTTCCGCTGTTAGACTAGCAAACAACTAGCGGTCGGTCGGCGTATTGCCGTGTTAATGTATATCTATTGAAGATAGATATATGTAGTTATGGTGGAAACGAGTCCGTAGGACGTTAACACCATACGACAAAGCACCCCCTGACATGGGGGTGGTGTAGTCGTATACGATTTTAACAGCGGAAACAGTGGGGTGGGGGGGTACGACTAAGACGCGTCTGCAATAGGTATAGAACAGACACACCCCTCCCGCAGAGTGGAACTGAGATATGCTGACGTACCTCTTGTCCATCGCGACCTGCCACCGGAATCTCGAAGTCGACTTACCTTCTCGACTCCAAACAGACACACCCCTCCCGCAGGGTGGAGAGTCGATCAAGTGTGTATGGGTGAGCTGATTACGATGATGCACTATATAAACAAACCAAAAATAGAGTATATAGGAAAGCAAAAACGCAAGACGCACCAGCATTACTTGCACTCATATAGAAAGGCATAACAAACACGTTACTACTAGCTAGTCTAGAACCAACTAGTTAGTTAGTTAGTTAGTACAGAAAGAGAACACAGGTACTAACAAGCTACACAGCTGGTCTACAGACGTCTTCTTCTCTAGCGACCCCCCGACCGCTTCGGCAAGTTCCACCCTGCGGGAGGGGTGTGTCTCCCCCGATCACGAGATCATTCGCCGTGCAGACCCCGGTCGACCAAACGCCGGCGTATTGAGCCAGTGAGTCCATAGACACTCTCGATGCCGACCGGCAACTAAGTTTTCCACCCTGCGTGAGGGGTCCTCTACGCCACAGTGGGACGGTCACCTCGTTCCACTCTGCGGAAGGGGTGTCTCCCCGACATATCGGATTGGCCGAATAGTTCCACCCTGCGGGAGGGGTGTCTGTTTGTAATATATCATAATACAGAATACTGTGTTCCACCCTGCGCTTGGGGTATTTGCCCAACATATCGGATAGATCAAATGGTTCCACCCTGCGGGAGGGGTGTCCCTATATGTCAGAACCTATGAAAAATTCCACCCTGCGGGAGGGGTGTCCCCAACAGACCAAGATAGCTGGTCAGTTCCACTCTGCGGGAGGGGTGTCCTCGACAGATCAGAACAATAGGTCAGTTCCACCCTGCGGGAGGGGTGTCTAAATCGACTTTCAGCGAATGAAATCACAACGCTCGAACTCCATAAACCGATAATATAGATGTTTCCACCCTGCGGGTGGTGGAAAAGGCTTAAGTCCAACGTGTTTCATGACTTGGATATGAATCAAGACGGTGACGGTGGCAGCGATAATGGCGGCCGGGATATTTTCGCTACCAATTCGGACATCTTCGAAAATCGAGATCTTCTAAAAGTTGGTTATGTTCCTGGTCTTGACCAAATTGTTGGCCGAGAAGAGCAAATACAGAGTGTAGGCCAATCGATCGGATCTGCTACTGTTGGCGACTCTCCCGACACACTACTAATCTATGGGAAGACAGGATGCGGCAAGTCTCTCGTGGCTCGTGCAGTTACTCGAGAGGCAAAGCAGAGAGCTGCAGAGAACGGCTACAACTTCGAATACTCATATATCGACTGCTCCGAGTATCGAACGGAGACTAAAGCGAGTAGGCAAATCGCTCGCGAGATCAAGAGGTCGATCGGTGACCCCGATCTTAATATCCCCCGGGCAGGGCTATCGGCTTCGGATTATCGGGATATGGTTTGGGAGATGATGTTCGATTACGACATTGACTCGTTTGTCGTGATCCTGGACGAGATCGACATGCTGAAAGATGAAAACCTGATTCGTAGCCTCTCCCGAGCCGAAGAAAGCGGTAAAACGGATGGATACGTAAGCCTGATTGGAATTAGCAACAAGCTCAATTACCGAGAACAACTCGACCCACGGACTGATTCCAGCTTCCGAGATCAAGAGATCGTATTCGATCCGTACGATGCGAATCGCCTACGAGATATTCTGTACAGCAGAGAAGAAGCCTTCGTCGACGGAGCTCTCTCGGAGAGCGTCATTCCGAAGATAGCTGCACTGGCTGGGCGAGATCATGGCGATGCTCGAAAAGCAGTAGATACGCTATATGAGGCTGGACGTTCTGCAGAAGCAAAAAATGCTGATCAGGTGAATGAGAGACACGTCGATGAAGCAATAGAGGAGGCAGAAATAAAGCGGATGCAAAAACTGGTTTCTGGTCACCCTACACATGGAAGGTACTTGCTAAGGTCACTGGCACTTCTGACAAAAAACCACGAGCAGGAGAAGAATCAATTCAAGACCTCCGAAATATATGACTTCTACAAGCAAATCTGCAAGAAGGAAGGATCTGACCCTCTCTCACTTAATCGTGCCCGAAGACATCTGAAAGAACAGGCTTTCTTGGAATTGACTGAGATAGAACACGCCTCCGAGGGTCGTGAAGGTGCTTTCTTACTTCATCGACTGATGGCTGAACCCGAAATCATGATCGAGGGCCTCGATAGAGCCAATCACTAACTATTCTTCTTGGTCTGGTGGACTGTATGCCTCGTTAGTTTCCATGTACTCGCGCCACTCTACTGCCAACTCCCTCGTTAAGTTATCATGGACGGTGGCCAGTACTTTATCGTGAGTTGATTCTGTCAGCTGGTCTGCTGAGTCGATCCCGACTTGCTCACAGACTTTCTGATGCAGGGTTCGTGAAACATTCTCGTTCAGATCGAACGGGACCAGTGACGTGGCAGTGGAATTTGCACGTTCGAACACTGCCGTTGCCAAGTTAATCGGAACGTACGACTCTCCCTGTGATAGGATCGTAGTGTCCGGGGCCATCGGGTAGTCTTGCAGCTCCTCGGCGAACAGGGACGCGTGCTCGACGACCTCCAAGGGAGTCTCCTTATGTTCAATACTTTCGCGGTTAGTGACTTTCTTGCCCCGCTCTTCGAGCATCCTAATCATCTCTGGAGGTAGGTAACTACCATCCGGGTACTGGCAGACATACCTATCCTCACCGGCCTCAAGGAATCGACAGCGAGTGATCCCGAAGGGCGTTGTGTAGTCGACCAAGAGTGTGTGTCCCTGCTCAGTTTCTTTTTCGGTCAACTCAATGCCTTCCTCGACAACCAACGTATCGCCCTCAAATCCTATTCCTTCAGTGTCGATCTCACGAATCTGCTCCTTTGCATTTGCTTGGAAATTCGCAATCATACGGCCTCCGTTCTGTTCTGATCCTGAGAGCATAACATCTACCCACAACGACTCGTATTCGCGATCGGGAAGAATGGCTCTAGCAGCAAGAAACCCAGTGAGCGTATCGAAGACGCTTATTGTATCGCGGAGCAGGAAGTGAATTAGTGGCAAATCTTCGTATTCATCCTCAAGCTGCCGAAGTCTCTCAAGAATCTCTTTCGCCTCGACGAGTCTGAACATCCACTGGGTAATCGACTCCAAATCGCGTATACTGTACCCGAACGAATAGACTGCATGTTGAACCTCGACTGGTAGTTCGTTTGGGTCCTCACCCTTGTAGCTGCACTCTTGACGATCTTGGTCGGTTACTCTGAATCTGTACCTGTTGATGGTCTCGCCGTCGACGTATTTTACACTAACTTCTGGGTCACCCTGACTCCACTCCTGGCACTTCACTTGGATGTATGTCCTTGCGTCTTCGTCAGCCATCTGCGGCACAACGTAGTTCTCTCCCCAGCCGAAATCGAATACTGGGACCGCGTACCGGTTTTCACTGGGCTTCATTGTCGGCTCCTTTTGTTTCGGTCATGCTGTTGTTACGTAATGCACCAACATATGGCTTGGTGCGAACGGACAATTCTATCCTATCCAAACATATGAACAGCAACTTTGGGAGCCTGTTCACAGGGGGTGAGTAACCAGTCTGAGGTGTCTTTGCCTTACTCTTCTTCGCTGGTCAATCCCAGTTCTTCACGCAGAAGATCATCGTCACGGAGGACCGTACGAAAGAGAGCAGTATAGAAATCCCAGTGTTTGTCGATCTCTTCCCCGTGTTCTCTTCTGTACTTGTACTCAAGCTCCTTGTATAGTGTGTGAATCTCTTCCTTCACTTCAGGAGGGACGAATACATTGATATTGTCATAGAGATCTGTAATTGCCCCTACCTCCTTGTCTGGGTTGGGATATTCACGCTCCATAACCCCGCCGACCTCTTGGACGTTATCTTGTTCTTGTGGCTCTGACGAACCATCATCATCACCACCTGGCGGTTCTGATGTTGTAGACGCTTCTTGCGTTTCTAACGTTTCTGGCGGTTCTGATGATTCCACCTCGGCAGATGTTTCTAGTACCTCCTCGTCTTCAGGGTCTCCGTCGTCACCAGAGATGCCAAACTGCTCGGCTAATTCTGCAGTTTTATCCATCTCATCACGGAGACCCCCTCCGTCTCCGTCACCGTCTCCATCTCCCATTCTAATTCACTCCTGCTTCGGCTCGAATATCTTCGGGTGTCATGTCTCTAGCAGCACTGATGTCGACTCCATACGATGGAGGGTTGGTCCCATCGAGAACCAGCTGAACCACTTCATCGTAGACTGGCAGTTGATCGTTCCGTAGGGATTCTTCGTAATTGTAGATCGAATTCTGACCCCACTTTGCACGGTCGAACGATGCTCTGTCATCGATCTTGACGAGTGGGCTGGTATTCTCCTCACACCAGGATATTACTTCTTTGTTCTCCGTTGTTAGCTTGTTCGAGATGTATGTCAGTGGGTATGCGAGGTAGTTAACCTCGAAGTCGTGCATCATACCGAGGACTTGCAGAGCTTGCCATTGATCTCGCACCGAGAAGATCGTCTCCGATTCGGGTTTCATTGGGACTACGACATTCCCACTCACAGTGATCGCATTCTTCGTGTACGCGGAGAGATCCGGTGGGCAGTCGCAGACAATATAGTGGTAATCTTTACTCAGTTGTTCAAGGGCCTTTCCTAGACGCTTTTCGGAAGCCGAAGCTGTATCTAAAGGCGTCTTGTTACCTTTGAATGTGGTGTTTGCGGGGATGAAATCGAATTCTTCGTGATCCGTCAGCACGACGTCGTCGATCTGACTCCACTTCTCAACATCCATTAGTACTTCATCGAGGGAGAGCCTATCGGCGTCCTCGAAGACCTCACGTTTGCCTACATTCGCAGTCAATGATCCCTGTGGATCGAGATCGATCAACAGAACCTCGAGATTCCGTGCGTTGAGTCCTCCTGAAATCATTAGCGAATTGAATGTTTTGCCTGTCCCCCCTTTTTGGAATGAAACTGCGATTGTTTCTGGGCTTGTTTCAACCGCGCTCGTTTCTGATGCCATGTAGGTTAGAGATGTTTCTTACGTAATAAGGCTTAGTCAGACGTTAAACGTTCTGAACATTAGAAACGTTAGAAACTGATGAAAATGGGGTGTTGGAAGCGTCAGAAACGTTAGAAACTGAGGGGTTGGGAATATTAGAAACATTCTGAACGTTGGTCGAGTGGCATCTTGATTAGTGATTGAATCACGCGCACATGGCTGTATGAAGTGCTAAAATCTATTCCATCAGTCTGGATTGATCAACCCGAAATACGTTGAGCATATTTCTACCGTTGGAAGCATTAGAAATAGTAGAGCTATTAGAAGTAATGAGAGATTCAAACACGATCTTCAGCCGTTCCATTGTGTATGTTATTGATCCTCATAACATCAGAACTATTGGAGCTGTTGAATACGTTAGAAACAATGGGAACGATAGAATCTATAGAAATCACCTAAGACAACCCTGCCCCGATCTGCTCCTTTATCATTGTAAGAACTGTTGGCTATCTCTCCAATGGCTCTACTATAGAGAACGTTAGAAATATTGGAGATATTTCGAACAATAGAGCTCACACCAATCCGAGAGGTTCAAGATCATGACTCAGTCGGTCACCGGCTATATCTATTATCGGTACTTCCCGAACGCTGCTTTGTGAACTGTGCTGAGTCACGCTCCATTGGATCAAACGCTGCGTGGTTACTCTGTGAAGAATGGAATAGGTTTCACAGATCAACAGAACCGAGCGGAGAGAACTCATGTAGCCGTCAGAGACGAGTGCTGTAGCTCAGTAGACGCTTACCTGAGGCCGCGGGCTGGCTCAGCCCGCGGCCGCTGCGTACGCTTCCGGCACACCGACGCCGTTCATTTTGATCTCCCAACTCCGCTCAAGTTCCTCCTCTAATGCGTGTCTGATCCAGTCAGAGAAGGTCTTGAACGTGAACTCTTCGGGTAGGTCGCGCCCGCCCCGCCGTGGGCGGGCGACGACCGCCCACCGAAGCACGAGCCAGAGGTTCTCCAGCAAGAACCCAACCAAGACGAACCCAAAGCGGACGATTGAATCCTGAGTCGTCGTTACCACCCGTGCTTGGCGGAATACGCGATAGCTGGTCTCAATCGCTGAGCGTTTCCGATAGAGTTGTTCGACCCGCTTCGGCGTGCGATCAGCCAGATCGCACGCCACATACCCTCTAACGACCTCTCCGCTCTTGCCACGATCTCCGGCTTGGTAGGAGACAGCGACTGCAAGTGGGAATTTCAGTTCCCGCTTGCAGTCTTTGTACATCCGATAGGTCGTCATGTACGAACAATGCGTGTCTAGCTTCTTCTTCATGCGTTTACCCTTCTTTTGGACGGGAACGACAGTCGCAGCGATGTCATGTGACCGACGTAGGATACGTTCGTTGTAGAAGCCGCGATCAGCCAACAAAAGGTCTATATCGAAGGGATAGGCCTCGACGCGGTCGAGGACACGCTCGACCGCGTCAGCCTCACTCTCATCACTCCGCACGTACGTCATAGCCAGCGTCACCGGCTTCCCGTTTGAAACGAGGTATGCTGAGCAGTAGCGGTGACACGTTGTTGTACCGTCTTTAGCAGCCATCCGACAGAGTTCGCCGCTCTCATCGGCGTACGTCCCGTGGTAGGGGTTATCGACGAAATCAATGGAGACTATCCTCGACCGGTCGGGGTCGAGGATCGTCATTGCCATCTCCTTCAGTAGGTCGTTAGCAATCCGCTCTAGCCACTCTCGGTTGAGAGTATGGAGCCAGTCCATGACAGTATCGTCACAGGGAGCGTTGTCGTTGTCTTTGCAGGTTTCCCAGACAGAAGTCTGGTTGACTGCTGCAAGGGTAACGACGGCCCAGATCTCGCCGGAATCGAGGGGCGAGCCCTCGATTCCCGGCAGCGGGAGCTGTTCAACGATATCTTCCGCTAGTTCTTTCACGTCTGTGGCTGAAAGATGCCCGTCTGGCTGAGGAATTGTGAACACATTCACTCAACCAGACATCTTCTTGATGACAGTTACGTTTCAGCTACAGCTCTCAAACCGGTTGGGAAGTACCGAATGTTCGGAGCAGTGTTCGCCGCCGAATGGAAGAGCTGTTAGATGATCTGAGGTTGCTACAACACCGACAGCCCGATTTGTTTGAAGACGCCGTACTGATGTTAGACGGTGTTGAGTGGGCCGATTCCGAGACAGTCTACAGTAATGACGAGACTGCTGATTCCATCGCCCCGATAGCCGATGGGGAACCACTCGATCCTCGCACCGATATCGAAGAACATGGGCAATCGGGTGGTTGTTCGTGGAGTTATACTGGTGCAGGTTCCCAACAGTTAGCCCTCGCGATCCTTGCACACGCGACTGATCCTGGTGTAGCCCGACGTCGGGCACAGGGATTCGCCGCTGTGTATATACAATCGTTAGACGACGGATGGAAATTGACAGCTGAGGAAGTCCAGAAATGGGTTCGGATTGTGGAAAACGAAGATAGGGATCTCAACCTGGAAAAATTGGATATGTCCCCTTACGAGCGAAAGCTCAATCAGGTACACGACATCTTCGAAAGCGAGATCGAGGCGTCTGATCTCACAGAAGACGAAAGAGAAAGGCTGGAATCGGCAGTTAGTGAGTTTGTTGAGTCACGCTTCCCCGAGGAACCTCTTGGCAGTCAAGACACATCCGATAGCACTGAATAATTGACATCCTCCCCGCGCTAAAACGCGAGGATTCCTCCATTTAGTTAATGCTTCTCGCTCGTTGGCTGCTGATCTCCGTTCGTCGACTGCCGAACAGCTCCTCCCACTCTATGAGAACCGTTCGGCGATCGCTGTTTTCCGGTCGCTTGACGCCGTTTCCCAATCGTTGGTTGACTATTTCCGTTCGTCGACTGTCGAACGGTCTTTCCCATCCTATGAGACCCGTTCGATGATCGTCGCTTCCCGGTCACCGGTCGACGTTCCCTGGTCACCGGTCGACTCTTCCCGAACGCCAACTGCCAATCTCCGGTTGCCGACTGCCGAGTTACATTCCCTCGGCGTTCTGGAGGGCCCATATAGGACTTTTCTCCCGATGAGAGGGTTTGAGCCACTTTTCAGGGGCTAATGGTACGTTCAATTTGCCCTTCAGTAGAGGGCAGAATAACCGAAGCAGACAATATATCAGCATATAGTTTACAGCCAGTCTAAAACGTCGAAATCAGCAATAACAGAGTCAGACGTTGCCGAATACAGCTTCCAATTCTTCGCCAAAAACCTCTCTCCGGTACTTGCGACGTTCTGATTCGGAGATGTAATTCGAGACAATAATCTCTGCACTCGAGGACCCCTGATCAGCAGCGACCTCCTCCAACTCCTCAGCCAGTTCGGTCACCGCATTCTTATACATCGTGTACCAGAGTCTCCTTCCCATCTTAGCCGTCGGTGTCTCACCGTCAACAGTCACATCAACGGCTGTAGCGAGTCTCTTGAACCGATTATTGATCGTCTCCCCGGTTCGATGCCCACTCGACGATTGACTCGAGGGGAACAGGTAACCGTTCCATCCAGGACCTTCGAGATCTGCAATGCGGTCTTGAACAGCGTCGACACCGAACATCAGGTTGACGGTGCCCGGTCCATTCTTGCGCTCCTCGAACTCAATGTAGTCGTCGCTGTAACTACCGTCATCATTCTCAGTATCGAAGACGAACTGGGAGACGTGCAGCGAAGCCACCTCATCAGGCCGTAGACCCCACGCACCAAGGCCCAGTACCAGCAGCTGGTCAGCGGGGTTATCTGCTTCGTGGAAGATTCGACGCATTCCCTCCCTGTCGACTGTCGGGTTGTCGGGCTTGCTCCTTTCCCAATCATATTGGTTGGCTACGGGGTTGATGGGGTTGTATCGAGCTCTCCTGAAGTTAGCAAGGTACTCATAGAACTGCCGAATCTCACTGTAGTACTTGAGTTTTGTCTCGTCATTGGCTAACTCTTGGTTGAATACATCGAAGACAGCGAGACAGCGGTCGATCTCTTCTGGGCGATCGTACTCATCGTCGAGGTGTCTTTCGAGATCGGAATGACCGTGCAGCGATTCATAGATGCGTGCAAACTGGGCGAGTCGAGATCGACGGCTGCGGATGGTTCTCTCAGCAAGATTCCCCCTGCTTCTGCGGCCTTCGAGGTACTTCTCGAACACGCTGATCATGCTTTCAGAGCTGATCCCCCAGTCGTATGCGTCACCCTCGTCTTCGCCCACTCCGACAACGTCGGTGTAAAACTCAGTGAGGGTGAGTTCGTGGTTCTTCCGGAGCGTATCGGCAAGCCCTGAAAAGCCGTTGTCGAGCAGCCATTCGTATGGTGGAGATTCTTTCCTGGGTTCGAGACCGTCAGCAACCATCTTCGGGGCGATGGTATCGTTATAAAACGCCACCAATTCGTCGAGTGACTTGCGGTTCCAACTATACCGATATCCGCTCATAGAAGGCCTCTCGCTGTGATCAAGGGTAATTCTAAGACACTCATATTCTGTACAGAGAGACTATCGTACTATAATATAACACTTTTCCCTAATCGCTTGTCTCTCTGGGACAAGCGAACTATGGCAATATCGAGATATAACGGCGCTATACGCATAAACCATAATTCGCTATATCAAAGTCGGGAAGCTGAAGACAGGCATATCAAGAATAATCGCTTGGATAACTTGTATGAGTGTGCTATGCTAGTCTAATCACTCTCGAATGTATCTCTCCGAAGAACCAAATCAGTAGTCTGTCATACGGTTTCTTTGTTCAGAGAGACTGTGAAACCCTATGTCTGTATGGGAAAAGATATTTAAAGTGTCAAACTAAAAATGAAATTGAACTGAATAAGATAGAATCTTTTGGTGTTCTTCTCATGGGAATTGGTATTTTTGGCGGTTCTGTAGCTACAACTCAGTCGTTTCCCGAAGCAGTACTTCCTTCTGTTTTTATCTTCGCTATCGGAACTGCTGTGACCCAAATCGGAAAATACAGGTAAAATATTCGCCTGTGTAGTGATTAAAATGCCCGATTCCGTTGGATAATTTATATCTATCCAACATGATTGACTCTTAATATTAATAAAATTTAACTACGAATCTCTTTCAGGAATGTTAATAGATATCTCGTCAGGGCCATTAATTGTAAGAATAACGCCATCGTCATCGGATACGTCACTTATATTATGGTTTGTTGTTGATACAACTTCTCCATCAAGAACAACCTCTAAAGTGAAATCATGGCTGTAGTCAAGAGAAGGAAGTAAATCTTCATACATCTCGGAGTAACCTTCAGATAGAGTCATTGCACGAGATATCGGTTGAAAATCACCTTTAATAGTAAGTGTGAAAGTATGTCTATCTGTATCTTCGTTTTGTACTTCAACATCAAAGTCACTACCAGAATCCATACATCCTGCAAATGAACTAGTTACAACGACAGAACCTAATTGGAGTGCGCGGCGACGGGTAATATCTATCATAGATTACATTTAATACTAAAGACATATAAAAATTACGTTACTTTAACTAACTCATATCAAATTATGTTTTATGTAGTTTGATTTGATTAGTTAGATAATTTTACAGGCGCACAACGGAAGTAAATTGCGTAAAATATTCCACAGATTTATATTGGAAGTTATTAATCTAATAATATATGTCTTCGTGTAGTTCTTCTGAATCCCCGTTTGACACTGACAGATTCTTCACATTCACGGTCAACGAGGAGAGTTACAGAGGAAGTATCCATTTCACTCATTGCTTCTCCGATAGCCCTGATTTCGTTGATGTGCTACAAAATGCCGTTTTTCTCAACGAGACCTACGGTGACAATCGTGCAGAATGGCACAGAAAACGGAGAGTACGCCCCTCGTATTGATGCTAATCAATTTCTCACGGTGGCAAAGAAGTATTACGGGTTTGACAATCCTCCAGATTAGCATTATAGCTCCCTCATTTGTGTATAGCACTATTTGGTTTATCTACGCCAACATTTTGTGTTGTATGTTGTGTAAAAAGAGGTTTGAGAACTGTTCTATACTAAAATCCGTAGAACAGCTATCTAAGCTCGTCTGTATCTATGATATAATCCCATTGTACTGTAGATCCGAGAGAGACATAGTTTACTGTGTCTCGAAGCTCCTGTTCATCGAACCATGAGTGGCATTGGCCTGCTTCTTCGAACCGTCTGAACAGGGCAAGATGGACCCAGCTGTATTCTGGATCGTTAGTATTCCTATTCGCTATTTCATCGTCGAGGAACTCCGTTAGCTCGTGTTCTGTGATGTCTATCCCATCGTTTTGTGCTGTGGCGATCAATCCTCGCAGTTCGAGCATCGTCTGTTCGTCATCTAGATCGTCGGCAAAGGCAATGTGTCGGGCTATTTCCTTGATCCTGTCGACTTTTTCTTCGCCATTTCTTGCTCCCACATCTTCGTATCCAAGCCCGTAGTAGTCTCGTGGCAAGATGGCTGTCTTGTTGAAGCAGTAGGCTTGGCGCAGTAGACCGAGTTCTGGCCCTTCACCCCCTGAATCCTTCTCATACACGCCTACGTTCTTATCAGCGAATTCTGTTAGCAGGAAGAACTTGATCTCGAACTCCAGTGGGTCTGTCCGTCCGTGACCGATTGTAAGCCCGATCTCCGGCGTATCACCGAGAACAATTGCTTTGGCTTGCGACTCTTTGGCGAGTTCGTACTGGGCAGTTCGTAGGGAGATTTGGTACTGTCCACGATAACTCCCGAAAACGACATACGACGTGACTCCAGGTGACTCTAGCTGTGGCAATTCTTTGTTCACCCACATCTGAATCGCTCTGTAATCTTCACTGGACAGTGTGGTATTCAATAGTGCCCGTCTGACCGCATTATACACCCGTTTTTTGTGTTCAGGGCCTTCTCTCATCTTGTTAATATTGTGGTGTTGGCGACTAATTAAACTTCTGACTGTGTAGGGAAATCAAAGAATAACCGTCATGGTTCCCCCGAAACATTTACTGTAGTGGCTCTTGAAACTACAACTAAGATGAGCCAACCACACGCCCGGTCGGGTCAGAGCGTCGTTAGTGAGGAGAACACAATTGAGGGTGTGTTCGAGGTTGAGGGTAAAGATCCGTACGAGACTCAGCGTACGGTTCAGCGATATCTCTCGCAGGAGACTCGTCATAACATCCTTCAAGTGATTATCGGCCACCCTGCACATCTCGTCTCGGTGACGGAGTTCGCCTATTATATTCCCAAGAGCTGGTCGACGATCAGTGAGCAGCTTGGCGATCTCGCTAGCCATGGTATAGTGAAGAAATACATTTACGAGGCGAATAGTGACGCGAGAGACGTGCCTTCGGCCTTTTGGGGACTCACAGCGTTCGGTCTGGCACTTCTCGAAGAGTACAATTACCTTCGAGGTCTCCCGATTATGCGTGCTGCTCACGATGCTACGCACAAGCCTGAAACGGTTCAGCGACACGAGAAAGCCCCCGCGACCGGATCTCCCAGAGGCAATCAATGAACAACTGGAGTTCGATGATTCGGGTCAAGAGACTGCACCGACACCTGAAGATTCGATTGCAGAACTCCGCGAACAGACGTTCTACGCGGATGCTGCCCCTGCTGATCCAAGTGTGCTAAATGAGGACGCAGACGGGGATCGAACCCTTGACGAGCTGTTCGGTTGATGTGGCAGTGTGAGGTTTGTCTTGGTCTTTTTCTATATGCTGAGGTACCCACAGGTTTTTTTAGTTGAGTTTATATCAGCATAACATGACGAACAGCGGTATTGATTGGCGGGAATTAAGCCGTAGGTCTTACATTAGTGAATCCATCACATTGGTTGCTGGAGGGGTGATAGGTATGTTTTTGGCCCCGTTTCGTCTTTGGATTATCTATGTTTTGCCTGATGTTTTGGTTCGAAGAGCTAAAGTTGGTGTTGGATACGGTGGGCCGATTCCAACGAATCCCACAATAGATAAGCCAAAAAGAGAGTCAGTTATAATAGAAAATTATGGTGGAGAAGCAGCTGAGGATGTTGCTATTCGTATAGGGTTCTCGAATGAGATCGTTGAGCTATTTCATTGCGCGCACCAATAGCACATAACAGCTTTGGTTGCGCTAGGTAGAATCCTGTTAGTTTCCTCTAAAGACTGTATAGGCGTGCCTGAGGATTCGTTCCTGAGATAAATAATGAAAATTTCTATCTTCAAAAATGTTATAATGTTGGGCTAATTATCGGGTTCGAAACTACTCTAGAGCTTCTAAATTTTCTTGTTTTATACGACTGCTACTGTCACAATAGCCTGAAGTATTGAAATCACGGCGTCGACGGACCAACAAATAATACCAACTGCCTCGGAGAAGGCAGTGTCGCTCGGTCCACACAGCGCAGTATCTGATATCATATCAACAGAATGGTGGGCGTGGATAATAAACAGCGGCTGCAAACAAGCGGCGGCTGTTTACACCCGTTCGTGAGACTTGCCAGCGACCGTCTTTTATAATAGTCCACCATTCTCTCAAATGCGGTGGTCGGCCAGTACAACGCCGCTACCCACAGTATGATCGACTCACAGCGGCCACTCCACACTCCCGATTGGCCGACCGAGAATGACGGCATATCCGAGCCCCTGCCCGTCGGCTCCATCCGTCTTTAGTTAGGAGATGAATCGCTGTACTGCGGTAGCTTATCGAGGCTTCTTTTCGAGAGGAA
>Ga0065697_1000146_pt1 | contig 18278 bp, 15 predicted proteins | sample AntLakMe24m_08um_FD_59086 | JGI IMG/M metagenome (GOLD analysis project Ga0065697, IMG submission 59086) | Hypersaline microbial communities from Antarctic Deep Lake - 24m 0.8um v2 (version 3) | ecosystem: Environmental > Aquatic > Non-marine Saline and Alkaline > Hypersaline | place: Deep Lake... | reverse complement strand
GTAAAGTACCAAGAGTGGAGCCAGGGCGACCCTGAAGTTAGTGTGAAATACGTTGACGGCGAGACCACCAATAGGTACATATTCAGGGTAACCGACCAAGATCTTCAAGAGTGCAGCTACAAGGGAGATGATCCGAATGAACTCCCAGTCGAGGTTCAACACGCGGTCTATTCATTTGGGTACAGTATCCGAGATCTGGAGTCGATTACCCAGTGGATGTTCAGACTCGTCGAGGCGAAAGAGATTCTTGAGGGACTTCAGCAGCTTGGCAGTGAGTACGAAGAGTTGCCTCTAATTCACTTCCTGTTCCGCGATACGATCCGCGTTTTCGACACACTCACAGGTTTTCTCGCCGCCAAAGCCATTCTTCCCGATCGGGAATACGAGTCGTTGTGGGTGGACGTGATGCTCTCCGGGGCAGAACAGAACGGAGGGAATATGATTGCGAATTTCCAAGCGGCTGCAAAGAAGCAGATCAGCGAGATCGAGACTGAAGGAATTGGATTTGAGGGCGACACGTTGGTTGTCGAGGAAGGCATCGAGTTGACCGAGAAAGAAACCGAGCAGGGACACACACTCTTGGTCGACTACANAACNCCCTTCGGGATCACNCGCTGTCGATTCCTTGAGGCCGGTGAGGGTAGGTATGTCTGCCAGTACCCGGATGGTAGCTACCTCCCTCCAGAGATGATTAGGATACTCGAAGAGCGGGGCAAGAAGGTCACCAACCGCGAAAGTATTGAGCATAAGGAGACTCCCCTGGAGGTCGTCGAGCACGCATCCCTATTCGCCGAGGAACTACAAGACAACCCGCTGGCCCCGGACACTACGATCTTGTCACAGGGAGAGTCGTACGTCCCGATTAACTTGGCGACAGCAGTGTTCGAGCGTGCGAATTCAACCGCTATGTCACTGGTCCCGTTCGATTTGAACGAAAGTGTTTCGCGAGCTCTGCATCAAAAGGTCTGTGAGCAAGTCGGTATCGACTCAGCAGACCAGCTGACAGAATCAACCCACGACAAAGTACTGGCCACCGTCCATGATAACTTGACCAGGGAGTTAGCAGTAGAGTGGCGCGAATACATGGAATCTAACGAAGCATACAGTCCACCAGACGAAGACGCGTTTAGGGATTCACCACCACGGTAAGTGTACAGGGTTTCTGGTTTGTGTTGGATCTGATCACTCAGCCAGACTATCCCAGTCGATTGTATTGATCTGGATGGCATTTTCTTTGCTTGGTTGGGTTTCACCCCTCTCTGCGTGGCTGATAGTTCCTTGGTTACAACCAATGCGGTCAGCTAGCTCTTTTTGAGTCAGACCGGCCTCTTTTCGAAGCTCCCTAAGTTCATCACCAGTAGGGCATTTATTCTCATGTTCCAATAGATCCCAATCAATATTGTTGATTTTTTTAGCCATCTTTGTACTGGGTTCAAATCTCTCTGCTTCAATGTCTGAAACCGAGTTGGGACTAATCCCAATCTGAGTAGCTACATCATTCTGGGATGCGCCAACATCTTCCCGGAGTGATCGAAGTTCATCACCAGTAGGGCAATCAACAGGATCATCTTTTTCTCGCTCTAGTTGATCCCAATCGATATTTCTGAGTTTGCTAGCCAACTCTTCTCTGGGTTCGAAAACGTCATTCTCAACTTGGGCATATGTTCCGCTAGGTTTGTCAATGTGATCTGCCACTGTAGCTTGGGTCACACCAGCATTTTCTCTGAGTTCCCTGAGTCGATCACCAGTTGGACACTCAAGTCGTTCCTGTTTTTTTCGCTTTACTTCTTTCCAGTCAATGGCATTGATTTTATCAGCTGTTTCCTTGGTGACGGAAGTTGCACCGCGTTCAGCCCTGCTGATTGTGTGTGAACTGAGATTCACAATGTTGCCTAATTCTGCTTGAGAAACACCTGCGTCTAGTCGTAACTCACGGAGTTCAGTACCAATCGGACACTTAATCGGGTTTACTGGTTCAACATTGTTCCAGTCGACGGCATTTATTCTCGAACCGAGATCCGCTTTTGGGACATAATTTCCAGTCTCAATCATAGATATGGCGTCTTTATGAGTATCGATTATTTCGGCCAGTTGTTTCTGGGTCAGATCAGCATCATTTCTCAACTGTTTTAATTCATCTCCTGTTGGGCATTCAAGATCCATTTTTGGCGTGAGAACGCCCGCTTTTTTTGCACCTTCTAACCAAGTTATATCTCCGTCACAAACTTCGTATAGGTAATGAGGCACATCATCAGTGTTACGAGCCCACCTGTAGTATTGTTGGAAAGATAATGGTTCGTCAAGTTCACTGGCACAAGACTGGATCGCACTTGCGAATTCACCCAAAGTGTAATTTTCTTTCGTTGGTCGCTGTCGTTCTAATCCATGGTGATCCATCCAATTGATGATCGTAGCTTGGACAGTACCACATATATTGGCGATTTTCGTCAGATGGCCATATCTCCCGTACATGTGTTCTAACCACTCCTTATCACGCCAAGGAGAATAGACAGCATCAGACTGTGACTCGTCTATAGTTTTGTAAGTTGAGTCGATGCCGAGAGACGGCCCAGTGTAGCTGTTCAATCCAACTTTATTCGTCGTCTGTTCTAGGCGGTCAGACTCACCTTGACCCTCTACATCTACTCTATTAGATTCGTCATGATCGAGATGGACCATTCTCCCTTGGCGCAACAATGCAGCCTCTGAATCAGTTCGTACTTCTATATCGAATTTGTGGAGAAAATACTGTATTGTATTGGTAGAAACATCTGCATCTACTTCTGTGGCGATTTTACCAGCAGGTTTTCGAAGATCGCGATATTGGCGGCGAAGCCATTCTTCATCTTTATACTTTTCATCTCCCCCATGCGATTCCTCCCACAATATTCTCGCCTCGCTGCGTGATCTTGTGGGGATACCATATTTTTCCATGTAATAAAAGAGAAGAGAAACAGACACACTCCAGTCTGCAGCTATCTTCGGCAAGGACTTTTTCTTATCATGATATTCGTGTTGTAGCCACTCCTTATTTTTCCAAGGGGCGTTTCCAATCCAAGCCGATTCTTTATCCCCCCCAATCTCGTGATTTTGGAGCTGCTCTCTCACATCCGATATTTGAATTCCAAATTGACGAGAAATATCCTCAACAGACCGATCTAACACGACGTAATTCAAATGGAGCCAGTCATTATCTTTATACAAATTTTCGGGTTCAACCCTTTTCGCAGTGGTCTCTTCCAACCGACTATCAAAAACCTCAACTGTCTCACCAGAATCGTCAGGCTCCATTAACTAATAGTAAATTCTATGAGAACATATATATTTCTTTAACATATGTAAAAATGGTAAGTATATGGGTCAGAAACAGATTGCCACCATCTACGAGACTACCGGCGACTACGGCATCGTCGCGATCGGAAAGTTCGAGGATACCGACGGGATGAACGCGCAAATCAAGGAGCTGCTATCCGACGTGGATATTCGAGAATTAAACACCAGCGTCGTACTAAACTCGGTCTGCGAGAACGAGCAATTCGAACTCGACGTCGACGAAGAGTAGTCGACACCCCCACCCCACTATTTCCAGTGCTTTTGCCAGAATGATCATACCCACTACGTGGGATGATAATTCTATGTTAATGCGGTACGGAAGTGTTTTAAATTAACACCGTATAAACTTATCTATTTATGAATGTGGGTGTGACATAATTCTGAGTGGGTTGGTGTTGTCTCTATCGCACCTATAAAGGCAAAGCACTGGAAGTGGTGGGGTGTGTCTGTAGAAAAATCTAGTCTTGTACTCACCCTGTATAGATAGCACTGGAAGTGGTGGGGTGTGTGGTTTATATACTCGACCACTCACTGGAAGCACTGGAAGCAAAGGTTAAATACATATGGTGAGATACGTCTCGTATGTCAGACTTCAACTTCGAAGCAACAGGGGCCATCTTTGAGCACCGTGAAGCACTTCTCGAAGATTGGACACCGAACACGCTAGTTGGAAGAGACGCCGAACTCAATCAATACCATGCTGCACTCCAACCGGTGATCGAAAAGGAACCGCCGAGTAATATATTCCTATATGGCAAAAGCGGTGTTGGTAAGACTGCTGCCACACGATTTCTACTTGATCGACTCAAAAACAGTGCCAAATCCGTTGACGGATTATCACTCACAACAGTCGAACTAAATTGTGACCGCTTAAACACGAGCTACCAAGCTGCTGTAGCTCTTGTCAACACACTCCGAGATAGTGGCCAACATATTTCGAATACAGGATACCCCGAGGCAAGTGTTTACGAATTTTTATTTGACGAGCTCGATAAAATCGGTGGGACCATTTTGATTATTCTCGACGAGGTGGACCATCTCAAGAATGACACCCTACTTTACCAGCTGCCACGCGCACGCTCGAATGGAGATGTCACGAACGCCCGGCTCGGTGTCATTGGAATTTCAAACGATCTTAGCTATCGGCAAGATCTTTCAAGTAAAGTCAGATCCTCCCTCTGCGAAAAGGAGGTCTCCTTTACGACATACGATGCTAATGAACTAGTCGAGGTTCTAAAACAGCGTGAATCGGTAGCGTTCAAAGACGGTATCGTTGATGAAGCAGTTCCTCAACTGTGTGCAGCGTACGGTGCAAAAGATAGCGGAGACGCTCGCCAAGCACTCGATCTGTTGTTGGAGAGTGGTGATGTTGCCCGTGAATACGGCCATAGTAGTGTTACAGAATCTCACGTCAATGAAGCCCGCGAACGATTGCAGACTGAACAAGTCGTAGAAGGAATCCAAAACTACGCCTACCACGGTAAACTCGCGTTATGGGCACTGGTAATGGCCGAAAAGGAAAAAGACGAACCCGTTAGAACACGAGAGATTTATCAACCATATCAGATCGTTTGTGAAAAGGAAGGGACAGAATCTGTGTCAAACCGAGCAGTTCGTGAATATTTATCTGAATTAGAAACTTTAGGAATTATTTCATCAACAGAAGTAAACCGTGGGCTCGGTGGTGGGGCATATAAAACACACACGCTGAAACAACCAGTATCAGCGGTCAAAGAAGGTCTGTCAGGATTCCTTAACACTGTAGAGTAATCTAACACACCCCACTACTTCCAGTGCTTTCTACGAAGGCTAACCCCACTACTTCCAGTGCTTTCTACGAAGGCTAACCCCACTACTTCCAGTGCTTTCTACGAAGGCTAACCCCACTACTTCCAGTGCTTTCTACGAAGGCTAACCCCACTACTTCCAGTGCTTCGCTTAGATTAGTGGGTATGTTGTTGATACATTTTCGATCAGGGTCGTAAACCGAGACAACTGGAGCAAAGAAACAATGCAAACCGGTACAATTTTTCCCCGCGATCAGTGCCGTACCATGAACTTACTAACGATTAACTACCATCCCACAAAAGGTAAACCAAGCAATGTCATCCAAGGATAACATCGGCAGTGGTGAATCAGAAAACACCACACCGTGTACGTCGGTCGACACCGATAGCGAAGGTCCTCCCCGGGTAGAGGGCTCACCAATGGTCGACGTCTTAGATAGCGACATCCCTTGGAGTCCGTTTTTCCGCTACGATTCAGCTTACGCTGACCAGTACAACGGGATCGAGCAGTTCCTCGATATTCTCAAAGAGAATGGTTTCTATTCACTTGAGGGACCGTGTGGAACTGGTAAAACACTCATCGCAATCACTGCTGCGCTAAAGGCTATTCGTAGTGAAGAGTATCCAGAGTACACTCGCGTCTGTGTCTTTACACCCAACAAACAACAGCTCCGGCAGTTCACGAAGGAAATGCGTGGAGTCAACCGGTCGCTTCCGAGTGGCGTCGACAGCGCCCAGACAGTCGTCATGAAGGGTAAGACGGACATGATGCCCTACTCGTTTGTGGAGATCCCGCCGTTCGACCAGAAGACGATTCACGAGGCTGCTGACGACCTCCGAAAGAAGACACGCGAGATCATCCAATTCGATAGCGACATCCCACTCAACTGGCCCGATGGGATGAACCCGCCAGCTTCGGCGCACCACGACTACGACTGGTCGAAAGCCTCTAGCGATGCGAAAGAGCGCCGAGAGGCAACGCCGTACGACCCGATCCGTGCAAAGTGCGTTCGACAAATCCTAATCGACAAAGAGAACGATGACGATTACGACAGGCTCGTCGTCGACGGCGTCGAAAGTCCGTATCCAGACGTGGTCCCCCACACGAGCCATATCGTCGATACCGACGAGCTACAGGAGATGGGGATTCAGCAACTTGACCCGGACAATAGAGGGAAATTCGACCCGTTCTATGCGTCGTTCTTCGCTCCTGGATTCCCCCAATTCGGATTTTCCGATGCGAAGGGGGACGTCCTCGACCGAGATGCACTGTTCAAGCTCGCGGTCACCGAGGGCGTGTGCCCACACGAATCGATGGCTCACTTCGCACGAAAGGCAGACGTCGTCCTAGGAAACTACAATCACCTGTACGACCCACGAACACGCCGGCTCACCGCCTCGAAAATCGAGCTGTTCGATGAGGAAACCATCGTCGTCGTTGACGAAGCCCACCGGATCGAAGAGAAGGTTCGCAAGATGCTGTCGACTACGCTGGATATCTACACCATCGACAAAGCAATCGCTGACCTCCAGGTCGCACAAGCCTACCTCAACGGGGAAATAAGCCGGTCACCGACACCAGACCTCAACTCCGACGAGTTGGAGATGGCGGTCGAACTCAGCGAGGCCGCTCTGGAAGAGGTATCTGTCGACACTGTTCACAAGGAAGATCTCGGCGCTGTCGAGGAACTTCTGATCTTCTTGAAGCAGAAGTTGAACGAGTTATCTGCAGATCACCTCAGCGAACGTTTCAGTATGGGCTGGCAACAGGCAGTCGAACGTAATGGAGCAAAAGAAGAAGAGCGACCGCTCACAAACGTCGAACTACCGGGGGCAGATGGGCTGCTGATTCGGCAGGTGATAAGCCGATTCGACGACGGGGAAGGGCGGATGAAGAAAGCCTACGGCGTGTTCACAGCTGTCGATTACCTCTTCGAATATCTTGATGAGGCCGACATCTACGATCGGGAGCCACAGGGTGCGGAGGTCGGGAAATTCTGTTACGATTGGGTGGTCCGAGATATCGTCGAGTATCATCGAGAGATCGTACTCGATCCCAGCAGGAAGAAGAAGGTCCCCACAGAGTACCCCACTTGGGTGCGCGAATGGACTCCAAAATTTCAACTCTACAACTGCATCCCGACAGAGCCGCTGAAAGGTATCTTCGGAGAGGTTGGCGGTGGTATCCTGATGAGTGCAACGCTTAGTCCACCAGAAGCATTCACTCAGGCGGTCGGTGTCGAAGAGGTCTCACCGCACGATGAGCTCACCGACACCAGTGGCGACTTCCGACGCTCAGAATTCGACCAGTTCGAACTCCGATTCCCGGAGGAAAATCGGCTCTCGCTAACTGTGGACCTGCCAAAGTTCACTGCGAGTAACCGGGGCGAGATAACCACCAGTGAAGAGAGGATGACCCAGACCCGGAAACAGTACGGGGAGATGATCAAAACAATCGTCGAGTCCGAGGGCAACGTCATGATCTGTATGCCCAAGTACGCCGAAGCAGAGTGGGCCTACGAGTGGGTTCAAGGAAAAACGTCGAAATCACTGTTCCTCGACCAGTCAAGTACAACTGAAGAAACAAACGAGATGCTGGATGAATTCTTCGAGGATAGCGAAGACGGCGCTATATTCACGTCGGCTCGAGGAACGATCACAGAAGGCGTCGACTACAATGGGTCGAAACTCCACTGCTGTGCTGTCATCGGCATCCCCATGATCGACAGCCGCACCGAGCGTATCAAGGCAGTCAAATACGCCTATGGAAAGAAGATATCATCTGCAGGTGGGTTCGAGACGGCGATAAAGATCCCCGCAGTCCGAAAGTCTCGCCAAGCCATCGGTCGGGTGATCCGGGGTGCAAACGACGTAGGTGTGCGTTTGCTGGTCGATGGTCGGTATGGGTCGGATGAGTGGGATGGAGCTATCACTAATCTCTCTGAAGACGAGCAAGAAGAATTCGAGGTCGTTGATCCGGCGTCGGTAGGCGACACTCTGAGTGAGTTTTGGTCGCAGGTCGACAGAGAGCAAGCCGAAAAAGGGAGCTCCAAAAAAGTGGTCGAAGGAGAGAGCCAGCCGCAGGACGAGGAGAGCCAATCACAGGACGGGGGAGAAGACCAGAGCCGTTCACTGNCCGACTTCGAAGATTACCAGTCGGGTGTCGAAGAATCCCCGAACACAAGCGTCGAGGTGAAACAGTCACCGCTCAAAGAACCCTCAGAATACACCCGACCGAGTAGCGGAGACGTGTCGAAACTGTACCTCGGTAGTGGATCGCCTGTGAAGGGATGGATACCAATGCCGAAAGAAGTGATCGAGGAGCATATCGCGCCGAAGGTCCTCAAAAATCGGGTCGATGAGAACAACGACAACATCCAGGTCAACTCGTCAAAGGACGTCGACCACATTTCCGGTTGGGATCGGGTCAACGAAAGCGTCGTGCTGAACGAGATCGTCCCACTCGTCGAGGAATATCGGTTCGAGTAGACGTTTCCAGCACTGCCTGTCGGGGAGATACTCCCCCTCGGTAGGTGTGTGGTTGTGTTGTCGGATGAGAAAGGAGTCTTTTGTTGGGTTGGTCTCCCTGTGTGCGTGCAAGATGGACGGGAGAAAACATAGAAGCGACTGCCGTGACAGCAACTCGCCTGTACCACCCGAAAACACGCAGTAGAAGCCTCGATACCACCACGGACAACAGATCAACCAACCACGGACGCCTTGCCACTGCAACAAGTGTTGTCTCTACAACACTTCTTGCTTTAGAGCAATACGGGTCCGGTTGAACGTTTCATAATATATAATTTCCTATTATATAGTATAAACGTGGAATCGTGGCCTAGAGTGGTTCTGTCGTGTGTAAGTGGTGTTTAACCGAGTATCCGGGGCTGTCTGTACGGTTTGGTATCCACGTTCGGGCGGCTATCCATCTTGCACGCACACGGGGAGAGGATAGGTGACCCCCGAACGATTATTCGGTAGGGAGCAGCGATAAATTCCCGTCACTACACGCTTCCATTTTTCACGGAGTCAAAGGCCGTCTTTCACCTCGTTAATCTTAAAACACCGCGTTAGCCTCTCTAACGGCCATCTGCATTTTGCACACAGGCTTACCTTTATATATCTGTCCGGCTACCTGTCGGGTATGGATGACAGCACAGGTGGGGGGGATAGCTCTATACGAGATATGCTTCAGGAAGATATCGAGACTGTCTTCGCGAATAAGGATTTGTTAGATCCCGAAACGATCATCGATGAAGATCGGATCGTCGGTCGCGATCAGCAGCTGAAGATAGTTGTCGACAATTTCAAGCACGTATTAGACGGTGAGAAGGTCGACGACCTCATGTTGCATGGGCCGTCTGGGACAGGAAAATCGCTCACGATAGGTTCCGTAGCCGAGCAGGTACGGGAACTGGGGTTGGAGACGGGGATCGATTTCAAGACCTTCAAACTCAACTGTGCTCAGGTTAGTTCCCGTGACGACGCCGTGTTCATGCTGCTCAAGCAGGTCGCACAGTTCCTCGATGTTGATCCAGGAGTCGCGAAACGGACTGCCTCTACAAGTGGTAAATTCGAGCGACTCTTCGATCTTTTAGGTGAGCATTTTGACTCGGTGGTGATCGTACTCGACGAGGTCGACAAGCTGCTAGGCCGGGAGAATAAGTCAGACCCGGCATTTTCGGATATCATCTACCAGCTAACCCGGTCAAATGAATTTGGACTCACTGAAACTGATGTTTCGGTGGTGACTCTATCTAATAATCCGGTCTGGTTGGAAAGAGTAAGCAGTCAGACGCACAGTTCATTCCACCCGCTGAAAATCAATTTCCCAGACTACGAACAAAATCAACTGGCCAATATCCTTGAAAACCGAAAGGATGCTTACAAAACCGGTGTAGTAGACAGGTCTGTGATCCAACTGTGTGCCGCATTAGCAGCGCGGGACCACGGGGATGCTCGCCAAGCCATCGACTTGTTCCGATCGGCCGGTCGGATTGCGAACAGTCAGAATGAGTCTGCACTGACCGAGGACCACGTCAGGGAAGCTCAGGCTTCAGAAGAACGTAACGCCCTCTACGATCAGATTATTGGGATCTCCTCGAACAAGCAACTGTCTCTCTATGCCGTAGCACTCACGCTCAAATACGCACCCACTGATGTCGACAAAGCACCCGGCCCTGTCGTCTTTCAATTGTATCGGTACATCTCTCAGCAGATGGGTAGAGAACCACGCACGTCTTCTACCTTTACCAGATACATGGGCGAATTAGACACTTATATGATGGTTCATACGATTAAACAAGGCCGCGGAATAAATGGGGTCGTGAACTACTATCATATGTCCGAAGATCCAGACATGACCATTGAGCTACTGGAGGACAATACCAGCCTGTCCGGGCTCAAGAACGATCAAAGTAATATCCGAACTGTTGTTCGGAGTCAACTGAGCCAGTCACCCCACGTAAATTGGACCAGCTAGCCCGTCAGTTTAGTTACTCAGTACCCTCGCTATCCATCTTGCACGCACACAGACTCACTGAAAATCGGGTTTTGAGACCACCCAAATTCTATCATTTACTCTTAGGCCGTCAGACCCTCGATGAAGGCACTCTGCATCTTGCACGCACACAGAACGGCTATCCATTTTGCACGCACACAGACCTGCCNTCCATCTTGCACGCACACAGATCTACGGAAAATCGACTTGTGGTATCCCCCAAATCCCATCATCTACTTTAGGCCGTTAGACCCCGGATAATGACACTCTGCATCTTGCACGCACACAGAACGGCTTTTCGGCCATTTCTGACATTCTCTATATCTTACTTTGCCTTCTTAGGCTCCATACTGTCTGATTTAGACACTCTGCATCTTGCACGCACACAGAATGGCTTTTCGGCCACTTTTGACATTCTCTGAATCTTACTTTGTCTTCTTAGGCTCTCTACTGGTTTATTTAGACACTCTACATCTTGCACACACACAGTTCATGTAGTGCAAAATGCTTTAAGATATGATGGCTTACTCGATCCCATGACCAGCGACAAAAAATCGGCACGGGATGTCCTACTCGAAGTGGCTCCAGATACTGCCGGTGGGCCAGCAGAAACCCCTCTGATCGATTGGAGTGAGGGCGTGGCAACAGTCGGGCTGAGAGACTCCGAAGACCTCGCAGAGAGGCTAAAGAAGGCCGAGGGTGAGGTCGTCTGCCACTTCGAAACGGAGTCGATGAGCCAGTGGCTGCGCTACCTTCCCGACAGGGACCGGTTTGACTGGCACGTTGTCGACCATGATGGGGATGGCTCATTCGATCATCTCGAAGAATACCGGGGGATGGTCACGAGTCGACTACAGAACCCGATAAAAGAGGATGCAGAGCTCACCCTACACCGCCCGGAAAATGTCCCTATCGAGTTCGAAGATCCAGATCGAGATGTCGAATACCAATCGGAGCCCAAAGAACTCCAAGAGTATGATCAGATGGACGACGACGACGATGTAAGGAGGCATCCAGGAACCGACGACCCACGTTTCCCCGAAGATCACGACAAGTATTCGGACCTAGCGTAGTACTCCGCTACCGCCCCGCTCGTTGACATCCTCCCCGCGCTAAAGCGCGAGGCTTTCTCCTCGATTCTCCGTAACTGCACACGAGAGTGGTCTGTGTTTTTGCGATTGACTTATAACGGAGCCGTTTGATCTACTAATATGGCATCATCGGCCGCCAGTGACGGGTATTTACAAATTCAGAATGTGGTTGCCTCTACTGGGCTCAGTCAAGAATTAGATCTGGAGCAATTGAATGACGACCTGTTCGGTTCCCAATTTGACCCCGAGAATTTTCCGGGTGTTATCTATCGGATTCCCGACCCCAACGGCAGCGATCCTCATTTATCGCACTGGGAAGCTGATCTCCACTGGTTCAGATTCGATTGCAGCTGCACAGGACACACTCAGGACCGTGGTCGAGGAATTCGATAGTCTCGGCATCGATATTAGCGATCTCGACGAGATTGTGGTTCACAACATCGTCACCTCTGGTGAGTTGTGTGACGGGCTCAACCTCAATACTGTCGCGATAGGTCTCGGCTTGGAGAACATCGAGTACGAGCCGGAGCAATTCCCCGGCCTCATCTACAGGCCAGACGATATCGACGTCGCGATACTGCTGTTCGGTAGTGGGAAGCTCGTCGTCACTGGTGGGCAGACCATCGAGCAAATCGATAGGGGATTCGAGTACGTCAAAGAGGAACTCGAATCTCTGGGGTTGGTCTGAGATGAACCGGCGGCACTATTTATCGGCCACTGGAGCTGCGGTTTCGGTTGGACTTGCAGGGTGTCTCGATTCTGTTCTGCCAGGGAACGAAGAGAATTCCTTCGAAAGCAATGTTCGAATCTTAGATCACGATCTCATGGTCTACCCGCTAGAAGACGGCAATATGCATTTCGTGGATGTCGTCGGGGATGCGATCAACATCAGCGATCGTACTCTCTCCACAGTCGTTCTCATGGTGGACGTTTTCGACGTAGACGACCAGTATCTCACGTACGAGACTAAGAGCTACACTAACATCGAAGCGAGGACCGAATGGGTGTTCGAAATCCCGATCCTCATGCCGGAAGGTGTAGATTTCGCTGACGAGATCGACGACTATGAGTTCTCTATCCACGAAGATATGAGCACGGTCGACGATGACCACCCCTACGCGTACCGCTAACTGGGTGGGCCTTCTGAGTCACTCAGCCTTTTATACCATGCTGCCCTACCTTTAGTCACAGCGAGAAGCTGTCGGACTGAGAAAACTGGGTCAAAAACGCCCACAACCGCCGAAATAGTCATATAGACACTAAACGGAAATCTACTAACAACAATGAATCACTCTACGTACGGTCGAACTCTGGACACCACCGAAGTCATTGACGGGGTTATCATGCTCAACACTGACCAGGACCGGATCGAGGTTGGCCCACTCTCGGATCTGACTGATATGCACGGCGAGACTGCCACGGACCCTAACGGGATCGAGATCGACGTCGAACGGCTCGTCGAGAACATGACGCTGAAGCTCACCGATAGCGAGAACATCCGAAGCGCCTCCCCGGAGAAGGCCGCTCCGAGCAGCCTGTTCAGCCCACGGATGAACACCTTCCACGGGCTGTTCCAGAACTACCTCAAGGGAGAGATCAAGCACGATATGCCCGATGCCTGATCGGGGATCTCTCTACGCTGCTGTCTTTTTGTAACGCCACGATTTCTACAGAAACCTAAAACGCTGTATGGCTATTTAGGGTTTTCAGACCAACTTCGAAAACGGCAGCCAGCACTCCGCTACCCTCTGATTACTCTGCGAGGACAGCTTCGCGAGAGCGCCCCNGGGGAATCAACCGACCTCTTGTTACCGATTAGGCATGATGCGCCACCAATTCTATTTTTCTCTCTGGATGGGTGCTTGCAGATCTGAGTGCAGACGGAGACGATGGAGACGATATATGCTAGATACAGAATCAGTCGCTCGAACAACAATTGAAACGCCCGCTGGAAAGAAACAAGTAAAGTCCGAATCAGGGCCAGTCACGCTTCAACTTCATGACACAGACCTCGGTTCGCTACTATCAACTCTTTCTCCAGAAGCACGCCGGAATTTGGTCAGGGAACTGCTTGACACCTCTGCTGCAGTCCCCGATCAGGACCTCTCAGGTGTTCAGCTGATACAGTCACAGAACCCTGGCGTTCGCAACTTGGAGACCTTTGATGACTGGTCAGAGCAGTATGACCGGCGTATCTTATCCGGCGAATCAGCTATATTCACTTGGGAATCTGAGGTTTCGCCGATCTGCCCATCGTGTGGGGAGACTCTTTATTGGCATTTTCAGTCGGGGTGTGAACACGAAGGTGATATCGGATCATGGGAACGGGGTGATTCGATTCAAGCGAAAGCGTGGTTCGACGTCAGCCAGACGAAGGAAAAGGACACCGAAGAGTCTACTTCCGAGAATAGCCCGTGGCGTCTTCGGTTCCTCGCTCTCGATCCTATCATTCGGGCCAAATCGATCGTAGAGTCGACCGGCCGCTTCGAGGACAATGTCGACGCGGAGATCGAATATATCCCCGAATCTGAGTGGGACGGTGACTTAGAACCTGCATCGTTCGACACCTCACTTATGTTCATGGGTGATCCGGTCCTCCGAGTCAAAGACGATGCAGACCCTCGTCGACAAGCAAGGAATCTACACTACGGGCTTTCGTTAGCGTCGTTCAGCTACACATACGGATCAGAGCCACCGAAGCTCCCGATTCTCTGTTTGACCTATCTACTGTGCGTTCACTTCGGGATCGATGAGCCAACTTTCCCACACGTCGGCCACTTTGACGGCGAAGAAGAGCTCTCTACTGAGATGCTTGAACAGGTGATCACCAAATTTCAGTCAATCTCGAATGGTGTGAGGTACTCCCTCCTGTAACCCTCTTTTCGACGAGCTACGCCATTGTCATTTTTCACCACGGATGGTTGATGGCGATTTCCGAAGCAACTACCGACGACCGCGAACAGACCGAACGAACCGAAGCCGACGCAGAGATAGACTGTTCTGGATGTGATGCATCGTTTGACGACCCGGTGAGCAAGCAACATCATGAACTGCACTGTCTCGACACGGGTAACCATACTGAGAGCGATGCTGTGAATCAGGGAGTCGACAGGGCACTTCAGTACGTCTCTGAGAAAGTTTGATTACTACGCCGGAGAAGGGAGGATCAGTCTGAAAAGTCCCGCTCGACCGCTGTCGTGGTCTTTTCTTAGGCCATCTTGACGACTTGACCACTGCCGACATCAATCTCGCTCACATCCTCCGGGAGCGCAGCGACGATAGTGTACTCTGGGTATTCTGAGTAGTACTTGAGCAGTCCTTCGAGCCGGTCGGCATCAATCATCTCGACAGAGTCCATAAGCACGGCAGGGAACTTTTCTGGGACATCGTGAATCATGTATCCTGTAAGCGCGAAGATGAGGCCCGTGACCTCTCGCTCACTCTCGCTGAGGTTCCTGATCGTATCTTCGGCGACCGTATCTCCGACCTGCCGTACAACCTGTAGATCGAAGACCGTTTTCTCGACTTTTCTCCGGCCTTGTTTCTCTGTTACGTTCCGCTTCTGGATCCAGATGCGTTCAATTCTGTCGTACCCCAGTTTCGATAGCACATCCTCCATACGGTTGTTGAACTGTTCAATAGCAGAATCTTCGATGTCGTCGACACGGTTTCGAAGCTCAGTGAGCTCGGCAGCAATTTCCTCTTTGGTCTCTGTCTGGGCCTCGAGGTCTTCGAGGTCCTCTTTGACCTGTTCTAAGTCTTCTTTCCGTGCTTCGATCGTACTCTCAACGTTCTCGATTTGATTTTTGATGTCCTGGTGTTCGCGGTTCATATCGACGAGAGTCTGCACTTCCTCGTCCATATCCGACTGAATTTCAGTGAGTTGCTCTTCGACTTCCTCTTTCTTGTCGCGAAGCTCCACGATCTCTTCTTCGTATTCTTCGATATCGGACTTCTTCTGCTTGATCTCTTCTTTGAGATCATCGATCCGGTCGTTGTCGCTTCTAATGTCTCTGATCTGTTTTTGGAGTTCCTTCTTCTCGTTGAGGGCAGATTGGGCCTCTGACTGGGCCTCTCGCTTTTGAGAGTTAATCTCAGTGTATATGTTTCTGAGCTTGGCGTCCAAATCGTCGTAATGGCCCTCCTCGACCTCTTGACCGCAGAGCATACATCGAGATTCCTCGTCGTCGTCGACCAATGTACTGGTCACGGACTCTGATGAGGTTGTATCTGTCATGTCTTCATCGGTGTCTGAGAACTCTTGGAGGATGTTATTGATCTCACTCACGGTCGAATCGTCATTTATGACCTGTCCGATAAACGTACGAAGTGGCTGGATTGTCTGGAGCTTCGACTCCAACTCCGATTGGCGTGATTGAATTGTTTCCTTGCGGGTTTCGATCTGTTCGACTTCATGCTCCAGTTCTTCAATATCTGGTTGGTCTTGGTTTTGAAGTTGCTCCAATTCTTCTTTGCGGTTGTCTACATTAGACTCACCCTGTTCGCAGAGGTTCTCCAACCGAGTAATTTCACGTTCGATCTCACCTACCTGTTCCATGAGATCGTTGCTCTGCTCAAGTTTGTCCTCTTGCTTCTCAAGATCTTTATCGTAATCGTCGATATCCGTGGCCAACTCGTCGTGCTTCTCGATTAACTCCTCTCGTTCGGCCTCTTTCTTCTCGATTGTTTGCTCAAATCGAACCTTGCGAGAGCGTTTTTCTTCGATGAGCTCGATTTCGCTTTCGATATTGCGTTTCCGTTCGGCCAGAGTGTCAATCTGAGACTGGATGCTTTCCGTGTCAACCGGCCGCATGATGATTTCACGAAGATTGCCGCTATTCGACACCGTCTGTCGAACCTCATTCTGCTCAAGAAGGAAAGCATACATCTCTACGACAGTCGGATCGTCGCAATACCCCTCGCCACTCCATGTATAACTGTCACTACCTTTGTTTGAGGTGACCTCTCGGACGTAGGTCTCGCCATTAATTGTTCCTTTGACGAATCCTTTCTCGGTTCCTGCCCGAATTGCCGGGTGGTCGCTACCAGCAAGTGCCATGATCGCTTTCAGAAGCGAGGTTCGATTCGTTGCGTTGTGCCCTGAAAGAACAGACAATCCCGGTTTTAGTGTGATCTCTTCTCGCTCAATACCGCCAACGTTCTCGATCTCTAGGTGGATAGATCGGTTCGCCGAACTTTGGGTCTGTGTCATACATAATGGACGACACCCACTGTATTACAACTTTTGGGAGAAAATAGGATCAGCTGGATTCGTCGAAGTCGCCGGACTCGTCCGTGTGGTCCTCAATGAGACTCTCTATGAAATGCCTCTCACCAGTCTCTTGATTGTCTACGTGGAACTGTACGCTCACACTGTAGTCGCCTTCTGGGAGATCACCGGACTCTACCAACGAATCTATCCATGTCTCGGAAACTGTCTCTGCACGGATTTTCGAGTCTCTGCACATGGTTGAGTGCCTTGTTTGCTCTATTTTTAGTACTCTCTGTTGGGTACTCTGCACCTTCAACATCCTGGAGGTAGCTATGGATCGTAGCCGACGATTTGATGAAATCTGATTCGACTTCATCAATGTCGACTCCCTTCATTTCCATCCGATCGACGAAATCCTCTCTATCTGCGTGGTTTGCATCGTCGCTGGTGAGCTGTTCGTACCCATGCTCAAGTTCCCCAGCAACAGGGTCTGCTCCCGCAGACTTTGCAGCAGACTCTAACATTGCTCTGTTGAGCATATGCCGCAGGTCGTTGAGGGTGGCCCTCTCAGATTTGTCTGGGTGGGTCCATAACGATGCCATCTTTGACCCAATAGCATCAAGATTATACTTTTCGATCAAGCCGGGGATCTTCTTTTTAGGACCCCTCTTTCCTCCAGATCCGTTGGTAGTTGGGGGAGGGCTATTTTGTTTCGTTTCATCGGCACTACCATTCATACTAATACAACGACTCTGAGGCGTCTTAAAGTTTATACTAATGATATCTGTCGTTTCATTTGCGTTGGAATGGTATTATATCAGAATTGCTATTTTTTATTTCCTGCCTCAACTATTTGATCTGTGGGAGAATCCCGGTAGTAAGAGATGGAGAACAGACTGGGGATTTCGGTAGAATGTGCTATGCCCGTGGCGATTTTTCCTTATCCTCTGACCCATCTTCTATCGATTCATCTTCTACTGACCCATCATCCACTGATGCCGTCTCAACGAGCCCGTTCTCAATGAGGTGTTCCTCGACACTCAGTAGTACGGTCAAGGGGTCGACGTCATAATGATTAGTCAACGCGATCAGGGCCTCAGCGTACAGCTTAACGCACGGGGTATCTTGGAAAGTCATTGAGCCGATAGCCGCTTCATCTACTTTTGACCTAGTAAAATAGAATGGCACATTATCGCTATCTCCGAAAGCAACAAGATGTGTTGGATCATTTAGACAGTCAATCACTTGACCAAAATCCTCACACGTTGAAGTCGGTAGGTAACCGAATTCAAACGTTCGGTACTTCCCAAGCAGCGTAATCAGCTGAATTGAATCGCTAAATTAACCACAAGAAA
>Ga0065697_1000318_pt1 | contig 18420 bp, 21 predicted proteins | sample AntLakMe24m_08um_FD_59086 | JGI IMG/M metagenome (GOLD analysis project Ga0065697, IMG submission 59086) | Hypersaline microbial communities from Antarctic Deep Lake - 24m 0.8um v2 (version 3) | ecosystem: Environmental > Aquatic > Non-marine Saline and Alkaline > Hypersaline | place: Deep Lake... | reverse complement strand
GAGGAGCTGTCGACCGGTTTCGGCCTCGTCGCGGAACCAGGTGTAGCCGTAGCCGCCGGAGTTACTATAAAAAGGATCGAACTCGGGGGCGGCGATGTGTGCGCCGGTCGGCGCGGTAAGCAGCGACAGTGCCCGGAGGTCAGAACGGACGACTGCGCCGTTTGGAGCCGAATCCGGGACCGAGACCTCGGTACGTTCCCGTCCAGCATCCCGGATGTCGTCGGCCGTGCGGTGGGCCTCGGCGCACCGTCGAATGTCGGCCAGCGCCTCCTCGCGGCCGAGGGTGTCGTGGTCCGACAGCTGGGTGACGAGCGTGGTTCTGGCCGCGCGGCCGCTTTGCTTGAGCGGCGCGTTGACCACCACGTCGCCGCTGAGGTGGGTGTCCTCGAAGCGGTTGATGACCGCATCCCGCGGAAAGTCGAAAGCCTCCTCGGAAAGTACTTCCTCGAATCGCTCGGGGATCTGGCCGCGAACGTCAGTAATGCCGTTGGATGCTGTCACATAATCGTGTTCGGCGCGGTGGAACACTTCGACGGTCTTGGTGTCGTCGGGGCCGACGTCCTCGTGGATGAGTCGACCGACCTGTGTTTCTCTGCCTTCGGGTGCAAAGGTCAGAAACGCCGTTAGCTCGGCCTCCGGCGGGATCGCCCCGCGGAGTTCGACGTGAGTGACGTGGGCCCGTCCCAGCGTGAGGTCGTATTGGTGGACGGTGAACCCGCGGGCGTCGTACTCGGTTTCGACGACGTTCGTCTCGCGATAGTAGTGCTGCCGCACGGTCGAAAACTCGTCGAACCACTGGGTGCCGTCGGCGGTTTCGATGCCCAGTCGTGACCGATCGATGCCGTAGAGTCCGGAAAGCGCCGACGAATAGTCGCGGAGACTGCCCTCGGGATCGACGTAGACGAGTCGATCGCCGTGAGCCGAAAACGCGCCGTCGGTGGTTCGACACTCCTCGGGAAAGCGTCGACCCCTATGGCGCTTGTACTCATTCAACGCAGTGCGAAGTCGCATGTACACCCTGATTGGGGGTCTACAACTAAGTATTGGCGGCTCGATCCTCCCGATAACCCGACAATTAGCGTGAAGAACTGTTATAAATTCGGCGGTTGAAACTGTTTTTTACCCCGTTAAAACAACCTTTGAGTGTTCTGAAGAATATAAATAAATCATCCAAGATCCCGATTATGAGTAGTTTCCAAATACATAAGACCAAAGTGAGAGAGTGTTATTAGTAGCTATATGGACCATCCAGGACCGCCGCAGTTCATCGCGGTTGGCGATAGCGTACAGCTCGCGCCACCGGGACCCCGACCCCGAGGCCGACTACGAATGGACGATTAGCGAAGCACCGCTTGCCAGCGAGGCCGAAGTCGGCGACGACGCGGTCGAACAGTTCATCCCCGACGTGCCCGGCCGATACACGGCGACGCTCCGCACCCCCTCCGACCGGTTCGATCTCTCGATCCGCGTCTACCCGAGCGACCGTCGACCGACCGGCGAAGGCTCCGGTTCGGGTCGCAGCGGCATGAGCGGCTACAGCGGCATGAGCGGCCAGAGCGGCTCGGCGCGACCCTTCCAGAGCGGTGGCGTCAGCGGTTCGGGCTCCGGCTCGGGCGCGCTCGGCGAATCTAGCGGCGAGGGCAGCGGTCGACCGCGCATCCGACTCGACGCCGAGGTCGAGGGCGATGAGGCGGTCGTCACCGCCACACCGACGCCGAACCCCGCCTCGACGCAGGACGCCGACGAGCTCGACGTCGAGTTCATGCTCGACGACCGCGACGGTGTCACCGAGGGCGACGTCACGATCGACGACCGCGAGCTTCGCATCCCGCTCGATGTCATCGGCGAGCAGGTACGCGTCCACGCGGTCGCTATCGGCGACAGCTACAGTGTCGCAGACAGCGTCACCGTCGACCGACTCACCGACGACGAGGAACTGGTCACCGACGGCGGCGTCACCACGACCGGGAACTTCGCGGTCCACCGCCCTAACGACCCGCCGGAGTGGGGCACCGACGTGACGCTCTACGAGATCTACGTCCGCGGCTTCGCGGCCGACGACGAGGAGGCCGACACCACCTTCGAGGCGCTCGAAAACCGCCTCGACTACATGGAAGAACTCGGCGTCGACTGTCTGTGGTTGACTCCTGTGCTCCAGCACGACGGCGCACCCCACGGCTACAATATCACCGACTTCTTTTCGATCGCCGACGACCTCGGCGATCGAGCGGACTACGAGTCGTTCGTCGACGCCGCCCACGAGCGGGACATGGCCGTGCTGTTCGACCTCGTGATGAACCACTCGGCGCGGGATCATCCCTACTTCCAGGACGCCTACCAGAACCCCGACTCGGAGTACTACGACTGGTACGAGTGGCAGGACAACGGCGAGCCGGGGACCTACTTCGGCTGGGAGTACATCGCCAACTTCGACTTCTCGAACCTCGAACTCCGCGAACACCTGCTTGAGGCGGTCGACGAGTGGGCCGAGGTCGCCGACGGCTTCCGGTGTGACATGGCGTGGGCCGTCCCCGAGTCCTTCTGGAAGGAGATGCGTGACCGGCTCAAATCGGCCGATCCGGAGTTCCTGCTGCTCGACGAGACGATTCCGTACATCGCCGACTTCCACGAGGGGATGTTCGACATCCACTTCGATACGACGCTGTACTTCACCCTCCGACAGGTCGGCAACGGCCACCAGCCCGCCGAGTCGATTCTCGATGCGGTCGAGGGCCGCAAACGGTCGGCGTTCCCCGACCACGCGGCCTTCATGCTCTACATGGAGAACCACGACGAGACGCGCTACGTCGTCGAATGCGGCGACGCGGCGACGAAAGCCGCCGCGGGCGCGCTGTTCACGCTGCCCGGAATTCCGATGCTGTACGGCGGTCAAGAACTCGGCCAGCGCGGTCGGCGCGACCACCTCGCATGGGATCACGCCCGCGAGGAGATTCGCGAGCATTACGACGCCCTCATCGAACTCAAGGAGAACCACCCGGCTCTCGGCGAGAACGGTGACCTCCAACGCATCGAGCACGACGCCGACGACGCCGACAAAGTCGTCGCCTTCGGCCGCAAGGGCGAAGACACCGAGTACGTCGTCCTCCTGAACTTCGGCGAGGGGACCGAGACGGTCGGCATCGACAAGACGGTCGACGCGACCGATCTCGTCTCCGGTGACTCGATCGCCGCCGAGGAAGGCCTGACCGTCGACGACGTGGCTGTTGTCGAAGTCGACGAGTAGATCGGCGCGCGTCGGCGCGATTTATCAACTGGTGGCGATCGGGTCGACGTTTCGTCACCGAGTCGACGTATCACGAGTCGAACTCACACACGGCGGGAGAGCCGCGTTTTTCAAGTAGTCTGGACCAATACCAACGAGTAACTGATGAGCGAGGACTTCTACGAGGTGCTCGGTGTCTCACGAGACGCCTCCGAAGACGAGATCAAAAAGGCCTACCGGAAGAAGGCCGCGGAGTATCATCCCGACGTGAGCGATGACCCGAACGCCGAAGAGAAGTTCAAGCAGGTCGAGAAGGCAAAAGAAGTTCTCTCGGACGAGGAAAAGCGGCAGGCCTACGACCAGATGGGCCACGACCGCTTCGAGCAAGCCGAAAAGCGCGGCGGCTTCGACGGCCAGGGTCCCGGCGGCGCTGGTGGCGCGGGCGGCTTCGGCGGCGGTGGTATGGGCGGCATGGGCGGTGGCGGCGGCTTCGAGGACATCTTCGAGCAGTTCTTCGGCGGGGGTCGCGGTGGCGGCCGCGGCGGCGGCCAACGCCGCAACCAGCCTCGACAGGGCCGCAACCTCCGGACCGCGATGGAGATCACCCTCGAAGAGGCCTTCAACGGGGCTGAAAAGGAGTTCACCATCACACGGCCCGAGAAATGTTCGGAATGCGACGGTGCGGGCCACCCTGACGACGCCGATGTTTCTACCTGTCGGGAGTGTGACGGCACCGGCCAGACCACCCGTGTCCAGCAGACCCCCTTCGGCCGCGTCCAGCAGCGCTCTACCTGCCCCCGCTGTGGCGGCGAGGGCGAGACCGCCGACAAGACCTGCGGCACCTGTGGCGGCGACGGCATCGACGAAAAGCAGGTCACACTGACCGTCGAAGTCCCAGCCGGTATCCGAACGGGTCAGACGCTGCGCATGGACGGCGAGGGAGCCCCCGGCGAGAACCGCGGGCCGAACGGCGACCTGCTGATCGACATCGAGATCGAAGACCACGACACGTTCGAGCGGGACGGCGACGATCTCCACTACAATCACGCCATCTCCTTCCCGCAGGCGGTCTTCGGCGACACCGTCGAGATTCCCACGCTCGACGGCACCAAGAAGATGGACATCCCCGCAGGCACCCAGAGCGGCGAGCAGTTCCGCCTCCGCGGCGAGGGGATGCCCCGACTCCGCGGTCGGCGCTCGGGTCACCTGTTCGTGACCGTCCAGGTGGTCACACCCGACTCGCTGAACAACGACCAGCGCGAGGCCCTGGAGGCCTTCGCCGAGGCCGGTGGCGAGGAGGTCGACGTGAGCGAGGGCTTCTTCGAGAAGATCAAAAACAGTTTCTGAGCGAGCGGCTGCCGATCTGATACTCGTTGTTTTCGGGCCTGATAGCGACTGGTACGTGCTATTTCACCGGAAACGTGGTGTCTATGGGCTCCGTTGGCACGCGCCAGCGACAGCGGGGTGTTTTTGGGTTGGTGTCGACTACGATCGCCATGGACGTGGCTGTACTCGGTGATCTGTTGGCGCGCGACAAGCGGCGGAGCCAGCCCGCGGTCGTGGTCCCGGCGGCCGACCGCGAGATGAGCTACCACGATTTTATCACGACCGCATATAAATCCGGAAACGTCCTTCGCTATCTAGGGCTCAGCGCCGATGCGAGACTCGCGATCGACCCCACGCTCCAGCCCGAACCCCTGCTTGCCTTTTTAGGCGCGGCCCAACTCGGCGCGTCGACGACGTTCGAGCCGACCGCCGAGGCGCGCGTGCGACTCGTGCCGGTCGACGAGGAGGCTGCCTACGCCGACCACGGGGGACGGCTCGCGGTGTTCGGCGGCTCCCCCGAAGCGACCACGACGACCCACTGGGAACAGGAGGTCTGGAGCGAGAACCCCGCCTTCCCGCCGACGCAGATCGACCCCGAGTCGACTGCGATCGTCGCTGGCGACCAGCAGTACAGCCACCGCCGACTTTTAAATATGGCCGAGGAGGTTGTCGACGAACTGGCACTTGAAGAAGGATCGCGGGTAGCGATTCGCACACCGCTGTCTCGGCCCGAAACGATCGGCGGCGGGCTCGTCGCCGCGCTGGCTGCGGGCGCGACGGCAATCTTTGTCGACGATCCAAGCGAGGCTGTCGACGCCGAGGCGGCGCTCGTCGACGCGACCCAGGAGACACCCGAATCGAGACAGTGCTCGCTTGCTGATCTGTCCGGTTAAATAGCCCAACGGGGTTTCAGAGCCAGCAACCGACCCGATTCTTCAAGTGCAGGCTGGCCAAACTATTCGGTCAACAACCTATTTATATGTCATCACCCTCCCAGCGGACGGCCAACGACTCGCCCCCAGCGATCGACGCCACGGGACTGACCAAACAGTTCGGCTCGACGACCGTGGTCGACGGGATCGACCTCATGGTGGAACCGGGCACTGTCTACGGCTTTCTCGGCCCCAACGGCGCGGGCAAGACCACGACGATGCGGATGTTGACGACCCTGACAGCGCCGACCGAGGGACAGGCGGCGATCATGGGTGCGCCCGTGAGCGACCGCGACGGCGTTCGGAGCCACCTCGGCTATCTTCCCGAGGAGCCGCCGGTGTTCGACGAACTCACCGGCCGCGAACAGCTCCAGTACGTCGCCCGGCTGCGGGACGTACCGCCAGCCGAGGCCGACGACCGAATCCCCGACTGGCTCGACCGCTTCGATCTCGTCGCAGACGCTGATAGGCGGATCGACGACTACTCGAAGGGGATGCGCCAGAAGCTCGGCCTGATCGGCGCGCTGCTCCACGAGCCGTCGGTGGTCTTTCTCGACGAGCCGACAAGCGGCTTGGACCCGCGGGCGGCCCGGACCGTCCTGGACGTGATCGCCAAACTGAGCGACGCGGGCCAGACCGTCTTCCTGTCGACCCACATCCTCTCAGTCGTCGAGGAGCTGGCCGATACCGTCGGGGTGTTGTTCGATGGCGAACTCGTCGCCGAGGGTGCACCCGCCGACCTCACTGCACAGGTCGACGCCGCTGGGACCGACCCTGGGGACGACGGTGACGGCGGGACCGGGTCGACACTTGAGGACGTGTTTCTGGCGGTGACGACCGACTCGCCCGCGGCCCAGGCGGTTCCCGAGTCGACGAACGGTGCGGGCGCGACACAGCCAGCGGCCGACGATGGATCGACGGGTCGGTAGCGATGTCGGTGTCCTGGAGCCGAACCCGGACCGTGGGCCGGACCGAGATCCGTCGACGCTGGCGGGTGATAAAGGCCAATACCGCACAGCTCATCAGTATCGGGCTGATGTGTCTGTTCTTCGTGCCGGGGGTTCTCGCCATTCTTGCAGGGGCCTACTTTGGTGGTTCGGCGCTTCGGGCGGGCGACCTTGCGACACCGGTGGCGACCGTCCGTGAGATCGCTGTCACCCTGTGGCTGTTTGCAGCCGTCTTCGGTGGCTTTCGGGGCTACTCGTCACTGCTCGATCCTGACTGCCAGGACGGGCTGCTGACGACGATCTCACACCAGCAGTTGTTGGCCGGACTGCTGCTCGCGGAGGCTGCGGCCTTCGGCCTCCCGATCGCCCTCGTCGCTGCGGGTGCCGGAGTCATCTTTGCTGTCGGGAGCGGGTCGGTGCTTGCAGTGCCAGCCGTCTTCTCGGCGATCGGAGTGTTGGTGTCGACCGGCTTCCTCACCGGCCTCGCAGTCGTTCTCGTATTTAAAAACGGCGGGGTCAGATCGCGGCTGCTGAGCCGCCTCCGGACGGTCGCCTTCGCCGCCCTGTTCCTCGTCTATATGGGCGTTATCGTTACCAACTCTTTCGGTGCGCTCCTCGATCCGTTCTACTGGCTGTTGACGCCGACCCCCATCGGCTGGGTCGGTGAACTCGCCCTGTTGTCGACGACGGCTAGCGGATCACCGCTGCTGGCTGGCAGCGGGCTGGTCGTTGGCATCGTTGGCCTCGGATTCAGCGGGCCGGTGGTCTCGCGGCTCACTGCGTGGCTCTGGTACGCCGACGGGCTCGAACCGCGTGAGACGGACACTACCCCGACCACGGCCGGAGGATCGCGGCTTTCGCGGCTGCTCCCCCAGCCCATGGCTGGCGTCGTGCGGGTCGACTGGACCCGCGCTCGACGGGCCCCGATCTCGCTGTCGTATGCGGTCTATCCGCTTTTTCTCCTGGTCACACCGATTATCGAGACTGTCCAGGAGGGCACTGTCGGCGGCGGCTTCCCACTGCTGGTGGCGGTCTGTGGGGTGTGGATCACCGGTGCGTTGTTCACGCTCAACATCGTGGGCAACGAGGGGTCGGTGCTTCCGTCGACACTGCTCGCGCCCGAGCCGGGCCGCGCGATCATTGGCGGCCACATCGCGGCCGGTACGCTGGTCGGCCTCCCGATGACTGCCGGTGCGGTCGCAGTCCTCGGCGTTCTGAGTCCCCAACCGCTGTGGGCGGTCGCGACGTTGACCCTCGGCTCGCTGCTGTTGGTGGTCGCCGCGGCGGCGATCGCGACCGGGATCGGCGCGGCGCTGCCGCGCTACGAGGCCGTCAGCGTCTCTCGAAGCCGGAAGGCGATCGTCCCGAGCACGCTGGCGTTCGTGGCCTACTCGCTCGTGATCGGGCTCGTCTCGCTGCCACTCGTGGCTGGTCACAGCCGACTTGTCGCCGAGTTCGTCACGTCGATGGTCGGCCTCCCACGGTTCGGTCTCGCGCTCGCTGGGATCGTGGTCTCGACTGCCCTGGCAGCGGCGTTCAGTCTCGTGGCGGTGCTCTACGCACGGCGGCGCATTGATCGATTCCAGTTCGACTGATTTCGGTTCGAAAAAAAGACAGCAGGCGTCGTCGATTCAGCCGACGATTTTGAAAAACAGCCAGCGCAGCCCGCCGAGCAGCGCGCCCGTCAACAGGAGCGTGATGAGGACGAACGGGATTGCGAGATCACCGGGGAAGACGGGCGTCCATCTGAGGCCGAAGCCGACCAGCGCAGCCAGCACCCACGCCCGAACGCCGAGCGGGATCGCCGCTTTCGCCGATTCGGCCGCGCCCGCCGAGTAGGCCCCGATCAGCAGGGCTGCCGCGCCCCAGCCGATCAGGAACGGTGCATAGACACCAACCGCGCGCTCGGGACCGAACGTCGCGTGTTGGATCATTCCGATAGTCAGTACCCCGAGGATCGCCAGCAGATCCCCGACTGCAAGCGGGAGGGCGGCCGTGTCGACGCGCCCGTTGAGTCCAGCCATGGTCGACCGTTCGACTGATAGGTAAAATCTTCAGTGGTTCGACGCGACCGGCCTGCCAGCCAATCACAAGATCGGTTTTATCATCGCCGCTGTGCCACTGCACGACTGACCGATGGCCGACGACGAGTTCTCGACATCCTGGACGGACCCCGACTATGTTGCTGCAGTTGTAGCCGTGCTCGCGGTCGGTGCACTCGCTTTTTATATTGGACTGGTCGACGGGGCTCCCTCGATCGAGACGGTTCTATTCGTTCTTCTGTGGGTAACTCTTCCAGCCGGTCTCGTCTACGAGATCGCCAGACAGTGGGGCTAATCCGCCGACGGCACCGCTCCGACGACCGTATACTCGAAGCCACTCTCCAGTAGCGAGACATCGAAGCCAGCCCCCGCTAGCAGGTCGGCCAGCTCGTTCGGTTTATAAAAGGTCGATCCCATGCCGATCGCGTGTTCGGCGCGGACGAGCCCCCAGCCGAGGGGGTGGCTCGGATCGAACTCCTGGACGACGAAGACGCCGCCGGGCCGGATCACGCGGGCGGCCTCCTCGACGACGGCCCGTTGGTCGGGCATATGGTGGAAGGCGTCGACCACCATCGCCGCGTCGACCGCGTCGTCGGCCAGTGGCATTCGCCCGGCGTCGCCCTGGAGGGCCGATAGCGGGCCGACTGGGTCGCCGTCGGTGGGGCGGCCCATGCGTCGGCCCAACTGGTCGGGCTGTCGGCTTCGGGCACGCCGGAGCATCGGCCGGGAGATGTCGAGGACGGTTCGCTCGGGAACGTCGACCGCGATCGTCGCCCGGCCGCTGCCGCCGCCGAGGTCCAGGAGGTGCGCAACCGAACCCTCAGCGCGAGCGAGCCCCGCCGAGAGGGTCGACTGGTCGGCCGCGGGCATCACCAGATCGTAGAGAGGGGCCAGCCGGTCGAAAAAGCGAACGTCGCCGAGTCCGTGCATGGGGTCGACTGGGTGGGCGGGCTGTTTAGTGATTGCTCCACGCGTATCACGAACATCCAATACTCGCCGGTCCATGAGACGACCTGTGGGCCGGATTTCGACATGGGCGTTTCGACGCGTCCGCTGGCTGGGCTACCGGAGCTACTACCGACTGGTCGACGCCAACTACGACCGCCGGTGGCTGTCGACTGAGAAGCGAACCCCGGCCGGACGGTTCCGCAGCTACGACCTCCTCAATCGCCACGGCGGCGACGAGATGCTCGCCAAACTCCACGACCACTGCGGCCCCGAGGCGGTGATCTACGACATCGGGGCCAACGTCGGCGTCTACGCGCTGGCACTGGCGGCCGACTCGCCGGACCGCCGGCTCCTCGCCGTCGAGCCAGCGCCCCAAACGCGGGCCCAGCTCCGCACGAACGTCGACTGCAACGCCTTGGGCGATCGCATCGAAGTCCTGAACTGCGGTGTCGGCGACGAGGATTCCACCCGCCCGTTTTTCGTCTCGACGTACGCCGAACTCTCGGGGTTCGACCGCGAGAGTGCGACCCGGTGGGAGGCCTCACTCGCCGAGGTCGTCGACGTTCCGATCCGGCGTGTCGACACGCTTGTCGGCTCCCACGCGCCGCCCGACGCGCTCAAGATCGACGTCGAGGGCGCGAGTCCCACCGTCCTCCGCGGCGCACGCGAGACGCTCGAAACCCACCAGCCGACGTTGTTCATCGAGATCCACGAGGAGGGGCTGTCGGCCGACACTGGCCGCGAGGTGCGGGAGATTCTGGCTGGTGTAGACTACACCATCACGGAGCGAGACGACTACTGGCGATGTGAGCCAGCCTAACGCACTCGCCGCGACACCCGACCCCGGTGCTACAATTGTACCAAGAGACAACTATATGTGATACGATCACATGGACCAATACGCATCGTTATGAAATCGTGCCACAGCTGCCAGACGGTCATCGACGAGTACACATTGGACAAACAACTCGAACCGCTGCGNGATCTGACGGTCGACGACTTCAACGTCTGTGCGGACTGCGTGACGGTCGTCGCCGACGGCTGCGTGGAGTGCGGTGGCGCGGTGTATGTTCCGCGGGGCGACGCTGTGGTCCCCGATCTGTGTCCGGCCTGCCGGGCCGACTGCATCACAGTCACCGGCCAGGACCCCGGCTGGACCGCCGACGAGCTGTCGAGCTGAGCGGCACGCTCGTTACTCGTTTCTCGGAACCGTCACGTCGGTCAACCCGGCCTCGATTTCCTCACGTCGGCCCTCGAACTCGCCGGGCAACACGAGTCGCTCGCCGAGCTCGTCCAGCGGCTCGTCGCTGTCGTACCCCGGCTCGCTCGTGGCGAGTTCGAACAGCACGCCGTTGGGCTCTCGGAAGTAGACTGACCGGAACCAGTGGCGGTTGATCTGGTTCGTCGGACGGACGCTGTGTCTGCTGACAGCCGTGCGCATCGCGGCTTGATCCTCGTCGGTCGGCGTCTGGAAGGCGACGTGGTGGACCGTCCCGTGGCCCTGCCTGCCGCCCTCGATGGTCGGCAGCACGTCGACGTACTTGCCCACTGGACCGCTCGCGGCGAAGCGGGTGCGCTCGTCGCCCGGTGTGTCGCCCGGCGATTCTTTTGTGCCGACCTCCTCGAAGCCCATCGTCCGCAGCAGCTCCTCGGTGTGGAACGGATCGCCCAGCCAGAGCGTCACCGAGTGGAAGCCGCGAATGGCGTGCTCTTCGGGAACGAATTCGGTCCACGGCACTGTGGGATCGTCATCAGGAATCTCGACCGCCACGAGTTCGACCGGGAGGCCGTCGGGGTCGCGGAAGGGGAGGACGGTTTCGCCGAACCGCTCGACGCGGTTGTGGTAGTCGACGCCGTACTCCTCGAAACGGTCCTCCCAGTAGTCAAGGCTGCCCTCGGGGACTCGGAAGGCGGTCCTGGAGACTTGGCCAGTGCCGACTTTCCCTTGGCGCATGTTCTCCCACGGAAAGAAGGTCATACTCGTTCCCGGCGTCCCCTCCCTGTCTGCGAAAAAGAAGTGGTAGGTCGACGGATCGTCCTGATTGATCGACCGCTTGACGAGCCGGAGCCCGAGGGTTTCGACCCAGAAGTCCATGTTCGCCTGGGGGTTGCCTGCGACGCAGGTGACGTGGTGGATGCCCGGTGTTGGTGGCGCGTCTGTCATTACCGCTTAGAAGGTGTTACGGCTACTTTAGTGCGCGGTGACACGAGTGTTACCGGTGTCTCGACGGCCCGCGATGGGCCAGATTTGACACGACCATTCTTGTGATGGGACCACCGACAATCGGTATGGAGTTCGCCCTCCTCGGCTGGCCGGTCGACGAACCTCGACTCCGGCTGGACTACCGCCGCTTCAGCTACGCCGGGAAGTTCGTCACCGGCTCCAGCGGCATCGCCGTGGTACGCGGCGAGCTACCCACCGACTACGGCGAGCCGTCGACCCCTCCCAAGTCGACCGGGGACTCACTCCCGCCGCTTCCCGACGGCCTCAATGAATCAGAATTCGTCGACGGAATCCTCGCAGCGGTCGCGTTCAATGCCGACCGCACCGATCCAGACACCCTTTGGCTCCGCTACCTGACGGTCCGCACCGACCTCCGCGGCAGCGGCCTCGCACTCGGCCCACGGCTCGCTGTATTTATAAGCGACCACGCAGCTGCCGGGGGGTACGACGACGGTCCGCATCGCGGTCAACAACGTCTTTTCTTACCACGCTCTTTTTAAATCCGGATTCGACTACACTGGCCGCGAGACGGGGATCGCCGAGCTGGTGCTTGAACGCCCGGCCGACGAACGGGCCGAGGTGACGACAGCCACCTACCAGCGCGGGCTCGATCGGTTCCGCGAGCGAAATGAGCTGTCGACCGCCGAGCGGGAGTTCCTCGCGGCCCACGAGGATGCCGAGCCACCCACGTCGGTCCCACCGCCCGCATCAGACGCGGTCGACTCGGGGGTTTCAAATTCACAGCGTCCAAGCGAGTAGTATGGGAAACGCGGATCTTCGCTCGCTGGCTGCGCTCTCGGAGTGCCCCTTCGCCGACATCGAGGGCAGCGTCATCGCAGTCGACGCCCACAACTGGCTGTATCGGTATCTGACGACGACGGTCAAATGGACCAACGATTCGATCTATACGACCGACGACGGTACTGAGGTCGCCAACCTCGTCGGGATCGTCCAGGGACTCCCCAAATTCTTCGAGCACGATCTCACGCCCGTCTTCGTGTTCGACGGTGGCGTCACCGACCTCAAGGACGACGAGGTCGAGCGTCGACGCGAGAACCGCAAGGAGGCCGAAGAGCGACTCGAACAGGCCAAGGAAGACGGCGACGCGATCGAGGCCGCCCGGCTGTCGGCGCGGACGGTCCGGCTCACTGAGACGATCCACGAGACGAGCCGGGAACTCCTGGAGCTCCTGGATGTCCCCTACATCGACGCCCCCGCCGAGGGCGAGGCCCAAGCGGCGTATATGAACCGGATCGGCGACGCCGACTACGTTGGCAGCGAGGACTACGACACACTCCTCTTTGGCGCGCCGCGAACCCTGCGCGGGCTGACGAGCAAGGGCCATCCCGAACTGATGGAACTCCAACCCACGCTCGACAGCCACGAGATCACCTACGAGCAGTTGGTCGACGCCGCCATGCTCTGTGGCACCGACTTCAACGAGGGAATCAACGGTATCGGCCCGAAGACGGCGATCAAGCTTATAAACGAGCATGGCGACCTGTTTGCGGTCCTGGAGGCCCGCGGCGAGCATATCGAGTTCGCCGACCGCATCCGCGAGCTGTTTTTCGATCCGCCCGTCACCGACGAGTATAGCTTCGACCGATCGATCGAACCCGACCTCTCGGCGGCCCGCGAGTACGTCACCGAGGAGTGGGAGGTCGACGCGGGCGAGGTCGAGCGCGGCTTCGAACGCATCGAGTCGTCGGTCGTCCAGACCGGCCTCGACCGCTGGAGTTAGACCTCTTCGTCCCGCGGCCGCGGATAGTCGAGTCGGTCGAGGGCGTCAACGGCTTCCAGATAGTCGTACAGCAGCGGTGGGAAATCCTGCCCGCGGAGGTACCGGAGGCCGAAATCCTCGGTCCAGGCGATGATTCCCGTATCTTCGGTGACGACGCCAGCGTCGAGTTCGCGGGCCAGAATGAGGAGGTCGAAATCCTCTCGGGAGTCCAGGACGCCCTGCCGGAGCGCGCGCCGATAGCGGTCCCGGAGATCCGAGATCACGGCGTCGACCTCGGTCATGTGGTCGTGATCCTCGACGAGTTCGTCGGCCGAGGTTTCGGCCTGCCGGACGGCCTCCTCCGAAACGCGGAGCCCTCGATCCACGCGGTCGCTCATCTCGTCGACGAACCGGTAGACCACGTCGGCCGGAATCGAGACCGTATAGCGGTCGGGGTGTTTGCGGATGACCCATGTGTTGAGCTTTGAGCGCGTCTCCGCTGAGACGGGCCTGTCGTCCAGCATCGTCACCAGTTCGCTGTGGATCGACGGCGGCATATAACAGGAGATATCAAGCTCCAGCCGCGCGGCGGCGATCAAATCCAGTAGCCGACGCAGCGTTTCATCGAGTGATTCCCCCTCTCGCCGGACCTCCTCGGTGATGAACAGCGACGTATCCAGGACGAACCGTTGTTTGAACGAGCGGTCCATAGGTCGACCTCAACCCCCGTCGGTTTGTAGCTCCAGATCTGCCTGTTTAACTGAATCATATTCCTGAAATTCGCACGACAGCGAGGGAACGGCGAGGGGATTGATGAGCATCGACAGCGTGGGTTATGGTATGGAGTACCACGACCAACTCGGGCTGTCTCGGGAGCGGTTCGCTGACCTCTCTGAGCAGTTCCACGACGACAGCTACGCGGGTCGGGACTACCGTCGACTGCCCGACTACCGAAAGGCCGTCGAGAAGGGGACGGTACTGTTCGCCGGAACCGTGGTTCGTGGCTTTCCCAAGATTCCCCGCTGTTTGGTGCTCGACGAGGGAATCCCCCAACATTTCGACCGCGAGATCGCCGTCGAGGAGAAACTCAACGGCTACAACGTCCGGGTCGCCCGCATCGAGGGTGACGTGCTGGGCGTTTACGCGGAGCGGGATCGTCTGCCCGTTTACGACTCACAAGGTTCAGGCGCTCGTCGACTGCGAGCGGTTCTTCGAGCAGCATCCCGACCGAATGCTCTGCGGCGAGATGATCGGCCCCGAAAACCCCTATACGACTGCCGACTGCTACGATGTCGACTCGGTTGCCTTCCGCGCGTTCGACATCCGGGACCGGGTGAGCGGCGAGTCGCTACCGGTGCGTGATCGGCGCGAGGCTTGCGAGGACCTCGGGATTCCGCAGGTAGACCTGTTCGGGATTTATAACCCGAGCGAGGCAGTCGAGGAAACTCCCGAGATCGTCGACGACCTCGACAGCCGGGGTCGCGAGGGGATCGTGATGAAGACGGTCGGCGGCGGCCAGCAGTTGAAATACACCACATCGGCGGCCAATCAGGGCGATCTGGCTTTCGCCTTTGGCCTCCCCTTCGACTACGGCCGGGCCTTTTCGTTTCGGCGGCTCATCCGAGAAGGGTTCCAGTCGGTCGAGTTCGGAGACTCGGAGGCGGAGCGACGGGAGCGCGCCCACGGGGTCGGCGAATCGCTGCTGTTGCCGATGGTCGATGCCATCGAGGCGGTCGAAGAGGGCGAGCGACTCGGTGAGCGTCATACGGTTCGAGCCGAGCCGCGGGTCGTCGACGCCCTGTTGGAGCATCTCCGCAAGCAGAGTCTCACTCTTGACATCGAACGCGACCGCCAGGTCGAAGGCCAGCGGGTGCTTACCTTTTCGAAGCGCATCCAGCGGTCGACCGACAAGATCGACACCTACCTCGACGGGACGATCGTCACAGAGTGAGCAGCCAGTGGTCGCGCGAAGCCTGCCGTTTTTATTGGTCGCCACCAACGTCCAGTCATGAACGCCGACGATATCGAGGCCGCGATCGAAGCGGGTATCGAGGACGCCGAGGCGACCGTGAGCCGCCCCCGAGCGGTCGACGAGGAGTTCGAAGACGCCCACTACGCCGCCGAAGTAGTCTCGCCGGCCTTCGAGGGCCAGAGTCTCGTCCAACAGCACCAACAGGTCTACGACGCCCTCGGCGAGCATATGACCACAGACATCCACGCCATCGAACTGTCGACCTACACCCCCGAGGAGTACGCCGACGAGACGGTCTGACCAGTCCCAGCTCCCGAGAAGATCAGTAGCTTTTACCCCGGATTCGTCCGTGTGGTCACGTATGTCAGACGAGTTCAGAACCGAAGCCGACAGTCTCGGAGAGATGCAGGTCCCCGCGGACGCCTACTGGGGCGCACAAACCCAACGCGCCGTCGAGAACTTCCCCATCTCGGGGATCTCCTTCGGTCGTCGCTTTGTTCGCGCCCTTGGGATCGTCAAGAAGGCCGCCGCACAGGCCAACCGCGATCTCGGCCTCCTGGACGACGAGATCGCCGAGGCGATCATCGCCGCGGCCGACGAGGTTATCGCAGGCGACCTCGACGACCAGTTCCCGGTCGACGTGTTCCAAACCGGCTCGGGCACGTCCTCGAACATGAATGCCAACGAAGTAATCGCCAACCGCGCGGCCGAAATCATGGGCCACGAGATCGGCGACCGTGCCGTCCACCCCAACGACCACGTCAACTATGGACAGTCCAGCAACGACGTGATCCCCACGGCGATGCACGTCTCGGCGCTCGAAGCCGTCGCCAAGGACGTGGTTCCGGCCCTCGAAACCCTCGCCGACTCGCTGGGCGACAAGGAAGACGAGTTCGACAGCGTCGTGAAGACGGGTCGGACACACCTCCAGGACGCAACCCCGGTCCGGCTCGGCCAGGAGTTCGGCGGCTACCGCGCCCAGATCGAGAAGGGGATCGCCCGCGCTGAGGGTGTCCAGGACCACCTCGCCGAACTCGCACTCGGTGGGACCGCCGTCGGCACCGGGCTCAACACCCATCCCGAGTTCCCCGAGCGTGCCGCCGAGTATATGTCCGAGGAGACCGGCCTCGAATTCCGCGAGGCCGACAATCACTTCGAGGCTCAGGCCGCCCACGACGCAATGAGTGAGGCCCACGGCGCGCTGCGGACCGTCGCTGGCTCGCTGAACAAGATCGCCAACGACCTCCGCCTGCTGGCCTCGGGCCCACGCAACGGTCTCGGCGAGATCGAACAACCCGAAAACCAGCCTGGGTCGTCGATCATGCCCGGCAAAATCAATCCGGTCGTCGCCGAGTCGGTCAACCAACTCCACAAACAGGTCGTCGGCAACGACGCCGCCGTCTCCGCGGGTGCGAGTGAGGGCCAGATCGATCTGAACCTCTACAAGCCAGTGCTGGCGCACAACCTCCTGGAGTCGGCCGAACTCATCGCCAACGGGTCGGAAATCTTCGCCGAGCGGTTCGTCGACAAACTCGAAGCCAACGAGGAGTACTGTGCCGAGCAGGTCGAGCAGTCGATGGCGCTGGCGACCGCGCTCAACCCCGCGATCGGCTACGACAAGGCCTCGAAAGTCGCCAAGAAAGCACTCGCCGAGGGCAAGACGGTCCGCGAGGTCGCTATTGATGAGGGATTCCTGACGCCCGAGGAGGCCGACGAGGTGCTCGACCCCGAGGCGATGACCCACCGCGGGATTCTCGGCACCGAGGAGTAGGCCAGCCGACTCGGGATTCGAACTGACCATCCGTTTTGTCAGTCCGCTCGCAGTGACCAGTCGACATGGCTCATCGGCCAAGTGTGGTCGGTCGACACTGAACAATCGTGAGGGACGGCGAGCGGCTACGTTCGAATACAGCCAATTTTGAGAGAGATACCTGTTAGTGACAATCAAGATGCCAAGAGTCAATAGCCCAATGCCGACCGTTCAAACCGCAAGACGGGGCTCGATTGTGACCGCTTACTGGCCGTTAGCCCCGAAAACGATATTTTGAAGCCCGTACCTGTAGAATCTCCAAATATGCCTCAGCTTCAGACACGGGGACGCGACTTGCTACTGTGCCGAAAATGTGGATCGACGTTCCCGGAGGGGCAGGCCACCCGCGACGGGTGGCACTATGAGTGTCCAACCGAGGACTGCAGCGCCGAAGGGCTCGGCGACGGGCTCCGACGCGTACGGTCCTAAATCACCCCCCTATCCCCCCATTTTTCCGCGACGCGCTATACCGTGAGTCTGTGGCTGGCGATTCCGTACGGTTTTAAATAACTCTTTTCGAGAGACACTTTTGGAGTACTATCAGTGTATTTAATATAAGCATTCGATTTGTAATAGTAATGTTGACACGGCCGAGCAGTCGGGCAGTTCATGACGGAGCTTCCACGACAGGGGTACTCGCGTACTCCCGAACGGGGACAAGTCGGTATCGGGACACTCATCATCTTCATCGCGATGATACTGATCGCGGCGGTCGCGGCCGGGGTCCTGATCAACACGGCCGGGCTCCTGCAAGTACAGGGCGAGGCAACTGGCGAGGAGAGTCAATCGCAGGTCAGCGACCGTCTCGTCATACAGAGCGCGACGGGGAACGTCACCGGCAGAGAGGTCGACACGATCAATCTGACCGTCAAAAAGGCACCGGGAGCGGACACGATCAATCTCGCGAACACCTCCTACGAGATCGTCAGACGCAACGGGGTCGATACCGGCGTCATCGGCGAGGGTGACACGGACATCACCACTGTTAGCGCCCAGACCGACGACCTGTTTATCACCGATCAGACCGATCGCTACAAACTCACCTTTGTCATCACAAACAGCGACGCATACCTCAACCCCAGTGACTCGATGATGGTCACGCTGACACCCGCCTCGGGCGCGTCGACGATGGTCGAAATCCGCGTTCCCGAATCGGTTGCTGGTCGGGACACGGTCCGGCTCGGCCTGTAGCGGCCGGGCATCTGCATCCTTTTTAGGCCCCCGTCTCCCACGTTCGCCCAATGAGTCGCTCCGAGTACGACTACGAGTCACTCGG